>MAAB01029672.1_pt1 | contig 27490 bp, 29 predicted proteins | sample 1115991 | NCBI WGS metagenome assembly MAAB01 (sample SAMN04961124, study PRJNA320927) | seawater metagenome | isolation source: sample BD02T18 sea water enriched with oil for 18 days | place: USA:Gulf of Mexico | collected 2013-07-27
CTTATGTTTAAAAAAATACGCGGCATGTTTTCTAACGATCTTTCCATCGATTTAGGTACCGCCAATACACTTATTTATGTAAAAGACCAAGGTATTGTATTAAACGAGCCTTCTGTAGTCGCTATTCGCCAAGACCGTGCTGGTGGTTCTAAAAGTGTCGCAGCCGTTGGTGTTGCAGCAAAAGCTATGTTAGGTAGAACGCCAGGTAATATTGAAGCGATACGTCCAATGAAAGATGGTGTAATTGCTAACTTTTTTGTTACCGAAAAAATGTTGCAACACTTTATTAAACAAGTGCATAGCAATAATTTTTTACGTCCTAGCCCAAGAGTTTTAGTATGTGTGCCTTGTGGTTCTACCCAAGTTGAACGTCGCGCTATTCGTGAATCAGCGATGGGTGCAGGTGCTCGTGAAGTATATTTAATTGATGAGCCAATGGCTGCCGCTATTGGTGCTGGAATGCCTGTGTCAGAAGCGACGGGGTCTATGGTTGTTGATATAGGTGGTGGTACTACTGAAGTGGGTATTATTTCACTGAACGGTGTTGTTTATTCTTCTTCTGTACGCATTGGTGGTGATAAATTTGACGAAGCTATTATCAACTACGTGCGTCGTAACTTTGGTAGCTTAATTGGTGAAGCCACAGCCGAGCGTATTAAGCATGAAATTGGCTCTGCTTACCCTGGTGAAGAACTCATTGAAATTGAAGTCCGTGGTCGTAATCTTGCAGAAGGTGTACCACGTAGTTTTACTTTAAACAGCAATGAAATTTTAGAAGCACTGCAAGAACCATTATCAGGTATTGTCAGTGCAATTATGGTGGCATTAGAACAATCACCCCCAGAGCTGGCGTCTGATATTTCTGAACGCGGTATGGTGTTAACTGGCGGCGGTGCTTTATTAAAAGATATTGACCGTTTATTAATGGAAGAGACTGGTATTCCGGTTGTAGTTGCTGATGATCCATTAACCTGTGTTGCTCGTGGCGGCGGTAAAGCATTAGAGATGATTGATATGCATGGTGGCGATCTTTTCTCATATGAATAAAGCAGTGAGTTTTCATTGTTATTTAGTCCAAATACATCGTTAAAGGTACTCATTGACTAACGTCAACTCCGTGCCTTTGCCTTGTACTTGAAGTAAATCTCTGCGAAAACCCATTAGCTTATATCATGCTCCTTATATGGTTTTAAGCCATGGCTATCAACTCGTAACTGGTTTTATATGAACCCAATTTTTAATCAAGGCACATCCCCAGCGCACCGACTTATCTTGGTGCTTTGCTGTTCGGTGGCCTTGATTTTTTTCGACCACAAAATGGCAAGTTTTGAAACTGCACGAGGTTATTTACAATCATTAGTGAGTCCGCTGCAGTATATGGCTAATGCACCAAAGCAAATGCTGACTTGGGCTTCAGAGAATATAGTGATTCGCCAGCAGCTCATGGAAGAAAATCAAAACTTTCGTGAAAATGAGTTGTTCTTTCATGAACAAGTGATGCAGCTAAATATAGTGCGTCAAGAAAATGCGCGATTGCGTTCATTACTTTCTTCACCTGTTCGCGGTGAAATAAAAAAAATGTTTGCCGAAATATTGTCCGTTGATAGTGACCCATATTCCCATCAAGTATTGATTAATCGCGGCGCTACTGACGGGGTCTATGAAGGCCAGCCTGTCCTTGATGAAAAAGGTATTGTGGGACAAATATTACATGTGGGAGTGAGCAGTTCTCGAGTGCTTTTGATCAGCGATATCTCTCATGCCATACCTGTACGTATCCAGCGAAATGGTTTGAGGCTCATTGCTTCTGGCAGTGGTCAAATTGATCGTCTTATTCATAATTTTGTTCCACATAGCGCCGATGTACAAGAAGGGGATTTATTGGTCACCTCAGGTTTAGGTGGTAAATACCCTGAGGGTTATCCTGTTTCTCGTGTCGTGTTAGTGCGTACCGATGAGTCACGAGAGTTTGCGACTATTTATAGTGAGCCAGTGGCTCAGATTGATCGATTACGTTATATGTTACTGCTTTCTAAAGATGAAACTGTTAAAGCTGTTCCTCCTATAAGTTCTAGTAAAGCCGCGGTAGGTAAATCATAATGTTTAGTAATAATGGCTTTATTATTTTACTCACACTATTAATCGCATTAATGGCAAGTATTACCCCTATGCCATTGAGTGTAGATGCTTTTCGTCCTGATTGGGTATTGATTGTTTTGGTCTATTGGTGCCTAGCATTACCCAATAAAGTGAATATAGTAACTGCATGGGTTATGGGCTTTATTCTTGATGTCTTACTCGGCTCTGTGCTGGGTGTTCATGCTTGTGCTATGGCTTTGTCTATTTATATCGTTGTCGTTAATTTTCAAAAGATTAGAAATTTCTCTGTTTGGCAACAGGCGCTTATTATTGGTGTGCTGTCAGCACAATATCATTTAGTTGTTTTTTGGTTGCAACGTTTTTTAAGTGATGTTGTATTCTTACCTAATTATCTATACCCAGTGATAACGACAATTGTACTGTGGCCATGGGTGTTTTTACTATTACGCCGTGTTCGCCGTCACTTTCGTATTGCTTAATTTCAAACTTTTTAAGGGCTAGCTATAACAGTAGTAAGTGATTTTATGACTAACAAAGTAGTTAACTCAACAAAGACTAAGCCACAGCTGATATTAGCCTCACAATCACCTAGGCGAAGAGAGTTATTAGCGCAACTGGGTTATCAATTTTCTGTTCAAGCAAGTGATATCGATGAAACGGTAGAAAGTGCTGAAACTGCCTATGGCTACGTATTACGATTAGCTGAGCAGAAAGCTCAGCATGTACTTAGTTTATTACCTAAAGCAGAGCGCGAAAAAAGTTATGTCTTAGGTTCAGATACCAGTGTGGTGTTTGATGGTAAAATACTAGGAAAACCAAATAATCTAGAAGAGTGTATTAACACCTTGTCATTATTATCAAACAGACAGCATCAAGTATTAACGGCTATCGCGCTTGCGAGTGAAGAGGGCATGAAGGGGCAAGTTGTTACAACTGAAGTCACATTTAAGGCTTTAACAAAAGCTGAAATTTCGGCCTATTGGTTGACAGGTGAGCCCCAAGATAAAGCGGGAAGTTATGGTATACAGGGAATTGCTGGACAATTTGTTAAAAGTATTAACGGTAGTTATTCAGCTGTTGTTGGTCTACCACTATATGAAACCGCTCAATTACTGGCAAATGCTGGTTTTATTGGCAGTATCCAGACAAAATAATTTATTGAAATAAGGGATATTTATGAGTGCTGAATTATTGATCAATGTTACTCCTAGCGAAACACGTGTTGCTTTGATCGAAAATGGCTCACTGCAAGAAGTACATATAGAACGACAAGCAAAACGTGGCATTGTTGGTAACATCTACTTAGGTAAAATTATACGTGTATTACCGGGCATGCAAGCCGCTTTTGTAGATATTAATCTTGAAAAAGCAGCCTTTTTACATGCTTCAGATATTAATACTAAACTCATGTTAAAAGAAGAAACTGACCAAGTTCCTGATATTCGCTCTTTAGTACATGAAGGTCAGCATATTATGGTGCAAGTGGTTAAAGATCCGCTTGGCTCTAAAGGAGCTCGTTTAACCACCGATATTACTATTGCGTCACGTTATCTCGTACTCATGCCTAACTCCCAGCATGCGGGTATATCGTTGCGAATTGAAAACCCTAAAGAGCGAGATCGTTTAAAAGAGATCGTTACCCCGTACTGTGATGAACAACAAGGTTTTATTGTTCGTACTGCGGGAGAAGGTGCTGATGAGTTAGATCTTCAGCATGATGCTGAATTTTTACGTCGAGTATGGCATAAGGTTTTGGCCCGCAAACAACGTAAACAAAGAAATTTACCTCTATATCAAGATCTTTCTTTATCTTTTAGAGTGTTGAGAGATTTTGTTGGGATTAAGCTTGAACGGATTCGTGTTGACTCTAATCTAACTTTTCAAGAGTTAACCGTTTTTACCGAAGAGTTTGTTCCAGAGCTGACACCGTTATTAGAATACTACCCAGGCGAATTGCCTATTTTTGATTTGTTTTCTGTTGAGCGAGAAATTCAACGCGCTTTACATCGAAAAATAGAACTTAAATCAGGTGGCTATTTGATTATTGATCAAACTGAGGCCATGACGACTATTGATATCAATACTGGGGCTTTTGTCGGCCATCGTAACTTAGCTGACACGATATTTAGTACTAATATTGAAGCAACACAAGTTATCGCTAGGCAGTTGAGACTGAGAAATCTTGGGGGTATTATCATTGTCGATTTTATAGATATGCATAATGATGATCACAAGCATCGTGTATTACACAGCCTTGATATGGCCATGAGTAAAGATAAGGTTAAATATAGCCTGCACGGTTTTTCAGCGCTTGGTTTAGTTGAAATGACGCGACAAAGAACCCGTGAAAGCTTAGAGCACGTCTTGTGTGGTGAATGCCCTCTTTGTACTGGACGTGGTCATCTTAAAACAGTGGAAACAGTTTGTTTTGAAATACTTAGAGAAATAGTACGGGTAAATCGTGCTCATGACGCAGATAAATTTACTGTTTATGCGTCGAGTGCAGTGAGTAGTTCATTGATTAATGATGAATACCATAACTTAGCTGAAGTTGAAGTTTTTATTGGTAAGTTGATTAAAGTGCAAGCTGAACCCATGTATAATCAGGAACAATTTGACGTTGTAATGATGTAATAACAACGTTAGTAAATTAGTGGCTTTAAAATAGGATAAGCAACGTTCTCTATAAAAGTTAATTTTCTTACGTCTTAATTTTATTATGAGTGTCTTCAAGGCGCTAGCCAATAAAAAGTTAGAGCCTTGTCAACTTGTTGGTGATTTTGATGGTGAAGCTACATAGGTTGTATATAGATAACTTAGAGATTACAGGTCGTAGCGTATGAAAAAATACAGGAATAATTATCCTGATCATTTTCTCTTTAATAGCCATTATTTCATCCACGCCTCCCAAAATGGCTTGTAAATCTCGCAGTGTGAGGTTTTACTAAATCGATTTGGTTTGTCCTTTGTGGCAATAATACCTAAATAAATATAGGACACGCTAAGTTTTAATGAGCATTGTAAGTACGTCAAACCGTTGGCTAAACCGCCTCTATAAAACAGTTGCTATTTTGTTAGTGCTGTTAGCGGTAGTTATTAGTGCTTTTCGTTTGTTCTTACCTTATGTCCATCATTATAAACTTCCCCTGCAAAACTATTTAAACGAAACATCGCAAACGGACATTGTCATTGGTACGTTAAGTATGACTTGGCAAAGATCAGGGCCTATTTTGGTTATTGGAGATGTTGAAGTCCTTGAAACCGAAAAAGCGTCTGTATTTATTGAGCAACTTGAAATACAAGTTGATTTTTGGCGAACACTCACTGAACAGAGTTTGATTTCAAAAGATCTTATTCTCTCAGGAGCTAGAGTTAATTTATCCGAAAAACTTTGGCTAGGCAGTAAAGAAGATAAAGCTACTGTCGGGCAAGTGAACAAGAATAACGATGCAAATGACATTAACATTATTAGTGACCTTTTTTTAAATCGTATAAAACGATTTTCTATCCGTGATAGTCAAATCACAGTACGTAATGCAGCAATAACAAGGAGTATAAGGTTAAATCAGTTGCGATGGTTAAACTCTGGTGAACGCCATCAGGCTGAAGGTAGTGTAGTGCTTAATGGTCTAAGTTCTAATAACTTACAAGTGAAATTAGATGTATTGGGTGAAGAAGCAAGTGAGTTAACAGGGCAAATCTACTTACAAGCAAATCAGATTGATATTACACCTTGGTTAGATGATTTCTTGGTACTTGAAGATGATAAAACCAAAACTGATATTAATTTTTCTGCTTGGTTACATGTTAATAGTAGTGAAATAAATCGCTTAAAAATAAATTTTTCCGATAGTAGTGTGCAGTGGCAACTTAAAGACAACAAGCAACAGTTAACCTTAGAGCAAGGGCAATTATTACTAGTAAAAGGGAAAAGCGAACGAAGCTTACGGCTTTATAGTACACCGCTAGCATTACGACTTAATGATCAGACTCCTCAACAATTTACCGTTATGTTAGCGAAAAAAGCGAATGAATTTTCCTTAAACTTGTCTGAAATTGATGTTGCTATGCTGACCCAATTAGCGCCGTTACTTATAGAGAGTCAGGAAACTCGCGAATTACTCTCTAAGATGACGTTGACAGGAAAAATAGAAGACCTATATATACGAAATCAAAATAACTCATTGCAAATAGTGACAGAGTTCTCCACATTTAATAATAGCTATAGTCATGGCATTCCAGGCCTAGAAAATGTTTCAGGCAATCTCAGTTATGCAGATAATTATTTATCAGTGGACTTTAAGGCTGAGCAAGGTCAGTTAGATTTCGATAAGTTATTCGTACAAGCGTTTCCCTATCAAACACTCTCAGGCCAGTTAAATGCGATTTTTGACGACAAAGGTTGGGCGTTGACGGTCGAAGAGTTAGATTTTTTATCAAAAGAAATTAATTTATCAGCGAAAGTTAAAGTGGAAGCGCCTATTGAAGGCGAGGTTAATTTAGCGTTATTAGCGAATGTCTCCAATGGTAATGCAGGCTTAGTTGGGCGTTATTTACCTTTACCCATCATGAGTGAAAACTTAGTTAATTACTTAAATGCTGCTGTAGTCTCAGGGCGTGTTGAAGATGCACAAGTTTTAATTAATGGTCCAATTAGTCATTTCCCCTTTACCGATGGTAGCGGTATTTTTGTTGTTGATGCTGAGCTGAGTGAATCAGAGTTTAAGTTTGTTGATGACTGGCCAGCCATAACTGACTTTGTCGCCAATTTGAATTTTACTAATAACTCAATGTTAATAACAGGACGCGGTGGTGACCTAACGGGTCTCGATGTTACAGGAGTAAGTGCTGGAATTGCTGATTTAGCAAATGGACAAATTTTGCAAGTTGATGCAGAAATAATGCCGACTCAAGCACGCTTTATCGGTGATTTGATGGATCAAAGCCCATTCAAAGATAGTGTTGGTAGTGTGTTAAAGCAGTTACAAATTGCTGGTGAGGTCAGCGGCGAATTTCATTTGAACTTGCCTCTTAATGATAGTGACCAAGCACTAGCAAGCGGTATAATTAATTTTGACAATAACCAAGTTGCCTTGCAAACTCCGCGAATGGATTTTAGTGAAGTTCAAGGGCAGTTTAGTTTCAGTAACGATAAAATTAGCACGAAAAATTTACAACTTAATTGGCATGGTTTGCCCGTTAAACTTGATATTTCTGGGATGGATAAAGCCGATTACTATGACACTGATATTGACTTAGTCGCGTTATGGAAAGAGGCTGAATGGCTGCCTTTTGTACCTGAAGAATTGCGTCGATATACCCAAGGAGAACTACCCTGGAAAGGTTCTCTATCGCTACATGAACATCACCAAGGCGGTTTTTCTTATTCAGCTAGCTTTGGCTCTGAATTAGATAATACTCAACTATTGTTACCTGTACCTTATCAGCGAAATGATAAGCAAGAAAATGCCTTATCTGTTGAGGTTAATGGGGATATAACTCAGTCTAAGATTGTCCTTAATTATGGTGATAAAATGCACTTTTCAGGGGTGCTTGAACATGAAAGTACTGCATTTACACGTGCTAACTTAATGTTAGGCGAAGGCTCTATGGCTTTACCTGGAGATGGCTTTCATATTACCACTAAGCTAGCCCATGCTGACTTTTCAAAATGGCAGCCACTAATTAGCAATATACTTGATAGTATTCAACAGACTTCAGTAAGTACAGAACCAAAGAAATCAACTCCATTGCTAGCCAAGCCTAAAAGAATTAGAGGGTCAATTGGTCAGTTGAGCCTTTTAGGTCAGCAGCTTAATAATATCTCTTTTAACTTATTAGATAAATCACAGTGGTGGTTATTACAATTCAATGCGAAAGAAACTCGCAGCCAGATAAAAATTTATCCTGACTGGTTAACACAAGGGCTGGATATTAATGCTGAGTTCTTAACACTTCCACAAGAAAGTGAAGCTCATGAGACAACGCCTGAACAGATAAACCAACAGCCAGATAAAGTGGAAAATGACATCATTTTTGCTGAAATACCCCCTTTGATATTTCATTGTGATAGTTGTGCTATAGGCTCTGTAAATTTGGGGGAAGTAGATGTAGAGATTAAACGTATTGATCAACAAACCATTGAATTTGTAGACTTTACTGCTAAGCGAGGTAACACAACGCTAAACCTTGCTGGTAATTGGCTGCATAATGAGCAAGAGTCTACAACCACTTTAGTAGGTAACCTATCGCTGGATGATGTCGAAACAGAATTAAAAGCAGCTGGGTATGACTCGATCATTAAGGATAGCGGCGCTAAATTCGATGTAAACCTTAATTGGGAAGGTGGCTTACATGACTTTATGCTCAGCCACCTAAATGGTACTGTTGAAGGCAAGCTAGATGATGGCTATTTAGCGGATGTAAGTGATTCAGCGCGTATCTTCTCAGTATTAAGTTTACAATCTTTAGTACGAAAATTAACACTCGATTTTCGTGATATTTTTAGCGATGGTATGTTTTATAGTAGCATTAAAGGAAGCTATCAATTAGAGCAAGGGTTGTTAACGACAAACAATACTAAAATGAATGGCACTGCTGGTAATTTGTTTATGACAGGTAATACGAATTTGGTCAGTGGCGAGCTTGATTATGAAATGTCTTATAAACCAAATCTAACCTCGAGCCTACCCGTATTGGCATGGATAGCTACCTCACTAAATCCGGTAACATTTCTTGCTGGCGTCGCTATCGACCAAGTTGTTAAGTCGCAAGTGGTCTCTGAATTTAAGTTTGAATTAACTGGTACTGTTGACAATCCTGATTTCAAAGAAATAGATCGTAAAAGTAAGAGTATTAGCATTGAGGGTACTGTCCCCACTGAAGATGCTAAGCAAGATGAATCAATTATTGAACCCCCGACCTCTAAGAAGGATAAAGCAACTGATGGTTAAATTGAGTGCAATACAGTTATCCTCAGCGGCTAATGTTGAAACTAACCTAGCCAAGATCGCTGAGCAGTTATCTAAAATTACTGCAGTCCAAGATGAGACTCAACACTTAGTCGTACTGCCTGAATGCTGTCTGTATTTTGGCAGTAAAGACAGTGAACAATTAGATTTGGCAAAGGCATCTGCTAAAGGTAATGATCTTTGTGTGGCACTTGGAAAGCTTGCCAAAAAATTTAACGTTTATTTAGTTGCAGGCACTATTCCTCTTTTGGCCTCTTCTACAACAAAATTTACTAATAGCAGCTGCGTTTTCAATCCTGATGGTGAGTTGATCGGGCAATATGATAAAATTCACTTATTTGATGTTAATGTCAGTGATAACACTAAGAGCTATTGCGAATCACGTTATACTGAAGCAGGTAAAGAAATAAATGTGGTCAATACCGATTTCGCTAATATTGGCTTATCAGTGTGTTTTGATTTACGGTTCCCTAATTTATTTCAACAACTATCGATTGCCGGTGCTGACATTATTACAATTCCAAGCGCTTTTACCAAAGTAACGGGCAAAGCACATTGGCAAACATTACTGCAAGCAAGGGCTATTGAAAATCAAGTTTATATTGTCGCTGCAGGACAGGAAGGTGTTCATGAGAATGGTCGTGAAACTTGGGGTCATTCGATGATTATTAACCCTTGGGGAGAAATTGAAAATAGTATTGAAATTGGTGAAGGTTACATTAGTGTAGAATACCAAAAACAAGAAATAACACGTATACGTCAAAACATGCCTTTGAATTCGCCGCTTAATAGATAATTGCAGCAATTTGATTATAATTAAAGAATATTGAAGTAGAGCTAAGATCTAATGAATAGTGTTGAAAAATCCTTATTAAGTGATAGTCATATTGATGATGAAGTATTATCAAAAACCTTAAATAGTATGATGGGGCGACAAGTTGACTATGCAGATTTGTATTTTCAAGCGAGTCAACATGAGACTTGGGTTCTAGAAGACGGTATTGTTAAAGAGGGGTCATATAATATTGAACGTGGCGTTGGCGTAAGAGCTATTTCAGGTGAAAAAACTGGCTTCGCCTATTCTGATGATATTACCCCAGAAGCACTCCAAAAGGCGGCTGATGCGGCAAAAGGTATTGCTGATATCGGTACGGGTGCAACCGTTAAAGCGTTTAGTCGTCAATCTCCCATTCAAGTTTACCAGTCAATTGAACCACTTGGCAGTTTAACGCAAGAGCAAAAAATTGATTTACTGCATCAAGTTGAAGCACATGCTCGTCAAGTTGATAGTCGTGTTACTCAAGTGATAGCGAGCTTGTCTGGGGTTTATGAAACTATTTTAGTTAGCGCTAGTGATGGCACTTATGGTACCGATGTTCGTCCCCTTGTTAGGTTAAATTGCTCAGTTTTAGTTGAAGAAAATGGTAAACGTGAGCGTGCAAGTGCTGGTGGCGGTGCACGAACTGATTATAGTTATTTCTTTGAAGTAGCCCCTGGAGATAACAAAGCTCGTTATCTTTCTTATGCTGAGGAGTCGGTTAGACAGGCTTTAGTTAACCTAGTTGCCATCGAATCACCAGCAGGTACTTTCCCTGTTGTATTAGGGGCAGGTTGGCCTGGTGTATTACTGCATGAAGCAGTAGGGCATGGTTTAGAAGGTGATTTTAACCGCAAAGGCTCTTCAGCATTTTCAGGAAAAGTTGGCCAGCAGGTTACTTCTGAACTTTGTACTATTGTTGATGATGGCACCTTGGTTGACCGCCGTGGTTCAATTTCTATAGATGATGAAGGCACGCCTGGGCAGTATAATGTACTAATTGAAAAGGGAATTTTAAAAGGCTATATGCAAGATAAGCATAATGCAGGTTTGATGGGGGTAAATCCAACCGGTAATGGTAGACGAGAGTCTTATGCTCACTTGCCAATGCCGCGAATGACCAATACTTATATGTTGGCAGGAGAGTCTAGCCCTGAGGATATTATTAAATCAGTCAAAAAAGGCATTTACGCACCAAACTTTGCTGGCGGCCAAGTAGATATTACCTCGGGTAAATTTGTATTTACCAGCTCAGAGGCATACTTAATCGAAAATGGCGAAATAACGTCACCAGTCAAAGGTGCTACTCTGATAGGTAACGGTCCTGAAGCGATGAAGCGAATTAGTATGGTCGGTAATGATCTTAAATTCGATGCTGGTGTTGGTGTGTGTGGTAAAGATGGCCAAAGTATACCTGTTGGTGTTGGTCAGCCTACACTTAAAGTTGATGAAATGACTATTGGCGGTACTCAATAAGTCGCTAAAGTTAATAAGTCACCAAGCACATGTATTCATCGTGCTTGGTGATATTTCGATACTCTAATTATTAAGCTTTTGTCTTTTAGGTATTTTCTTTTAGGTAAGTAAATAGGTTTTTATAATGCTTACCCAGTTTTTCAGCTTTTTTCTCTTTTGCAGCTAGACGGATCAATTGCTTGATTTTTTGTCTTTCGATTTGAGGAAACTCACTGATCAAGGTTTCAACTGCTTCTTTTCCTTGTTCAATTAATTCATCTCTCACCGTTTCTAAACGAACAAATTTCGCAGTTTCTTGTTGATGTTTATTGGCCATTACTTCAATTGCGTGATGAATTGGCGCAAGATCTGTTTCTAAAAGTATTTTTGCGGTATGACGAATGTGACGACGTAATGCTTCATGCTTATTAGTGATTTTATCAGCCAAAATCATCGCATCCTTCAAGTCTTCAGTTAACGGCAAGCGACTGCGTTGATGCTTAGACATTTCGATTAAACTCTGTGCGAAATCTTGTAATTGATGCATTTCACGCTTTATTTCGGTTTTACTTTTTAACTCTTCTTCTAATTCTTGTGATGATTCGTCGATATCGTTGGCTGACTGAGGCATAATAATGTCTAATACTATGTTAAAATAAATAATAATTGCGCTCATTATATCACTAAATGAATACCAATCGGACTAATTTATTGATCACTTAGCGAGAATTAAAAGGCTTGGAGGTAAGGCATTGATTGAATAGAAGGGTTACTCCCTTGTTATAATCTATAACGCCGGAAACAAGCCTTTTAAAGTCGCCCTTTGAGAGCTCATTAGCAAGCTGGTAACATCACAAAGTGAATTAGAATATAGAATTAACTATGTTTAAGCCATTTTGTTTATTCTAAGCCCGCTAGTGTAGCTATAAGTTGGTCAATTAATCCGTTTGCTATAAATATTCTAAGTCGCTGTTTTAATCTTGTTACTCCTTAAAAAGAAAGAGAAAGTAGAACCAATATGACCCAAACCTCTAAATCTCATGATCCAATGACTAAACAACTTAGTGATGTGAAAGAGCGTGTTGCTACCGTTCTTGAGTTAGCTAAATCACTTGGCGCCGATGGTGCTGAAGTTGCTATGAGTCGCCAGCAAGGGTTAAGTGTCAGTACGCGCATGGGGGAAGTGGAAAACGTTGAATTTACCAATGATGGTGGTTTAGGTATTACTGTTTATCGTGAAGGCCGAAAAGGCAGTGCTTCTACCGCTGATTTGTCAGAGCAAGCACTGCGTAAAGCGGTGACAGCTGCGGTAAATATTGCTAAATATACTTCGGTAGATGAATGCTCAGGCTTAGCTGACAAGTCACTGTTAGCAATGCAGCCGGTTGATTTAGATTTATATCATCCTCATGAAATAGGCACTGAAGCGGCAATTGAACTTGCTAAAGAATGCGAAGAAAGCGCTTTGTCCGTTGATCCACGTGTGAGTAATTCAGATGGTGCCAGCTTTGATACCTTTTCAGGCTTTAAGGTCTATGGCAATAGTCATGGACAGTTAGTCGGTTATCCGAGTACTCGACACAGCTTAAGTTGTGTGATGATTGCCAATGATGGTGATGATATGGAACGCGACTACGCTTATACGGTAAATCGTGAATTCTCTTCACTTGAAAGTGCTCAGAAGATTGGCCTTCAAGCTTCTCAAGAAGTCTTATCTCGCCTAAAACCACAAACAATACCAACTGGCAAAGTCCCTGTGTTATTTAGAGCTGATATTGCCAATACGGTTTGGGGACACTTTATTGCGGCGATTAGCGGTGGAAATTTATATCGAAAATCCTCTTTCTTACTTGATGCCATTGGTAATGATATTTTTCCTAAATTTCTAAATATTAGTGAGAGGCCACACATTGCCAAAGGCTTAGCTAGCAGCGCTTTTGATAGTGAAGGTGTACTTACCCAAGACCGTGAGATTATTAAAGAAGGTGCTCTACAAACGTACTTATTGACGAGTTATTCTGCTCGTAAACTGGGATTGACAACGACCGGCCACGCGGGTGGCATTCATAATTGGTTAGTTGATGCTCAAGGACATGATGGCAGTTTCGATGCTATGTTAAAAGCCTTAGGAACAGGTCTATTAGTAACTGAGTTAATGGGGCAAGGAGTAAATGTTGTTAATGGCGATTACTCTCGTGGCGCTGCAGGGTTTTGGGTAGAAAATGGTGAAATTGCTTACCCAGTAAGCGAAATAACTATCGCTGGTAATCTAGCTGAGATGTTCAAAGGCATTGTAGCCGTTGGCTCTGATGTGGATATGCGTGGCAGTATCCGTACAGGATCCATTTTGATTGATGAGATGCAAGTTGCGGGACATTAGAAAATAAGACTGATTAAGTAAATTATCACTCAGTTTACGACTAAGTTTACTTTGATAAAAGCGTTATCAATTTGCTCATTGATAGCGCTTTTTTGTTAGTGTAATTATAATTAGGTAAGCAGAAGGGTAGCAGTGCCTAAAAAGGCAAAAATACCGACGACATCAGTTACTGTGGTAATAATAACGCTACCTGCCAAAGCTGGATCGATATTGAGGCGCTTTAGTAATAAAGGGATGCTTACACCAGCAAGCCCGGCCGCAGTCATATTCATTAGCATAGCAAATGCAATCACACCACCAAGCATTAAATCCTGCTTCCAAATAGCGACTACGGTAGCAATTAATGCGGCCCAAATAATACCATTTAAAAAACCAATGGCTACTTCTTTACTGAGCAAAGCACGAGCGTTACTGTCACCTACATGACCTAATGCCATACCACGGATAACTAGTGTTAAGGTTTGATTACCGGCAACACCGCCCATGCTAGGTACCAGTGAATTTAACACAGCTAAAATGGCTAGCTGTTGAAAAACGCCCTCAAACATGCTGGTAACGGCAACGGCCATTAATGCGGTGATAAGGTTAACGCCAAGCCATAACGAACGCTGTTTAGTACTTTTAATGACAGGAGCAAAGGTATCTGCTTCATCATCTAAACCTGCCATACTCATCATGGAATGTTCTGCGTCTTCACGAATAATATCGATAACGTCATCAATGGTTATACGGCCGAGTAAGTGGCCTTCTTCATCAACAACGGGAGCAGAAAACCAATCGTGTCGTTCAAAAAGTTGTGCAACATCTTGTTCATCCATATCGGCTTGTACTGCTTCAACTTCAGCGTTAATCAAGGTGGACACGATGACCTCTGCTTTAGCCGTCACTATGGAAGCTAGAGATACTGCACCAATAAAGTTATTATTACGATCAACAACATAGAATGAGTCGGTTGCATCAGGGAGGTCGCCCTTAAGGCGTAGATATCGTAATACCACATCAACAGTCACATCAGGACGTAAGGTGATGGTATCAGTATTCATCATACCGCCCGCAGTATCTTCTTCATAAGATAATGCAGTTTCGACTCGGCTACGGTCTTGTGAGTCCATTGAGTTCAGTACTTCATTATAAATACTGTCAGGTAGCGTACGGAAAACTTCGGCTAAATCATCAATGTCCATGCCTTCGGCAACAGCAGCGAGCTTTTCAGGCCGCATGCTTTTAAGAATTCCCTTACGGACTTCTTCATTCAGCTCTTCAAGTACCTCTCCATGAAAATCTGGATCAATAAGTTGCCATAAAACAGGGCGGCTTTTTGGGGTGGAGGATTCTAATATTAAAGCTAAATCATAAGCTGGCATATGCTGTAGTAGTTTTCGTACGTAGACGAACATACCGCTGCCAAGGGCTTCATTGACTTGTTGTAATCTTTGTTGGTTATACTCTTGTTCTGATGCTTCTGGCATAGCGACTCTGCTTCTGTAATGAATAGTAGACAGAAAACCCTCTAAAGAGTGCATCGCTGAGAACGTCGCGAAACGGAGGGTTGCTTAAGATGAAAATAAAACAGCTTTCTTTGGAAAGCAGCTGAAAGTCGGTTTAAGTTTATCGTAACTTAGTGGTTTTATCAGCTTTTTTATCTTATGAGAGGCGTTTTTATCTAGGGTATGTTATTCAGCTTCATCAAACTTATCAGAAATCAGTTGGCATATTTCAGCAAGCGCTAGTTGCGCATCGTCGCCCTGAGCAGTGATATTGACTATTTTACCTTGGCCGCCGGCTAACAACATTAGTGCCATAATACTGCTCGCATCAGCTTCTTTACCGGCTAATTCAAGGGTTATTTTCGCCGCAAATTTTTGGCTTAACTGTGCTAATTTAGTGGCGGCACGTGCATGTAAACCTAATTTATTGCATATGGTTACTTGTTGAGAAATAACATTCAAAGGACTGCTCGCTTCTTAGGTTGATTTTACATCAATGTCTCTATGGTGAGTCTGTATATCATCGCGGTCTTTACGGAAATTTTTTGCTAACATTTCGGCGATATAAACAGATCTATGCTTACCACCAGTACAACCAATTGCAATAGTGACATAACTACGATTATTTCGCTCTAAATGGGGTAACCAAGTCATCATAAAGCTATTAATTTGCCAAATAAATTTAGTGACAATCGCTTGGCTGGCAAGAAAGTCTTTCACTTCTTGATCGACACCGGTTTGACCTTTCAATGACTTTTCCCAAAAAGGGTTGGGTAAGAACCTAGCGTCAAAAACATAATCAGCATCGACAGGGATACCGTGCTTAAAGCCAAAGGACTCAAATACTAAGACCATAGCACCAGTTTTCTTGCCTAAAATTCGCTCTCTGACTAAATCAGCTAATTGATGAGGACTAAGTTGACTGGTATTAATATATAAATCAGCTTGAGTTGATATCGGCTCTAGTAGTGACTTTTCAAGAGCAATAGCCTGATCAAGTGGCATATTTTCTCTAATAAGAGGATGTAAACGGCGTGTCTCGCTGAATCTTCTGATCAGATCATTATCATCGGCATCTAAAAACAAGGTATTAACATCTACCGCTTTTGGCAAGTAAGCAATGATTTCTGGAATATCTTGCGGGTCGTTAGGTAAATTACGCACATCAAGACTTACCGCTACGTTTTCATAATCATTGATAACAGTATGGGTTAATGCGGGCAGGAGGTTGATAGGGATGTTATCGACACAATAATAGCCAAGATCTTCCAAAACTCTTAATGCAACTGATTTACCCGAGCCTGAACGACCACTGACAATGATTAATTTCATTTATATTATTCCAAATGCTTTTCGTCGACTTTTCTATTGTTAGCCAGCTTGCTGAATTAAATTATAAAGTACCTGATTATCACTGCATTTTCGAACTTGTTTGATCATCTTTTTATCACTAAATAATTTGGCAATATTTTGTAATGTATCTAAATGTTCTTGGCAGCTATTCTCGGGAACGAATAAGGCAATAAAAATATCTACGTCTCTGTTATCTATGGCATCAAAATCGATAGCTTTCTCTGTCGTTATTAATACAGCAACAGCTTTACTTGTATTGGGGAGTCGACCATGAGGGATAGCAATGCCGTTACCTATGCCTGTGCTGCCCATTTTTTCTCTATTGAGTAAACTCTCTAGTAGTTCATCTGGCTCTATATCTGATATTTGGATTGCAGCGAGTTGACAAATTCTTTCTAGGATGCGTTTTTTACTGGTAACAGCTACATCACAACTAGTACAGCTTGTTGTTAATATTTCGGATAATTGCATAATCGTGTAAATGGTTTGTAGGCGCCACATAGGCTAAGTCATTTAGCTTAGGACGCCTGCTCTAACATGCTTTAATTACTTTAAAGCGATCTAACCCAGTTTAATGCTGAGATACTTTGCCTTTATATTTAAGGATTTGTCTATCGAGTTTATCAACTAAAGTATCAATAGAAGCATACATATCGGCGTTTACTGCAGAAGCAAATACTTCACTGCCATTCATATGAACATTAGCTTCAGCTTTTTGGTTTAACTTTTCTACGGTAAGTACTACATGAACATTATTAATATGCTCAAAATGTCGTGCTAATTTTGAAAACTTTGTATCGACATATTCACGTAATGAACTGGTCACTTCAACATGGTGTCCTGAAAGATTAATTTGCATAAACATGATCCTTTTATTGTAGTTTTCTATAGTAAACTCTTACGTTGATTTGACGGTGGTATCGCTAATGATTCTCGATATTTGGCGATTGTACGTCGTGCCACTTTTATTCCCTGCTCAGCTAATAAATCAGCCATTTTACTGTCGCTCAACGGTTTAGCAGGTGTTTCCGCCAAGATAAGCTTTTTAATTAATGAGCGAATGGCTGTCGAAGAGCACTCGCCTCCATTTTCTGTACTGACATGACTAGAGAAGAAGTACTTCAATTCGAAGATGCCTCTTGGTGTATGCATATACTTTTGGGTGGTAACTCGTGAGATGGTTGACTCGTGCATATCAACAGCTTCAGCTATATCATTAAGAACCATAGGTCGCATGGCTTCTGCGCCATGCTCTAAAAAACCCTGTTGGCGTTGAACGATGCAGTTAGATACTTTAAGTAAAGTATCATTGCGAGACTCTAAACTCTTTATAAACCATTTTGCCTCTTGCAAGTTAGATCTTATAAACTGTCCATCATTAGTTGATGATTTCATGGTTTTAGACATTGCAGCATACTGCTGATTGATAGATAACTTTGGTGCGGTATCCGAATTTAATTCAACTACCCAGCGGCCATTTTTTTTCTCAACAGTTACATCAGGAATTACATACTGATCATCGCCTTTAATGACTGTGTCACCTGGTCGAGGATTTAAGCTCTGAATTAAACGCATTACCTCACGTAGTTGATCTTCTTTCAATTTGGTTTTACGCATTAACTGACGATAATCACGATTCCCTAGTAAATCAATATGATTATTTATTATTAATTTACTTTCTTCTAAGTAAGGGGTATCAGCACTAAATTGATTTAATTGAATCAGCAAACAATCAGGTATTGAGCGTGCAGCGACACCAATAGGGTCGAACATATTAATACGTTTTAAAACAGCTTCTATTTCATCAAGCTCAAGGTCTTCAGTTCCAACACTCTCTAAGATGTCCTCTGGCGATACGGTTAAATAACCGGCATCATCAACTGCTTCAATAATAGCAATTGCGATGGTTTTATCAGTATCGCTAAAAGGAGTTAACTCCATTTGCCATAACAAATGATCTTGAATTGAGTCGGTCGTTTCACCTTGATAGGTAAAGTCATCAGCAGGAGTATTTACTGCGCCTGTATTGGATACGCCTGCACTGTAACTTTCTTCCCACGTGGTATCGATATTCAGCTCTTCAGGTATGTCACTTTTTTCCATCGCTTCTGTTGTACTGATTTCATCAATACTCGCTAGCTGCTCTTCACTTCCATCACTTGTCGGTGGATCAGCTTTTTCTTCATTACTTTTTGACGAGTAGGCTTCTTCAAGATTATTTTGTTCGCTCGCACTGTCACCTTGGGCCTTTTCATCAAGTTCAAGTAATGGGTTGCTCTCTAAAACTTCTTGAATTTCTTGTTGTAACTCCAGCGTAGATAATTGCAATAGCTTAATCGCTTGTTGCAACTGTGGGGTCATCGTTAAGTGTTGTCCAATACGGAGTTGTAGTGTAGGGCGCATCTAGGTTATGTGATTTCCTATATATTATTCTGACAATTACGTTTTACATTGTATAACTAATTTGCAATTAAGTATTCTGGTTAGATTTTCTAACCTATCGCTTTACTATAGCGTGAATTGTTCGCCAAGGTATACATCTCTGACTTTTTGATTAGCAAGAATTTGATCTGCATTACCTTGTGCAATAATTTCGCCATGGCTAACGATATAAGCATGTTCACAAACGTCCAGCGTTTCTCTAACATTATGGTCTGTGATTAATATACCTATGCCGCGTTGCTTTAAGTGTAAGATGATTTTTTTAATGTCGCCAACCGAAATAGGATCGACCCCGGCAAAGGGTTCATCTAATAATATAAATTGTGGATCTGCAGCAAGCGCTCGAGCTATTTCAACTCTTCGCCTTTCACCACCAGATAGGCTCATACCTGTATTATCTTTGATATGACAAATATGAAACTCTTCTAATAAATGTTCTAGTTTTTCAGCGCGCTGAGCATCATTGAGCTCTTTACGTGTTTGCAATATCGCCATGATATTATCTGTCACGGTGAGCTTTCTAAAAATAGATGCCTCCTGGGGCAAATAACCAATACCACTGCGTGCTCTTTCATGCATAGGAGCCAGTGTTAAATCTTGCCCATTGAGTTTGATATTACCGTTATCATTAGGGACTAAGCCTACGATCATGTAAAATGAAGTAGTTTTGCCTGCACCATTTGGCCCTAATAAGCCGACTATTTGCCCCGCATTAACTTGCAAACTAACATTTTTAACAACCTGTCTGCTTTTATATGACTTTGATAAACCATCAGCGATCAGCGTATTGACCGGCGCTGCGTTCTTTGCATTAGTTGTCACTACTGTCGCCTTCTTTTTCTATCACTTTATCAGTTGGTTTTTCTTCTTTAGATTCTTCGTAAGTTTCTTTTTGTTTCTTGAGGATCGTTGGTTGTAGTATGGTGGTAACCGACTGATTATTTGCGCTTTGTGCTTCTAGTTTTTCACTTAAGGTATTATAAGTTATTTCATTGCCACTGACTTCACTACCTGCTTGCTTAACTAGTGCGTTACCAGAAATAGTAATTGTATTTGAATTAGGGTTATAAGTGATTTCATCGGCTTGCAAAGTGATAAAGCTACCATCTTCTAACTGTTGCTCAAATATAGCAGGTTTGCCTTTTGCTAAATAAGTATCATTTTTCTCACCGCTTTTTTTGTCGAGTCGACTAAAGACTTTAACGATATCCGCAGTAATTGAAATGGAACCTTGGCGAATACTTACGTTGTCTAAATAGCTCGCGATTTTATTTTTAAGATCCGCAGCTTGTCGCTGAGATTTAATAGTGATCTCTTGTTCTAAGTCTGTTTTATCAGCAAAAGTAGTGCTGGATAGAAATAGGCTACAAGTTAGCGCTAATACTTTTACTGTATTATGTTTAAAAGTACTACGTTTGAAGGTAATACGGCTTAGATTAGCTTTCATCATGTTTTTTATAAATAGTACGTTCATGCTGGGTTAGGGTCATTTGTTTAGTGTTTAAATCTATAATTAATCCTGAGCCGTACATGGTGAAATCTTTTCCGACCACAACAACTGCTTGCTCTGAACTAATGATATTGGTTTTTAAATCTAATGCTATTGTTTTACAGTGAATCTCTTTTATTAAGCTGTTAATTTCTGTCGCTTTAATACGTACTTGATTCTTTAGCTCTACACGGTTGTCTTTATAAAGTGTCGCTTCTTGCGCACTGACCTTCCATGGTTGACCTTTCTTTTGCGGGTATAACGTGTAATTTGGCAATTCAAAATAACTGACTTCTAAATCAGAATAGTGTTCCATTCTTTCCGCTTTAATGGTGTGGGAAAGTTGCCCTAAGTCACTAAAAATTTTACTTTGTAGCTGCTCAGCAATAAAATCAGGGCGTTGTTCATCAACAATTAAAGTATCTTGTTCTATTGATGCACTCCGCCATTCAATAATGCCATAAATTAGCGCACTAAGCAGTAAGACAAATAGCGCTAGGCTATTTAATCGGTTCATATACTTGCGCCTGATGCATTGTCTAAGGTGTTTTGGCTTTGCATGATCAAATCACATGTCTCTCGTACTGCGCCAAAACCACCTCGAGTAAAAGTAGCATAATCGGCAGCTCCAAGAACTAAAGGATGCCCATCACAGACACTAATACCTAAGCCAACGGCATTAATGCAGGGTAAGTCAGGTACATCATCACCAATGTAAGCTACCTCTTCAATAGTAATACCTAATTGTTCAATTAAATCAATTAATGCCGGTAATTTATCCTCTTGCCCTTGAATAATATGTGCAACGTTTAATGCCTTCATGCGATTGGCGACAATAGCTGAATTTCTTCCCGTAATAATTGCAACATCGACGCCACTGGCACCTAGGGCTTTTATACCAAAGCCATCTTTGGTATGAAAAGCTTTTAATTCTTCACCATCATTACCTAAATATATTCTTCCGTCGGAAAATACACCATCAACATCACAAACCAATAGCTTTATTTGCTTTGCTTTAACTAAAATATTACTTTCTACATTACCATAAAGAGTATTCATTAAAGCACTCCAGAACTAAGGAAGTCGTGCATATTCATTGCACCTACGGGTTTATTCTTGCTATCGATAATAATTAAACCGTTTATCTTTTTATCTTCCATTATTTTTAGTGCTTGTGCTGCTAACATATCACTTTGCGCGACACTAGGGTTATGGGTCATTACCGTGTTAATACTTTCATTATGGATATCTATTCTATTGTCTAATACCCTGCGAAGATCGCCATCCGTAAATAAACCAACTAGGTGTTGTTGCTCATTAACTATAGCAGTCATGCCCAAGCCTTTTAAGGACATTTCAACTAAAGCATCTTTGATCAGGGCATTTTCTGAAATGATAGGAACACGATCGCCTTGATGCATAATATCATTTAGACGAAGTAACAACCGCTTACCTAGGCTACCTCCAGGGTGGGATAAAGCAAAATCCTCGGCAGTAAAATCACGCGCATTGAGCAGAGCGACTGCTAAAGCATCACCCATGACCAGTGTTGCTGTAGTACTTGAGGTTGGCGCTAAACCAAGTGGACACGCTTCAGCTGATACTTTAATGCAAATATGAGTATCGGCTAATTTTGCTAAAGTAGATTCAGTATTCCCAGTCATGGATATTAATTTAGCACCGATGCGTTTTATCACTGGAATAATAGCAAGTACTTCACTGGTTTCACCAGAGTTAGAAATGGTTAACACGACATCATTACTAGTGACCATGCCTAGATCGCCATGACTGGCTTCACCGGGATGAACAAAAAATGACGGGGTGCCAGTACTTGCGAGCGTGGCAGCAATTTTACCGCCAATATGACCAGATTTCCCCATGCCAATAACAATCACACGGCCTTTGCAATGAAACATGAGTTGACAGGCAAGCTCAAAATTATCATCTACAAATTCTATTAGTTCAGCAATTGCTTGCTGTTCAATCTCAATAACGTTTTTTGCTAACTGTTTGAAGTTTTTCATAATGATTAATTAATATCAGCCTTTATGATGACAATTGACTAAAAAGTAATACTTGATAAGCAATAAAGCTTAACAGTAATAGCATGCCTTTGGCACGAGTGATTCTAAATGCGCCTAAACGGCGGCTAAAACATAAAATAAATAACAATAACGTCACGCCTAACATATAAGGTGCATCTCGACTTGCAGCTAAAGCATCAATATTACCCGGAGCTATTAAGCCTGCTAGCGGCAAAACGGCAAGAATATTAAAAATATTTGAGCCTATTATATTACCTAATGCTAAATCATCTTCTTTTTTGATAATACTCATAATGCTTGCTGCGAGCTCAGGCAAGCTGGTACCAATTGCAATAATAGTTAATCCTATAACCAAATCGCTAATGCCATAAGCTTTTGCAATATATACCGAAGAATCAACTAAAAAGCTCGCGCTTAATGGTAATAAAATGATACCAACACTAAGCCAAATTAATGAAAGCTTCATACTGACTGCAGGGGCAACATCTTGTTCTGCTTCAATAATTAATGGATCATCACTAGGTTTACCTTTTGTTTTCTTCAGTGTAATAACGAGAAGAGTAATAATATAAATGGCAAAGCCAGCCATTAAGAGCATACCTTCAAAAAAGCTAAAGTGATTATCAATCAGTAACCAATAGCCTAAAGCGGTAACGGCTAGAATCAGAGGAATTTCGCGTTTTATCGTTTGCGAAGAAACCGTTAGTGGTTGCAGTAACGCGGTGATACCGAGAACCAAGGCAATATTAGTAATATTTGAACCAATAGCATTCCCTATTGCTGTATCGGGATTTCCTTGCATTGATGCTGTTCCTGCCACCATCATTTCAGGTGCTGAAGAGCCCATAGCAACGATAGTTAGACCAATTATCATTGGTGAAATACCTAAGTTTCTTGCTAATGATGATGCGCCAAAAACGAACTTATCGGCACTCCAAACTAAAGCAACAAGGGCAATGAGTAATATAAAAATTTGTTCTAGCATTAATGACTCCAAGGTTAAGAGTAAATTGTCGCTGGTTGTTGAGCAAAAAAGAAGTAAATATTGTCACTAGAACAAAAAAAATATTCTTTTGTCTTACTTTTAAGCAAAAACGATCACTTTCTTACAATTTAACCTTTGAATTTTACATTTATTGCGCTGTTATTGGTTTATTTCTAATGAAGAATTGTTACTGCTCAGGTAAAATCCCCCCTATCAAAAGAATTCTTATTATAGATTTAAACAATAAAAAACAGTGACGTTGAATCATGACAAATGCTGCACTTGAAGCAAATTTGGTTGAAATTGAAAACCTGACCTTTAAACGAGGTGAAAGGGTGATTTATGATGATATCAGTTTATCCATACCTCAAGGGAAAGTTACCGCTATTATGGGGCCAAGTGGTATAGGTAAAACTACCTTACTTCGCTTGATTGGTGGGCAAATAAAACCTGAAAGTGGCAATATACTGTTTGCAGGTAAAAATATTCCCTTTCTATCACGGGCTGATTTGTATGAAGTCCGTAAAGATATGAGTATGCTCTTTCAAAGTGGTGCATTATTCACTGAAATGAGTGTTTACGATAACATCGCCTTTCCTATCAGAGAACACACGCAATTAAGTGAAGAGATTATAGAAAAAATTGTTTTGATGAAACTTGAAGCCGTTGGTTTGCGAGGTGCTAGGCATTTACAACCCAGCGAACTTTCTGGGGGAATGGCTCGTCGGGTTGCACTAGCAAGGGCGATAGCATTAGATCCTGAACTTATTTTATACGACGAACCTTTTGCTGGCCAAGACCCTATATCCATGGGCGTTATTGTCCGATTAATACGTTCGTTAAGTGATGCGTTAGGGTTAACATCAATCGTGGTTTCACATGATGTTCCTGAAGTGATGAGCATCGCAGATTATATTTATATTGTTGCGGAAAAGAAAATTATTGGTCACGGAACACCCGAGCAAATTCGCCAAGATAGTTCTCCGCTGGTCCAGCAGTTTATTCAAGGTGAAGCTGATGGTGCAGTGCCTTTTCATTATGAAGCACCAGCCTATCGTGATGAACTTATTAAGATATCGTCAAACAGAGTTAACTAAATGAATCAGTTTCAAGGCGGAAAATAGTGCAGCAGATACAGTTTTTAGGGAAGCAAACGCTCAATATAATAAGTGGTTTAGGCCGCGCAGTCATTTTGTTGTTCTCTGCGTTATTGCATATTCCTAACGTGCGTAAAGGAACACCTTTGTTGATGCAGCAACTATACAGCGTTGGTGTCTTATCCTTATTAATAATCATGGTATCAGGTACGTTTATTGGTATGGTTTTGGCGTTACAAGGCTATACTATACTGGTGGGTTATGGTGCTGAAGCTAGTTTAGGGCCTATGGTTGCCTTGTCATTATTACGAGAGCTGGGTCCTGTTGTTGCGGCCTTATTATTTGCCGGTCGAGCAGGCTCAGCACTGACTGCTGAAATAGGCTTAATGAAAGCGACTGAGCAACTCTCAAGCCTAGAAATGATGGCGATTGATCCGTTAAGGAGAGTTATTGCACCACGTTTTTGGGCTGGGTTTATTAGTTTGCCCTTGTTAGCGGCAATATTTTCTATGGTGGGTATCCTTGGCGCTCATTTGGTTGGTGTAGATTGGCTAGGTGTTGATGGCGGTACATTTTGGTCAGTAATGCAAGATCAGGTCGATTTCCAAAAAGATATTCTCAACGGTATTATTAAAAGTATTGTGTTTGCTTTTGTTGTCATGTGGATAGCGGTATACAAAGGCTATGATTGTGAGCCTACTTCGGAAGGGATTAGTCGAGCGACTACCTCAACTGTGGTGCAATCTTCATTACTGGTGTTGTTTTTGGATTTCATTTTAACAGCATTAATGTTCGTAAAGTAATTTATGCTCATAAAAGTAAATATTGCACATTGTTATCTCGTTAGAAGTTTATTTGTTAATTATTTATTACAAGGCGTTGGTGGAAGACATGGTGTCTAAGAAAGTAGAATTATTGGTAGGTTTTTTTGTCGCATTAGGTTTAGCTGCTTTATTGATGTTATCACTTAAAGTGGCCGATTCAGGTATTGGTGGTAATGGAGAAAGTTATCAGCTTTTTGCTAAATTTGATAATATTGGTGGCTTAAAAGTACGTTCACCAATAAAAGTTGGCGGGGTTGTTGTTGGTCGAGTCAGTGATATATCGTTAGATGAAGAAGACTATACACCCATAGTTACCCTTGATATATATACGCAATACGATAAATTCTCTGAAGCTACCTCTGTCGCAATATTAACGGCAGGTCTACTAGGAGAGCAATATTTAGGTGTACAACCTGGCTTTGTCGATGAGTCTGTTGATACTTTACAACCAGGTGACTTTATCGAAGATACTAAACCGGCTTTAGTATTAGAAGAGTTGATTGGACAGTTTTTATTTAGCCAAGGAAGTGGTGAGGAGTAAATAGGTGAGCATAAGTTTATCACGTACAAATATTGTTATTTTGAGCATAGTCTTGGGCCTGACACTGAGCATTTGTCATAGTGCTTTTGCTAAGGGAGAAGTAGCAACAACGCAAATATCTTCTCAGGAAGGTGAGTTAACTAGTGAAGCTGCAGCGCAAGTGGTTGATCAAAGTAATCCATACTTAATGGTTCAAGGTGCTGCGGATCAGACTTTTAAACGCTTTGCCCGTGAGCAGCAAGCAATCCAAGAGAACCCTAATTTATTGAAAAACATCGTTCGAGAAGAACTGATGCCTTATGTCAATTATAAATATTCGGCTTTTAAAGTCATTGGCAAACACTTAAGAAAAACTACCGATGCCGAACGTCGTGCTTTTGTGCCGGTATTTCGTGAATATTTAGTAAGCTCTTATGCTCAGGTTTTTACCTTATATGATAATCAAGCAGTGGAGTTTGCTCCACAAAGGTCTTTCGCAGGTAAAAAAATAGTGGCAGTGAATACGCGCATAATTATGGTGGGCAGAGATAATATTGATGTCGCTTTTAAAGTTAGGCTAAATAAAAAGACGAAGCAGTGGCAAGCGTTTGATATGGTTGCAGAAGGGATTAGTTTACTTGATTCCAAACAAGCTGAACTAGGTAGTATTATCAGGCAAAAAGGCTTGCCTTACGTTACTGAATTATTAAAAAGTAAAAGTACTCGAGATATTGTTTTTAAAAACCGTCCGGTAGAGGGTGAAAGTGCAGCCGAAAAACAAGACCAGCAAGGATAACAAGTGAGCAAAGCGAATATAGTTCTTAATCATGGTACCTTAGCCGTATCTGGTCAATTGAGCCGACATAGTGTTGCGCATATTAAAAATAGTGAATATGTAAATTGGTTTGCTCATGGTGCTGTTAACGTGGATTTAAGCAAAGTTAATAAAGCTGATACAGCTGGACTTGCTTGGTTATTTTATCTTTTAGAACAGGCTGCAAATCACTCGTGCCAATTAAGCTTTAGCAATATACCTGAAAAATTAACTAAATTGATCACCTTAAGTGGCGTTGATGGTTTATTACCTATAACATGTGATTAGTATCTTAAAAGAAACGAACGAAGGAGACTCCCTTGGAAGTTGGCGAGATTGAAGAATTAGTAAAAAAATTAATAAATAATGCTCTTGAACTTGATGAAGTTTATGTGGTTTTTGACGGTTCTCAATGCCGAATTAACGCAATAAGTGACAAGTTTGATGAATTAAGTCGTGTGAAGCGTCAACAAGCAGTGCTAAAACCATTGGCTGACATTATAAAGGATGGCACAATCCACGCAGTGACTGTCAAAACATTCAACAAAGCACAGTGGCAACGCGATAAACTATTTAATAGTTAGCGTTAAACAGTAATAGTGTTACTAAATTGTACTTTTAATGCCTAGTTTTTTAATGCTGGGCATTTTTGTGTATACTGGCTCGATATTTTTTAATCATTTTAAGTAAGTAGTAGTTATTTTGGACGCA
>MAAB01029104.1_pt1 | contig 27457 bp, 22 predicted proteins | sample 1115991 | NCBI WGS metagenome assembly MAAB01 (sample SAMN04961124, study PRJNA320927) | seawater metagenome | isolation source: sample BD02T18 sea water enriched with oil for 18 days | place: USA:Gulf of Mexico | collected 2013-07-27
GATGCTCTATCATCATCCATCATGGCATAATCGTAAAAATACATACCACGAACAAAGACACCAACATTTTGATAGTGAACATCTAATTCATGAACACCTTTAAATATCTTAGAGAAACTTTCGCCAGCGTTATAGTTTAAGTTGCCATTATCACCATTGGTAGAATAACCACCTGCACCTTTCCAAACATCCTCTTTAACAGGGTTTGGGGCATAGACTTTATAATTACTAAAATCTATGCTGTTATTAGCATTATTAGACTTACCAATATTGTCATTCCAGTTTCTATCTTCTGTTCGCCAGCTTGAGCCGACACTAAAGGTAGAATCAAAACTGATCTCTACATCACCGAGTTCCCATCTTGCTGCTTGAGCAGTATTAACCATTGAGGTTAACAACGACATTGAAAGCGCGGCAGCAATACCTACAGCTAAAGGTTTTTTGGCAAAGCCATGTTGAGGCTTGTTTTTCATCTATTCTCTCCCCTGTTCAGAACATGATGCTAAAAGATAAAATATCACCGAAAGTTCATCTACATTAATGTAATCAAAAGTTAGTTCTTGTTATATTATTTATCTAACGACAGCAATAATTACATCATTTGACTTAGGTAGCAAGCGTAAACATACGAGTTAAAGCGCTATATTTTAATGACTTGCATTCAAGTAAATGCCCGCTTTAATGCGTTGTTTTAAACGACTGTTTGAATTTCAAATTTTACAATACTAGCTTTGTTTTATAAGCTCATGAAATAACGATTATTTGTTTAACTTGCGATTGTAGATACACAAGCCGAATGGTCGGACCACTGTTTCAAGTGATTACTCTATTTAATAAAACTGAAGTGAAATTAATTAAGTTTAGATATGGATAAAAATTTATTTTGTTGTGTTTGTAAACAAAAATCACCTTGAATGCCATTAACGGTAAGGTACTTTCGTAAGTGCATAGCAGGAAATTGAACTTTAACACCTTGAGTTGTTGTTACGACAACATTTTGAATTGTGCCTTGGTAGTAAGGAAGAAATTCATTAGTCGTTATTTTAATAGAGAAGTAATATTTCATGTTTTTAAATACATTAACGGATATAAATACTAGTAACGTGCTCATTTGAAATCAAAGCACGTTACTACAAAGTGAGTTACCTAGTGTTCTATACCCGTTCCACTTGATTATGAATCGCTCAGACTTCCTGAAACGAGCATCTTCAAGTGAAGCGGGTATATCTAGTAATAAGTTGAACTAGTCATTGAGTGCAGCATCAAGTTTTTCTTTTAAGTCATTTGATAAGTTGTCTAACGCCTGTAATTTAACTAACTCTGCTTTCATTAACTTTTGATGTGCAGGAGCAAAACTTTTATATTGGATTAGAGGGGTAATTAGTCTTGAGGCAACTTGAGGATTAATTTCATTTAATTTAGCAATTTGCTCAGCTAAGAATTGATAACCTCGTCCTGTCTGACAATGAAAATACTTAGGATTACTCATTGCAAAAGCACCAATTAGAGAACGTGCTCTATTAGGGTTTTTTAAGCTAAATTGCGGATGCTCCAATAGTTTGGCCAGTTGTGAAAAAACATCTTCACTGACCACACTAGCATTTAGAGCAAACCACTTATCCATGACTAGTGTAGTTTGCTGCCATTTATTTTCGAAATGTTGTAACTGCCCGTTTAAGTCGTCCAAATTGTATTTTGCGCTACAGGTTAAGGCAGCCAAGCTATCAGTCATATTCTCTTGCAATATGTCATTATTATTCGTAGCTTGCTGGTATTGCTGAGTAACCAAGTACTGATACTCAGGTAAAAGACTTAAATATGCCAAACAAACATTTTTTAATGCTCTATCCGCTACGCCATTTTGACTTGAATTTTGCTGCTGACAAACGTTATAACTAGCAAGCAATTGTTGTTGAGTGCCTTGCGCAATAAAAATAGCAAGCGTGGTTATTGCATTGGTCAAAGCTATTGGGTCAATATCTATCATCAAACTAGCAGCTTCATCGAAGCTAGGTAATGATAATTGCTCAGCAATAAAAGCGCGATCGCCACCGCTAGTCAACATATCATTAATAGCATGAGTTAATTCTGTTGGGATAGCATAATTAATATCGAAAGTTAATTGTTGTACGTATGACATTAATAATTTCTGACCTGCATCCCAACGACAAAAACTATTATCAGCTTTTTTCATAATGGTTAATAGGCTGGTATTGTTTTGCTCAAAAATCAACTTAACGGGTGCACTAAAATCAGCAAGCATTGCTAAAGTCGGTTTGCTGGTAAAACCACTAAACTGCCAACTTTGCTCGGTTTGGCTCAATTCTAACAACTTACTCTGGGAAGCCTCGTCATTATTTTCACTGATTAACTCAACCTTAATCGGAATGTGCAAAGCTTGTGGGTTTTGTTGATTTTTAGTGATTGGTGATTGCTGTAATAAGGTTACTGTATAAATATTAGTTTGTGAGTCAAACATTTCTTGTGCTTTAACCACAGGCGTTCCGGACTGACTATACCATAACTTAAATTGAGCTAAATCTTTACCGCTAGCATCACTCATAGCATTGATGAAATCATCACAAGTGACTGCCATCCCATCAAAACGAGAAAAATATAAGTCCATACCTTGTCTAAATTTATCTACACCAATTAACGTATGCAGCATACGAATAACTTCTGAGCCTTTTTCATAGACTGTTAATGTGTAAAAATTATTCATTTCAAGTACTTTTTCAGGTCTTATTGGGTGCGCCATTGGACCTGCATCTTCCGCAAACTGCTGTGAACGTAATAAGCGTACATTTTGAATACGGGTCACTGCACTTGAATGCATTTGGGCACTAAATTGCTGATCTCGAAAAACAGTTAAGCCTTCTTTTAAACTCAGCTGAAACCAATCACGACAGGTGACACGATTGCCGGTCCAGTTATGAAAATACTCATGGGCAATAACCGCTTCAATATTAAAATAGTCGCTATCTGTTGCGCATTGGCTATCTGCCAAGACATATTTAGAATTAAAAACATTTAAGCCTTTATTTTCCATCGCGCCCATATTAAAAAAGTCTACCGCAACAATCATGTAGATATCTAAATCATATTCAAGACCGAATGTTTCTTCATCCCACGCCATTGATTTTTGTAATGACACCATGGCATGTTCAGCTTTAACCAAATTCCCTTTATCAACAAATATCTCAAGGGCGACTTCACGGCCTGACGCCGTAGTAAAATTATCCTTAAGTAAATCAAAATCACCCGCAACTAGGGCAAATAGATAACAAGGCTTTGGAAAGGGATCATGCCAAGTAACAAAATGTTTGTTGTCAGCTAGTTCGCCACTCGCTACTTTATTACCATTAGATAATAAGTATGGATATAAGGTTTTGTCCGCAACAACTTTAGTGGTAAATGTTGCCATCACATCAGGTCTATCTAAATAATAGCTAATTCGGCGAAAGCCTTCTGCTTCACATTGAGTACAAAAAGCATCACCTGACTTAAATAACCCTTCTAGTGCTGTGTTTTCTTGCGGGTTGATCTCTGTCGTAATAATGAGGGTGAAATGGCTTCTATCAGGCAAACTACTTGCTGGAATAATTAATAGCGTGTCATTGATCTGATATTGATCCTTACTTAGCGCCTGACTATCAAGTACTAATGACGCTAATGTTAAATGCTCACCGTTAAGTTGCAAAGCTTGTTGACTATCACCTTTTCGCTCTATAGCCAGTTCACTAACCACTTGACTACAGGTGTCATCTAAATTGATGGTTAAATTTACTGTATTAATAGTAAAGTCAGCTGGGCGGTAATCCGCTAAAAATCGTGGTGCTGTGTCTGATAAAATAGATGACATAATAGATCCTTATTATGGAGATGAAAGTTAAGCCGTTGCTTTATGAGTTGTTTCTTTAGTCGTTTTTTTAGCCAATTTCTTAATATTAAAACCAATAAAGCCATAAGTAACAGCAAGAACAGGATTAATCCAGTTAAAGAAACAATAAAACATATAATCAAGTGGGTTAACTAATAGCACCCCTGACATATAAACGGCACAAGTATTCCATGGGATGAGCGGCGAAGTAATGGTACCTGCATCTTCCAGAGTACGGCTTAACACCAAGGGATCTAAACCTCTTCGCTCGTATTCTTCTTTATACATGCGACCTGGCATTACAATAGCCATATATTGATCCGCGGTTAAAATGTTAGTGCCGATACAAGTAGCCACTGTACTCGCGATAAGACTACCGGTTGATTTAGCTGAAGCTAAAATAACCTCAACAAATTTTTTCAACATACCTAAGTGCTCTAATACCGCACCAAAACTTAATGCACACATGATAAGCCAAACAGTATTAAGCATAGAAGACATCCCACCTCCACTGAGTAATGAATCAAGCTGACCGTTGCCTGTTTCAATCACTACACCATCAAAAAAGGCCGTCCAGATCACTTTAACATTTGCTGTAATTAAATCGGTATCTCCGCCTAAACGCACTATTAACTCTTGTTGAAAAACCAATGCCCAAACGCCACCAATTAAAGCACCAATCGCAACCGCGGGAAAGGCAGGTACTTTTTTAATGGCAAGTATTAATAAAACAAATAATGGCACTAAATTAAAGATTGAAATATTAAATTGTTCTGCTAATTGCAGGCTTAACAAATCAATACTGTCATTATTTACCGTTATTGTTTCATTGAGCCCAATGATGATGAACAGTACTAGCGCGGTGATAATAGAAGGTGCTGTAGTCCAAAACATATAACGTATATGGGCAAAAAGTTCACTACCTGCAATAGCCGGAGCTAAATTTGTCGTCTCTGAAAGAGGAGAAATTTTATCACCAAAATAAGCACCAGAAATGACAGCACCTGCAGTAATAGCCGGAGATAAATCTAGTCCCTGAGCTATACCAATTAAAGCAACACCTATTGTGGCTGCTGTAGTCCATGAACTACCAATACTCATAGAGACAATCGCACACATTACACATGCCGCAGCATAAAACCATGATGGATTTAATAACTGTAAACCATAATAAATCATTGTTGGTACAGTACCTGATAATAGCCAGGTACCAATCAGCGAGCCTACGGCTAATAAGATTAAAACCGCACCAAGAGAAAGAGAAATTCCACTCACAATAGCTTTTTCAATAGACTGCCAGTTGTGCCCATTTTTTACGCCAACAAGAATAGCCACGCCCATGGCGATAAGTAGCGCTATTTGATTCGGGCCATAAGAGGAGTTATCGCCAAAATAAAATACAGCTAGGGTGAGTAAACAAATTAAAGTGATCACTGGAATGCTTGCATCGAGCATAGTTGATTTTTTTGGGAGATTTAACTCAGGCATGTAATGTAAACCTTTTATTATTGTAGTTATACCAATCGGATTAATTAACGGTAGGCTAATATCATTATGTTTATATAAAAATAAAGCCGCCTCGATGGGCGGCTTAATTATGCAAATACGGATTATTTTTTTGCGATTTTTCCTAAAGATACAAAATCAAATGTTATACGAGCTGCCTCATCTAAAAAGGGGTCTAAATCATCAAGCTCATCAGATAAGTCATCTAAATCGGTTACTTTCTCTTTACCTAAAAGCACGAGTTGGTCATTAACACGTATCAAGCGTTTACTTTTGCGCGCTTCACGTTCAGATTTACGTGTCGCAAGGTTCAGTGAAATAGTTTTATCATCTTTTTCTGCTTGGTAAATACTAATATCTTCCAGTAAGTAATTAAATTCTGGATTATCTTTAATACGTTGCTGATAAAGTGAGCTCAGGTATTCAATATCTGTATTGAGCTCATTCAACGGCGAATATTTGGCTTGTTGAATTTGATCCCAAGGAAGTGCATTTTCTTCTTTACTCTCCCCCCAGTCTTCGGGATCTATCGCTGTAGGAAAAGCTATATCGGGCAAAACACCGCGATGTTGAGTACTGCCACCATTAATGCGATAAAATTTAGCGATAGTATATTGAATGCTTCCTAAAGGCTTTTCATATAAGTCATATACGCGGCCTAAACCACGATGCTGTTGCACTGTACCTTTACCAAACGTATGTTCACCAACAATGACACCACGACCATAATCTTGAATGGCAGCAGAGAATATTTCAGATGCTGAAGCACTGTAACGATCAACCATTACGGTTAAGGGGCCATCAAAAAAGCTAATACCATCGCGGTCACTATTTACTTGAATACGATTTGCGCCATCTCTAATTTGAACAACAGGACCTTTATCGATAAACAACCCCGTTAATAAGGTCGCTTCGCTCAATGAGCCGCCACCGTTACCGCGAAGGTCAACAATGATGCCCTGCACTTTCTGCTCTTTAAGTTTGGCAATTTCTTTTTTTACATCTTTAGATAGGTTGTTGTAAAAACTAGGTATAGTAATAACACCTAATTTCTTACTGTCTGCCACCTCTGGATTTTCAAGATAAACCTCTGACTTTGCGGCTCTATCTTCTAATTTAATAATATCTCTAACTATAGAAACCACTTTAATATTGGCTTCATCGTCACTATCACCTGATAAAATTTGCAAGCGAACTGTAGTGCCTTTAGCACCTTTAATTAATTCGACCACATCATCTAAGCGCCAACCAATAACATCTTCAAAATCTTTGTCGCCTTGGGCAACGCCTACGATACGATCTTTTGATTTCAATTGTTTTGACTTATCTGCCGGACCACCGGTAACAACTCGGTGAATAACGGTATAATCTTCAATTGAGCGTAACTCTGCACCAATTCCTTCAAGTGACAAGTTCATATCAACTTGGAATCGTTCCGCATTACGCGGTGATAAATATGAAGTATGTGGCTCAACAACACGAGCAAAGCTATTCATCACAAGTTGGAAAGCATCTTCACTTTCACTTTGCTTTAAACGTTTAATCGCGTACTCATAACGTTTAGTTAATACTTCTTTAATTTTTGGCCATTCTTTCTTGGTCAATGTCAGGTTTAAAACATCTGATTTAACCTTTAACCGCCATAATTCATCCAACTCAGCCTCACTAGCAGGCCAAGGTGCTTCTTCACGATCAAAAGAATAAATTTCTTCTTTGGTGAAATTGAAAGGGTTTTTATCGCCTTTACTACTTAATAAACTGACAGCATATTCATAACGCTCTAAACGTCTTTGCATATTTAAGTTGTAAATATCGTAAGCGGTTTCTAACTTACCACGTGTCAATACTGTATCAAATTCAAGACGATATTTTTGGAAATCATTAATATCTGTTGCTAAGAAAATATTTCTCGCATAATCGAGTTGTTTAATAAAACGATCAAAAACGTCACCTGATAAAGCATCGTCAATGGTGACTTTCTTATAATGCGCACGAGTGAATCGTGCCGTAATGCGCTTGCTTGCTGTAGCATGCTGAGTTTCAGGCATGAGTACAGGGAGTTCTTCTGGAGTAATTGGTTTTTCAAACGCAATAGCGCTTACTGATAAACCTAACGATAAAGATACGGCGAGAGCGATACGACAAAATTTTTGCATGCATTAACTTCCTATTCAATTTCTATATGACCCAAAGCTTTACTAGGCCTAGTCGCCAAACCTAATAATGGCGACTTTTGACTGCTTACAAGTAGATGTTTTGTAGCTGAGTTTTGATAACCATGCCAGAATCAAGTTGTACACTGATATCTTTACCTGATATTTCAGTGATGGTGGCTTTCATTGGTGAATTACCCAGTTGCACTCTAATTTTACTACCTACATTAATTGTAGTTGATTCAACAGACTTAAGTGGCTCTACTTCTTTTTTTACAGCTTTTTTCGGTGTTGACTTAACTGTTTTAAATTTAGTTGATTCACGTTTTTTGTCAGCTGGCTTATTATTAGCTGCTTCTGTTGAGCCTTGTTTACCTTTATAAGGTTTTTTAGCATCGCTGTCTGTCGCTTTTTTGTTACCAAATTTTTCTTGGCTTTCTTTAAGCGTTTTGCTGGCGTAAGCTGCTTGATCTTCATCAATTTCAGCAACGTCTTTGCCATCAACGTCTACACGTGAATTGCCAACCTTGATAACTTTTAGATAACGCCAGCTGCTCGTATAATGTCTTAATGCTTGACGTAAACGAGTTTTGCTCACCGTTTCATCATCATTAAGCTTTTCGGCTAGATCTTGGAATATACCAATTTTAAGGGGTTTAACAGGACCTTTAATTGAAAAACACTCTGGGAATTTTTCAGTTAAATAAGCAATGATGTCTTTCGTACTTGTACGTTTAATTTCAGTTTCCATAACTACACTTTTTTTACAATTTTAATTGAATTAAGCTGACCTTATTTTTGAACAAGAATCACTCAGTAAGAGGTACTCTAGCAAGAAAATAGTGCCAATGTTTATCTTTCTTTATTCTTCAGATTGGAGATGTTGCTCGGGATTATCGAGTACATGCTTACACCAATCATATATATCATCTGTTTCTATTTCAGCAATCGCTTCTTGGCCTATCCAGGTATCCCAAATGAGTGCCAATAATTGCTCTAAAACTTCTGTATCTATATTTTCATCCGCTAAATCGTACATAGTATGATAAATTTCATTCATACGCTCAGCAACTTCTTCTTCCTGACCATCCCAGTCCCCAACTATTTCTTGGGTTACTAGATAGTCATGAATGACTACAAATTCTTTCATTAAACTTTCACTTTCTCTATAAACTTTAGACTACAGGGTAAACTTGCGCATTATTCATAGCAGCAATATTTTGCTCGAACGCCTGAACTATCGACATAATGCCCTGCTCGTCTTCTAGATCGAATCGATCAAACACTGTGCTATCAATGTCTAAAATAGCAATCACTTTACCAGCAATTTTCACAGGAACAACTAGTTCAGCATTACTACTTGCATCGCAGGCAATATGACCATCAAACTGATGAACATCTGAAATACGCTGGACTTCTCCCGTAAAAGAACAAGTACCACAAACACCTTTACCAACAGGAATTCGAATACAAGCGACTTTACCTTGAAAAGGGCCAAGCACTAATTCATCATCAATAAGACGATAAAAGCCAACCCAATTCACATCAGCTAATCGCTCAAACAGCAAAGCACTGATATTTGCCATATTTGCAATAATATCAGATTCATCGTTTATTAGCGCCTTAGTTTGCCCTAATAGTTCATGATAAAATTCATCTTGATTACTCATTTAAAGGCACCATTAAAGAAAGCTATGATAAAAAGCGCTAACATACCTAAAAACACACGATAATTAAAGCTTTTCTCGAACAAATGGCCAACTATTGCGAGTTATTAGTTCATTTATTAATCTTGAAGGCTAAATTTAACTAAAACACGGGCTGTAATGGTTTGACTACCGGTTAAAGATACGTGCGCTCTTGGGCTTGCATCACTCATCTTTGCCTCTGCATACATAGGTCGATAATGATTACTTGATTGCTCTTTAATTAATTGTAATTTTTCTATTTTTCGCCCCGCTTGTTCAGCCATGCGCTGTGCTTTTTGTCTTGCATGCGTAATAGCTTTTAATAAAGCTTGTTGATAATACTCGTCTCTCCCGGCAACACTCATAGACAATGAGGAGATATGGCTAACATTTATTTTAATAATCCGAGCTAAAAAATCATCGTATTCATCAATTTTATTAAAGTTTACGGTAATTTGTCGACTTAATTCAAATAAAGGCTTTTTATGTTCAGTAAGACTATTCGTTTGCTGATTAATACTTTGTCCATCAATATAAACACTGCCTTGCCTAGTCTTGTTAAGTTCAAGGCCCTGCACTTGAATTGATGGTTTCTCTTCCACGATACGTAAATTAACCCGGGCAGAAGTGATATTTCTCTCTTTTATCGATAGGCTCTTAGCTGCATTAACCACTGAGTTACTTTTTTTATCTACTAATGCTTTTAATTTACTCGGCACTCGTCCACGTTCGGTTATAGTCAAAGTTAATGAGAATTGGTCTGGAATAACCACGATACTGCCCTGTCCCGATACCTCAATCCCTGAGTCGTCAAATGAAAAAACGACCGTTGGAAACAATAAACAAAGCAAAAATATCGAGTACGATGTGATTTGTTGTAGTTTCAGTTTTAATAAAGTACTGACAGGTGAACGAATAAAAGATAACAACTTCATGATAGATCCTTAAATTAAGTGTTAGATTGCCTGCTGCCCTTCAAAATGTCGAATTCCAAAAGTTGTGAGACCCTTGCGCATTGTTGGTGCCGCAATGATATAGGGAATAATCCTTATTTCATTTCGGCACCAAACACTGAAAAGGTCCACAAACTCAGAAACATGATTCTTGATTGGTAACGGGTATATCACTGGAGGAGGTTTCCTACTTAAGTGCTTTATTTTTGTTGATAAAGATGAGGAAATTTTCTTTTTCCTCTTGGTTAGCCTTCTGCCACCAATATTTGAGCATTGGTACAGTATCTACTTTGTCGATAACTTTGTCATTAAAGACTTGGCTATCTTCAGCAGCAGTCGTCATGGTTGTGCTATTGTTTTGAGAAATAACTGCTGGGGCTGATAACGTGGTTACTACTTTAGTCACCTGTTTACCCAATTTATAATCACTAAACGTCTCTAACTCTAAAACCATTTCTTGTTTATGTTCATCGAGCAAAATAACTTCTGGTGATTTGACAAAGCGTTCGGCTGAAGCTAAATCACTAATTTTACTAGTAGATAAAAATAATTTTTGCTGATTTTCTACTACAAGTTTAACAACGAAATAATCAGACTTTACTAATCTATCCTCTCCTAAATCTAAATCTTCAAAAACATCTTTATATTTAATGACTAAAACATGTTTTCCTGGCGATAACTCAATTGTTTGTTTTTTTGATAAGAAACCATGTTCAACTGCTTTGTCATCAACATCACGTAGTATCAAGTTATCGGTAACCGTTAATTCAGCGGCACTCGCCTTAACAGCAATCAAACTGCATAGCAGGACACTGGCACAGACGTAACTCAGTAGTGTATTGTTCAACAATTTTGCGCGGGTGGTCATTGTAGTCAAGCTTGAATCCTTTATAGCGATGGTATGTAATTACTCTTTATAAACTGCCTAGCGAATAAATAAAAGAAAAAAGATGTGATAAAGGTTAGACATTTATTCAACCTCATGCGTATTATCGATTCAAGCTAAAATGTAATGAGCAAACATGGATGGCAAGAAACTCAACATTAACAAACCTTTTTTTAAGCACCAAAAGAAACATGGGGCGCTTGATTAGTCATATTGTCAAAACTGACGATATCGATGATATAGTCCAAGAAACCTTTATTAAAACTTATGAGGCCGACTTAAAGCAAGAAATTAAGTACGTGCGCAGCTACATGCTCAAAACGGCAAAAAACCTTGCGTTAAATCATGTAGCTCGATGGGATAATAAATATAATGTTTCTTTAGAGGATTTTACTCAGCCACCTGTCCAATTAACTAGCGGAAAAGTTGAAGACGATTATGAAAGCAAAGAACAGTTCTTATTTTTTTGCCGTGCTACCGATCAACTATCAGGCTCAGTGCGTAAATGTTTTATTTTAAAGAAAGTCTACGGATTAAGCCAAAAAGAAATTGCTAGCTATTTAAATTTAAGTGAGAGCACAGTGGAAAAGCATATAGCACAGGGCCTGCTAAAAAGTACAAAATATATAAAACGAATGAATCACGGTCATAGTGTTAAAGGTGCCAAACAAAAGCATCAAGTACATAGCGTCCAAGTAAACAAAACAGTTTTGAAATAGAGTAATAAGAATGGGCAATGTAAGCCAACTATTCGGTAAAGATAACGAACAACAAAATGACAGTAATATCCAAGAAGATAGTATCCAAGACCTTGCTTGCCTTTGGATCAGTCGTATAGATCGTGGATTAAGTGCATCTGAACAACAAGAACTTGTTGTTTGGTGTAAGCAAAAAACTCAACATCATAATGCACTACTTGAGATGGCTTCTTATTGGGATGATTTAAGTGTTTTGAATGAATTAAGTGATTTATTTCCGTTAATCCAAACAAAAGTAGACAATAAACGGAACAAGTTCTCTGCTATCGCCCTAGCGGCAAGTCTCGCCATTATCTCTATCACAGGTATCAATACATTCGTCAATGAATCATTTTTACCTTTTTTACCGTCCCTCCATGAACAAACATTAACCCAAACTGATACTTTGAAAACTCATGTGGGTGAACAGGCAAGTTTTACTTTACAAGATGGTTCACAAATTCAATTAAATACTAACAGTCTTATCGAAATTGACTATAGCCCCACACAACGTCTACTTACACTAGTGCGAGGCGAAGCCCGTTTTGATGTCGCTAAGGACAAAAATCGTCCTTTCACCGTCATCGTTGGTGAAAAGTCTTTTACTGCACTGGGTACGATATTTAATGTCCAAAGAAACGATAACCAAGCAATGGAATTGGTTGTTACAGAAGGAAAAGTATTAATCACCAAAGCAACGACTTCAATAACTGATATTAAAGACACTTTACTTTCAGTTGGTACGGCATTTATGCCTGATATTCTTGAAGCAACGTTAGTTATTTCTGGTGAAAAAGCAATGATAGCCGAAAACTCAGCACCGATTGCTAAAACACCGGTTGAGAAAGTATCTTTAGATCAAATTAACCGTGATCTAGCTTGGCAGCAAGGTATGCTTATTTTTGAAGGAGAGCCATTATCAATGGCGCTGGCAGAGATTAGTCGCTATACCTCCAGTAACTTTGAGATAATTGACAGTAAACTATCTGAGTTAACTGTCGCTGGTTACTTCAAAGCTGGGGATATTGAAGGTTTATTAACCTCATTACAAAGTAACTTTGGCATTATTTATCACAAAAACTCCAGCGGTACTATTTTACTTTCCTCCGCAGAATAATCACCCTCACCTCGAAAACCCTCTCTTATTTAGTTGATAAATAGCCGGTATTTTTTACTGGCTATTTCACCAGATATAGAACAAGATAAAAAAAAATAAAAAATAAATTAGAGGATTCCCCCTGCTTAACTGTTTATTACTATTGCACAGTTGGCGAAATAAACTTCGTCTGAATCAAGCCTCGTTTAGGCATGCCTTGTTGCTTAATATCACCTTAGTGATGATGTTATCAACAATAAGTCATGTCCAGGCAAAGGAACTAATTCGCTTTGATATTAATAAACAACGAGCTGATAAAGCTTTAATTGCATTTGCCCAAAAAGCCAATCAAACGATAATTTTTTCCTTTGATTTAGCCAAGCAATATCAAGCAAATACTTTGAAAGGTTATTATCCTGTTAACCCAGGCCTAAAAAAATTATTAAATGGCTCTGGTCTAATCGCTGTTGTTAATACCTCTGGTCAACTGAGCATTCAAGTTGATTCACATAACAAGAGAGATATAACAATGAAAAATAAAAACATGCACGTAGCACTAATACCTATTTTACTCGGTGCAGCCAGCCAAACAGCATTAGCTCAAGAACCAGCACCAGTACAATTGGAAGAAGTAGAGAAAATATCTATAGTCGGTAGCCGAGTGGCTGGCCGCTCTGTCGAAGACTTACCTGTACCTGTTGATATTTTATCAGCGGAAGCGTTAGCTAATACAGGCCAGACAGAAGTAGGCCGAATGCTCCAAGCCATTGCCCCATCATTTAACTTTTCTAGCTCATCGATTAGTGATGGTACCGATGCTTTACGCCCTGCGACATTGCGAGGCCTAGGACCGGATCAAACCCTAGTGCTGATTAATGGCCGTCGTCGTCACCAAGCCAGTTTAATTCATATCAACACGTCTGTTGGCCGAGGCACAGCCGGCACTGATATGAATGCTATCCCTGCAGCTTCAATTAAACGTATTGAAGTATTACGTGATGGTGCTGCTGCACAATACGGCTCTGATGCAATAGCTGGTGTTATTAACATCGTACTTAACGATGCCGATGAAGGCGGTAAAGTAGCGGTATCTTATGGTGAATATTCAGAAGGTGATGGTGAAACAACCAATGTAGATATTTCTAAGGGCTTTAGCTTAGGAGATAATGGTTACCTCAATACCACCCTTAATTTTAGAGATCGTGGTTTTACTAATCGCGCAGGCTTGCATGGCTCATGTCAGTTTTCAGGCTGTATTGAGCAGGCTAATGGCGATTTATTATTAGGTGACCCTAGAGAAGCAACAGCTACTCGATCGACGTTTAGAATTGGTGATGCAGATTCAAGCCAGTTTGGTTTAATCATAAATACTGGTTATTCATTAGGTGATGGTGAATTATACGGTTTCCTTACTTATTCAAACCGAGATAATGAATCTGCAGCATTTTTCCGCCACAACAATAATAATGGTGGTAATGCCCCGCTCCAAGATGGTGACGCAACTATTCCTGCCGGTTTTTTGCCAAAAATTAATACAGATATAAAAGATGTTTCTTATAATTTTGGTTATCAAACAGAGTTTTCAGACGGGTCGTCTTTAGATTTTTCATATACCTATGGGCAGAACAATATTGATTATGTCACCAGTAATACCATTAACTCTTCTTTTGCTAACTCATTACGCTATGGTTCAAGCTTAAGCGCTGATGAAATTAGAGCCTCAATTCCGCGCCAAGCGTCAGCTTACGGATTGGAGTTATCGCTGCAAACGTTAAACCTTGATTATACCCAAGACTATGAATACTTTTCATTAGCCATGGGCGCAGAAATTAGAACGGATGAGTTTAAAGTTACAGCAGGTGATGAATACTCTTATCGCGACTATGATACCAGTGAGGATGGTAGTAGTCCCTATCCTGATGACCGTTCTGCAGGTACGCAAGGATTTGGTGGTACAGCGCCAATGCAAGCCGTAGATGAAACCCGTGATGTTATCTCATTTTATATTGATGCTGAAACGGAAGTGACTGATGATTTAATCGTTAGTGGCGCCGTACGTTACGATGATTATGAAGGTTTTGGCGACAGTACCAACTTCAAATTAGCGGCTAATTGGTCTATTACTGAGGAAATAGCTATTCGTGGTGCTATGAGTACAGGTTTTAGAGCGCCGTCAATGCAACAACTCTATACCGACAACATTAGTACACAATTTCAGACTGATCCTACTAACCCTGACGGCGATCAAATTGCCGTGCAAGTGGGTACCTTTCGCAATGATTCAAACCTAGCTAAAGCAATAGGTATACCTGAATTAAAAGAAGAAGAAGCCACTAACTTTAGTTTAGGTACTGTCATTAATATTACCGATGACATTAACTTAACCGTCGACTGGTACTCTATTGATATTGATGATCGAATCGTATTAAGTAACTCCCTAGGTCAAGGTTTGTCACCTGCTTTAGATGCGGCACTCATTGCATCCGGCGCTGGTGCAGGTCAGTTTTTCCTCAATGGTGCTGATACTGAAACGACAGGTATTGATATCATTGCCACATGGAATACTGAACTACTCGGTGGTGATTTTAACTTAACAGCAGCCGCGAACTTTACTGAAACCGATGTGGTAAATATCTATACACCACCAGACAGTGCATTGGGTAGTATCGATCCAAATGATGTATTTTCAGAGCAAGCCGTTTCTATTATTGAAGAATGGCAACCACAAGATCGTATCAGCTTAAGTGGTTTATATACCGTAGGTGATGTAAGTATTAATTTAGCCTTTAACCGTTATGGTGAATATACGGTTACCGATGGTGGTACACAAACCTACGGTGCTGAAGTATTAACTGACTTACGTGTTAACTATCAAGTAACTGAGAGTTTATCATTTAACATTGGTGGTAATAACTTGTTTGATGTTTACCCTGATAAAAATACTATAGGTAACTCACGTTCAGGAACAATAGTGGATGCAAGTGGCGATGTTGTAGTAAGTAGCCCTGGCGTATTTACTTATTCACGTCGTTCAGCTCCTTTTGGATTTAACGGCGCATTTTACTATGCAGGCGCTGAATTTAAATTCTAAGTTTAGCAACGGGTAGATATACCCGTTCCACTTGAAGATGCATGATTCAGCTGGAATTTGAAACGTCTTTAGGCAAGGCATTGATTGAAGAGAATGGTTGTTCCCTTCTCAATATCAATAACGCAGTATAAAGCGTTTCTAAACCAGCCCCTTGGGGAAGGCTGAGCAAATCATACTCTGCGTTGCATTTCTTTTTAAGGGAGTAACCCTTAATAAAAAAATGCGCCTTGATTATGAATCGCTCAGTATTAAAAGATACTCATATTAGCTTTCTCAATAAAAAGAGGATCAAACTAAACGCAACGAATCTTTAAGTTAAACAATTTCGAATCTATTCAAACAATGCAGGCACCCTTACCTGACCTTCCATAAGTACTCGAGCACTTCGGCTCATACTTACTTTTTTCACCGTCCAGTTACCATTAACGCATTCAGCTTGTGCGCCAACTTTTAGCGTGCCTGATGGATGACCAAAAGTTACCTCGCTTCTTTCTCCTGAGCCAGCGGCTAAATTCACCAATGTGCCAGGAATAGCGGCAGCGGTACCAATGGCAACAGCAGCAGTTCCCATCATGGCATGGTGTAACTTACCCATAGAGAGTGCACGTACATGTAAATCAATGTCACTAGCCGCAATATTTTTACCGCTAGAAGAAGTATAAGCTTGTGCTGGTGCAACAAACGCAACTTTAGGGGTATGTTGACGAGAGGCAGCTTCAGATATATCACTGATCAAGCCCATTTTTACTGCACCATAAGCACGAATGGTTTCAAAACGTGTTAACGCTTTTTCATCACCATTAATTACCTCTTGAAGCTCGGTACCTGTATAGCCTATTTCGTCTGCGTTTAAAAAAATGGTTGGAATACCTGCTGTTATCATGGTCGCATTAAACGTGCCGATATCAGGTACATCAAGATCATCAACTAAATTACCTGTTGGGAACATTGCCTCGCTTGGGTCTACTGGTGCAACAAAATCAACTTTCACTTCAGCCGCAGGAAAAGTAACACCATCGAGTTCAAAATCACCGGTTTCTTGTACTTCACCGTTAGTGATTGGTACATGTGCAATAATTGTTTTGCTGATGTTTTTTTGCCAAATTCGCACTTCACAAATGCCGTTCTCAGGTATTCTGTCTGCACTCACTAATCTTGAGCTAATAGCAAAAGAGCCAACCGCTGCGGTAAGATTGCCGCAATTGCCACTCCAATCGACAAACGCTTTATCAATGGCCACTTGCCCAAAGAGATAATCAACGTCGTGGTCCAGTTGTTCTGATTTAGCTAAGATTACCGTTTTACTGGTACTTGACGTTGCTCCGCCCATACCGTCAGTTTGTTTACCGTATGGATCTGGGCTACCAATGACGCGCAATAACATGTTGTCGCGAGGTTCACCTGGAACCTGACAGCTTGCTGGCAAATCAGTTAAATTAAAAAATACACCTTTAGAGGTACCACCACGAATGTACGTAGCTGGAATTTTTACTTGAGGTACGAAAGCCATTGCTCTCTCCTTTTATTTTTTCTTACAAAAAATGGCACATTATCTTTCATAGGAAAATGTGCCACTCTTAAATTAAATCAATAAAGTTTGCTGTCTAGACAAATTTTTTATATTGAGAGCAAGACGACTGCACGGAGCTTGGTAACTAATATTAGCCCCAAAGTGAGTACAGCCTACGCAGCTATCATTAGAAATAAACTTCTAGGCATTAGACTTTAAGAAATCGGTAGCAAACTTTTGAAGAACCCCACCGCCGTCGTAAACGGAAACTTCTTCCGCTGTATCTAAACGACACTTCACTGGAATGTCAATTACTTCACCGTTTGCACGTGTCATCACAACAGTCATTGCTGCGCCTGGTGATGTAGTACCAACTACATCATAAGTTTCGCTACCATCAATGTTGTAAGTATGACGTGTTTCGCCATTAGTAAATTCAAGTGGTAAAACGCCCATGCCGACTAAGTTAGTACGGTGAATACGTTCAAAACCTTGTGAAACGATAACTTCAACACCGGCTAAACGGACACCTTTTGCAGCCCAATCTCGTGATGAACCTTGACCGTAATCTGCACCAGCGATGATGATTAATGGCTGTTTGCGACCCATGTAAGTTTCAATCGCTTCCCACATGCGAGACTCAGTTCCTTCTGGCTCGATGCGTGCTAAAGAGCCTTGTTTAACTTCGCCATTTTCGTCACGACACATTTCATTAAACAATTTCGGGTTAGCGAACGTTGCTCGTTGCGTTGTTTCATGATCGCCACGATGCGTTGCGTATGAATTAAAGTCTTCTACTGGTAAACCCATTTTTTCAAGGTAAGCACCTGAAGCGCTATTTAGCTGAATCGCATTTGATGGTGATAAATGATCGGTTGTGATGTTGTCACCTAACACCGCTAAAGGACGCATGCCCTTCATGGTACGAACACCCGCTAAGGCACCTTCCCAATATGGAGGTCGGCGGATATAAGTACTCTTAGGATCCCAATCGTATAACGGGCTTTCAGCAGGTTCAAACGCACCTAAATCAAACATTGGGGTGTAAACTTTTTTGAATTGCTCAGGCTTAACACATGAAGCTACAATTGCATCGATCTCTTCATCACTTGGCCAAATATCTTTCAGCGTAATGTCGTTACCGTTTTGATCTTGTCCTAATACGTCTTGTTCAATATCAAAACGCATTGTGCCTGCGATAGCGTAAGCAACAACTAATGGTGGTGACGCTAAGAATGCTTGCTTTGCGTGTGGATGAATACGGCCATCAAAATTACGGTTACCTGATAACACAGCTGTTGAGTATAAATCGCGGTCGATAATTTCTTGTTGAATTTTAGGATCTAACGCACCCGACATACCGTTACACGTTGTACATGCATAACCGACAATACCGAAACCTAATTTTTCCATTTCAGAAAGAAGGCCTGCTTCTTCTAAATAAAGTTTGGCTACTTTTGACCCAGGAGCAAATGATGATTTAACCCAAGGCTTACGAACAAGCCCGAGTTCATTAGCGCGTTTAGCCACCAAACCAGCAGCAACAACGTTACGTGGGTTAGAGGTGTTAGTACATGACGTAATAGCAGCGATAATTACCGCGCCATCTGGCATTTCGCCCTTCGCTTCTTGTGCTTTACAAGCATCTAAGTTTCTAGCAATGTCTTTCGAGGCTAAATCTGCTGTCGCTAAACGACGATGTGGATTAGAAGGACCCGCTAAATTACGACATACCGTTGATAAATCAAATTCAATTACACGAGGGTATTCTGCTTCAACTAAATCATCAGCCCATAAACCTGTGTGTTTCGCGTAAGTTTCAACTAATTTAACTTGCTCTGGTTCACGACCTGTGATTTTCAAGTAATCAATGGTTTGTTCATCAATATAGAACATACCAGCAGACGCACCATATTCTGGTGTCATATTTGATATAGTTGCACGATCACCAATGGTTAGACTTTTAGTGCCTTCACCGAAGAATTCTAAGTAGCTAGAAACTACTTTTTCATTACGCAAAAATTCAGTAATTGCTAATACCATATCAGTAGCAGTAATGCCTGGTTGGCGTTTACCGGTTAACTTAACACCAATAATGTTTGGAAGACGCATCATAGATGGACGACCAAGCATAACAGTTTCAGCTTCTAAACCACCCACACCAATAGCAATAACACCTAAGGCATCAATATGCGGTGTATGACTATCTGTACCAACACACGTATCAGGAAAAGCGACACCATCACGTGCTTGAATAACTGGCGACATTTTCTCTAAGTTGATTTGGTGCATGATACCGTTACCGGCAGGGATTACATCAACATTTTTAAACGCCGTTTTAGTCCATTCAATGAAGTGGAAACGCTGTTCATTACGACGGTCTTCAATCGAGCGGTTTTTATCAAACGCCTCAGGATCAAAACCAGGTGCTTCTACTGCAAGAGAGTGATCTACAATTAATTGTGTCGGTACAACAGGGTTTACTTTGGCAGGGTCACCACCTTGGTCGGCGATAGCGTCACGAAGACCCGCTAAATCAACTAAGGCTGTTTGACCTAAAATATCATGACAAACCACACGAGCAGGATACCAAGGAAAATCCAAGTCTTGCTTACTTTCAATGATTTGCTTTAACGAATCGGTGAGTGTCTCAGGATCACATTTACGTACTAGTTGCTCAGCAAGTACGCGTGATGTGTAAGGTAATTTAGCGTAAGCGCCTGGTTTAATGGTTTCGATAGCTTCACGCGTATCAAAAAAATCTATATTCGCACCAGGAAGCGGTTTGCGGTAATCATAATTCATAAGTTAATCCAGGAAAATATCAAATAAAATAATTGTCAAATAACATATACCCGTTACCAATCAAGGTGTTTGACTAAAAGGGCTTTAAACTGCCCTTTGAATGGTAACGGGTATACATTGCTTAAATCTTTAAGAGCTCAATTAAGTAATGGTATTTGCCACTCATTCAAGAAAGAAAATATGAGCATATGAAACTATGCGATTATTTTATAACGATGAAGTTGTGGCAAATAACAAATCTCTTCTATCTCTCAGAAATAGGCTTAACCGTACGTGGTTCAGCACCAGTATAATCAGCACTTGGACGGATTATACGGTTATTAGAGCGTTGCTCCATTACGTGTGCAGCCCAACCAGTTAAGCGTGAGCAAACGAAAATAGGCGTAAACAGTTTAGTTGGAATACCCATATAGTTGTATGTAGAAGCATGGAAAAAATCAGCATTACAGAACAATTTTTTCGTATCCCACATAAACTCTTCACAAGCAACTGAGATATCATAAAGTGATGTATCTCCATTTTCTGCTGCTAGCTTTTCTGACCACGCTTTGATAATGACATTACGTGGATCTGACGTGCGGTAAATTGCATGGCCAAAGCCCATAATTTTTTCTTTACGCTCAAGCATACCAGCCATTTTTTCTTTGGCATCTGCAGGAGAAGTGAACTTTTGGATCATATCCATAGCAGCTTCGTTAGCACCACCGTGAAGTGGTCCACGTAAAGTACCGATTGCACCCGTAATACAAGAGAACATATCTGATAAGGTTGATGCACATACACGTGCAGTAAACGTTGACGCGTTAAATTCATGCTCAGCATATAAAATCAACGATACATCCATTACACGTTCATGCTGTACAGATGGGCTTTCACCATTAAGCAGACGTAAGAAGTGACCACCAAGTGACTCTTCTTCACTAGTACAATCAATTTCAACACCGTCATGTGAAAATTTATACCAGTAACACATGATTGCAGGGAACGCCGCTAATAAACGGTTAGCTGCTTTATTTTGCTCAGAAAAATCAACTTCTGGTTCAACATTACCTAAAAAAGAACAACCTGTACGCATAACGTCCATAGGATGTGTATCTTTAGGAATAAGTTTTAACACTTCTTTTAATGCTTGTGGAATATCACGCATCGCTAATAATTCAGCTTTATACTCAGCTAATTCACCACTTGTTGGTAATTCACCGTTGAATAATAAATAAGCCACTTCTTCAAAGGTAGCATTATCAGCTAAATCAGAAACATCATAACCACAATAGGTTAAACCACTACCTGATTGACCAACAGTACAAAGAGCCGTTTCACCTGCGCTTTGACCACGTAAACCTGCACCACTAATTTTCTTATCAAGAGTTTTATCTGACATAATTCTTTCCTCATTCTTTAATATTTTTATAGGTAAATTACTTGTTTTTTCCATCAGCACTCTTTTCCTTAAGGAAAAGCGAATCTAGTTTTTGCTCATAATCGTGGTAACCAAGGTAGTCATATAAATCCATGCGTGTTTGCATGTTGTCAATTTCAGCTTTTTGATCACCATCATTTAATAGTGTTCTATAAACAGACTCAGCTGCTTTATTCATGGCACGAAATGCTGATAATGGATAAAGCACCATCGCACAACCCCATTCACCTAATTGTTCTTTATTCCAAAGTTCTGTTTGACCAAATTCAGTGATATTGGCAAGAACAGGAACATCTAAAGCTTCTGTAAAGGCACGATAATGTTCTTCTGTTTGAATTGCTTCTGCAAAAATACCATCAGCACCCGCTGCAACGTATGCTTTAGCACGTTCAATGGCAGCTTGTAGACCTTCTTGAGCAAAAGCGTCTGTACGAGCCATAATGAAAAAATCAGGGTCAATACGCGCATCAACAGCAGCGCGAATACGGTCTGCCATTTCTTCTGTTGAAACAATTTCTTTATTTGGACGATGACCACAACGCTTTTGCGCCACTTGATCTTCAATATGAACAGCTGCTGCGCCTGCTTTTTCCATATCACGAATAGTTTTAGCTATATTAAACGCACCACCCCAACCCGTGTCGATATCAACTAATAAAGGTAAGCTTGAGGCACTGGTAATTCTTTGTACGTCAGCAATAACATCATTCAATGACGTCATACCAAGATCTGGTAAACCATAAGAGGCATTGGCAACACCGCCACCTGATAAATATATGGCTTGATGACCTATTTGCTCAGCCATCATAGCGCTATAGGCGTTGATAGTGCCGACAACTTGTAGTGGTTTGTTATTTACTAACGCTTGGCGAAATTTTGCGCCTGCAGATAATTGACTAGTCATGATATATTTCCTCTTAAGACTTGATGAGTTGTATTTTGTTTTGCTCTTTTTGAGCGATTTCTTTTGTTATTTTGTTTTCTATATTTTTACGTGATGCAGCAATGTGACGGCGCATTAGCATTTCTGCTAACTCTCCATCTCTATCTGCAATTGCTTGGATTATTCGTGAGTGTTCATCAAAAGCACGACTAGCTCTTGGGCTATTCATACCAAATTGACAACGATACATACGAATTAAGTGATATAACTGACCACAGATCAATTCGATTAATTGTTTATTATGGCTACCTAAAATAACCTTATAATGAAAATCAAGATCACCTTTTTCTTGGTAGTAAGCTACGCCATCTTGCAACGCTTTATCACCTGCATGTTGAGTTAGCATATCTTGCATATGCGCTACTTCTTCATCGGTCATATTCAATGCAGCTTGGCGACATGCCATACCTTCAAGTGCTTCTCTCGTTATATATAACTCAAGTAAACCTTCTATGGTGCAATCAACTACACGTGAGCCAACATTTGCTTTGCGCTCTATTAAATGACATTTTTCAAGACGATTTAACGCTTCACGTAATGTAGAACGACTAATTTGGTAATGCTTAGCAAGCTCAGGCTCACTTATTTTACTACCAGCAGCCATCTCACCTTCAACAATGGCAAATTGAAGCTGTTCAAAAACTTTATCAGCAGTAGTCACTGCGGCTTGTTTGGTTGGATTTTGTAAAAGCATAATGTGCCTTATGAACCTAAATATTAACTTTGAAGTAATGTTGTCGAACCACATAACATTGTCGACAAACACAACAATATGAATCAATAATATCTGAAATTTTGAATTAATCAAGTAGACTTAAGTATAATTGTCGACAATTATCGACTTACAGTGAAATTGAGTTAAAATTTTAAAAGCAGAATAATTTGACTAGGAAGCATTGATGGCTAAGTAAAGCCCGTAGATAAATAGGACTATGAATTATTGAGGTATGATTACTAACTCCCTGGCTACTGGAAGCAGTAACGGGAGTATCTTATTGGCTGTTTGCTTTATGTCTTAAATAACAAACAAGATTTGCTGCTAAATACTCTTCGACATTGTCCTTAATTTTATTTGTTAATTCATTAGTTTGTTTTATTTGTTAACTTTATTCTGTATTTTGACCAAACGATATTCAACATGACAGCCTTAACGTATCATATGCAAGCGCCCTGCTTGCATTAGCGGGTATAAATTAGTTCATACAAAGCTAGTCCTTGTATACGCATAAACCGAATCAAGCTAATCAATTAGATTTACCAATTCAACCAACAGAGCAAACTAAAAAGTTAAAAGGAGGAGTTAGGTTGCGATAAAAATTCAACTTCTTCGTCAGTAGATTCTCGATTTAAGATAATATTTCGGTGCGGATAGCGACCAAAGCGTTCAATAATATCTTTATGTTTACCTTCAAATTCAACATTGCTCACTATGCCATTCGCCTGATAAAGCGCTAAGGCTTTTTCGTGAATGACTAATGATTCACTGTGCATATAAGGCATATATAAAAAACTATTCTCTATCGGTTCAAGTGTTTTATCCGCGCCCAAAGCAATTGCTTCTTGAGCTAGCGCTAAAGCAATTCCATCATAGGCAAAGGCTTGTGGGGTATCTCGATACATGTTGCGTGAAAATTGATCCAATACAATGATTTCGGCAAGTCGACCAGAGGCTGTTTTACGCCAATGCACTAATTCACATTGTTTTGCCGACTGATGAATTTCAAAAAATCGTTTAGTTATCTCCTTATCAAAGCTTATATCTTTTACCCACCAGCGAGCCGGCTCTATTTCTTTAAACCAAAAATTGATAACTTCTTGATAGTTCATTTCATTTCCTCTGTATCACGCATAATACGTAATTTTCATTGTTAAACAGTGTATTAACGCTTATCTTTTTGAATTAAGATTGCTGATACAACTCTAGAGGCAAGCCATCAGGATCACTAAAAAAAGTAAACTTTTTACCTGTATACTCATCCACTCTAATTGGTTCAACCTCAACCCCTAAGCTCGTTAAATACTGACTAACTGCCGCAACGCTTTCAACAGTAAAAGCCAAGTGTCTAAGTCCTTGAGCTTCTGGAAAGCTCGGTCTTTGGGGAGCGCCAGAAAATGAAAACAACTCGATTTGAGTGCCATTAGCTAGCGCTAAATCTAATTTAAAAGAATCACGATCTGCCCTATAGTTTTCTGCGACTATTTTAAAGCCCAAAACTCGAGTATAAAAATCTTTAGATTTTTCATAATCGGAGCAGATAATCGCCACATGATGAATACCATTTAACACGTTATATACCTTATGAAATAGTCACTTAATGATAAAATGAACAGTATTATTATTACTTAGACAACTTCAAAACTGTTCACTAATTATTTTTTAACGAAGCTAAAGAAGCTTGTGCGGTATCATAACCAAGCTTTATCATTTCATCTGCACGATGAAATTCTAACGTAGCACACGCATTACGCGCTATTTCGACAAAATAATCTGCTGGATATGCTGCTAACTTTTGTCGAGCTATAGTACTTTGCATAGCATCAAACGCCTGATTGGCAATATCATAAGCGCCCCATTCATTCGCATTATGTAATACAACTTTGCTTTTAAACCGCGCTAAGAAACTATCCAGTTTACTTGATGGCTTATTTTCAATAATACTTGCCTGAGTCTCGATAACGTCCAAAGTTTTAATACTTCCCCCTAAATTTACCGCGATTGAGAAATCAGTGTTATCGCCAAACGTAGGAGCAATTGGTACCGGATTAAGCACGCCACCATCAATAAGGTCCACGCCATTGTAATGAAAAGGAGTAAAAAAGAGTGGTAATGAAATAGAAGCCCTAATAGCACTGAACAAATTGCCAGAGCTTAACCATACTTCTTTTTCATTAGCGATATCAGCGGCAACAGCTGTATATTTAATGGGAAGTTCTTCAATGCTGATGTCTCCTACTAACTCGGTAAGTGTGGCAATTATTTTGTCACCTTTAACCAGACCATTTTTTTGCCACGACAAATCCAGTAACGTAAATATATCAACTTTACTTATGTCTCTTACCCACTGCTCAAATACATCAAGTTTACCTGCAACATAAATACCACCAATAAGTGCACCCATTGAGCAACCAGAAATTGATGCTATTTCAAACCCCTGCTCTTCTAACCAATGTATAACGCCAATATGGGCTAAACCTCTTGCACCACCACTACCTAACACAAGAGATATAGACGTTTTCTTATTTACAGACATCTTCAACCTTTTTATCAATATTTATTGCATTCACGCTAAAGTACTCCACTAAAAAACCGATAGAAATATTAGAATGGCTGTTTTTCATGTGACGGTAAATCTAAAGGCAACTTAAACCAAGCTTGTTTTTCACTGGTCCAAATATGCATAGTGGGCTGTATGACGCTGGTATCTTCTAAAGTACTAGGTTTTAATTTTATTTTATCGGGGAAATTCGGATTAAAATGGTATATACGATTACCACAACAAGGGCAGAATTTTGCTCCGTTGGTATTACCATTATCAGCCAAGCGGCTCCAATCCGACATTTCTCCAGAAAACACTACATCGGTAGCATTAACTACGGCAGTAATACTAAAAGCACTCGTTGATAGCTTTTGACATTGACGGCAATGGCAGGCAGCAATCATAAGTGGCGCAGCTAATAATTGATAGGTCACTTGTCCACATTGACAAGCGCCATTTATAGGATAGTTAATTTCGAGCATATTACTTCCTTATTACATTTCAAAGAGATATTAATTAATGTTATACCAATCAGATTAATACTATAAAGTGAAAAGTAAACGCTGCCAACGAGAAAGTTATAACAAAAGAATAAGCACTAAAAATTAGGTAAAAAAAAACCCACGTAATATTTACATATTACGTGGGTTTTCTTGTGTAGTTACTTGCTTACTCATTCAAGAAAGAAAGTGGCATCCCTAAGGGGATTCGAACCCCTGTTACCGCCGTGAAAGGGCGGTGTCCTAGGCCTCTAGACGATAGGGACACTGATTGATTTAACTATTACTGATAAAAGTAAATATAAAAATCATTTCAAACTATCTAGCAGATCACTCTGCTGATTTAATTTCATCACTGTCAATAATAGAAGACAATTGAAAAACTAAAACTCTAATTTCTTATTTAAATACTGCATTTAAAATACAATACTTAACAGTAATAAGATAACTGCATGCTCCCTTTCATCTTTTCTTTTATAAAGAAGGATAAAAGTGGCATCCCTAAGGGGATTCGAACCCCTGTTACCGCCGTGAAAGGGCGGTGTCCTAGGCCTCTAGACGATAGGGACACAGAACTAGCTAATCGCTATTTCAGAACAGCTTAATTTGCTATTTCAGAACAGCTTAATTTTTTAAAAGTTTAAGCAACTTTATATAATGCTATTCTCAAAGGAGAATTGGCATCCCTAAGGGGATTCGAACCCCTGTTACCGCCGTGAAAGGGCGGTGTCCTAGGCCTCTAGACGATAGGGACACAGAACTAGCGTTTTCGAAGTGTACTTCATTAGTTTTGTGTTAGGTGAGTGTTGAGCCTGTGAGACCGAACGACTTTACCCAATACAGAACTAGCTAATCGCTATTTCAGAACAGCTTAATTTTTTAAAAGTTTAAGCAACTTTATTTAATGCTCATTCTCTAAAGAGAATTGGCATCCCTAAGGGGATTCGAACCCCTGTTACCGCCGTGAAAGGGCGGTGTCCTAGGCCTCTAGACGATAGGGACACAGAACTAGCTAATCGCTATTTCAGAACA
>MAAB01029673.1_pt1 | contig 27440 bp, 24 predicted proteins | sample 1115991 | NCBI WGS metagenome assembly MAAB01 (sample SAMN04961124, study PRJNA320927) | seawater metagenome | isolation source: sample BD02T18 sea water enriched with oil for 18 days | place: USA:Gulf of Mexico | collected 2013-07-27
CACATCCATTTACCAGGTAAAGTTGGTATTGTTTCACGTTCTGGTACATTAACGTACGAAGCCGTTAAACAAACTACTGATGCTGGTTTTGGCCAATCTACTTGTGTAGGTATTGGTGGTGACCCTATCCCAGGTACTAACTTCATCGACGTTTTAGAAATGTTCCAAAACGATCCACAAACTGAAGCAATCGTAATGATTGGTGAAATCGGTGGTACTGCTGAAGAAGAAGCTGCGGAATACATCAAAGCTAACGTTACTAAGCCTGTTGTTTCTTACATTGCTGGTGTTACTGCACCAGAAGGTAAGCGTATGGGTCACGCTGGCGCGATTATCGCTGGTGGTAAAGGTACTGCTGATGAGAAATTTGCAGCATTAGAAGCGGCTGGTGTTAAAACTGTTCGTTCTTTAGCTGAAATCGGTAATGCACTTAAAGAGAAAACAGGTTGGTAGGCGAGTAGCTTACAGCTTGTAAATCTTAATAAAAACCCGCTATCTAGCGGGTTTTTTGATTCTATATTAAATCAAATTATATACTCAAATTTACGGTAGTTAATTGTACAAGCATGTTTTTGTTGTAAATAAGGTACTAACTCAAACCATTCTAAATCTAATGTAAATAATGACTTGTCATTTTTAACAACTGATATTCCCTGGTGATTTTTTCCAAATTCTTGTTCTGTTTTTTCTACTTGCTGTTGAAATATTTTGAGGGATAATTCTATTTTTTGAGATGTAAGTTCCCTATTTTGCATATGCATTAATGATATTGCATTAATATAGCCATCCATTATTTTATGTATATCATCATTTTCTTCTATTAAATTTAGCAGTTTATTGCTAGCACCTCTTTCTTTTAATTCCATTTTTACTAAAGGTAAATGAAACCCTATTTTTGGGGGAGTGTTTTTGCTATTTATACTATAGCTAAAAGTGCCAACTGGTATAGTTGAGTGTTGTACGAAGTTTCTTAATTCACATCCTAATTTATAATTAGAGCTTTCCTCATAAATTTTTTCACGTAAATCTGATACCTTTTGATGTAATGTGACATCTTTAGTTACTTTCTTAACAAATGATTTATCTTTATCCTTACGGTAATGTTTATCCAGATATAGTTTAGTTAAATTAAGAGTATTGAATAGCTGCCGATTGAGCTTGCTTCTTATATTATGATTTTCTTGGATACTTGTATTGATATTTGGTAACAATAAACTATTTGAATAGAGTTGTGATTTAAACTCTAAATATGACTCGATAATAAGATCGTAAAGCTCTTCAAGTCTTAATATTGATTGTAACTTACATCTTGCTGATTTTAGAGCATTCAAATCGCTATCAATTAATTCTATCTTTTTAAATTCCTTTTTAGAGCCGTCGATTAAAATAAATTCTAGTTTTGCCAATTTGTATCCTTATTTAATTACCGATTTGAAGCGATGCAATACTGAATAAGTTTTGTTAAAAGGTAAAGGTATTTATATATTTGTCGCGGTGGCGACGGCACCCAAAGGGAGGCTAACACCGACCTCCCTCTGGACTCCCTCGGCGCTGCTAATCGAGTGTGATCCTCCATTCAAAGCAATATCTTCGACGTAACGGCAAAGAATGCACATTCATGTGCTGCTTTGCCTTTACCATCATCCTGATGGCAATACGTGAATATTGCCTTTCATTTCGGCACTTGATTAAAGCAGATTTGGTGCGTGTTGATAGGGTGGAGGAATAACAAGGCAAAGTTATATTTTGTTAATGTTCAAAAGCTCAGAGCCTTATTCTTCGGCTTTAATTGCACCAAAAATACCTGAACCCATCTCAGCGTTGAAATAGTAATTTTGTAAAGCAGTTTATCGATGACAGCCATGGATGGCTGGAACTGACGTCGCGCAGGGACGAGCATTCGTCAGGTATCGATAACTGCAAAAATTATTATTTCAGTTTTAGCTGAGTTGGGGCTCCGTGGGGTTCCAAGGGGACGCCGGAGGCAGTGTCCCTTTGGGTGTAGTCGTCACCACGACGCCAAGCAGCGAATCAAACTCAAAGCGTTTGCAGTTGAATATATTACAGCGAATGCAAATACGCCGAGGGCAGCTGTTGTTCAGGGATGAACTTTTTATAAACGTAAGCGGCAGGGTTCGTGGCTTGCGCTAGTTGCTTATTGAATGTTCTGCTGAGTTGGGCGCCACGGGGATTCCAAAGGGGCTTTTGGCGTGTAACGCCCCTTTGGCTGTAGTCGCCACCGCGACGCCAAGCAGAGAAATAAACTTCAACCGTTTGATGAAATACTAAAAGTTCAATCTGTTAGGTATCGTGGTTTGCGCTAATAGGTTATTGAATGTTCTGCTGAGTAGGGACTCCGTGGGTTTCCAAGGGAAGGCTGAGAGTGGAGGCAGTTTCCCTCTCTTCTTGGATGCTGTCGCCACCGCGACGCCAGACAGGAAGGTCAACTCCACTCAGGTTTTGTTAGTTTGTTATTGAATGCGTTGCTGGGTAGGGACTCCGTGGGGCTCCAAGGCTAAAGGTAAAAGTGGAGACTATGTCCTTCTCTTTTTGGGTGTAGTCGTCACCGCGTCACCAAGCAGAAAACCAAACTCCTGCTGCTTGAAGTTATCTCCAAGCTACGAGCAACAGCTCAACATCATATTATTGACAAAACGAGTTAATAAAAAAATCAACCGTGCTATCTAATACTTCCTGTTTATCAATACTCTCCATATCTGCAAAGTAAAAAATTACCGGGTAAAAAGTTTGTCCTTTTAAAATAGCATGAAACTGGTTAGCAATAATTTCGCTGCTTAATGTTGAGGTGATTTTATTATCTTGCTTGGCTGCATTGATCCAGTCAATAAACAAAACCTCTGTTTGATACATCCTTTCAAGCTGAATGTCCTTGGGTTTTCGAGACTTTAACATTTCACCTAAAACTATTTTTGACATGCTCAGAAATGATTCAGAGCTAAATAACGCAATTTTATTTCTTACAATTTCTTCGAGTTGCTCTTTTATTGATACTTCTGGGCAATAGGCTTGCTTGTTCTCATAAACCCGATCTAACAGTTCATCAATTAAAGCGCTGTACAGCTCATCCTTGCTAGGAAAGTACTTGTATAAAGTCCGCTTAGAAACTTCTGCTGATTCAGCAATATTATGCATAGAAGCAGCGTCTAAGCCTTTTTGTAAAAACTCAGTGGTAGCTGATTTTATTATTTGTGCTGTTTTCTTGTTTTTTATTGTCATCTTACCCTTTGTTTTTGTTAGTTATTATAAAAAAGTAAACGAATGTGTTTACTTTTGCTTGATCTTTTAACCGTGTTGCTGCAAAGTACACACTAGTGTTTACTTTAGCAGAGATACTTTCCCAATGAAATAAGAAAAGTGGGCAGTAATCGTTTAAGTCCGCTTTGTATCAACTCGTTTGTTTCGCTTTATTGGTTTTGGAGAAGAAAATGAAAGTATTTATTGGCTTTGTTGTTGTTTTTTTAATATTGGGAGTAACTATGTTGTTTAATTGGAATGAATTAGGAAAAGCCCCCCGTGGTGATGACTTACTTAGGGTTAAAAATTCAAAGCATTATAATAATACAAAAGGGAAGTTTGTTAACCTCGAAATACATGCCAGTACTAAAGATAACAAGAAAGGTTTGGATTGGCAGTTGATGAAAGATTGGTTTTCTCCAGGTATTGACCGTGTACCGTTGACGAACCTTCCAGAGCAGAAACCTGACTTGAAGACATTTTTACAAGCTTCAGACAAACTACAAACAATTTGGCTCGGCCATTCCACTTTTTTATTGAATATTGAAGGAAGTATTGTCTTAGTTGATCCCGTTTTTTCATCGGCCGCATCGCCCATAAAATCGATGGTGAAGCGTTTTCAAAAACCAGTACTGGCTCTAGAAGAGCTTCCTGCGATTGATTATATTTTAATTTCTCATGATCACTACGACCATTTAGATATGCAATCTATTATGTTTTTTGCTGATAAAGACGTTAAATTTATAACGCCATTAGGCGTAGGTAGTCATCTTAAAAAGTGGGGTGTTGCCAGTGGGAAGATAACAGAAAAGGACTGGTGGCAAACGGCTGAGTTTGATGGAGTTAAGTTCATTGCGACACCCGCCCATCACTTTTCTGGTCGAAAGGGTATTGATGCTAATTCAACATTATGGGCATCGTGGGTTATTCAAAGTCAATCCCACAATGTCTATTTCAGCGGTGATTCAGGTTATGGTAATCACTTTAAGGACATAGGTGAAAAATATGGTCCGTTTGATGTAGCCTTTATTGAGTCAGGTCAATATAATGAAAAGTGGCAAGATGTCCATATGTTACCCAGTGAGGGAGTACAAGCATTTAAAGACTTAAAAGCAGAGAAGTATTTTCCAATTCATTGGGGCATGTTCGAGCTAGCGCTGCATACTTGGTATGATCCTATTGAGCAATTACATGCTCTTTCAAAGTCTGAAATGTTTGAGTTACTCACCCCGAAATTAGGCCAACTTGTTAATATTGCACAACCTGAGCTGAGTGAACTTTGGTGGCAACAAAGTATATTAACAAGTCAAGTTAAATGGCATGACACAAAAGCCGTGGTTGTAAATTAATAATCACTAGCACTAGTTGTATATACTGCTTTTAGGATCAATGGTATCATCGATATGTGGCAAACGTTTGAACACGTTTTCAAACTTTTTGCCAATGTATACTAAGGTCTAATTTACTGAATTCTTCTATTTCATTTATTATTCCGCGCTAACGCTAAATAAAGTGGTGTTAGTGAAAAATTAGTTATGTAGTTTTAATTTGTGATATATCAGGGATGTTGGTGAATAAGTGAGATTAGCGTTATACCTTAGTTTTTTGTTTCTCAACATTTACACTAATACTTTGTTCGCAGCTATAGTTGCTCCTATTGCCCAGTCAAAAGTTTTGCCCAACGGCTCATTACAAACTCCATCAGTAGTAAAGCCTAACAGTAATCTTTCAGAATACTCTCTAGCTGATCATTATAATTTTGCTTCTATTGAATTATTAATCGAGCAACAAGTAGGGCACATTGTACTGACACAAATCTACAAAAATATTGGTATCGATATTTCCATTAGTCCGCTACCAGGTAAACGGGCGCAGCATGTAGCCAATTCTGGTATTAAAGATGGCGAGATCATGCGTATTTGGACTTACGGCAATGAAAATGCTAATACAATTAGAGTACCTACACCGTATTATTATTTAGAGACGATGCCATTTGTTTTGAGAAAAGCTGATATTTCGATTTTAAACAAGAAAGACTTGGCTAAATATCGGTTAACTAAAATCCGTGGAGTGAAACATACTAATAATATAACTAAAGGGCTTACGAACATTTATGAGATGAGCTCTACTGAAGAAATGTTTAAATTATTACTCAGTGGAAAAGTTGACGTAGTGCTAACGAATACTTCAGATGGAAATCTAGCCGTTGAAAGGCTAGGGTTAAGCAATGTTGTGAGCATGAAAAAGCCACTAATACGGTTATCTTTATATCATTACATTCACAAAAGTAACAAAGGTTTGGTTCAGCTTGTTGATAAGGAAATCCTGCGAATGAAAAATAATGGTGAGTTAGCCACGCTTATTATACAAGCTGAAAAGAGCGTAATTCATCTAAACAGTAAACCAATAATTTAATTAATCAATAATGCATTTATATGATTGTTAAAATGAAGCTAGCGTGATTGGTACTTTTCAATGATGTTAGCGGTTTGCGAAGGATAAGATAGATACTTTATGAGTGATTCTTTATGAAATATAGTTAGATTGTAAGTGCCTTACTTTGTTTGTTGAACCACTTTTGCTTTCTCTATGCTTTCTTCAATAAACTTATCTCGCTGTTGTGCTAATTCTTCCAAGGCCTTTTGTTTTTCTTCTGGGCTCATCTTTTCATTGTTTGCAATTTCTTCCATCTCGGCTTCTATTTCTTCAAGTTTTTCGTTATCAATGCCTAATCGCTGATTCAATATATTTTGCATCATTTCACTAAAGCGGTTGTCAATGGCAGTATTTTCATTAATACCGCCATTATTAACTGCATTAGAGGCTTTACTTTGAGCTAACAGTGACCTTGCGGATACGGGCCTCACGTAAGTGGGGGCTATTTCTTTAACCTCATTACCGTTCATCATGGCTAAGGCTTTATCAGATAATGTTACGGTATCTTTTTCACCGGGTATGGGGTGAACGGGAAGGGTAGTATTATCGACATTCAATGCTAACGCATTACTAGACTTCGTTTGGGCAACTTGTTGAACGTAATGGTTATTGATCATCATAATAAGGTTTCCCTAGCTTAATGTGTAGATTACTCATTTTATGATAATCATAGAGCACAGTATGTGCCACTTTTGGATAATAGCATTAGATTTTTGAGCCATGAGTAAAGCCCTTATTGACTAGTACTTACACTTATACTCGTTAGGGTCTTCATTTTCTGATGATGAGTACTGGGGATTTATTTTATATAGTAAGACCAGTATTTTCCGATTAGCGGCAGGTTATTGCCTCCTGTAGGACTCTAAAAAAATAATTATCAAATATCATGAAGTTATGACTAATACTGCTTGTGTTAATAAGTTGTTATAGTTAGAATCGCTTCCGATTTTAAGTATCAATATTGATTGATGCTACCATGCAAAGGAATGCATAAAAACATTACGATTTTTACTTTCTTTGCTTAACACAATAAGGAAGTAAAGTTGAAATATATAAAACACGTCACTACATTGCTCGCTGTAGTGCTATTAAATGGCTGTTTTGAAGTTGAAGATAACAGTTCGGATGTTAAAGCGTTATTAGATCAAGCGGAAAATTCAGTTAGCATCAAAGGGGTTGTTGTTGATGCACTCGATTTAAAACCCATTGGAAATGCCTTAATTACGGTAAAAGTTGGCTCTACAGAGGTCGTATCTAATTTTGAAGTAACTGATGGAGACTTTGAGTTAACTGGCTTACCTCGTTCTTCAGATATAGATATCATCATCTCAAGTCCAGATAACAAATTTCTACCTAGAACATTTTTTACCCATACTGCACAGGGAAGTAAAGATGGTATAGAAGATGTTGGTTCTTTTGCTGTTTCAGAGCCAGTTGATGTTGAGATTTCGGTTATAAATAATGAAACAGGCAATGCTTTATCGACATTAGAGTTTATTGCTTATTCTCACTCAGGCGCCAATTCATCAGCATATAAATATCAACACGTTTCTTCATTTGATGTTGAAACAGGTGTATATACCATTACCTTGCCAAAATTTATTAATACTAGTATTAGTGCTAACTTAGATTTTGATAAAGATGGTTCAGCTGATTATGTACCTGAGTTGAGTAACTTTTTACATGGCCGAAATTTATATATTGGGTCTGCAAATACTAAAGAGTTTTCAAGAATACATGTGAATGAAGTTCCAGTGGCTTCAGATCTTGAAATTAGGCTTTCTTTGGTAGATGAAACAGCAGAGCCGTTGCTTGGTGCTACGTTTTATATAGAAGATAGTGTAGTTGAAAGTACTTATGACGAATCAACTAGCCAATATGTGATTACTACACAGTTAAAAGATAGGGTAAGCCTCCAACTACCCGCATTCACAAGTAATGAAATTAAATACCAAAGTAGTTCTTTCACTATAAGCAAGTTAGCTGATGGTAATTTGAACATTATAAAAAATGGCAGTTCAAATAATTGTTGTTTCGTCATTCCGAATACGGCTGTGATTGATTTAGCACTTGCACCACAGGTGATTATTGAAAGTGAAACACCACTTGAAGTGGTGCTTGCAGCTACAGAAGTTAATCCGGTAGACTCTAGTTTTAGTGTTTTTTATTCTCAAGCTGTAGCTGTAGAACTTGAAAATATTTCCTTAACAAATAGCGAAGGTTTCACCGTGCTGAAGGGAAATGCGGACTCAAGTGATCAAGTCGCTGCAGGTACAACACACATTACAGGTGGTTTATCTTTCCCTGTTACTTTTGCATTAAGCTTAAACGATACTCGTTTAACCGTAACGCCTGTAAGTCCTTTGACTGTATCTGATTCATATCGTTATGATATTCAGTCGGTGACAAATAAAGCGACGCTTGAACGCGCTGATATTTATAACGATCAATTAACCTTTGAGATAAACCCCAATACTGATGAAGTGTTTTCAGTTGCTGACATTAAACTTGATAATGAAAATTATACCACCAATGGCAGTGTAATAACGGCAAGTAATTCTGCAGGTGTTAGTTCTTCTTACAGTAACTGGAATGGCTCAGTGTATCTTTATTTTCCACTGAACATTAATGCATTGCAGAAATTAACGTTAAGAAAAACTTCAGTCAATAATGATGGTATTTCATCAATAAGTTCAAGTAACTATAATGTTGTGACTGATGGACAAATACATATGTCGGCTGTTGGGGTTGCTAAGTTGGCGGCCAATGAATCTGTACTATATAGTTCAATGAATCGTTCGGTGATTTTGAATTCCGCACAAGCAGAAACTCAGAAGGTTTATCGACTATATGCTGGGGAATATCTATCAGATAATACCTCCTCTGAAACTAATAGTATTAGTTTCGAATATTCACTGGAAACTAAAGCTGGTGAAGTGGCAACAGGTAATATTACTATACCAGTACAGTAATTTATTATCAGAGTGTCATAGCAATTGCTATTTTAAAATAAAGCCGCATTTGCGGCTTTTTTTATTGTGATTTGATAATGATCAACAGCTAGTTAGTAGTCTTTTGCAAACACTGAACTATCCATTGTTTCATTTGCATCTCATTTAAGCCCCCTGAAATACGGTCAACTTCTTTACCTTGTTTAAAAAAGACTAACGTAGGCAAACTACGAATATTCGCCTCTGCAGAAATTTGTTGAACTTGCTCAGTATTCACTTTAGCAAAAAGTATCGAAGGCGAAGATTGAGCTATTTTACTATAGACGGGCGCCATACTCTGACATGGGCCACACCAACTGGCCCAAAAATCAACAATTACAGGCAATTCATTTCGTTCTATAAAGGGGTAAAAAGTCTTACTCGTTAATTCTGCCGGTTTTGGCGAGTAGACACTTTGTTGGCATTTACCACATTTACCTTTGTTATAATCTTTGTCCTCAGGAATACGATTGGTGGTAAAACAATTTGTGCAAACAATATTCATAACATTCCAACAAAATATTTTTCTTTTAGAGTTGGCTAATATTACCTGATTAATTTTTAACAGTTAATAACTATCTTAATTTTGCAATACGCCTGTCACTAAATCATTAAAAGCTATATTAGCATTTTGTTTAATTACTTAATGCTCTTTAGTATATTGTATGCAATAATTTATTTATTCAATATAATAAAAATGTAAACACTATGAATAAATTAACAATACTGCTTCTGGCTCTCGCTATATCTTCTGGTATTACAGCGTGTAGCTCAAGTGATAAGGGCGATACAGCCAATATAACTAAGCCTAAAATAGTTTCCAAAATTAACCCACTAGCTGCTCAAGTATTAGCAACTGATGTAGATCAGTTGTGGAGCCAACAGTTTGATCATTACCAACAGGGTTTACTAAAAGCCGTTGCGGATGAAATATCAATAGAAGCGTTAACAGGTGACTTAACGAATGACAAATTAGAGAAACTTACCTTTTATCTAAGAATTTACAGTAGTTTTGGTAAAGATAAAGATTGGACTGAAGAAACCGCAATATCGGTTAATACGGCCTTAATAAACGTACACAAGATGCCAGGTTTTTTTGAAGTAAATCCTGCAACAGCAAGGCTACATGAAAATTACGCTGTCGCGTTATATCGATTGTATTTTTTAGACGCTTTACAGCCATTTATTGTGGATCAAGTTAAACCGCTCAGTCAGTTAATTAGGCTTTATGCTACTGCTGACCTTTCCAAAACAACCGCGTTAATATCCGATAAAGATACAGCGGTAGATTATGCATTGTGGGAAGTATTACGTGCCGGCGCAATTTTGCCTTATGAAGCTCGAAGAGAAAACACTACTGAATTCATGAAAGGTGTACATGGCGAAGGTGAACTTCAGCAGGCATTAATTAAATTTATAACCGCTAAAAATAATACGTTAAAAGGTGACGATTGGCCGAAGCAACACGCGCTTTGGGCATTAGCACAGTATTATAATTTATATGAAAAAGAATTCAGGAATGAATATTATGAGCGTTCATCTGAGGAGCAAAAGCGTTTGGATGACGATAAATTAGCGCTTAAAGTTCAACATGATATGGATGAACTCGATAACAGTGTTTGGGCAGCGTTAAACAACAATAAAGCAGTGTCAGTTGAGCAAAATAAAGTGCTGTTTAGTGTGCCTTATGTCGTCAATACTTTTCGAGGCAAGTCAGAATGCGATGAAGGGACGCTTGCTGAACGTTGTATTTCTCCCACATTAGAACAAGCGTTACCAATTAACTATGCGTGTTCAAGTAGAATTTATATTTTAGCCCAAGCTTTGTCTGCAGAGCAGTTAAGTGATTCTTGTCAGCAGTTAATCGCACAAGAAAGCAATTTCCATGAAATATTAGCAACTAATAATCAGCCGGTAGCTAATGATTTTAATGATAAATTACGGGTCGTTATTTTTGATAATCACGCGGAATATAATAAATACGGACAGTTAATTTTCGACATTAATACTGATAATGGCGGAATGTATATTGAGGGCACCACACAAGATCCTAATAATATTGCGACTTTTTATTCTTTTGAACATTTTTGGGTACGACCTGAATTTGCTGTCTGGAATCTAAATCATGAATTTGTTCATTATTTAGATGGGCGTTTTGTTAAATACGATACCTTTAATCATTTTCCAAGCCACATGGTGTGGTGGTCTGAAGGCCTCGCAGAATATATTGCTAAGGAAGATAATAATCCAAGGACATTCAAGTTAGTTAACGAAACAGCACCACAAGATTGGCCAAGTTTAATGGATATATTTAATACCGAATATAAAGATGGTACTGACAGAGTGTATCGTTGGGGCTATTTAGCGGTGCGTTTTATGAGTGAAAATCATCAAGATGACTATAGGAAGATGGCTCATTACTTAAAAACAGACTTTTTTGAGGGATATAAAACATTAGTCACCGATTCAGGTAAAAAGTATGCAAATGAATTTACCCAATGGTTAGTCCAGCATAATGCAAATTATATAACGGAAGACCAAGAAAATAATCCACACAAACCACGTCAATTCTATCGCTATACCTATAAAGAGTACTTGCAGCCAAAACATTTAACGGAAGATAAATTGCATATGCACTGGCAGTATTGGCATGAAAACGCTTTAAAAACGGAGGATCATAAGGTAGTTAATCAAACTGATTAGGTGTCAGTACAATTTACCTCCTAAATTGCAATATTTATGTTGCAAAATGAAAAGGAAATGACCTTTTCTCATTCGGATAATTAAAAGCATCGATAAATCAACGATTAACCTATCCTAAACTTTGGCATCCTTAATGCAAAAACCTAATAGCAATGCAAAAGTGCGGAGCCATTGAATAAATTGAGGGTAGTCGTATGTTAAATAATTGTAATATGAGTAATAGACGAATGATCATGTCAGCAGAAATGCTGGATGCTTACCAACAAGATGCAAAGAAAAGTGGTAAAAATAGTGAGCAGGTTACGCAGCAAAACCAACAAAAGTCTGATGCGTTATATGAGCATGATGACAATCCTATTTATGAACTAGGGTATAACTAAATAATAGATAAACTATTATGGTCTTTACTATAAAAAACTTTGCCTTTTAGTTATTTCTACTATGATGAAATAGGCTTTTATTTTTGAACGATGAGTATTGTTCGTCAACACCATATACTAATAAATTACTCATCCATATATCATTAATAATTTACTTTTACATTATAGAGTTTAACTAAATGGCGTTTTTGTGGATGTCGGGTGCACTGGTTTCATGTTGCATTCCTGCGATTGGGTTACGTGAATAAAGTGGCGCGATAATGTTGATAGGAAACCTTGTTGGTGTGCAATATTTAACAAGGAAAGCTACTCAGAAAAATGTCGAAGGATAAGTTACACAGGGAGAGGTGGCGTTATTACTTTTGCTCGGATAATAATTTACGTCTTCGACTAATGTTATATCTCTAAATCTTGTCATTTTTGTTAAGTGATCAAAAAATTACCTTGGTTGGTAATACTCTTATTTTACATCAATATATAATAGGAATAGTTAGGTTATTATGGCCATTAAATTATATTTATTTGATGAGTAATTGGTGGGTATTGTGACAGAATCTTCGAGCGTATTACGGTTATCGAGTGAAAAAATGGTAAGTTTCGGTTTAGTATTTTTCGCAAGTTTAGCAATATTTTTTATCTCGCAAGTTATCCAATTTTACCTCGGTGAGTATGATCTGACCACCATGTATATATCTTTTTGTGCAGGCTTTATTTTATTCATTCCTTTGGTAAGCCTTGTTTTACATCCCTTGTTAATTAACAAAGAAGGCAAAAGTGATACCTTTCACTTTAGTTCATTATTTGCCAATATTGGCTTAGTTTGCGTAGTTCAATTTTTATGCTTTCTTATTTGGATGACAGATGCCATTGCTCTGTATAGTTTATATGTCGATCAAAACTCATTTCTTGCTAAAGTTTTTGATATTCAAACACAAGCAAGGGGAGATATGACGTTTGAATTCTATGTATTTAACTTTGTTCTCGCTTGGTTATTCTCACTTTTATCTATGGTTGTCGGTGTATTACCTTGCCTGATTGCTCGCTTAGACAACCGTGGCGTAGTAGGAGACTTTGTTGCTTCATTTGCTTTTTTCAAAGCACATAAGGGGTTGATGTGTTTATATGCATTGATCATTGCTAGTTCTGTGCTGTTAACTCTATTATATGCAAAATATTTATTCTTAATATTGTTTCCTGTTAGTTTAATTTGGGTCTTTATTCAGTTAAATAATAAGTATTTACAGTCATAAGTCATAAACGATATGTTAATTAGTTGAAACCATGCTTTAATTGACTGTTGTTGAAAAAAGATACCTTTACTTAACTGTTATTGGTCGTGTTTTTTTCTAAAAGCGAACGCTTTCTCACAAGCGGGTAACTCGTAAAAAAGTGGTGCGCCATTGATTCTGTTTCCGTTGTAATCCTTCGCTTCCATTTCGCAAACTGATTTACTTTTTTTAAACTTATGAACACATTCTTGGAATATTTCCTGTCTTTTTGGTTCAAGCGCAACTTGTCTTGCTGCCTCACACGCTTGATCTAATTTTATTTGTTCATTCTGATGTGCAAAAGCTGTAGAGTTCATACTGGTGTTGAGGACAAGAGCCAGGGTAAAAAAATGAAATAAACGACTTGGCATATTGAATTCCTTGTATAAATTTTTTAATTGAGAAATTATTGTTCAATAAAGCGCCTAAGTCTACTATTAATATTGTAATAAAATTGTAATTTAAATAAGTAAAAATTGGTTTTTTGGCAAAGGCTTATCTACAGTTATTAATAGTGCCACTGAGTTTTTTTATGACAATAAGAAACTAAATATAAATTTAGTTAGGGGTTAAAATGGAATCATTAAAAATACAAGAATATATGAATCACTACCCAGTAACTTTTACCGAGACTATGTCTGTAGGTGAGGCTACATTACGTTTCTTAAAAACGAAGCAAATTGGCGGACCGGTAGTCGACCAAAATTATAAAGTGCTTGGTTTTATCTCAGAAGGGGACGTTCTAGAAAAAATGCTAGAAACTATTTATTTCAATGAGAATGTTGCAATCATTAAGGATATTATGAGCAAAAGTGTGCTTTCAGTGAAACCTTATGACAGTATTATCGAATTAGGGCAAAATATGCGCAAGGATAAACCTAAAGTGTATCCAGTCATTGATGATGATGGGAATTTACTTGGGACAATTTCTCGTAATGAGGTCTTACAAGCCTGTTACAAACATGGTAAAGCTAGAAGCTCTATTGAGAAGGGACATGCTTCGGTGTGAAAGCATAGCTGCTAAAATTGGTTTCTGGAGTTGTAAAATCTTGTTAAAGGAGCTGCGAAGCTCCTTTTTTGTGATTGATAGGTTATATTATTACTACCAATCAATATGCATAGTTTCGAGTGCTTTTTCGATGGGTTTACCCTGACTTAATACCGCGTTACATAATCAAACTAAAGAATGACTAAGCTTAAATTAAATTGCCTTGCCTAAAGTCATTTTAATCCCCACTGGAATTATGCACTTTGCATGATAGCGGTTATATAATGCGTAACTTGCTGCCATTTATAGTGTATTGCTGTTAAAATATTTTTTTTGATTTTTATCCGAGTTTGTTTTGTCTGTTTCGATTGATTCCGCTATTACTTCATTTTCCCATTTACAAAAACTTTTTGAATTATTGCCGCAAGCAAAAAAGAGTGATGTGCCACGCTTTAAAAGAAGGTTGATGAACCTTAAAAAAGCAATAACGAAAGAAGCAGGACAAAAGTCAGCTTCAGAGTTAGCAACATTGTCATTATCAGCAAAACAATCAAAGCAGCTTGAACCATTAGAGCAACTTATCCTCAAATCTATTCAAGATAAACAGCAAAAGATTAGCCGCTTACCAAAAATAACATATCCTGAAGGCTTACCTATTTCAGAAAGTGCTGCGCAGATTTCAGCAGCTATTGAAGCTAATCAAGTAGTTATTATTGCAGGAGAAACAGGCTCAGGTAAAACCACACAAATTCCTAAAATTTGTCTTGAACTGGGTCGAGGTGTTGATGGTCTTATTGGTCACACTCAACCAAGACGTATCGCCGCAAGAACAGTTGCTAATCGCATAGCAGAAGAGTTGGGTACTAAATTAGGCGAACAAGTTGGTTATAAAGTACGTTTTAATGATCAAGTCAGTGAGCAAAGTTATATCAAATTGATGACTGATGGTATTTTGCTGGCGGAAATGCAAAGAGATAGGTTACTGCTGAAGTACGATACGATTATTATCGATGAAGCGCATGAACGCAGTTTAAATATTGACTTTATTTTAGGTTATTTAAAGCAAATTTTAGTAAAGCGACCCGATCTTAAACTAATTATTACTTCAGCGACAATTGACCCCCAACGCTTTGCAAAACACTTTGCGACTAGAAACGGTGTACCTGCACCGATTATTGAAGTCTCGGGCAGAACATTCCCGGTTGAAATGCGTTATCGACCGCTAAATGATCGTACGATGAATGATGATGATGACCAATCATCGCAAGAGATTGATATTATCAGTGGTATATTGTCAGCAGTTGACGAGTTAAGTGATTGTGGTAATGGTGATATTCTTATTTTTCTTAATGGTGAACGTGAAATACGTGATACCGCCGCTGCGTTGAATAAGGCCAATTTACGCCATACCAATATCTTACCTTTATATGCACGCTTAACCGTTAGTGAACAAAATCAAATATTTAAACCGCATAGTGGTCGTAATATTGTATTAGCAACTAACGTTGCGGAAACAAGTTTAACCGTGCCTGGAATTAAATATGTCATTGACCCAGGTACGGCACGTATTTCACGTTATAGTTACCGAACAAAAGTGCAACGTTTACCTATTGAGCCCGTTTCACAGGCAAGTGCTAACCAACGTTCTGGTCGATGTGGGCGTGTTTCTGAAGGTATTTGTATTCGCTTATATTCAGAAGATGATTACAAAAGTCGAGCAGAATTTACTGATCCAGAAATATTACGGACTAATTTAGCAACAGTCATACTGCAAATGCACGCACTGGATTTAGGTAATATTGCTAATTTCCCCTTTGTTGAAGCACCTGATAATAGAAATATTACTGATGGTGTTCGTTTATTAGAAGAAATTGCTGCGGTTGAAAGCATAGATACTCCTAAAAAGGCAAACAGAAATACCCCTAAAGGCCAACTAACAAGTTCATCAACACAGTTGACTAAATCAGGCCGTTTATTAGCTAAGTTTCCAATTGATCCACGTTTAGCCAAAATGGTTATTAGTGCGATTGAGTTTGGTTGTATTGAGCAAATTCTAATTATAGTTAGTGCGTTAAGTATTCAAGACCCACGTGAAAGGCCACACGAAAAACAGCAGCTTAGTGATGAAAAGCATAATCGATTCAAAAATAAGTCGTCTGACTTTATCAGTTTGCTTAATCTCTGGCAGTATATTAACGAACAGAAAAAAGATTTAACACAAAACCAGTTTAGAAAACTGTGTCAGCGCGAGTTTCTATCTTATGTTCGTTTACGTGAATGGCAAGATATTTTCAGTCAATTAAAGTTGACGCTAAAAGAACAAAACATAGCATTGACATCAATTGATTATCAATTTTATATAGCAAATGTTCAGCAAGGTCAAGAAGCCGTAGACAAAGTAAAAGAGACGGAGCAAGAATCAGCGTTAGTACCTGTGCATCAAGCACTGTTATCAGGCTTGCTTAGTCATATTGGTCAACAAGATGAAAACCGCGAATATAAAGGCGCACGCGGTATGAAATTCTTTATCTTCCCTGGCTCAGCTTTAGCTAAAAAGTCACCTAAATGGCTAATGTCTGCTGAATTGGTCGAAACAAGCAGACTATTTGCGCGTATGAACGCTAAGATTGACCCGTTATGGCTTGAACCGCTTGCCCAGCACTTGGTTAAGCGAAACTACAGTGAACCGCATTGGGAGAAAAAACAAGGCGCTGTCATGGCCTTTGAACAAGTGACTTTATATGGTTTAAACATTGTTAGTAAACGTAAAATTAACTTTAAGGCAATAGAGCCTGCGACCTGTAGAGAAATCTTTATTCGTGAAGCATTGGTCAATGGTGACTGTGTTATTAAAGAAAAATTCTTAAGCAAAAATCAGCAATTGGTAGAAAGTATCGAAGAGCTTGAGCAAAAGGCTCGTCGTAGAGATTTTCTAATTGATGAACAGTACTTAGTTGATTTTTACAGTAACAAAATTCCTGAAACCGTAAGTTGTCAGCGTAGCTTTCTTGCCTGGTGGAAAAAAGCTAAGCGAGAGAATGCACAATTATTAGATTTTAGTAAAGCTTTCTTGTTGAATGAATCGTCGAATGAGTTGAGTGCAGCAGAGTACCCAGATGTTTGGCAACTGGAGGGGATTACTTTGCCGTTGACTTATCATTTTAGCCCAGGTGATATTGATGATGGTATTAGCGTGATGTTGCCCATCGCCTTATTAAATCAGGTGCAGGACGTTGGCTTTGATTGGTTGATTCCTGCTTTACGCGATGAACTTGCTATCGCCTTGATTAAAGCTTTGCCTAAAACATTAAGGCGTAATTTTGTTCCGGCACCTAACTATGCACAAGCTTGTTTAGCAGCAATGCCTGCAGAGCAGGGCTCTTTACAAAATGCACTAGCAAAACAGTTATTACGAATGACAGGGGTACGTTTACCTGAAGATGCTTGGCAGGACATAGCATTACCCATTCATTTAACCATGAACTTTAAAGTCGTCGATGACAAGGGCAAATTGATAAAGCAGGGCAGAGACCTAAATAAACTAAAAGCAGAGCTACAAGGTAAGGTTAAAGCATCTATTAAACAGGTTGCTGAAAAAGGAATCGAACAAGCTGGTTTAACTCAGTGGGACTTTGGTTCACTGCCTAAAGGTTATGAAAAAAGCATTGCGAATATAACGATTAAGGCATTTCCTGCACTTGTTGATCATAACAAAAGTGTTGCTATTGAGCTTTTTGAACAAGAGCAACATGCACAAGAAGCGATGTTGAAAGGGCTCAGCCGACTTATTTTATTAAATATTCCAACGCCATTAAAATATTTACAGGAAAAACTGCCGAATAAAGCCAAACTAGGCTTATATTTCAATCCTTTTGGTTCTATCAATGAGTTATTACAAGATTGTATTCAAGGCGCTTGTTTGTTTTTGGTTCAGCAATTTTCTACAAAGCAAAATGATGGTTTGCTTCCTCGAGAAGAAAAGCAATTTGCACAATGTTGTGATTATGTTAGAGCTGAAATAGCTGATTGTGTACTAACAGCAGCGATAAAAGTTGAGCGTGCTTTAACATTACGTCATGAAGTCACTAAAAAAATGAAAGGTAGTGTGCCTTTAAATGTTATTCAATCTCATGGTGATATAAAACTGCAATGCGAGAAGTTAGTATTTAAAGGTTTTGTTAGCGACTCGGGTTTAAGTAAATTGGATGATATCATTAGATATTTACAAGGCATGTTGCGCCGTTTAGAAAAGCTGCCAAGTGACCCTAATCAAGATCGATTAAAGCTTATTGAAGTATCGAAAGTGAATGATATGTATCAGATGATTATCAAAAAACAACGAAAAGATAAACCAATAGACAATGAATTACTTGCTACACGTTGGTTAATTGAAGAACTCAGAATCTCGTTGTTTGCACAAAATCTTGGTACCTCGACACCAATATCTGTTAAGCGTATTCTAAATTACTTAAAAGATTTTTCTTAATTAAGCCTCACTGAGTTTCAGAGCTAAGCGTTGAATTACTAATCTGGCTAGTCATCAGTTTATTTGTCAGAAAGTTAATTTGATCAAGCTCTTACTTCTTTATTGCTGTGAGTTGACACATCAGTCATTGCTCAGTATAAATAATAGAGATACATATCTACTTTGGAGAGCTCATGAAGGATTTTGATGATAAACGTGATTATTACCGGATGATGATTAACAGTGAAGTTGTTGTTACTGTGATAGATGACGAAGTAAACAGTCAACTATCTGCGACTTGTCGTGACTTAAGTGCGACGGGAATGGCGTTTGAAATTGAGCACCCTTTAGCAATATCTACCCATGTCAGAGTGAGAGTTGATTCTGCCCGCAGTCAAATACAAGCCCTTGATATTCGTGGCCGTGTTGTACGCATTGAAGAAGAGAGTAAAAATTTTTATCTGATTGGTATAGCAATTGAAGAAATAGATTAGCAGTAACGTGATTGCTACAGATACTAAAGCCAGAGTTTACTCTGGCTTTTTAGTCTTTAGGTTAAGGTTAAGGTTAAGGTTAAGCGAACTCGTCAACGACGCTACTCAACTTGGCAAACCAAGCCCTTTAAATAATAACCTTCAGGGTAATTTGATGAGATAGGGTGATCTGCTGCTTGTTGTAATCGCTCAACAAAATACACGTTTCTTTTGGCATCTAGTGCTGCATCTGCTACCACTTTTTGGAACAAACTTGCTTCCATCAAACCTGAACAAGAAAAAGTTAGCAATAGTCCACCAGGCTTTAATAATTGCATAGCGAGCATATTAATGTCTTTATAACCTCTGCAGGCGCCAGTTAATTGAGCTTTTGATTCAACAAACTTAGGTGGGTCAAGAATAATCATATCAAAGCGGCGCTTCTCTTCACGGTATTTTCGTAATAACTTGAAAACATCCTCTTTAACAAAAGAAACATTGGCATCAGATAAACCATTTAAAGCTAAGTTGCGCTCACCCATATCAAGTGCAGCTTGCGATACATCAACATTGATAACTTCTTTTGCATTATTTGCTGCACAATGCAGTGAGAAAGTACTGGTATAAGAGAAACAATTTAAGATTGTTTTATCTTTAGCAAATTTACCAGCAGCAAGTCTTGAGTCACGTTGATCAAGGTAAAAACCTGTTTTATGCCCCGTAGCTATATCAACATGAATTTTAATACCGTGTTCTTCAATGACACATTCGGTAGAATCTTGGGGCTCTGTTAACCAACCAGTGACGGGCTCCAAGCCTTCTTTTTTACGAACATCGACATCTGAGCGTTCATAAATATGACAACCTGGGTATAATTCTGTTAGACAATTAACTAGGGTGTAGCGATGAAAATCAGCACCAGCGCTAAGTAATTGACAAACGACAAAGTTATCATATTTATCAATAGTGATCCCAGGTAAGCCATCTGATTCCCCTGCAATGAGACGATAGCCTGTTAACTTGCCTTGCTTTATAAACCAGTCACGTCTTGTTTGAGCATTCTTCAATTTATTAAAGAAAAATTCACGATCAATTTCTTGGTGCTCGTCAAAGCTCCAGACTCTAATTCTAATTTGTGATTCAGGAGAGTAGGCGCCTTTTGCTAACCAATTACCTTTGCTATCGAATACATCAACAGTATCCCCAAGCATTGGTTTACCTTTAACTTTGTTTATAGCTTTCGAAAAAATCCATGGGTGTTTACGTAATAAAGATTTTTCACGACCAACATTTAAAGAAATTCTTGCTGACATAGGTCTATACTTACTTTTAATGAATAAATAAGCGTGTATTAAACAAGGTTATTTATTCTGTGGAAGAGAATTTGCGTCGATTCTAGTCAATGACAAGCTTAGGTGCAAACTTTACTGATAATAATACTGATTTAAGAAGAGAAATACGTATGAATGTTAGTTATATTGCTCATATTTCAGGAAGGGTGCAAGGGGTTTACTTTAGAGCCTCATCTCAGCAACAGGCCATCGAATATAGTTTAAGCGGCTATGCGCGTAATCTAGCCGATGGTGATGTAGAAGTACTGCTCTGTGGTGAGGAAGATAATATTGAAAAAATGCTAGCCTGGTTGGCTCATGGTCCAGAACAAGCACAAGTAACTGAAATTCAGCATAAAAAAGTACCTTGGCAAGAACATCATTTTTTCTCAATAGGTTAATGCTTGTTGCCAACGGTATTGTATAAAAATTGATGGTATAAATGCGTTATGGCCGAACAAAGCTAAAGCGCTTTAGTGTTTTACCATCTCGTTCAATGATTTCATCAAACATGGCTAACGGGCGTAACCAAATATCCTCTTTATTCTCTAGTGGGTGATAAACCACCATATATTCTTCAGTTTCACTATGCCTAGCAATATGGAGTACTTGGTAATAATTACCTTTAAAATGCTGATATGTGCCTATTTTTAACATTATTTAATCTTATTCGTTTTGTAAGGGGAAATTTTAAAAGGGATCTTTTAATACTTTATCAATAAACCACTCGCCATCACGTTGGACAAACGCTAGACGTTTAACATCTTTTATACGGTTATTATGATAATAGCCATCAAAATAGATGGTGATATTTGCATTATCTTTAAATTGCTCACGTACCTTAACACCTGCACTGTCTGGTTTAATTTCAACCTTGTCGAAAGACATATTAAATAAGTGGCGTGCTACCGCCCCAGGTGAACGATAATGAAGAATAAGCCGTGCTAATTGTGGATTACAGACTGAAGCTGCTTTTTCTACATTCTTTTCATTATAAAGAGCGTCAAAGAAAGCGATAGCAACTAATTCTGGGTTATCAACCGACGTTATTTTTTTTGAATTATCTTCACCACAAGCCGTTAATAAAGTGAGAGAACATAATAACAGTACTAAAAAACTGTTTTTTAAATGATGCATGCAAGTAAGTCAACAAGGGGAGGATTATTCAATAATAGCGTAATTACTTTGTTAAAGTGAAGCTAAATCTTAGCGCTAGTTTTTATAAAAAAATAAAGGCACCTAAGTGCCTTTAATTAAATTGCGGTATAAATTTATCTAATGATCAAATTACTGAACAAGTTCTTTATCACTAAAGCTTTCAGTAAAAAGCGCACTTGATAAGTAACGTTCTGCTGAACTTGGTAAAATCACAACGATATTTTTATCTTTATTTTCAGGAAGCTCTGCATGACGTTTAGCGGCAATAACGGCTGCGCCAGATGAAATACCAGCAAGAATACCTTCTTCTTTCATCAAGCGATGTGCCATTGCGAAAGCATCTTCATTTGAAACAAGCTCAACAGCATCGACCATATCAAGATCTAAATTGCCAGGAATAAAACCAGCACCGATACCTTGGATTTTATGAGGACCAGGTGTTAGTTCTTCACCAGCAAGTGCCTGAGTAATCACTGGAGAGTCTGTAGGCTCGACAGCTATTGTTTGAATTGCTTTACCTTTGGTAAGTTTCAGATAACGACTTGTGCCTGTAAGTGTGCCACCGGTACCTACACCAGCAACAAAAATATCAACGCTACCATCGGTATCATTCCAGATTTCAGGACCAGTGGTTTCTTCATGGATTTTTGGGTTGGCAGGGTTATCAAACTGGCCTAATAAGACATATTTGTCTGGATCTGAATCTTTAAGCTCTTGGGCTTTAGCAATTGCTCCGCCCATACCTTTCGCACCATCGGTTAGTTCTACTTTAGCACCTAAAGCAGATAATAATTTACGACGCTCTAAACTCATAGTGCTAGGCATAGTTAAAGTAATACCGTAACCACGTGCTGCAGCAACAAATGCTAATGCGATACCTGTATTGCCACTAGTAGGCTCTACAATTTCTTTGCCAGGGCTTAATAAACCTTTTTCTTCAGCATCCCAAACCATGCTTGCGCCGATACGACATTTCACGCTGAAGCTTGGATTTCTAGCTTCGATTTTGGCATATACATTAGCGCCATTTTCAACATCAATCACGCGGTTTAATTTTACCAGAGGTGTATTGCCTATAGCTGTGGTGTTGTCTTCGAAGATTTTAGACATATTGATTCCTGTGAATTAGTAACTTTAATAGCTTAATGTTAGCTAGTTGTTATGAAAAAAGAAGTTATATTTTGTTATAAGTTATACTGCTATATAGCAAAAAGGTATAGAAAGCTCATTTTCTGATATTACACAAATATTATGTTAGTGTTCTGTTCTTTTTGCTTTTAATTGTAACTTTCCTTGCTGGTCAAACATTGATAACTCTCTATTATTGACGTGAAAGCGTTTAACTTTACTGAGCGATTGTAAAAAAATAGCCTCTTGCTTCATTAGCGCAGGCGCACACATTTTTCTGGTTGTTGCTATTGGTGCTATTTTTAGTGTGCTGTTATTTGAGCTATAACTAGTTGAAATGTTATTACATGACGCTGAACCTGATAATTTATTTTCTTCTGAAAAGACAAGTTTAGCCTTACTGTTAGCTATAACGGGTTTATCTTGGATAGCACTAATTATCCAGCTCCCTGCTAACCTTTCTGGAGGCGGCAGAGATGGAGAACTGTTGCAAGCGCTCAAGGTTGTTGAGACAGTCAATAATAATAGTTGTCTGATGCCTTTCATAATATTCCTGTATTGTGCTGCGTGACTTTTAAAATATATGAATAATGTTATTGTCAGTGTTATGCAATTATATATAAAACTCAAGTGCTTAGTTTAATAAAATCTCACAGAACAATGCAGTATTAGTCTATTTATCTGTTTGGCAACACATTTCTATAAAAAGCAAAAGCTGTCAGTTTATTAGTTTTGCTTAACTGGCTGTTTGCCTTAGTCATTTGTTATTATTTCATCTTATCCGATAAATGTTATTTACCATAAAAAATACATTTAATGAATCAAATGAAGTTGTTGGTCAATAAAATTTGTTGGCGTATAATCGTATTTTTTGTTGTCCCTTTACCTATTAAGGAATAGACTTTGCCTTTCTCTCCCGTCGATATGTTAGCTTTATCTGTTTTTATTGTTGCTTGGTACGGCTATACCGTATTCGCACGTAGAAAAGCCAAGACAACAGATTGTATTGCTCGCTCATTACATCAACATCGAATCCATTGGATGTATGAGGTTATTTCTCGTGAAGTGAGGGTTTCTGAAGCGGCTCTACTGGCTAATTTAGAACGTAACATTGCTTTTTTTGCCTCTAGTACACTATTAATCTTAGCAGGTCTATTTACCTTATTCGCCAAAGTTGAAACCTTAGAAGTCGTTATTTCGTCATTACCTTTTGCTGCTGAAGTGAACCACTTAGCGATACAATTAAAACTCAGTTTATTAGCATTTATTTTTGTACTTTCTTTTTTCCAATTTACTTGGTCTATGCGCCAATACGGCTTTTTAAATGTAATGATAGGGGCAACACCTTTTGACCTATCAGGTTCAAATGAAAATTTAACCGCTTATGCAAAGCAAATGGCTATTGTACAAGACCAAGCTGCGCACTCATATAACTATGGATTAAGATCCTATTACTTTGCGCTCGCCGCTATGTGTTGGTTTTTCCACCCTTTGTTATTGATATTTATGAGCTTATGGGTTGTTTATACCTTATTTACACGAGAGTTTAACTCTAAGGCCGTTAAAGCAATCACTACTGCCCAAAGTTTGTTACATCAAGAACGTCAATTAAGAAATGAGAAAACACCAGGTGCCTAAGAAATACCAAGAATATTCTCTTGAAGACTTTGATAAGTTTGACTGCTTAAAATTGTCAAAGCACTTTTACTTAGTATTACTATTCGTCCTGCGGGGTTATTTAGTATGGCTTATGTCAGTTACTAATATGAAAGATAGAGTAGCGACCATGCAGTGGATATACCCAGAAACAAATTTATTCTTTTTGAGCTTAGTCTCTGGGGTTATTGGTTTATTTGTTTTGGTTATTATCAGTTTGCGTAGACCAAACTCTGCAAATTGGGTAAAAATTATTTGGCCCCATAGCCGAACTATGTTGGTGGTGGCGTTAATTTTTGACTTTAGCATCAATCTCATTGGTTTTTTCTACTGGCAAATATCATCAATTACATGGTTAGTGTGTCAAGGACTAATAAGCTCTGCATTAATTGTATTATGTTTTACTAGTAAACGTATGCAAATAAACTTAATCGAATTCCCCCAAGCATTACCCGAAAAATAAAGACAGAATCACTAGTTAATCGTGACTAATTTTACAGAGAAGGCTCGTCAGTGAATAATATTACCGATACTCAAAATCTAGAGAAAGATAAACGATTAATCATTCTTGATACCGAAACTACAGGCATCAATCCGAGAGAAGGACATCGCATTGTAGAAATTGGTTGTGTTGAAATGATTAATCGCCAATTAACAGGACGCATTTTTCACGCTTATATCAAACCGCTCGACCAACGTGGTCAAGTATTAGAGATGGAACAAGAGGTTATTGATATTCATGGTTTAACCAATGAATTCCTGAATGACAAACCTATTTTTTCACAAGTTGTGCATGAGTTTATCGATTTTATCCGTGGTGCTGAGTTAGTTATCCATAACGCCAAGTTCGATGTTGGTTTTATGGACCATGAATTTTCTTTGTTTAACTCCATGGGACGAAGCCAAGATAAAGTTCCTATGACAGAGGATATCTGTACCGTAACGGATACGTTGAAAGTATCAAAAGATGAATTTGGTTCACCAAAAACCTTGGATTATTTAGCTCGATTTTATCGTGTTGATAAATTAGTCGACCGTACATATCACGGAGCATTGATTGATGCTCAGCTGCTCGCCTTTGTATACATTGAAATGACTCGTAAGCAGTCAAGTTTCAATTTAACAGTGGGTGAGGGCAATACTAACGATGAGAATGCAATCAGAAGATTACCGTCTGATAGGAATAAATTAAAGGTTATTACCGCTTCGGCCGATGAAATAGAAGCGCACACAGAACGAGTCGCTATAATCGGTAAAAAAGGAGGAGAACCGCTTTGGAAATAAATAAGCAATATTTTTTAAATTTTCCATTCAGTAACAGATCGAAGATGATTGCTTTCATGCTGAGCTTTATTGCTGCATTTAATGCAGGAGCTTTTGTCGATAGCGATAAAGAAAGTAAGCTTGAAAAAAATACGCTAAATAAAACGACCGTAGAGTATTATCAAAAAGATAATATCACTAACCAGATACCTTATTTTGATAATCGCTTTCGCCTTGATGCTAACCTAGACGAAATAACATTAATTTTTTATCGTAAAAGTGGTAGTACTCCGATTATTCTTATCAGGCCTGATGGCAGTAAAATAAGAGTAAACCAATTTGATTATGAAAAGGTTCAGTGGTTTGATGACAGTACCTTTGACATGATTAAAATCAAAAAGCCTATGCCAGGCCCTTGGCAAGCGGTAGGAGATATTTTACCTAACAGTCAGATACTCGTTGTTTCTGATGTCAAAATTGAGGTCGAACCATTACCTGAAGTAGCTTTTTCCGGTGAGACCTTGAAAGTAGTAGGTAAGTTATTTAATGGTGATGATGCGATAGAAAGTCCATATTTCAAAAATGTTGTGAATCTGGATGTTAATTTTTACAGTACCAACAAAGCAGAGCACGAAAATTTTGGCGCTGATGCTATCAAAGTAACCTCTTTTCGTGATGATGGTCGCGGTTTAGATGAATATGCCAATGACAATAAGTTTACAGGGGAATTCATTCTAGATTTTGCCCCTGGAGAGTGGCAACCTGTTTACTTGGTTAAGTTACCTATGACAACACGTGAGTTAAGACAAACACCTATCTTATTGTACAAAACACCAGTAGAACTTAGTGTTGTTAGATCGGAAGATGATGAAAAACCACATCAATTGGTAGTATCAATAGATCCAAGTCATGTAGATCCCAATAGTTTAGTATTCCAAGGAAAGTTCACCTATCCAGACCGACAAACTGAACCTTTTTCTATTATGGAGGAAAGTGGTGAAAGTAGAACCGCGACTATAACTAATACAGAGCCTGGAATTTATCGGGTAAATGTCAGTGTTTTTGGTAAGACGATTACCGGACGAGAATTTCGACTAGTGGTACCAGAATTCAGTTTTAATGTAGAAGATAATGATACGTTGTTAACTCTTAATAGTTCAATGAATGCAGATGGGACATATGCGGTTATTGAAACTACTGAAGAATTACTCATTAAAGCAGAAAGAGAAAAAGCAGAAGCATTATTGCTTAAACAACAAGCGCAAGAGGAAGAAGAGCAAGAAACAATAATTATTATCATAGCAGGTAATAGTATTATTATATTAATTGCTGTTATTTTGTTTTTCACTTTACGCCGTAAAAAACTTAAAAGTAAATAGCATTAGTACTTAATGCAAATAAATTGAGCGAATCGATGAAAATAAGCTTGGATTTTCATCGTTTTGCTCGTCAAATGCTCAAGCAGTGATTTTTATTAAAAAAGTGGTTGACTGCGCCGCGTCATAACCGTATTATCTCGCCGCATTCAACGACATGTTGTTGAAGCAGACGAAAGATCGTGGAGTGGTAGTTCAGTTGGTTAGAATACCGGCCTGTCACGCCGGGGGTCGCGGGTTCGAGTCCCGTCCACTCCGCCAATTTTGTCAAATCATCATAATTGATGCGAAGTGAGCTTCGTTAAATACTCAAAGCGAAATATTGCGGAGTGGTAGTTCAGTTGGTTAGAATACCGGCCTGTCACGCCGGGGGTCGCGGGTTCGAGTCCCGTCCACTCCGCCAATTTTGTTTAAAATCATCATAATTGATGCGAAGTGAGCTTCGTTAAATACTCAAAGCGAAATACAGCGGAGTGGTAGTTCAGTTGGTTAGAATACCGGCCTGTCACGCCGGGGGTCGCGGGTTCGAGTCCCGTCCACTCCGCCAATTTTGTTAAAATCATCATAACT
>MAAB01028998.1_pt1 | contig 27429 bp, 21 predicted proteins | sample 1115991 | NCBI WGS metagenome assembly MAAB01 (sample SAMN04961124, study PRJNA320927) | seawater metagenome | isolation source: sample BD02T18 sea water enriched with oil for 18 days | place: USA:Gulf of Mexico | collected 2013-07-27
TCTGAATGCAAGAACTGTGCAGCCTCTGCTGAACCTTTCACTTTGGAGGCACTGCGTGCTAACATTTCTGATTCAAACTCAGTTAACACACTTTTCCTTACTCCAGTTTCCCTCCATTGAGAAAAGGGTCTACATCCTTTTGATATCCCCCGAGCCAACGCAAGTGCATCCAGCAAAGCTTGATTCGCACCTTGTCCTTTGAATGGACTCATAGGGTGAGCAGCATCTCCTATCAGTGTCATTTTAGCTCCTTTCTCTAGCAATTCTGATTCGAGTAGGGCTCGGTCGTACACCGGATAACCAGAAACTTGAGCATCTAGAGTTGCCGCTAAAATCTGAGGAATGGGATCGTGCCACTGACATCTGCGACATGCTTCTTTCTTGAGTGCTTGAACCCCTAATGCACTCAATGCCTTAGCCTCTTCTTCTGGCATTGGGAAGCTAAGCTGCCACATTACCGAGTCTGAGGAATAAGGCATGATGTAGATCCGCTCATGTCCATTGGCGGTTTGGAATACCGTAGCCGAGTCCAGCAAAGAACTCTCAAGTCCATCGAGAGCTGCCAAAGGGCAAATACCCAAGATCACAATACAACCTAGGTACTGTAAAGGGGAAGTATGCTCACCAATCAATAACTTTCGCACCGAACTGCGAATACCATCGGCTCCCACTACAATATCTGCCTTGACGTTCTTTATCTTTCCGGCTACTTGAAAACTCAGATCAACAACTTGACCTTTGCATTCCATTGTACTTTCTTTAAAGTCGACTAACTGGTGGCCCCACTGTACAGCATCATGTCCACCAAGCTGTTCAAGCAGAGCTAAACGTAAAGACTGCCGTGCGATATGAATATTAGTGCGCTTGGGTGACTTTTTCGCATCTGACTGCAGCCATTTTCTGATCCCCCATTCACCAATCACTTTTCCTTCTGTGGTGTGAACCACATGTCTTGTTGAGATCAGACCCTTATCTAACGATAAAATGCCCAATCCCTCGATTGCTTTACTTGCTTGTTGTAACGTGAGTCCATAGCCCTGAGAACGAGCATCAAAAGCGCTATCGCGTTCATAAAGTGTGAAGGGGATACCGCGGTGTAAACAAGCGACAGCCAAAGCCACTCCGCCGATACCACCACCAATAATAGCAACATGTGGGAACTGTTCTGTATCCGCTATAGGCTTGTTGGCAGACTGAACCAAGCCCGTTCCGCAACAATTCAAGCAATCATAAAGGTGACCCTTAGGCCGAACAGGAGCTGTGCCTTCGCTTTTCGTTTTTTCAAATAGATCCAATTCTCTTTGGTAGCGGAGTCGAACCTTCTTGCGTAACCTCATGCTTCTTTTGCCACGTCCCTGACATTCCCGACAAGTAGCCCAATTATCCTGTTCATTTTTCAACGTTTTACTACCTTTCTATTTAACCAGATTTTTACTTTTTTCTATAAGGCTGATATAACCGATGCTAACCTAATGGTAATACTTTTGTGGCTTGGATAGCTATTCATGTATCAGGGCTTTAATTATAAATACTATTAAGTGCTACTGGAAGAGGCTATGCAGATTATCACTTCAGTAAAAGCTAACTACGTCATATCTGTTTAGCTAACTTGATATATGCAATTATAAGGCATATATCAAGTTAGTATTAGCTAATATTTATATATGTTTGTAATGAATGGTATCTGCTAACCATTGACTCGTTTGTTGTATCCATGAAAGTCCGTATAGAGCAACTAAATGCTTAGGCTTTAATTTACAACGAGGATCTGATAATAGTTTTCTCGCTTGAGAAAAATGGCCATTACCAATATTAAGTTTTGCAAGATGGCACAAATGTGTCGCGCTATATTTAAGCATATATCTAGCCTTTTTTTCTTTTGTATTCTTTCTGGCTTCTTTCGTAATACGAACGCTAAAGCCGCACTCCGTTGATGGGATGTTAATTTTACTTGCTTGGTTTTGTGCATCTCTGTGATAAAGCAAATGAATATTAGGTGAATAGGCAATAGCAGCATTTAAAGCAACCCGACAAAATAAATCTTGGTCTTCACCAATAGGCTCACTAAGCGGAAAACCACCAATTGATTCAAATAATGAGCGTTGAATTACCGCTGATGATACCATAAAAGGTAAATCACCTTTCGAGGCAATATTAAAGTAATCATTTAATATTTCACCTTCAGGGTTAATATTTTTAAGTTTTATTTTAGCGTCACAATAATTGTTTTCAGATTCTACTATTTGATAGCGCGTACCAAAAAACTGTGCTTGGGGGAACTTAACAATTAATCGTGCAACTTCGTCTAGAAATAATGGTAACCATTGGTCATCTGCATCTAAAAAGGCAATATATTCATGACTCGCTAAGGCAACACCGTTATTACGAGCCGCAGATACCCCCTGATTTTCCTGATGAACCAGCTTTACATTTTTTAAGTTAGCATTTTTGACTATGGCAGGTCCTTCATCTGTAGAGCCATCATCGATAACTATAATCTCTGCTGCCGGATACTTTTGCCACGCAATACTTTGTAGCGTTCTTAAAATATGTTCAGCTTTATTAAATAATGGAATAACTACGGTAAAATTTAAATTGTTCATTTTGAATACTCCAGTTAGATAAAGAATTTTTTAAAGCGTTGTCTACAGGTAAAGTCGGTTGTTGAAAGTTAGTTGAGATACCGAGTGTTATTTGCGAGACGATTTTTTCAATGTTTAGGTTAAATAAATCTATTTGATAGTCTTCTGGCATACCAACTTCGCTACACCAGCCTTTACATTTACTATGATAGTTAATAGATAAAACAGGGGTGTTAGCTAAGTAACCAAGAATAGAACCGTGTAAACGCATACTTAATATAGCTTTATAACCTGAAAGGTTGTTAAGTAACGCAATAGGGTTTGGATCATATTTTTTTATGCTCACGGGGATGTTTTTATCTAAACGGACAACAATATTGTTATTGATTTTCCAATCACCTAATACGTTATGGCCGTTAAACTCTATTAGCGTTATAGGCTCGCCGGTCTGTTCATAAAGTTTGGTAATTAATTGAGCAAATTGTTTACATCTTTTTTCTTCTTCGACATTATCCGTTTTCCCCATGGCATCAATAGCAACTGAGCATAAGGTTAAGGCAATACCTTTACGTTTATTAGTCTTTGGCTTGTATTGATTCGAATATAATAACAATGGCGCTAAATCAAATGTTTTATGTACGTTTGCCTGAGGGGCAATGCTTTGCGCTATTTCTAAACTAATATTATCTCTAACGCCTACGTAACCACATTCATTTAGAAATTTTGCACAAGACTGTTCAGCAGTGACAGAATTAAAGGGGCCGATACTAACACCTACCGCTAAGCTTTTTTTCTGGTTAGCTAAAGACATTAACTGCCTTTTTAGATTGATGTCGTTTTCGCTGTGTAACACTGAACCACCACCGAAAATGATACGTTTACTCTGAATGGCTGTTTTATAATGCAGTAACCTGTTTTGTCCTGGAAATTGCTGAGTAAACTTTAAAGGAAACTGATTATCACTTTGTGTTTCTCTGGTGTAATCACCATATAAACCTACTTTAGTGTTATTACAACCCAGAATGTTTTTAGCGGCCCAAGCAGTGGCATACAGTAGGGCGTCATCACCGCTATTTCTCATGCCGTAATAACCGACTAAATAAGCATCATATTTCTTAAACATATTTTTCTCCTGATTTTAATGGGTTAAGCGCAATACCAATCCATACAAGTGCGGGCCAATAAATAAAACTGAGAATTTCTAAGTTTTCAAAAAACGAGTAACAAATAAACACAACAACCATTAACGCTGCGGTATAACAAATTTGGCTTTTCAGGCTATTCCAAAACAAATAGATACTAGTAAAAGCTAAAGGAATTGCTAAGGCTAATAGCCCTACAATACCTTTTACAAATAACAAGCCGTACCAACTATGATGCGAGCCAATGGGCATGCTTTCAACAATCTTAGGGCCTTTTTCTACAATGCCATGACCCCAAATGGGGGCTTCTGATTCCCAGCGTTGCAATGCTAATACTTCTAAGGTATTACGTACGCGTGTTGAATGAGGCCGTGAAGCTTTGATATCTGCATAGCTATTGCTTAACCAATTAAATAAAGGCTCGCCTAATAATATGATGGCAGGAATAACTAAACCAATAAGGATTAATAACACGGGGTTTTTAAAATATTTATATAGGAAACATAACGGTGTTAAGGCGATATAAATAACCCATCCAGCCCGTGATTGAGATAACAAGCACATAACAAAACTACCTAACAAACCAGTCTTTCTCCAAAAAGCATCTTTTTCTTGGCAGGTGAAAATTAAAAATATACAAGCCATAAAACCTGCAGCTGGCGCCCAAGGGGTAAAAAACCGCCAACGTCCGGCGCCTGTTTCAGGGTTTAATCCGAATAAGCTCACTGTAAAAAACGTTTCGCCAGGGCCTCCAATGACTTTTAAGGGGGAAATAAATAAGTCGCCGTGAACACCAGCCTTATAAAGAACAAGGGTGACAACAGCGAAAATTAATGAATGGCATGAGACAATACATACGGCTCTAACGACTAATTGCGGCTTTATATCAACAAAGGCACCAATAAATAAAAATAGCGGCATCAGGGCCCAGCCTTTTGCCCAGCCAATAGATGATTTAATTGTTTTCGCTAGGCCTAAGTCCCAATTGGAATGCCCAATAAGTAAGGCTAATAGCATAAATGAACTTCCAATTATCCATAACCAAACAATGGCAGGAATAATGGAAAACTTGTCTTTACCGTTGACATACCAGCGTAATAAAACCACGGCAAATATCAGCCAACCTAATACTGAACCCATAATATAAAGACCACCAAAAGCGAAAAACGGATAGGTTAACGTTAACCCGAACCAGATTAATTTTTCTTCAGTAGAATTTGGATTAAGTTGTTTTGTTGTCATAGGAGTATCAGACCATATGTGATTAATCAAAAAGCTGTAATAAGCGTTTTGTGTTATTGCAGCTTACTTCGCCTATTGGCGAAAATGTTATTGTTACTCCTTAGTATTGCTAAAGGTGTGCCAAGAAGATTTTAATTATTCAATGTGTTGTTATTTATGGGGTATTTTGTTTTGTGTGGGTTTTGTTAAGAGCTAGGTAAGCCTGTGAATTGCAAAATAAAAAGGTTATTTTCATTTTGCAATTCATTATAATTGGTAGATAATACCAATCCGTATAAGTTAACAACTACTCAAACTAGTTCAGTCCTTTTTAAGTATAATTTTAATTAACTTTCTACGTTGCGATAAGATAATTAATCCTAAGGTGATAAATATAAACCCAGTTATTGCGCCAACAAAAGCAATAATGTTTTTAGGGCTACTCTGTTTCATTGGGTAAGATGGTGTTGTTAACATTTGCAGTACTGGGTAAGATGCAAAAACATCTGATTTACTCGCTTCAAGCCTTGCTGCTGCAGAAGTAAATATGGCTTCTGCCATGTTAAACTCTCTTTGTAAACGCTCTAATTCAACAATTTCTCGAGAGTAAATTTTTAATTGGTCTGCTAAATGTAGTGCTGAACGGCCTAAGTCTTCCAGCATTGACTCTTGGCCCTTTTGTTTTGCAAAAGCATCAATTAAATCAGCAAATAATCCAGAGCGTTTTGGGTTTAAATCTAAATTTAATGAGTTAAATATTTCATTAGAATTTACACCGTACATTTGGCTGCTTCTTTCGTTAATCGCAATACGGGTAAAATTCAATCTTTTTTGTTGTGCTTTAACTTTAGGGTGATTAACGCCCCACCGTGAACTGTATTCGGTAAGTTGGGTTATGCTTTCTTTTAACTCAGTAATGTAGGCACGAAATTCTACATCAGATTGAAGTGCAAAAGCTTGTCCAGCTAACCTCGGCGATACACCTAGCTCTTCACTTAGTTGATATATATATTCTTGTAATTGTTTTGCTTCGGCATTGACATAAAGGTGTTTTTCTCTAACACCAGAAAGGGTTCTCACCAATTGATCCATTTGGTCTGTTGAAACCACAATAGAACGTTGTTGAAAGTCAACAATGGCATTACGTGTTATGTTCATTCGTTCTCTATATTGGTCAAGCACTTGTTTAATACTTTGATCACGACGTAGCACTTCGTCGGCCCTTAAGTTACTTAGCTCATCTTGGAGAGACTCATATAAGGCAAGTGTTTTTTCTTGTGCTAACTCTTGACCATTAGCACTCATCTTAAGTGAAATAATTGATGTTTGTTCGGTCAGTTTAATTTTAGGCTTACCAAGATCTTCTAGAGAAATATGTAATTTTTTTGCCGCACGTGCTCTTACGCCTCGGCTTGATAACATTTCTTTATAATTTACACGTGGGTTAAAGCTACCACCAGAAAAAGGCGTCGTAGTTTGTGACACAATTTGCCCAACATTAACCAAGGATACACTGTTACTACTACCAGTACCGGGCAAGACCATTTCCATATCACTGGTAAATGAAGGAGCTGTATTTAAATAAATTAGCACAAGTAGCACAACCATTAAGTAAGAAAATATACCCATAACCAAATAGGGCCGTTTCATTACCGTATATATTTTTGCTCTAAATAGTCCAAACTTTGTTAATGTAACAATAGGGTACTTCATAAATCACCTATAATAATTTGAATGGAATAATAAGATCAGTAAGGGTTTTGGCAATATCTCGATAATTGGTAATATCTGAGTCGTAACAAGCAATTGCATCATTGGGCATAAGGTAAGGGTTAATTTGCCCTTTATTCGGCATTGTCATCAACTGTTCCACTGAACGTTCGACTACTTGTGTTTCGCCCGTTATCGGGTTTTTACTTGCGAGTACAACTCTACGTGCTGCATTAGTCCATTCTTTACCACCAACGCAATTAGCAGAAACAGCTGCCTGAAGTAAACGAGTGCCATAAGGCAGATTTGTTGAAAATCGTCCAATAGCGGCACTAGAGTTATCGCCTGAAGAATCAATCAGATTAGACATAAATACACGAAAACCTTTAGGTGTAATTTGACTTGGTCTAACTAAATGAGCTTGAAAACAACCAGTACTAGGTACTATTACTCGGTCACCTGCGACTAAGGGATAATCCGTAACTAGGTTACCACTTAGCATACCTGTCATATCTATCTGTACTTGCCAGCCATTACGTATCAGCATTATTTGATCTAATTTTGCATCAGGTCTAATACCTGATGCTGCTCTAATCGCTTCAGATAATAAACGTGTGGTTGAATAATCACCGTAAGCTTCTAAATGTTCAGAATTTTGAACACCGGTAGGTTTCTTATTGATCAATACGGTACCTGGTTGAAAAACAGCACCCGCAACAGCTACTTCAATTGATGACCAATTCAACACGTGAATGGTTACGCTCGCACTAGCAGGTTGAAATATTTCTGCCCTAACTAGAGCAAGTTCAATTTTGGCTTCCAATTTATTGGTTGTCGCTCCGCCAGCCTCAATAACACCAATAATCGGTAATTTGACATAACCTGCATTATCAACAATGTAGCGACCATTAAAGCCTTCGCCATCTTCTATAATCACTTCCACTAAATCTCCAGGACTTAACAGTAAACCTTGTGCCAGAATAGGATCGTTTTTGGCAGAAGCTTTCATGTTTGACATGTTTAAATTTATTGGCTTATCAGTTCTATAGTTTAATGCGGCACCCATATTTTGAAACCGACTACAATTTAAACCATCAGCAAAGACACTATCTGGTGCTTTTTCATGAATAAAGTCATCACCATTATCTGCAGGCATGCCATAAAATCGAAGCGCGGACTTATCCATATCTTCTGAAGAATGCCTAGCACAACCATGTGAAAGCAAAGCTGCTAGCAAGGTAATAAGTACTGGTATCATTTTGTAATTTTTAAATGTGTGATACAGCATAATATTCTCCACGACGACGTTAACTATACAAACAGTAATTGCACTTAACGTACCAAGTGTGCTTTATGTATTAGTTATTGTTTTTAATGGTTTTTATGTTTGATGATAGAGGGGGTTTAATCGTGTTTTGCAATGTGCAATACGTTTTCTTTATTTTGCAAAATGCTATTTCAAGGAAATAGCCAAAATAGGTAGGAATGCATAGTAAAAAAGTGAATTGATAATGAGTTTTATCAATTCACTTTAACCGTTACATAGCTAATGTTTTATACCCAGGCATCTTCAAGTGGCTTGGGTATAATTATGCTATTTCGCCAAGAGGTTATTAATAAGCACCTTTTGCACTTAACACGGCAGGAATGGTGAGTGCTATTATTTTACAATCCATTAAAAAGCTTTGTTGCATAATATAGGTTTTGTCTAACTGTAATTGCTCTTCAAAATTAGTATCTGCTCGGCCAGATATTTGCCATAAACCAGTGAGCCCCGGCTTGGTAAACAATCTTGTTTGAACGACATTATCATATTCATAAGTTTCAATAGATAATGCAGGTCTAGGTCCAACCAAACACATATCTCCTCTAATAATATTAAATAACTGTGGGATCTCATCTATTGAGTATTTTCTGATAAACTGCCCAACTTTGGTAATTCTTGGGTCATTAATATACTTTTTACAAACACCTTCACGAGAGCTTTGTGTAGGATCCGGCTCATGATAATTAGGGTCTGTTTTTAAATACATAGAACGGAACTTATACATTTTGAAATGTCGACCGTTCTCACCCACTCTTGTTTGAGAGAATAAGGCACTACCTGAGCTTTCAGTTTTGATCAAAATGAGCACTAATAAAAGTAATGGGCTTATCAATAGTAACGCAATGAGTGCAACTGTTTGTTGTAAGATAACCGGGATCCCTTTATGTTTATAATTTTTATCAATGACTTTGTCAGTACTAGTAAATAAAGCGTTATTTTTAACGTGTTGTAAAATTTGAATAGCCATTATTTTTCCCCTGTATTCACTAAACCAAGAATGAAAGTTCTATATAAAAAAAGTGGATTACCAATAACATAACGGTTGAATTTTGCTCTAGGCTCTTGTAATAAACGCCAAACCCATTCCATACCTACTTCTCTTAACCACATTGGTGAACGGGAAATATTGCCAGAATAAAAATCAAATAGTCCTCCTACTGCTAATGCGGTTTTACATTGCAATTTATCTCTGTGTTCGAGTAACCATTTCTCCTGTGCAGGTGAGCCCATAGCCACTAATAAAATGTCGCAGCCACTGTTATTTATTGATTTGATAATTTGTTCAGAATTATTATCTTCGTTATAACCATGCTCGGTACCAGCAATGTTAAGACCAGGGAATTGATGGCATAATGCACTCGCTGCTTGTTTAGCAATACCGGGCTTAGCCCCAAAAAAATATAAAGATTGATTACTTTCAACACAGCTTCTACAAAGGTGGGGCAACATGTCCGTACCATTATTATTGCCATTAAGAAGAAAACCAGCCTTTTTCGCCGCTAATCTCATGCCTGAACCATCAGCAAATAAAGCATTAGCATTTGATAGTTGATTAAAGAATGTAGGGTTGCTTATAGACAAGTTAATTGAATGTACGTTGATAAAAAAACCTATTTGAGTTTTATTTTGTGGTGTCTGAATGTGTGTTATCCAGTCAACAGCTTCTGCCATAGATGTGTTTTTAACGTTTAAACCAAATAAAGATAAGTACTTAGCTTTTTTAAATTTCTTTATTGCTTGACCATAAAAAATAACTGACATGAAACTTTTAAGAATAAGTGCTAAATAATCAGCTGCATTGCCATTAAGTTGCTGTTCAAGTAGTTGCTCTTTACTCATTATTGTTAAACCCGTTTTAAGGTGTAAATCATACAAACTAAAAAGGCCGGGTTTACATTTAATTTGATTCATAACACAAAACTGTATATCGGGTGACAACCTGTGCGTTAGAGGAATACCGCAAAAAGAAATTTTTCCTGAGTAAATATCAAATAAAACGGCGGTTTTGACCCAAATACCGCAACTAAAGGTATGTAACATCACTGGTCTGCTTAAAGCATCTGTTTTATGTTGTATTGAAAATAAGCTTCTTTTAGTGCATAGAGCCAACACTATATTGATTAGGAAGCAGGGGAGAAGGATTAAAATAAGCATAAGTGCAATAGGGCGATCGATAAAGGTGCCACTGTATTGATGATTAATGGAATCATAATGCTTAAGGGATTGAGTCATCGTTTGAAGTGAGAATTTAGTATTTATCATTTCAGTTAACCTAATCATTGAGGGTTAACTGATACGTTGCTTAAGCTATGCCAATCCGTATTTTTATTTTATGCTATTGTAAGTAAAGGTTTTTTTTGCTTGTTGTTTTTTGTATTGAAAGTGGAGGTAATAAAATATTGCAAAATAGAAATTAGATTATCATTTTGCAATATATTTAATGTTTACAGGCAGATAAGTTTTGAGTAGATAGATAGAATTATATTTGTTTCTCGTGACAGAATATCTTCATTAAGTTTCCTACCTGAAATCAACTTGTTTTTATTAACGAAAACTAAAAGCCGGGCTGATAGAAAAAAAACAATTTTATGAAAGAAGTTATTAAGAAAGCCGGTTCTCATCGGGCCACAATTGCGATGACGAATATAATCTTTTAACTGATAATCGGATGTGTTATTCCACTTCTGCTCGAGCTCTACTATAAAGGGGACTCCTTTACTGAATTCAATAACATGGCCATTCTCCCCCCAACCCACATCGTTTTCTATTTGTACTTTATCAAAGCGGGCATCAATAACCCGTGTAAGCCATGTTATGGTTTTTACATTGTTTCTCGCTAAAAGTACCCCTGAATTGAATCTATTAGAATCCCCTTTTGCCATATAAACATACTTTTCCTCTTGAAATACTTCGGTTAAATCAGGGCAATTTTGATTAACCATGGTATCGGCATCCAAAAATAATACATTCTCATACCCAGACAATAAAGCCGCTCGCATTAATGTCAATTTAAGCCAGCAGCACTCTACTCCTAGGGCAGAAACAAAAGGACGCGTTACTGCTTGGTGAACATAGCCGTATCTTCGTGCATAATTAAGATGAGATTTCAGCTCCCGTTGATACATCCATTGATAACCGTTTAGAGCAATACTGAGTATTAATGTTTTATGTTGCATATATTTCACCTTTGCAGTTAATCAATAATTTTTCTCTAATTTAAAGTTAACAAGCAATATTTGCTCCATATATTTCATTAAAGCATTTATTCAGCATTATTATTTGCTATACGATTGAATTTCAATATGTTTTGCTATTTTGCATAATTAACGGTTATATTTATTTATCAACCATTTATTAATGATGAATATCAACTATGATTTATCTATAGAAACAATTAATAACTATTATAGTTATAACTGTCTTTAGTTATTGATATTTAGGCTTTATTTGTTATTTATTAAGTAAAAGTTATCAATTAAACAACAGTTATTCAACACTCTACAGAGTGTTTTTTGAACGTACTTTACATGATCAATAATTGCAATTTTAAGGATTGGAAATGCAAAACTTAAATAAATCTAGAATTTTATTTGTAGATGACGAACCAGAAATTCTACGTTCACTTGAGCGTATTGCGAAAAAACTTGATGCTGTTATTTTAACCGCGGCTAGCGGGCAAGATGCACTTGATATTATTAATGAGTGTCCTGTAGATGTCATCGTGTCTGATTTTAATATGCCAAATATGGATGGCAATCAATTGTTGGAGCAGGTCGCTATAGTGTCACCAGAAACTGTGCGTATGGTGCTGACAGGTCATGGCGATATGGAAATGATTGTTAATTTAATTAATCATGGCCATATTTGGGGCTTCCTTCAGAAGCCCTGGGATAACTTCGATCTTATAGTTAAGTTAAAACAAGCATTACAACTACAACAGGTTTTGGCCGAACGAACTTTAATGCGAAGAACAATTGACCAATATCAAAAATATCACAAGTCTAATTTTGAAGGCTTCATAGGCGATTCAATGGCAATGCAATTTGTTTACTCATGTATTGAGCAAAGTGCACCTAGTAATGCCTCTGTCTTTATCACAGGACCAAGTGGCTCAGGTAAAGAAGTTGCTGCACAAGCCATTCATCGGTTAAGCAAAAAGAAAAATGGGCCCTTTATAGCGCTTAATTGTGCTGCTATTCCGTCAGAATTAATGGAATCAGAAATTTTTGGCCATATTAAAGGTGCATTCTCTGGCGCTGTTTCTAACCGAGATGGGGCAGCCTCTCTGGCAAATGGTGGTAGTCTATTTCTGGATGAAATCGGTGAAATGGATATTGGTTTGCAAGCAAAGTTATTACGATTTATCCAAACGGGTTGTTTTCAAAAGGTTGGCAGTGGAAAAGAAGAAAAAGTGGATATTCGCTTTATTAGTGCAACGAATAGAGAGCCACAAATTGCTATCGCTGAAAATAAATTACGTGAAGATCTCTTTTATCGCTTAAACGTTATTTCAATAGATTTACCGGCGTTAAATGAGCGAGACAACGATATTCTTAAATTGGCTGAACATTTTCTAAGCCACTTTAGTGAGATTGAGGGTAAAGTATTTGCTGGATTCTCTTCTGGTGCAGAAGCGTTAATAAAGTCCTATTCGTGGCCGGGTAATGTACGCCAATTACAAAATATAGTTCATAGCTCAACCGTTATGTCTGAAGGACCACTAATTTCTGAAAAAATTATTGCTCAGCAACTTGGTAGACAAAGTAAACAAGTAGAGCCAGCGTTTAATTCACAAAAAGAAAGCGTCATACCTTCAATAACCCAGACCAAGCAAAATACTAATGTTCATCAGGTTAATGAGTCGCGATCAGCAATTATTACACTGGCTGAAGTTGAAAAACAAACCATTGAACAAGCCATAGACTTGTGTCAAGACAATATTGTAAAAGCAGCGAGTGAATTGGGTGTGAGCCCATCAACGCTCTACCGCAAAATCCAGCAATGGCAAACATCGCCAGTAGAATAGCCGTATTCCTAAGATGCAAATAACTACCGTAATGATTTTCATCATGCAAATAATCACGGTGGTTATATTTTACTTTAAATAAAACTCCTATTAATCAGTCGATTAAAAAACAAACATGTTGGAATGAATCTTGAAGCTACCTTGTTAATTAACAATGATTCAGGAACATTCTAATGCTGTTGCTACCTTTATTTAGAATACAATTTAATTCAGTTATTGAGCTCTTATCAAATACCATTTGGTTACTTAGTGCAGAATTTGCAGCAAAAATATCCCGAATTTTCACCATTATCGTGCTGGCTGCTCAATTATCACCAACGTCATACGGTACTGCTATGTTAGCTTTAGCATTTCACGATGTTTTTGGCTTGTTGTTGCGTGCAGGCGTTGGCAGTCAAATTATTAATTGTAAACCACATCAATTAGAAAATTTTGCTAAAAATGGCATCTTAATCCAATGGGGTATTTGCTTAACCATAGTAATAGCTCAATTCAGCTCAGCAAGTTACCTTTCATCACTTTATGATAATGATAATATTACTATTTTATTACAAGTTATGGCTGTAATTTACCTTTTATATCCGTGGGTAAGTATTAAAATTTTTTTATTACAGCGTGAAAATAAAATGCGTTGGTTCAGTATCAGAAATGGCCTGTGCGTAATCATTGAAAATTGTACAATCGCGATTGCCGCTTTATTAGGGGCCGATATCTTATCAGTGGCTTTGGGTAAAGTTGCTTTTTCGATCTTTTGGTTATTTTTATTTTCATTCTCACCAGTCAACTCATATGGTGTTGGTTGTAATCCCTTTATTATTCATCAGATGCTGCAAACATCAGGCAAACTGTTTAATACTGAATTTTTACGTGGTATTCGACTTCACGCTGATACTTTCATTGCTGGTCGGTTATTAACACCTGAACTCTTTGGCTTTTACACGTTTGCGAAGAACGCAGGTGTAGGCTTAAGTCAGTCAATTAGCCAAGTCTATATAAGTGCCTTATTCCCGTACTTGTGTAAATTAGAGCGAAAAGGTCAGTTATTAATACAGCAAAAAAAAGTGTTTGTTATTTCTTTAGGCATTGGCTTGCTGTTTGTTATTCAAGCGCTATTAGCGCCTATATATGTCCCTATTTTATTTGATGAAAAATGGTCTTCAGCGATACCTATCATCACAATATTATGCTTAGTCGCACTCCCTAATTTAATAATCGATATCGTGTGTTGCATGCAGCGTGTAACAGAGCAATACCATCGGGAAACCATTACTCGATTAGTGTGTCTTTTCATCAGCCTAGTAACGCTTTTTATCTTTACTCCCAATGAGCCTATGGAGTTCGCTTTGGTGATCTTTTTTAGTAGTTTATTTTGTTTGATTCCAATTTATTTGATTAATGTAATAAAGCCCTTTGGTAACAATTTACGTACTGTAATTTGATAGGAGAAAATGCATGAAAGCTAATTCAATTCCGGTAGTATCGGTCGTTATTCCAATGTATAACGTTGAAAAATATATCGAGCAAAGTATCAATAGTGTCCTGAATCAAAGTTACCATCATTTTGAGCTTATTCTCGTTGATGATGGTTGTGTTGATAAGACCCTAGATATAGTGAATAACTTTACCGATCCTCGCATTAGAATTGTTCGCCAAGAAAACAGAGGTTTGTCGGGTGCGCGAAATACAGGTATAGAGTCTGCTAGGGGAATATACATTGCCTTATTGGACGCAGATGATTATTGGGCGGCTGACAAATTAACTAAGCATATTCAACATTTGAGTGCTAATCCTAAAGTGGGTATTAGCTATTGCCCGTCATTATTCATTGATGAAGAAGGTGAGCTTTTAGGTGTTGGACAATTCCCTAAGCTTAAGAATATCACTAAACAGCATATTTTTTGTCGAAACCCGATTGGCAATGGTTCTTCACCTGTGATTAGAAGATCGGTATTGTCAGAAGTTGGTTATTATGGCATTAAAAAAGACAAATACAGAAGAATGTATTTTGATGAAAGTTTAAGACAATCAGAAGATATTGAACTTTGGACACGGATAGCATTAAAAACAAAATGGCAATTTGAAGGCATTAGTACCCCGTTAACTTATTATCGAGTTAACGATTCAGGCCTGTCGGCCGATGTAGATAAACAGTTTGCAAGTTGGCAACATGCGGTCATGTTAAACAAAGCGTCTGACCCAGCTTTCTTTAAACAATTTTACAGCTTAGCAAAAGCGTATCAGTTAAGGTATTTAGCCAGAAGAGCCGTACAATCAAAAAGTAAGGTCGCTGCATTCAAACTTATTCACCAAGCAATATACTGTAATTATAGAATTATCCTGCAGGAGCCTAATCGTACTATCATGACTTTGTGTTGCGCTTGGTTGAAGTTTTTACCCAGTAAGTTGTACAGTCGTATAGAGAAATTTGCTATGTTGAATTTTGGTAACAGTTCAATTAAGCAGTAATATGAAAACATTTATCAATCCACTATATTATATCAACTAAGCCCAATGTGATTTTTTGATTAAACTGGTCTAATTCGAGCAGTTTAATGTCATGGTTAGTTTTTAAATAAGGGTTAACAACACCATAGTTGTAAAATAGGTACTTCAAATACCAAAAAAGGCAATGCAGGTTAATGGTTTTTTATACGTAAGCACAGTAAATCAACTAACCTAAATTCACATTTAGAGGTAATATGAATCGTATTAAAAAATCAGGTGAAAACTCAAAAGTTAATCAACTATTAAGCGGCATGGAAAAGTCTGTTGCCGACAGCTTTACTTATAAACAGCGTAAAGCATTGCAAAAAAGTATTACCACTCAAGACTGGCGTCAACACAATGTAGATTTTAGGCCTACGTTAGCACTGCCATTTCTACCTTGGAGTTTTTACCTTGTTTTTCTTGTTGGTATCAATAGAAGAGGACTTTTACCAGCAGAACGTTTTATCGCTTTTACTATGCTTTTATTCGTTATATTTATTATTGGCTTAATTATTATTGGTTGTGCTTTTGTGCTTATTTATCTACTAAAATCATGGTTAGGTATTGATTTATTTCCAAACGAATCCCTAGGTATTTGGGATAACTTCAAAAATTACTTTTAATACTCTATATTTAATTGAAGTTAATAACTTAACAGGGATTTAATTATTCTTTTTGTGCTTTATAGAAAAATAAAAACTCATAATTATTTGCCTTGCCTCAAGTCACTTTAATTCCCATTGAAATCCTACACTTTGAGTGATAACGGGTATATATATATAACTACTTAGGTATAATTAGCCGTATTAATTGTGCAATTAGTCTTATGTGAGAGGTTAATTGATGGCAGGTAACCAAGGAACAATAAATGGAAAAACCTTCATTACTAATACTTGATGATGAAAAGGAAGTACTTAACGCATTAAATCGTGTTTTACGTAAACATTTTCAATTGTATCTATTTTCAGATGCAAATGAAGCCATTGGCTTTTACCAAGATAATCCTAATATTCCTCTCGTTCTTACCGATATGAGAATGCCTATCATGGACGGGGCAACATTCTTAGGGAAAATCATTGAAATTAACTCTCACTGTAAACGATTTTTGTTAACCGGGCATGCTGATATTAATTCAACTGTGATAGCTGTTAACGAAGGGAAAATATCTCACTACTTTTCAAAACCATGGGACAATGAAGAACTGGTAAGTAAACTGAAAAGTGCTTATGAATTGTATCTTAATGAAAGAAAAACTAAGCAGTTATTAAAAGTTAATTTGGCTAAAAATGCAGAGTTATCACTGATTAATAGTTCGCTTGAATTAGAAACCAATAAAAACCAACAAAAACTAAAGCTTATTTCTACCCGAGAAGCTAATAGCTTTGGCCGTCTTAAAAAGACATTTTCGACCTTTATCGATATTTATGCAGAAACAATTTGCTTGCATAATCAAGATGTCTCTCGCCATAATTTCCGTGTTGCTGCTCATGCTAGGCTTATTGCAGAAATGCACTCTTGCGATAAACTCACCACGTTTCAAATTTATATTGCCGGCTTATTGTATGAAACGGGTAAATTATCACTTGAACAAACCTTGCTTAGCAAACCTATTGATACCCTGACGCAACAGGAAAAAAACCTCTACAGCGGTTTTTACCAAAAAAGCTATGAGCTACTCAAAAGAGTCGATGAACTTTCCTTTGTCGCTGAAATAATAAAAAATATTCCGGTAAACTATAACGGTACTTCTGCTCCTGAGCACTTAACAGCAGATGAAATTCCGCTAGGATCGAGAATTATTGCCATAGTTTCAATGTATGATAATTTAGTTAATGGACGTCAGTCGACAGTTAAAACACCCACGCTAGAAGCCAAACATCGTATTAAAGAGTTAGCTAAAACGATGTTTGATCCAAGTCTAGTGAATCACTACTTAACCATACTTGAAGAGCGACCGAGTTCAAGTGAAGGTAAAGCTGATTACCTACTCAACTGCAGTGATTTACAAGAAGGCATGGAATTAACAAGAGATATTGTCAACGCCGATAAAAATACCATGTTAACCAAAGGAACTAAGATAGAGCAACATCATATTGATAGACTTCTTGATATAGAAAAAGGTCAAGGTGAATTCTTTCTTATTTATGCACGTTGATATTCCATGATGCGGTAATAAAAACCTCTCTGCTGAGAGTGTTTGAACACGAAATATACGTAATGAGCGCGATAACCGAATAACCACGATTATGCGGTAAGAGTATTAAGCAATATACTCTTATCTAACGCTATTCTCCCCCGTAAACACTTGCTATAATGCCTCATATCTTTGTGCGTAAACGCACTTTATACCAAGCTTCATACCAATCGGCGTCATAAGTTGAGCCAATTGTATTAGGTTATTTTCAGAGGTTTATTTTCATGTCGGATACCGAAAACCGCCCAACAAACTTTATTCGTAATATCATTGATGCCGATCTAGAGAGTGGTAAACACACAAGTGTGCAAACACGTTTTCCACCAGAGCCTAATGGCTTCCTACATATTGGTCATGCAAAAGCTATTTGTTTAAACTTTGGTATTGCTAAAGATTATAAAGGCTTATGTAATTTACGTTTTGATGATACCAACCCTGAAAAAGAAGATATTGATTACGTTCATGCTATTCAAAAAGATGTGCAGTGGTTAGGTTTTGAGTGGGCAGGGGAAATTCATTATTCTTCTAATTACTTTGACCAGCTACATGGCTTTGCGGTTGAACTTATTGAAAAAGGTTTGGCGTTTGTTTGCTTCTTAAACGCGGAAGAAACCCGTGAATATCGTGGTACTTTGAATAAACCCGGTAAAAATAGCCCTTACCGTGATACTTCAGTTGAAGAGAATTTAGCCTTATTTACCAAAATGAAAAATGGCGAATTTGAAGAAGGTATTTGTGCCCTGCGCGCGAAAATTGATATGACTTCAAGCTTTATGTGTATGCGCGATCCTATTATTTATCGTGTGCGTTTTGCCCATCATCATCAAACAGGCGATAAGTGGTGCATTTACCCAATGTATGACTTTACCCATTGTCTTTCTGATGCGTTAGAAGGCATTACCCATTCTATTTGTACGTTAGAGTTTCAAGATAACCGACGTTTATACGACTGGGTAATTGAAAATGTTTCTGTACCAAGTACGCCACATCAATATGAATTTTCTCGCTTAAACCTTGAATATACGTTGATGAGCAAGCGTAAGTTAAATACGTTGGTCGAAGACAAGTTAGTTGATAGTTGGGATGATCCGCGTATGCCAACGATTGCTGCTTTTCGTCGTCGTGGTTATACACCAGCGTCAATGCGAGAATTTGCTAAGCGAATTGGTGTAACTAAAATGGAAAACACCATTGAGATGAGTGTCTTAGAAGCATGTATTCGTGAAGATTTAAATGATAATGCTCCCCGTGCAATGGCTGTTTTAGATCCGATTAAATTAGTGATTGAAAATTATCCAGCAGATAAAAATGAAGATCTTGTTGTTAAGAATCACCCAAGTGATGACGAGCAAGGGACACGTATTGTGCCATTTTCTAAGGAGCTTTATATTGAAGCGGAAGACTTTAGAGAAGAAGCGAATAAAAAATATAAACGTTTGGTCATTGATAAAGCCGTACGTCTACGTGGTGCTTACGTTGTTACAGCAACACGCTGCGATAAAGATGAACAGGGTAATGTTACCACTGTTTACTGTACTTACAATGAAGATACTCTAGGTAAAAACCCAACCGATGGTACTAAACCTAAAGGGGTAATTCATTGGGTTGATGCCAATAAATCACTTGATGCGATAGTACGTTTATATGATCGATTATTTACCGTACCTAACCCTGCAGCAGCAGATGATTTTCATTCAGTAATTAATCCTGAGTCTTTAGTGACTATTACGGGTGCTAAAGTTGAGCCATCACTAGCAGAGGCAAAACCTGAATTTGCGTATCAATTTGAGCGCCAAGGTTACTTTTGCCTAGATAATGATATTAAAGAGCCAGGGGCATTAGTCTTTAATCGCACGGTTGGTTTGCGTGATACTTGGGCTAAAATAAGTCAGTAAGGTAAAAACATAATAGTAAAAGGCACAATAAATGTGTTAACAATATTTATGGCGTCTTATTAAAAAGCCAGTGGCGAGTTATTTAAACTTACCACTGGTTTTTTTTTTGCGAAACCTGTTAGTCTTATAGGCAACTTATATACCCAAGCTACCTGAAGATGCGTGCTTCAGGACGCTTGGGTATACATCATTAGTTCGGGCATATTTAATGAATAAACAGTTAGTTGCAATAATTATAGCCAGTTTTTTTATGCTACTTATCTTAGCTGGCTGTCAAGAGCAGCCCCAAGTAGAAGAAAATATTAAAACTGACATTAGCCAAAAAGATAGCCAGAACGGTAGCCAAGGCAAACTAAAGTCTGAAACAAAAAAAGCTGTAAAAATTATTGAGATGAGAACAACCGCTAGAACTTGGTCTGAAATAAAAGCATCAGGTTACATTAATGCAGTAAAACTTGATTGGCAATTAGAGTCTGCATTACCCCGAGCAGGCTCGACAGCGGCATATCACTCTACTTTATTACAGAGTTTTGCTGATGCACGAGGTTTAAATATTAAGTGGCATAGAGTGAGCAACTTAGCTGGTATGTTTAAGAAATTATCAGCATTTGAGGTTGATATTATTCCGCGACATTTAACCATCACCACTAATCGTCTGGATAAATATAGTTTCACCTATCCACTTTTACGTGACAAAGAAGTGGTCATTGCTAAATCGGGCAAACAAGGTTTCAATGAGGATGATGACAATAATATCTCTCTTCCTATTGGCTCAGCTTATATTGATAGTGTTAGTAAGCAATATCCTCACTGGCAAGTTAATATTATTGAAGAGCATGTTAGCTCCGAGGAAATGGCTGATAATGTCGCAGCAGGCCTGACAAAATATACTATAATTGATGGTTTTGCTTTAGAAACATTAAAACAATATCGAGAAGATATTCAAAGTGTTTTCACTCTACCTAAAGCAATTAATCTTGCCTGGGCTATTAATTTAGATAATGACAGTTTTTTATATGAGTTAAATGAATTCATATCGGTTCATCATGTTATGCAAATGGTAGAGCCAGAGCGCACAATCGATTTTAAACAGTTAGTAAAAGATAACCTTCCTTTACGTGTGATCACACGAAATAGCCCTGAAACCTATTTTTTATGGCGTGGCGAGTTACTCGGTTTCGAATATGAATTGATGCGCAAATTTGCGGATATTCATAAGGTGAAATTGGTTATTGTCGTGGCGGATAGTTATGAAGAAATGTTGGAGTTATTAGCTGAGGGTAAAGGCGATATTATTGCTGCAGGACTTTCTCGTACTAAAGCACGAACAAAGCAAATAACTAACGCAAAGCTAGCGACAAGTATTCGTTATAACCGAGTAAAAGAGCAGTTGGTTGCTCATCAAGAAAGCATGCCTATAAATAAACTAATTGACCTTCAAGGCCGCACGATAACCATCAGGAAAAGCAGCAGTTTTTGGGCAACAGCACAAAGATTAGCGAAAGATTTTGGCGCTAATATTGTCATCGCAAATGAAGACATCGCCACAGAAATATTAATCAGTCAGGTGGCAGATAAAGAGATAGACTTAACTATTGCCGATAGTAATTTGATCGCTATTGAAAGTAGCTTTCGTCCACAAATTATAACCCCGTTAACCTTTAAAGAAGATGTACCTTACGCCTACTTAGTTAGGAAAAACAATCCGCAATTACTGGCCTACTTAAATGAATTTGTAAGAAAGTACTACCGCGGTACTTTTTATAATGTGGTTAAAAATAAGTATTTTTATAATGAAAAATTGCAAAAAAGTCATAAAGAGCACCGTTTAGTCTCCGGTTCGACCCTATCGCCCTATGATGATATTGTTCGCGCTTATGTACAACCTTATAACTTTGATTGGCGACTTATCGTTTCGCAAATGTATCAAGAAAGTCGGTTTAATCCGCTAGCCAGTAATGCCACGGGCGCTTTTGGCTTAATGCAGATGCTGCCGCGCACAGCAGCAGAGCTTGGTGTAGATGATTTAAAAGACCCCGAACAAGCCATTGCATCAGGCGTGCAATATCTAGATTGGACTCGTGACCGATTCTCTAAGGACTTGGCGGTACAAGAGCAAATATTTTTCTCACTAGCCTCTTATAATGCCGGTTATGGACATGTAAAAGATGCACAGCGCTTAGCTAGACAGCTAGGACTTAGAAGTGATCGATGGTTTAATAATGTTGAAAAAGCCATGTTATTACTTCAGCGTAGACAATATTATAAAAAAGCACGCTTTGGTTATGTTCGAGGAAGAGAGCCGGTAAATTATGTACGCGATATCCATCAGCGCTATTTAAGTTATATTCGCATTACTGATTAATAGGGTCATTAGTCTATGTTTTGGGGAAGAGGAAAAGAACCATTTTTTTATTATTAATAGCATATAAATCATGAAACCAATAATAGTCATTATTTTAATGCTGTTTAGTCTTACGGTTATGTCGGTAAAATCTGAAAATATAGAGCCTGTACATTATGCCTACGCTAATTATTTAGGTAGTGGTATTTATCAAACCACAGGTCAAAATGCCAGTTTAATCAGCATGCCATTTTCCTATGAACTAGGAAATGAAGGGAAAACAACCTATGGCTTACGTTTACCTGTTTCAGTCGGTTTTTTTGATTTTGAGCTAGCTGATTTACCTAACCTTGACTTGCCCGATAACGTTGGTACGGTAACTTTTACGCCAGGCATTGCGTTTAACTACCAATACAATAAAGATTGGTTTATTGAGAGTTATATTGATGTAGGTTATGGGCGAAATCTAACAACGAATAAAGGCGTTAGTGTTCATTCATCAGGCGTTTCAGCGCTTTATCATTTCGATATAAAAAATTATGACGCTATTTGGGCAAATAGAATCTATTACGCTCGTTATGATGGTAATGGTTATGATGCTAAAGACTCCTATGCCGCGGTTCAGCTAGGTATCGACATGGGACTACCATTACAATATCAAGTGTTAGGTTACCGATTTCAGCCGAGACTTTTTGCTACTGCCTTTTGGTACTTTAGTGAGGTTGATTTTATAACACCTCGAACGCAAAGTTTTGATGAAGAAAACAATGTCACGCTAACTAACAGTGTAGAGTTTGGTTTTACGTTGAAATTTGCTAAAACGATTGGTTATTCGTGGGCAGGAATTGAACGGTTAGGATTAAGTTATCGCTATAGTAAAAATTTTAGTGCTTTTCGTTTACTGTTTAGCTTTCCTATTTAGAGTTTGTATAGTGTTATTCTATTCAATCTTCTTATTTTACTAACTCACCAGTAAAAATAAAAAGAGGCTCACAGCCTCTTTTTAGTGTTTGTTATCAGCTAAATTCGTAAAGCTTGATCACCGCGAGCCATACCAACACAACCTGAACGAGCCGACTCAATAATTTCAGTCTCATTTTGTAAAGCATTAATAAATGCATTGAGTTTTTCAGCGTCACCAGTAAGCTGAACGGTATAAACTTGCTTGCCAATATCTATAATGTTACCACGAAATATATCCGTTATCCGTGTTACTTCAGTGCGCGATTTATCACTCATCGCCGCCACTTTGACTAATAGTAATTCACGTTCAATATGCTTTCTATCGGTAATATCAGTGATTTTAATCACATCAATAAGCTTATTTACTTGTTTAACTATTTGCTCTAATACCTTGTCATCACCTTTAGTCGCAATGGTCATTCGGGATAAACTATTATCATCAGTTGGCGCAACGGTTAAACTTTCAATATTAAAAGCACGTTGAGAGAATAAGCCAACAATACGTGATAGTGAGCCAGGTTCATTTTCCATCAAAATAGCTAAAATTCTACGCATTGTGTCTTTCTCCTTTGCTCTGCAGGTCTTCTGTCATCAATAGGGAATCATTAAAAACGTGGGAGAATGAACTGATTTCATTCTCAGCTAGCATAACTAACATAGCTAAAATTCTACCCATTATGATTTAACCCCTTTTTTTAACCACATTTCATCAACTGCTCCCGTACGTATCTGCATCGGGTAAACATGTTCTTTCTCATCAACCATCACGTCGACAAAAACTAAACGATCTTTGATATTAAAAGCTTGTGTCAACTTTTCTTCCAACTCATCTAAGTTATCAATCTGAATGCCAACATGACCATAAGCCTCGGCGACTTTAACAAAATCAGGTAAGGATTCCATATAGGAAGATGAATGCCGACCACCGTAAACCATATCCTGCCATTGGCGTACCATGCCTAGTGAGCGATTATTTAAGGTAACAATAACGACGGGTAAATTATATTGCTTACAGGTGGAAAGCTCTTGGATATTCATTTGAATAGAGCCATCACCAGTTATACAAATAACATGTTTGTCTGGAAAGGCTAACTTAACGCCCATTGCTGCTGGTAATCCAAAGCCCATGGTGCCTGCGCCACCTGAATTGATCCACCTACGTGGTTTAGCAAAAGGATAGTATTGTGCCGCAAACATCTGATGTTGACCAACATCTGAGCACACGTATGCATCACCTTGGGTTATTTTATATAACGCTTCAACAACCCGCTGAGGTTTTATTTTTTCATTAACATCCTGATCATAGCTGATGCTTTTTACATTGCGCCATAAGTTTATTTGTTGCCACCATTGACTCAATTCCGCTTCATCTGGAGAGAAGTTAATGTCACTTAATTCATCTAATAATTGCTGCATAACCACATCAACTAAACCAACAATTGGAATGTGAGCATTAATCGTTTTTGAGATTGACGTTGGGTCAATGTCGACATGAATGATAGTGGCGTTAGGACAAAATTTTTCGACATTATTAGTAACTCTGTCATCAAAACGTGCACCAAGTGCTAAAATAACATCAGCATTAGCCATGCTCTTATTCGCTTCTAAACTACCATGCATGCCTAACATACCAATAAACTGTTTGTGAGTTCCTGAAATACCACCCAGTCCCATTAACGTATTAGTAATTGGTGCTTTTAATGTCTCAACTAATTTAGTTAATAATTCAGATGCATCAGATAAAACAATACCACCACCAGAATACACTACGAGTCTTTTGGCATTAGAAATTGTTTGTGCCGCTTTTTTTATTTGTTTCGAATGCCCCTTAATATTAGGGTTATAAGAGCGTATTTTAATATCTGTTTCGATATTAAATGGCCCTTTATTTTGAGGAATCAAAATATCTTTAGGAAGTTCAACGACTACGGGGCCTGGTCTACCGGTACTTGCTATATAAAAAGCTTTTGAGATGGCATCTGGAATATCAGCTAAAGTTCTACAGCTAAAGCTATGCTTGATAATAGGGCGAGTACAACCGACGATATCAGTTTCTTGAAAAGCATCGTTACCGATAAGTGAGGTAGCAACTTGACCGGCAAGCACTACCATAGGGATTGAGTCCATGTAAGCAGTGGCAATACCGGTAACACAGTTAGTTGCGCCAGGGCCAGATGTTGCTAATACGACACCGACTTCTCCTGTTGCTCTCGTATAACCATCAGCCATATGAGTGGCCGCTTGTTCATGGCGAACTAAAATATGTTCAATTTCATCTTGTTGAAATATAGCGTCATATATATCTAAAACGGACCCGCCGGGGTAGCCGAAAATGTATTTAACTTTTAGTGCTGATAGTGATTTAACTACCATTTCTGCACCAGTAAAAAGTTCTGTTGTCATACCATCACCTTGATTTTTTTGACCAGTTTTATTGTAAATAGTGTGTTTTTATTCAGTTGAATAAATGTTGAGCCAATAAAAAACCCTCGGCCTTAAAAAGAGCGAGGGTTTCTTGATATTCTGCTTAATTGTTTTTGCTAAGCACAAGCTATCCCCGCTAATGGTGAAAGTACCACTACGACTATGAGGACGACATTGAGGATAGTTGTTTTAAAAATCATACAAAAACTTAAATATTTTAATTAGTACTATTTTTAAAGACTTTCACTACTTGTGTCAACCAATAAATACAAAACAGCAATAAAAGTGTTATTTAGAGTTTAGTTTGAATATTGACGACTGATTTGTTTGTTTGATATTTATGCAGTTGTTTACAGTTTGTTAGGGTTGGAAACAATTTGAATCACTGTTTTGTCTGTATTAGTAACGTATTATGATTTATATTAACTGTAATCTTATATCGCAGGCCTTTGGGTATACAACATTGGTCTTACAAAAAATGGAACAGATATGAACCCAATTAAATTATTAGTAATTACCAGCTTAATTGTTTTTACCGCTGGTTGTGCAACAAATTCAGCGAAAGTTAATTTTGATAAAAATACTGAAATTGAAACGGTTAACTATAAAACCTTTGCTTGGTTAACTAATGCTAAGATCATGGCGGCACCTGTTGATATAAACCCTGTTATGAAAGAAAGAGTTGATAAGAGTATTGAACAAGCTTTTATTGCAAAAGGTTACCAATTAGTTGATGACGCTGAAAATGCTGATTTTGCTATTTCTTATACAGTAGGTAGCCGCGATAAAATTAAAGTGAATAGCTACCCAGCAACGTATAACAGCGGATTTGGTTGGGGTCGAGGTTATTATGGCGGCCGTGGCTACTACGGTACTATGTCAATGGGTACAGAGACTAGTGTTAGACAATACACCGAGGGTAAGTTAGCTATCGATGTGTATGATGTTAAGAATCACCAACCAGCTTGGCATGGTTGGGCAACGAAGCGCTTAAGCTCAGAAGATAAAGAAACACCATCAGCAACATTAAACGATATTGTTATCAAAGTAGTGAATCAGTTTCACTAAACAATAACTTTAAGTCATGATGTATAAAAAACGGCTTAGCCGTTTTTTTTTGCATAAAATAAAATATGTTGATCATTAATCTTTTGATAGTTTATCTACGGTGGCTAAGCAAGCGGCCATAAAAGTATCAATAAAGTATCCCACTTCAGGCATGTTTTCTTTTAATGCAGATATTTTTATCGCTAAACGTTGCTCAACATGATCAAACTCTGGATTCTTATGATTGATCTCATCCAGTGCTTTAATATAAGCGACAATAATATCAGCAGCTTTGACAATCGTTTTGTATTCTTCGGAGACATTATCTTGTACGATAATATCGCTAAATAGTTCTTGAAGGTCATCAGGAAGCGAGGCTAAACATTCTTGTTCTGCTAATAATTCAATCTTTTTAAATTCTCTCGCTATCTCTTTATTCGCATACTTTGTTGGATTAACAATATCGCCGTATCGAGTTTCACTTGCTTCGTGATACATGGCAATAGTGGATATTTTATCGGCATTGATGTTGCCATTAAATTTTTTATTTTTAATGACAGCAAGTAAATGAGCAACAATGGCAACCTGATGTGAGTGCTCAGCAATATTTTCAGGTTTCACACAAAACATTAATGACCATCGCTTGATCAATGGCATACGAAACATCCAAGCTAAAAATGAACTTTGCACAATGGCTCCTTGGTTATTAATGATTGCTAGCTGTTTATTGGTGTTTAAGCCGATTTACTGGGCTTAACTTGTTTATAGCTAGCAAAAAAGCTTTTTAATTTCTCAAGAGCAGGAATTAACTCATCAACATGAGGTAAAAAGACTAAACGAAAATAATTATGCTCTTTGATATTAAAAGCACGACCATGAACAAGTAGTATTTTCTCTTGTTTTAGTAAGTCTAAAATCATCTTCTCATCATTATAAATAGTAAACTTTTTATTATCTACTTTAACAAAAAGGTACAAAGCTCCCATTGCAGGATGACAAGATAACCCATCAATATCATTAATCATTTTTGCGGCAACATTACGTTGTTTTAGTAAACGGCCATCACC
>MAAB01001354.1_pt1 | contig 27407 bp, 23 predicted proteins | sample 1115991 | NCBI WGS metagenome assembly MAAB01 (sample SAMN04961124, study PRJNA320927) | seawater metagenome | isolation source: sample BD02T18 sea water enriched with oil for 18 days | place: USA:Gulf of Mexico | collected 2013-07-27
CTTGCTCAGACCTAGCTACTCTTCATTTTTCTTAAATTGCCCGGGCGAACAGTTATTTGGGTGCTTAAACTCTGGTTAAAAAGGCAGGCTTTTCTCGAAAATTTATCCTCGATAACCGCCACAACAAATACCAGAAAACTCGAACACCTTAATATCGACTGCTCTCATAACCACTACCAGCTCTGGCCACAACATCTTTTTTTAACGAGCGGGCAAATAAAATATTATTTTCAATATGAATAAGTTTATGAACGTCACGAATAAACTCTTTCAGGCCTAAGTAAAGTGCACGCCATGTGTTACATGCTTCAGAAGGCAAGAATAAATCATTCGTCAGCGTATATATTTTATCTAAGTTTTTAATATGATGTTTATGTTCCGCCATCATTACGTTAATGAGCCCTGACAGCATAGGTGAATGAGACTTTGACAGCATAGGAAATAATGCCGTCTTTTCTTTTTTCATATGATGTTCTAGCTCTTGCTTCACAATAACTAAAAGGCCAGACAAACCATTAGGACACAGCTTATTACTGCCATGTTTGATTTCAACACAATCAGCTAACCGAATCATTTCAGTTAGTTGTTCGTGATGTACTTTGTGGTAGCGCGTTAAAATATGTGCAATCAATTTTTTATTATTTGCCTTAGACAAATCCTCAGTCGCACCACTACGAATGGCCAACGCCTCTACAGTGGTAACTATATCGTCAGCGTTCAGTCCTTGTTGCTTTATAATAGTTTTAAGGGGTATCTCACCATTACTGCAAAAATCAATTTCATGCTTAAACAGTACGGCAGTAGCGCCCGGTACCTGAGTTACAATCTCGCCAAGCGGCATATCTAAATAGGACACTCTACCCCCTAAAAACATAAGATTCATATAGAATACATCTTTAGTACGAGAGTTTACCCTTGCCGAATAAAGATGTAAACAAAATGCATGTTATAAGAGAGTGATTGTTACAGGCCTTCCTGTTTATTTTATATACAGCCGTTGAATTGGGCTATATGGCTAATTCATAGGACACTTAACTCAAGAACAGCACTCGTTTTACTGATTACCCGTTGCAAGTACCCATCTGTTTCTCCATACACGTTAAAGAGCTTATTACCGTTTATAAACGGTTGAGAGTACGCTTATCCAGTTTTTGAAGCCCCGATGCAGGCTTCATATTTAGTGGTCTGCAGGCATTTACACACAGGTCCGTGAAGTTATGCGGCATTGGCTCTGCTTATCAATTGTTTTTTGAGAATTAGCTGTTATGGTTGTGCCAATCAATATAAAAAGTATTTAAGCCGGCGATGGAAATGCTGTATAACTATTTTAACGTAAAGGGAAGCTACCTCCCCCTGAAAACCCCATATACATTCTTATCAACGCTTAAGCCGCATCACTGAACTATTATGGGTACGGGTCCAGGATATTGAAAAACCTCTCGATGATACTAATCGATCCCCAAGTTGGATTTTGCTCACCTGAAGGCTCCCTTGGATCCCTGCACGGTAAATCCGAGTTAAGCGAAATACAAAGAGTCATTCCAAATATTAAGAAAGCCCTGAATGAGAGTAGTCGCCGGAATGTAATTATGTCCGAATATAGTACAGGGCAATTTACCAATGGAGACACTCAACATCCTCTGGCTAACCTGTGTGTCCCACACGTGAATAACGACTGCGCTCTAATAGGCGAGTTATCTTTAATCCAATATCACTCGTCTGTTACTAAATATGAGCAAAGCGCCCTTTCAGCGGGTGAATTCAGCGCTGTCATAGAAAACGATCTTAAAGATGGGATTCAGCGCTTTGTTTTAGCCGGTTTTCTGCTTGAGTATTGTGTTCAGTCAACTGCGCTAGACCTGCTAACAACATTATCGGGTAAGGGTGCTGAAGTGATCATTTGTGGCGACCTTGTCGCCTCAAGATCAGAGAAGTATGCAAACGGTACCGTCAAATCAGTAATCACTAATTTACGAAGTAAAGGAATAACGATTGAGCCATGGAGAAAAATCCAACCATAACAATCTACTGTATCGAATTCCGTAAACGGTCACGTTTTTTCTGATAAAAAAAACATATTACTCTACCAGTGATTATGGTCTTATGCATTTACTGAGACTATTATAAAAATAGCTGTCTATGCGGAATTTTCTGCGTATTTAAACGCTATGTTTGCTGTTAAATAAGTATTTATTGAGCGTAATATTATTGAAGCCTAACAAAATCTGTAACGGACTCGTCTTTATGTCACTTTTGTTACAAAGACATGTCAAAAAACTTACAAAATATTAATTCGTTCTTCGCACGTTTATAGTCAGCCAGATATAAAATAAAGGGAGTTATTTATGAATTACCAGCTAGCAGAGCTTAATATTGCTCGATTTAAATTGCCAATGGACCACCCCGATAATGCTGAGTTTATTAATAGCCTTGACCGCGTTAATGCAATAGCTGAAGAACAGCCCGGTTTTATTTGGCGGCTAACCGGTGAAGGAAATGATGCCATGGATATTCAAGCATTTGATGATCCTAATATTGCATCTAACTTATCTGTTTGGTCTGGTAAAGACTCTTTAATGTCATTCGTTTATCGCAATAATGAACACAAAAAAATCATGGCTCGTCGCCGAGAGTGGTTTGATAAAATGGATTTTTATGTGGTTTTATGGTGGGTAAAATCAGGTCATAATCCTACTTTAGAAGAAGCTAAAAAACGCTTAGATATACTTAGAGCTAACGGGGCTACAGATAATGCTTTTACTTTCAGTAAACCCTTCCCGTCTCCAAATGAAAGCGCCCTTATTGATTAGTGTATTTAAAGCAACTTTAACAAAGCAAAATTCAGTAAAGGTCACATAACATGGCCCACTCATTTTAAAGGAATAGACCATTATGTTAAAAAGTATGCTGGTTTTCATAGTTATATTTGTTTGCAGCAGTGTTTATTCTGTGGAGTTACCTACTTGCGCTGCTAAATTTGACCATAATTCATTTGTTCACCAGGCGATGCTGGGGGGCAAGGTATTAAAAAACTCGCTTAATAACCTACAGAAGTGTGTGCATAAGAATAATGTGGTGAGAGATAAGTTGGATTTTACGGCTATCGAAATGGTTATGCGTCTCGATAATGGTGAAATGGATAAAGCTTATAGAACTCAATCTAAAGTCCAAGATTTAATATCCATTTTTGAATTGTGTGCACATGCAGGCAGTAAATCAGCCCAACATAATTTAGCAACTCTTTACAACTCAAACCCATCAGGCCATATATTTAAACTCATGGGTAAAAATCATGAAAAATTTGTTTATTGGACACGACAGGCCGCCGCAAATGGTGATCCAAGATCGATTTTTAATTTAGCAGTAAGAATGGCCACTACACCAGAAAACTCAGTGAAGGGAATTCCTATTGATCATGAACTGGCATATAAATCATTCATGGCCATTGCCATCATTGGCCAAAAGACTGATATCGATTATTTAATGCCGATGATTAAGCGTGAAGTCGCTAAGCTTAGAAACAAGATTGGCGACAAACGTATGCGTGAGTTATTAAACGAAATCAATACATTTGATCTAAAACAGCTAGCGTCTTAGGCCTGCCTAATCTAGTGTTATTTTTAAATAGCCACACATGTTTCATGGGCAATGATTCTTGCCCTGTTTAAAAAGTACATCCTTGTACTAACATCCTTGTACTAACATCCTTGTACTAACATCCTTGTACTAACATCCTTGTACTAACATCCTTGTACTAACATCCTTGTACCAACATCCTTGTACCAACATCCTTGTACCAACATCCTTGTCCTAACATCCTTGTCCTAACATCCTTGTCTTAACATCCTTGTACTAACATCCATGTGGTTAAATCGCTTTTCAAGACGCTTTACCTACTTGGGCACTCTAGCTACAAGCACCGCAGCACACACCTTCAGGTTCGGCTTCTTTAATGTCGTCTTCACTCATAATTCCCACCACACCAGTCGATGGTGTTGCATCTTTTTGTAAAGCTCTGGCAAACAAAATATTATTTTCGATGTGAATATGCATATTAATATCGCTGATGAATTCTTGCAGACCTAAGTAAAGTGCACGCCAAGTGTTACACGCTTCAGGATGCAACGATAAATCATTTGTTAACGCATATATTTTATCTATGTGCTCAATATGATGTGTATGATCCGACATCATTACGCTTATGGGCCCGGTGACTATGGACGAATGCCCCTCAAGCAACATAGGGAACAACATCATCTCTTCTTTCTGCATATGCTGCTCTAGTTCTTGCCTTACATTTATTAAATGATCTGCCAAACTCGTGGGGCATAATTGATTAGCGCCATGTACTGTTTCAACACGTTCGGCTAAGCGAATCAATTCGGTTAACTGGTCGCGATGAACTTGGTGATAACGGGTTAAAATATGCTCTATTATGCCTTTGTTATCTACCTGAGACCAATCTTGCACCGCCCCACCCCGACTAGCCAACGCTTCAATCATGGGAATAATATCGTCAGCATCCAGACCTTTTTTATCAATAATAGCTTGGAGGGTCATATCCCCGTTACAGCAAAAGTTAATTTTGTGACTAAATAGTACGGCGGTAGCCCCCGGCACCTTAGTTGCGATCTCACCAAGTGGCATCTCTAGATATGTCATTCTTAATCCTCAAAACATAAGATGTATCTGATATGCATCTTTAATTTGATGAGTTTACCCCCGAAGCTTAAAGATGTAAACTGAATACATATTAAAAAGCGAGAGAGATAGCTCGAATCCACCCACTTGATAAAAATCAACTGAGTCGGAGATATCGCTAACGCATAGGACATACCATGAACATCACACGCTTTACGGATTACTCGCTGCGGGTACTCATTTACCTATCCATACATAAAAAAGAGCTGGTCACCATCAAAGAAGTGGCTGATGTATATGGCATTTCTAAAAATCACCTAATGAAAGTGGTACAAGAGCTGAGTACTAAGGGTTATCTACAATCTATACGTGGAAAAAATGGCGGCATTAAACTGGGCAGAGAGCCTGCGGCTATTAACGTGGGTGAACTGATTAGAATGATAGAACAAGACTCTACCCTAGTAGAATGTTTTGGCGAGGATAATAAATGCGTTATCACTACCGCTTGCCAACTAAAACACTTATTGGCAGAAGCCATGGACAGTTTTTTCAAAAGCCTAGAACGCTATACCCTAGCAGACTTAGTAAAAGAGCCTAATAAAAAACAGCTAAACAAAATATTTGCGATCAACGAATAACATCTTTATATGCCTATATTAATGCCCTTAAGCTTGTCCCGATGCCCCCATGCTGAAAAGGTAAACTAAAAGACACGATATAGGCTTAATTGTGTTTGGTGCGTTGCAGGCTTGTAGACACAGGCCTAGGTCGCAACGTCATTATTACCCTGTGTATAACTATACGCTGAATGCATGCTTCACCACATGTTAAACATACGCCCTTTAGCCAATAAAAATGTTTAAAAGGATAAAACATATGCAACAAGAAATAGATGATTTTGTCGCTATGAATACTCGCGGCATGGTTTTAGAGTTATGTGAAAAATACTACGACACTCATGTAATAATGTTAAATAATGGAACGGTGTTCGCTGAGTCCATGAAAGAATCCTATGACAAGCAAAAAGGTTTTGTTAATTCAATCAAAGAATTTGATGTTAAGCTGCTTTCATCCGTTATCACGGATAATATTGTTGAACTTATATTCCATTACAAAATGATTACCGCAGATTCTTCAATCAATGAGTTTACCGGTAAACATATTCAGACTTGGAAAAACGGTAAAATTGTTCGGGAAGAATATGTATCCTTGATTGAACATATTTAATATACAAGAACGACCCGTTAGGTCTTTTTAGTTAAATAAGCGTTAGAGTATCGCGATACCGGCCAATTATCCCTTAATCTTGAGTCTCGAAGCGTAGAAATTCATTCATAATTCCTACGCTTCCAATTCAAGTATTAGCGAGTCACTTCTTCATAAGCCCACTTTAACCAAGGCATCAATGCTTTCACATTTTCCTCTTCTACTGTGGCACCACACCAAATACGTAAACCGTCTGGAGCATCACGATAAGACGCTATATCAAACGCTACACCCTCAACATCCAACAATTTAACAAGGGCTTTCACTTGATCTTTGTTCGCTTTAAGCGCTAAACAAACACCCGTATTTGAGATAGTGGCGGGGTCCTTGGCTAAGAAATCAATCCAGTGATTTTGCGCAACAAATTCTTTAATGACATTTAAATTGTCCATGGACTTTTGAATAGCCACGTTTACGCCGCCCATATTTTCTACCCAATTCAAGGCATCTAGATAATCGGCTACCGCTAACATAGAAGGCGTATTAATTGTGGCGCCTTTAAAAATGCCGTCAATTAACTTGCCATTTTTGGCTAAGCGAAACAACTTAGGCAATGGACGGTCGGGAATAAAGGTTTCTAAGCGCTCTACTGCACGGGGGCTTAAAATTAACATACCGTGAGCCCCTTCTCCGCCCAGCACTTTTTGCCATGAGAACGTGGCTACATCTAATTTTTCCCACGGCATGTCCATGGCAAATACCGCTGACGTTGCATCGCATATGGTTAAGCCACCGCGATCATCTTTAATCCAATCACCGTTAGGCACTTTCACGCCGGATGTGGTGCCGTTCCACGTAAAGATGACATCGTGATCAAAATTCACGTCATCAAAATTAGGTAGCTCTCCATACTCCGCCTTTAACGAGCGTGCGTTTTCAAGCTTTAGCTGTGTCGTAATGTCGTTGTGCCACTCAGAGCCAAATGACTCCCAATGCATAACATCCACAGGACGCAGGCCCAACATTGACCACAATACCATCTCCATAGCGCCAGTATCGGATGCTGGTACCACTCCCACACGATAACCTTCCGGCAGCCCTAGCAACTGTGATGTTTTCACACAGGCCAGCTCCAGAGCGGCTTTACCGATACTAGAGCGGTGTGAACGGCCTAGTGTAGACAGGTCTAGGTTATTTACATCGTATCCCGGGCGCTTGCTGCAGGGGCCAGAGGCAAAATTTGGATTAGCAGGTTTAATACTGGGTTTCGCAACAACGGTCATGTTGGGGTCTCGTGCATGTTCAATGGGCATAAATAATTGTGCCAGTATGTCAGAGTGGGCAATTTGCGGATAATGAAAAATTCGCAATACTGATCAAATATTCTCTTCATTCATGTGTGAAAAGCAGATTTTCGCGGGCCATGCATGCTCAAACCAGGAAAAACCAACTGTACACAGCCATACTGTACCTTTCCAATTTCTATACACTGCATTTAATTAGGCCCCCTTTCACAGACAAACACCATAGGGACAAGCCTCAGCCTGAACTCGATTTCTTCACAGATTCGGCTTTTTAACACCTTATATTGATGTAGTTGATGTAGCAAAAAATGATTAAAACATTGATATCCAAAAGAATGGCATGTAAAACCTGAACGCTGTACCTCATATACTATCGGTATTATTTGTTGGCTACACTCGCTACACAATGCCTATGGCGGAGCAATCTCTTCTTAGTTTTACTTAGCACTTAATATCAAGCACTGACATCGTACAAATAGTGATTAGGTTTTTGTGACTCAACGCGACTTCCTTTCTACGCACTCTGCATTGTCCTGCTACCCCTACCGACTTTAAAATATTTATACTCAAACCTATATTATACGTAGGCACTTATCCGCCAATCTAACATCCATAACAATGGGCCAGAGTTTTACTGTCAATGCGTACTTTGTAACCCATTAAGCAATGGTACCCTCTGGCAGGTACTGGTACGATTAAGCCGTAATCCGCCCCTTACGAATTGTTTATAAGGAAATAGACATGACACCCTTTAAAATACTCATTTACTGCTGGCTGCTGATTTTAAGTACATTCTCTTGGAATGCGACCGCAGGTGTATCGGGTTTGTTATTGGTGGCTCAGCACAATGGCGACCATTACACGTTACTGGTGAAAGACCGTACTCGTGCTTACTTTGAACTACCGGCTGGGCATAGTGAAGCTGGCGATAAATTAAATGATGGCCAAATTGACTTAGAAACCAGCTATGAAACCGCCCTTAGGGAAACGGTAGAAGAAACCCGTGGTTATTTAGGGCGTCGCCTTCTCACCCAAGCATCTAATTCTATGCAGCGTATTCGCTACGGTGAATTTGAGATGTTTCTCACCCATATTCCTATGTTTGATCTAAGTGAAATTAGCAATATACGTGTACCCAAAAAAGGCAACTGGAACCCCATGCGTGAAATTATAGAGTATGCGTGGGTAAACATTCGCCAGCTGCACAATTCAAAAGGTACTATGGTTACCGACATGCAGGGCCAAACGATTTATGTGCATGCTTCATTGCCTGCCGAAATTAAAATTGCGCAGGCCCAAGGGTGGTTTAAATAAAACCGCTTAACGTTCATGGCTACCTCAAAACTCGGTAAGCCGTAAAATAATTAATACGCAGGCGAAATATGCATGTACATAGGTGAAGCAGCCAACGTTACTGGTTTAACTATTAAAGCCATTCGATTTTATGAAGAAAAAGGCTTGATACAACCCCCTAAAAGAGTGGGCCGATACCGAGTTTATCAAGACCGAGAAATTGAACTTTTAGTACTTATTAAAGAGGCTAAGGCGCTGGGCGTTACGTTGTCACAATTAAAAGGCATTATCACATATAACGAAGGCCAAGTTGATTGGGCCAATATAAAACTTTTTTTAAGTGATGTAAGGCAACAGTTAGTGTTACAAATAGATGAATTGAAACAAAAAATTGAACGTTTAGATGTTTGCTACCATCAAATAAATCCCTGACGCTAAATTGCCAGCATATTACTCTTAGCGCCTAAATATCACTCACGCTCCACTTCATACATCAATGCTTAACCCCTTCCATATTTAGTCTCTTGACTCTCCCCTATAGGGGAGACCGTATGCTGCATCTATACTCAACATTGGTGGATGGTATGATTAAAAAACGTGTATTAATATTGGCGGCAAATCCAAAAAAAGACAGCTTCACTCATCACTTGGCACACGCTTATACTCAAGCGGCCCTGCAAAAACATGACGTTCAACTGCTGGACTTATGCACGATGGAGTTTAATTTAAACCTTTCCATGGGCTACGCTGAAAACGCAGAATTAGAAGCGTCACTTACCGCTTTTCAAAAGGCGCTTGAATGGTGTGACCACTTAGTCATATTTACCCCTATTTGGTGGGGTTCATTACCTGCAAAATTAAAAGGGCTGATTGATCGCACCTTTCTACCCGGCTTTGCGTTTCAGTATGAATCTGGCAAGGTCATTCCCAAAAAACTGTTAACGGGTAAAACCGCACAAATCATCATGACCATGGATACCCCGCCCTGGTATTACCGATTAATTCAGGGCGCCCCTGCAATTAAGCAGTTGAAGACGGCCACACTTAAGTTTGTGGGTTTTAAATCGGTAAAAAGTAAAATGTTAGGGCCTATAATTAATTCCACCAGAAAAGCTCGCGAAAAGTGGCTTTCAGATATGTCAAAACTTGGGCTTGCGGCCCATTGACCTTGCGTAGCACGTCTATAGATCGTTGGCTAACATTCTGTTTGTACTTTAAACTGCCTATGGAAAATTAAGGCGCACTATCAACTATTTTTATAAAATAACGTGACGCCTTATTTGCACATCGACTCATTAGCGCCAAGGAAAGGGTTAAAAACATGAATATCGAGATGTACCAGATAGACGCATTTACTCGCGAGCGCTTTAGCGGCAATCCGGCAGCGGTATGTGTGTTAGATCACTGGTTAAAAGATTCTATATTACAAAATATTGCCTTTGAGAATAACCTTTCTGAAACCGCGTTTATTGTTAAAACGCACACCGGTTACGACCTTAGATGGTTTACTCCCAGCTGTGAAGTTGATCTGTGTGGACATGCTACCCTAGCCAGTGCTTACGTTGTGTTTAAGTTTATTAATACACATGCTCAATCCGTCTCTTTTAATACCCTCAGTGGCACACTGATAGTGAGCATAGATGATAGTCAAAAACTGAGCATGCAATTCCCATCGCGGCCGCCAGTACCAATAGAGACCAGTAATTTAATAGAAAAATCTTTTGGCGTTAAACCTCTGCAGGTGTATAAATCACGTGATTTAATGGTGTTATTTGATACAGAGAAAACCGTAAAAAATCTGTCACCCGATTTTTCAGCCCTTAGCCAGATAAAAGATTGCTTAGGTGTTATTGCGACTGCCAAAGGCGATACTGTGGATTTTGTTTCTAGATTTTTTGCCCCTAATGCTGGTGTACCCGAAGATCCGGTGACAGGTTCGGCCCACTGCACTTTAACGCCCTTTTGGGCCAATACGCTTAATAAAAAATTACTGCATGCACAACAAGTCTCTACAAGAGGCGGCGAGCTTTTTTGCGAAGACAAGGGCGAACAGGTCATTATTAGTGGTTACGCCACCTTGTTTTTTAAAGGGACTATCTACCTTTAAGGAATCTATCGATATAAAAGCGATTAAAAATAGCGAGTGTTAAGGGCGCGCCTAAGTCCGTTTTTAACATTCAGTTCCCCCCCGTACAAACGGTACACTGACGTAGCCAATATTAAAAAAACTAGGCAGTGCTCAGTATGATTAAAATAGTCCTTAAATCCACGGCCATTATATTGGCTACGCTATTGGCTTTACTGGTATTAATAGCGGCCATATTATGGTTTAAACCCCAAGCCAATTTCCCTCACGATACTGCGCGCGATTTACCTTGGCAGCTGCCCGATTATCAAACAGCCAATACACAGGTAACGATACTGAGCGACGGCCGTATAAAAATTGATATTGAACACTTGCCGCTTAATAACATTCAGCCTGAAATGTTGGCCTATTTTTATCAGGTACTGCCCATCAGTACCGTGACCTTAAACGGCACTCATTACCCGCTTTATCATTTATTTCACCCCAATGAACACGGCATCATTGAAGTAAAAGAAGCCGCCACTGATGGCACTCCCGGCATGAATGCAGGGGCTTTGATTGCTCGTCAAGAATGGTTTGGAGAATTTAACAGTCGCGGGGCTGGCCGTGTTATCTCTATTAATGAACACGGTATGACCGTACTGCCCGAAATGCTAGGGCTTCACTTTGGTAAGATAGAGCATATTTTTGAGAAAACCCCTAACGGCACTCGCTACCGAGTACACAGTATTATTGGCTCACAATTGTCTATTATTGGCGGCGCTATTAACTACTATATTCGTGAAAAAATGTTTAACCCTAATATGCTAAAACAATGGTTACGCCATCAGGTACAAGAGGTCTCAAGCTTATCGTTCTTTTTACCACAGCTTTTTGCACAAAAAGAGAGGGTTAAAAATTATCACTTTACGCTAAACACAACAAATTAAATTCGTGCGTGGCCCACGCCCTAAAGACTGCTACTGACCAGCGCCATTACCAAACCTTTTTCTACCCATAAAGACACTTTCTGGCCATCTACAAATACCACTTTAGGATGTTGCCCGCTGGCAATCTTGGGCAGCATGTTAAAGTCTTGGCTGTTATAGCGACTCTCAAATAAGGTCGATATTCGCCCTTGTGAATCTTTCATGCGTAACTGTGCAGCAATATTGCCTTTAATTGAGCAATAACGTCCACCAATTAATGATGTGTGTAAATTGTCCACCTGTGAACTGGCGAGCGGATTAAAGTCTAACCGTTTAAAATAGCCCGTCACCGTTGCCAACTGATTATGAGCGACTTCCAAGGGTTTTAAATTAAGATGGTTGTAGGAAACCTCGGCGGCAATTTCAAACAACTTTTGTTTGTCACTAAGCTGACTGTTAAGGGCATTTCCTAAAAATAAGCCCACCACTAAAAAGCTGGCCAGCAAAGACATCCAGATTTTTGGTTTAAGTAACTTATTGCTTTTTGATTGATGCAAAAGGCTGTCTTTTTCTAACTTAGCAAACGTCGCTAATTGGCTTTCGTTTAATTCAAAATTATTAAGTAAGTCATTTACGCCGCTTTTAATATCTTTTTTCATGACCCTGTTCCTTGTGTCTCAGTGGTCGAGCGGCCTTTTTGTAATTGTTTTTTAAGACGGTGTATTCTGGCCAAAACTGTGCCTCTTGGGCAGTTAAGTTCATCACTAATTTCTTGCGCGGTATATTCCAGTACACAGTGCAAATACAGTAATTCACGCTGGCTATCTTGTAAATTGGCCCAATGTGTTTGCAGCTCTTGCTGATCTATATATACGTCTTCTAGGCTTTGACTGTGAATACTAATGATATCTTGTTCAAGGGTAAGCGTTTGAACATGCTGCTGGTGATGTTTTTGCTTGCGCAGCTCGTCATACCAATAGTTGCGCATCATTGTCCGAAGGTAAGCGGTTTTGTGTGCGATCTTTTGCGGTTTATTACGTAAAAACCGTTCTATGGCCGTTTGCAGTACATCCTGACTGTCTTGCTCATTACCCGTTAAGGCAATGCCAAAGCGGTACAATTGATTGAGCGTATCTTTATCTAAAAACGTCATGACGCTCCGCACTTGTCTAAATTAGGTTCTACTCGGCCTCATACCTAGTGCTGCCAAGCTATGCTTAGAGACCGTCATTAAGGCATTAGTTCACTAAAGGTAGGTAATTAAACGTCCTGTATTAAGGACGTTTCACAAGGGGATTTGATTGCACAGACTAAAATTAAATTTACGAGCAACAAAAATTGGCCAAGCACCCATATACTGGCACTTGACCGGTTTTTCTCTTAACTTAACCTAAAAGTAAAGGCTATTTGTAGGTTTACGCTATAACAAGGGCGCAAGTAAAGGCCAAATTAGATCGGCCAATGTGCGTGAACCTTCTGCCGTTGGATGAATATTGTCACTTAATACATGCTCGGCTGGTACGGTGCCTCGTGGGTCAATGAAGCTGCAGTTGGCTACGGTGTTGGCACACGCATCGCTTAAACGCTGATCGCCATAGTTCACAGCCTTAGTTAGGTTAGCGTTACTGCGTGGCAGCGTGTAATAGCCCAAATACACAATGTCATCTACGCCATCAGCCGCCATTTCATTCAGTAAGTTAACTCCAGTTACGTAAGAGTTGTTCACTAAATTTTTACAACTGCGGCTAATATCCCAACGCCACCAATGTGTACGGCACCCGTATGGGTCCAAAAGAATAGCGGGTATTAATAAATCGTTGCCACCACCGTTCATGAGCACAGTGTCAATGTTGTCATTAGCACTTTTTGCGTCGGCATACTGTTTATCAATCGCGGTGGCAATGACACCACCAGATAACATAGCACCACTTTGGGTGTAGTTACGAAATGTTTGCCCGGCTTCTTGTTCAAGATACGTTTGAATATCGCCCGATAAATCAAAGATTGAATCACCTAATGTGATGACATCATTGCGGTCGGCATCATCGACGTAGGCGTTGCCGCCACAGGCCACCAGTGACGTAAGAACAAGCACCGAAGCACTTAATTTTAAAAGCTGTTTTGTGCTTAAAAAAATGGAATGAAGGGTTTGCATTTTGTTTCCTTTTTATTATTGTCAAATGACCCTTTCAGTGTAGAAGTCCTCTTTGTTTTACCACAATTTAAATACGTACACTTTTACGCTTTGGTGCGCATTTAGGTCATGGCCATGAACTTTTTAATAATTAAAAAATGTAGCGGTACATTTGTTTTGGACGTTTCGCGATATGGCAGGAATATGTGTTGAGTAAAGCAGAAATACTAGCTGAGCAATATTGCTCAGCCAGTATTTTAAGAAAAGAACTCTGGCTAATTAAACGTGCATGCCAGTGCTTAAAAGGCCCTTTTTTAAAAGAGGCACTTAGTTGCTAGATAGACTTTAGGTATTCAAGCAAGGCGTTTTTATCACCACCCGATAACTGCGTTCCATAAATGTGGCCTTCTTTACCGTTACCACGAATACTGGTATCTAATAAGAAGTGACCTTCATCCTTGTAGCCAGCACCGTCTACATCATATTCGGTGGTACCCACTAAGAAGCTAGTGGCACGATCTTCTGGCGCGTTCAGCAAATCCTTAAGGGTACGCACTGAGCCGTTATGTAGGAATGGGCCGGTAAACGCGATGCCCTCTAAAGGTTTAGCGCGATAAGCCGTAGGCTGAATTTCTGCACGATCGACATTACCCGCTGCGTAATCAATCTTTAATGCCGCTACCGCATCGGTAATAAACATGTTTGGGTATTTAATACCGGCTTTAGCAATGAAGCCTACAGAGCTTTGATGTTTGTTGAGTACCGCACCCACATCCGCACCTAGCAATACCAGCGCATTAAAGGTGTCAGGGAAAGACTCTCCAAACGGGATACCGGTTTCAGGGTCCACTGAATCAGGCGCTTGTGAAGCGATAACCGCACCTAGAATACCACTGTCTTCTTTACGCATTCCGTAGTCCACCGCAAAGGCTTCATCTGTGCCCACTAGGTCGTAGTTCATTTTGTTCACTTTGGTGAACTGACGGCCGATGGAGTTAGGCGCCGTTAATTCACTGGGGTCGATGCCGTCACTGGTATTGACATGGCAACCGGCACAATTGGTATTATACAACTCATAACCCTGGTCCACTAAGGCAGCATCTAGCGGCGGGAAAGTGCTGGGCCATTTTGGTGGACTGGCTTTAGTAAGCGTTCTTTCAAGTTCATAAAGATTATCCACTTTAGGTGTGCCTTTAAATAAGTCATTGAGTCCCAACGTCATTCCAATAAGCTCTAGGTCGTCAGAAATGTTTTTATTATCATCAATATTGGCATAACCAAATACACCCAATACTTCACCTACGTTACGGCCAATAGGGTCACTGGCTAGGCAGTTGGTTTGCACACACTCAAGGCTAGATGCGTTCCAAATATAAGGGTAGCTAACAGGGGCCGTTAGTGGGGTTGCTTCTGATATGTCTTTACCAGCATGCTCTATGTGCACCTGATTTAAGATTGAACCAATGGCGTCTAAACGGCCAGGTCCATTTTCAACGGCAGCAGTGTTACGCAAAGCGTAGTTAGATACATATTCTATGGCGCCGTCCAGGTAGCTTTCAGCACTTAACGCGCTGACCGGCCATGCAGTGATATCTATATTAGACCAAGTATACTCAGCAAAACGCTTTTTGAAGCGGTAGAGTTTTCTCCAATCATTTTTGTTGGCCTTCAAAGCATCGCTTAATTTATTTAAAAGCTTCATCAAGTCAGCATTGGCTTGTCCGCCTTCAACAAAATAAGTATTACCATCTAAGGTTACTTTAGCTGTGTGGCAAGCAGCACACGTTAAGCCTAGGTAATTGCGGTTATCCAGCTCGCTTTTATCTTTAACAAAACCCAACGGTAAACCGTATTGGTTTAAGTTGCCGTCAACGCGCTCTTCATAAGCACCACCATAGCCAGAACCGTTATCAACATAACTGCCATTGGCGGGGTATAAAAATCCAAGTTGGCTTAAAGATTCTTCAGACGAAAATAATGTCTGTGAGTCTTCAGATTCTATGGTGTTAAATACTTCCCACTTTAATAGGTGTGTACCCTGTGGAATGGAATACCAATCTTCTCGACAGGTATTGGTTCCATTGTAATAACAGCTATTGTCCCAGCTGTTCATCCAATGAATTTCATCGCTGGAAAAGGCATTCACTGACAATGCTGTTAAGCACACCAGCAATAGACTTTTTAGTTTTAGTTTTATTTGTGTCGCCATGTTACTCCCCGTCAAATATTCTATTTGTAATTTTTCTTGTTAGTACAGGGGTCACCTGCACGGTAAAATGACTATAAAGTAAAGGAGCATTCTGAAATATAATAATATGGCGCATACCGTGCCACTTTATTCATTTTAACTAAAAAAAATACTGAAAAGCAAAATAAGAAGTACATTTGTTCCGTTATATTGGCGATTCAATGTTAAAAGCGGTCATTTATCACTAGTCTGAATACGTCGTCGCTTTAGGACTATTTGATAATAAACGTGCAATTAACACTCAACAAACACTACAAAACCGAAAAACACGTTTAAATTTAAGCCTTCTTACTTAGGGCGTTTTAAAAGAGGGGGCTGCGATCAAAAGTTTGGCAGGGGGTGAGATAACTAAACGTATTTACACACGTTCGTTATTCTCGGCTGAGATTTAATGACGGTTTTAGGATAGGTATGACTAATTTTGGCCATATAATCGAGGGCGTTCATAACGGTAAAATCCTTGGGATTCTTCCTTGGCAATGGTGGCGGCTTCATGCTTAAAATATTCTTTTTGCAACTCCTGCAAAGCAACATTTAAATATTCTCCTTGTAGATTAGCTTTTAGATCACTGCGTTTTTCCATATAGCTATAGCCAATTTTCCAACGAGCCTCTTTTTTTGCATCTTGAGTGGCCAGGTAGTCGATATCTTTTTTTGAAAAACCCAGTTGCTCACGACTTCGGTTAATCTGGGCTTGGCGATCACGTTCACTTAATTCTTTTAAGTCTTTTTGCACTGAGGATAGATTAAAGTAAATGCCTGATATTAATCCTTTATCGACCAATATGGAATCTTCAACACTGCTAAAATGCTCTTTGATGGTACTGTGTAATACAAATAGACGTTCATCCATGCTGATATCAGTAGCTTGATCTAGCATGTCCACTGTTTCCATTATGGCTACCTGACGTTGCTGCTCTTTATCTTCCTCGTCACTAAATATAATGGCAGACAACTCACCAAACAGCTCATTACGTTTATTCCAAATTGTTCCTTCACGTGCAAGCTTGTACATCTCACTTAAAGCTAATTGATTTTCATCCAGCCACTTATTGTATTCATTCATGCTGGCAATTAATTCTAGTATTTTCTGCGCGTACAAAGGAAAGGCCTGAAGAATAATACTTTCAAATAGCGCACCACCATGATCAGGGTACGTCTCCAGTATAAATGCTTTTAAATCTTTAAAACTTAATTGTACTTTTACATCTTGAATATTATGAGCGTGCATTTCACGCAGTTTATTGATCATGTTAACCATGAAAGCCTGCATATCATCAGAATTAGTCTTTATGGATAGTGTAGATTTAACTGACATTTCTTTTTCATCACTATTGCCATTATTACTAATGATGGCCGCATCATTTTCAGGGACGTTACCTTTTGAGGATACAGTAATACCAATAACAATCGCCACGAATACAACGAGTAAAATGGATAGCATGGAAATTTTGGATATTGATTTTTTAGTCATAGCCATTATCTGTCAGGTTTAAAGGAAAAAACCGAGCTCTAGACTCGGTTTACTTTATTAAGTTATAAAGTATCGTCAATTATTTATAGCAGTGGTTGCAGATGAGGCCAGATTAAATCGGCTAATTTTTGCGAGCCGGTTGTGGTTGGGTGAATACCATCGTCCAACACATCCGAACTTAGCATAGTGTCACGGCTTTCTACGAATGTGCAGTTTGCAGTACTATTTGCACATGCATCTGCCAAACGATCTACGCCATACTCTACTGCGCTTATTAGATTCGCACGTTTACCGGTTGTTTTGTAGTAGCCTAAGTAAATTATATTTTCAATGCCATCATTACCCATTTCATTCAATAAGTTAACGTCCGTTACATAAACATCTTCAATTAATGCCTTACACTTGCTACTAAGGTTCGTGCGATACCAGGTCGTTTTACAGCTGTAGGGATCAAAAGATAAAATAGCCGGCAACAAAATGTCGTTACCGCCGCCATTCATTACCATAGTGGTAATATTGGCATCGGTGGCTTTAGCATCTGAGTATTGAACATTTACCGCCGTGGCCAATGCACCACCCGTCAGTTTTGCACCAGACTGTGTGTAATTACGGAATGTTTGACCCGACTTTTGTTCTAGAAAAAGCTGAATTTCGCCCGACAAATCATAAATTGAATCACCCACAGTGACAATGTCATTTCGATCCGCTGATTCTACATAGGGGTTACCACCACATGCCACCATAGATGCCAATACGGTCATGGAGACAGCCAACTTCATTATTTTATGGCTACTTAGTAATATTGATTTTAAAACGTTCATTGTATTTCCATTTTTATTATAATTGGAAATCAAATACTAGCGTAACACTGAATTATCATAACTATAGAAACGCGTACAGTTTTTAACTAATTGTTCGCTTTTGAAAATACTAGATTAACTTACTGGACAATAACCGACACTTTTTTAGACGCAAATAGCCAAAGATAATTTTTATCACTAATAACGATTTAATTTACTAATAGCCGTTTTATATACTAATTTAAATACATATTTATTCTTCGTTTGTTACGTTATCCTTCCATTAATAATTACGTATTATGGGCCAAAAGTACATTGCTACTGTCTATTCATTGAAGCGTATTTATCTTTTTTAATTGACTTAACTTTAATTCAATTAAAAATATTAACAGCACTAAACGATACTAATAATTTTTTTATAAAATTATTCATCACACAATAATAAGTAATTAAACCTATATGTTTGATGACATCTATTACAGTTTATTTCTTAAGGTCATAGCGCAAGACCCAAAGCTGTGTAACCTTGATACAAAACAATTACTGCATGCTAAAAAACACCGATCTAGCAGTGTTAATTGCGGTCACTTAATTGACCTAGTATACCAAACCGACCCCCAGTCCAATGTTGGTTTGTTATATGGCAAATATTTATCTCCCTCAATTTTGTGTGATTTTTCCCGTTTATTACTCACGGCAGAAAATATTGCAAGCTACCTAGATATTATTCCTCGCCTTAACCATATTTTAAATCCACGATATTTTCCGATCATCACCCGCAATAGCGGCATAGTATCGGTGAGCATTACCTTTCCATTTGAGAAGAATGCTCCGCAATACCTGCGCCGATTCTGTGCCGAGTCGGTATTTTCATATGCCATCAATGGTTTTAGGGAAATCAGTAACGGAAAACTTGGCCCCTTAGGAGTGTATTTAGATTATCCAGAGCCCAGTTACGCTCATGAATATCAAGCGCTACTGGGCTGTCAGGTACACTTTAATCATCCCGTAAATGTAATTAAATTTAGTGAAGATATAATCTATAAGCCACTGGACACCCGCAATGCAACCTTGCATGACATCTATAAGAAAAAATGCTTGCATACCAGCCAAACCATGGAGAGGGATAGCGACTTTGAATACCGCGTCATCTGCAACATAATGCGTCATCACCCTGAATCGTTTAACAGCCAAAACATTGCTGACAGGCTTAATATTTCTATACGTGGATTGCAGAAACGACTAAATAAACAAGGTGGCTCATATTCTCACTTGGCCAACTTAGCTCGGCGTGAACTGGCAAAAGTGTACCTGTATGATGAGAACCACAATCTGGAGATTACGGCTGAGAAATTGGGATTTCAAACCAGTTCAGGGCTTAGAAAATTTTTGAAATCTGAATTTTCTAAAACTCCTTCTGAATTTTTACACACTTTTGAAACCGCCAAACAATAAAACTTTATATCTACCCCGTTAATACATCTATTAACATGTGCAGAGTAACATTATGAGCCTACCACGAAGTATCATTGTTTTTTTATACTTGGCCGGTATTGCTATGATTACCAATGCAAGCTAGATGGCGTTATCAGCGCATCATTGGTTCATGAATATTCCCGCCCAGTTAACCGATACCGGTCAGGCCAACCTACATTTTATCCATGATGTGGCAGCGGCCTATTTAACCTTTGGATTAGGATTAATTTGGTGCGCTAAAAATATTGATAAAGCCTACACTACTTATTTAAGTGCTACATTTTTCATGGTAGCCCATGGAGTAAGCCATGTATTGGAAATACTCTTTGGCCAATTACCTCATAGCCACTGGTTAATTGATTTACCTTTAGTGTTTGTACCGGGGTTTTTCATGGCCTGCATAGCACACCCCAGCGTGTGGAACAAACTCACTCAGCCTAATTCTCGAAATTTTTAGATTAAAGAACCTGAAACTCAACTCGACGGTTTATAGCACGCCCCTTGGCAGACAGATTATCAGCAATGGGCTGACTTTCACCTTCGCCACTTATTAGCAACTGCTTACGCTTAACCCCTTTAGTTAATAAATAACGGCGAACTTCTTTGGATCGACGTTCACTTAATTCTTTATTGTATTTTTTACTGCCTTTATCATCGGTATGTGCCACTACACGCATGCGTAAAAATGGCTGGTTAATTAGCTGATTGGCTATATCATCTAAATTAAACTTACTGCCGTCCTGCATATTGACGGAGTCGCTTTCAAACGTCACCTGCGCCATCTTCCCTTCAAAAAAAGCACAACCCACTTCATTTACCTTATAGTTCGGCTTAGTATTGGGACAATCATCTAAACCATCTTGCACGCTATCCCCATCTTCATCGCCACCCGCTGCGGTACTGGGCAATAAACTAATGGACGCTAAAAAACGATTGAAGCGTTTTTTAGAAAACCCATAACGCTTCACTACGCTTAGACTAAACATGTTGGCGTCTTGATCAAATGCTTCAAAATCGGCACGTACACTCCAATCGTTTTGTAATATGTATTCAACCCCGAGGCCTGTGGACATTTGCATTTTTGAGTTTTGTTGATATTCAACGCCCGCGGCTTCATTTAAAATTTTAGATGCTCCCACTTTAGCAAATACCGCCCAACTGTTTTTAAGGTAACGGTCGCCACGCACAAAGTGATGGTATACCCCATGCACACCTATGGCTTGATAATCTAACGTGGCATTATTACTGGCTGGCTGCTCATTATTATTTAATGTCACTTTCCCCAGTTTAGAATAATACCCTTCAATGGTAATACTTGAGTTCCAATCCCAACCAGCACTCATCCGCCAGCCGCTGTCTTGATCATCCTGAATGCTAAAGCCAGATTGATCGGTTTTTGGATTAAGACGGCTTATGCCTAAACCTGCGCCTAAATATATATCCATCTCATCTAAAAAAGAGGCGTCTTGTGTAGTATTAATTTGAAACCCCGTCGCCTCGCTTGTAGTTTGTGCTTGGGCTGAAACCGCCGTCGCCAACAACGTCGCTATGGTTAAGGATTTTTTAAATGTGCTCTTGGACTTTTTTCTTAATAAGAATGGCCACAATAATAACAATGCGCCTAAGCTGCCCACACCCGACACACTGGTTTTAACAATGCCGGTACTTTGTAACGGCTTTTGTTGGTTTTCGTTTTGACTTGCGCCTTCATTGTCATCCACTAAAGCGGCATCGTCTTCTTTTTGTAAATAATCAAATACACCATTTTCATCACTGTCGGCACACATTGGCCAGGTGGGGCATTCTTGGTTATCGCTTAATCCATCTTGATCGCTGTCGTTTGCAAGGTTGCTGATTTCACCATCATTCACATCTACATACGCAGGAATACCGTCGCCGTCTTTATCAAGCGGTGGGAATACGCTGCCATTTTCCATTTGATCGCTAATACCATCGTTGTCGCTGTCGCTGTCTAGATAATCGGGCAGTACGTCGTTGTCGGTATTAAGCGGGCTTTGCACACTGGTGCCCTCCGCGCCATTTACTACGCCGTCAAATTCAAAGTCGTCACTGATGCCATCACCATCACTGTCTAAGTCCAAATGATTGGGAATGCCGTCTTTGTCTTGATCGTTTGATAACAGGTTTTCGATATAATCGGTAATGCCATCGCCGTCGCTGTCGTTATTGGTGGATTCATCGGCATCTAGGTAACTGGCGATACCGTCATTGTCTAAATCATCGGCTTGGGTAAATGGGTTGTTATCACCGTCTTGATTGCTGTCTTCGCTTGAGGTGAGACGGCCGTCACCGTCATCATCTTGATCCAGTAAATCGGGCTGGCCATCATTATCACTGTCTTGGGCTTGTGCGGGATGTGCACCCCATTCGATGCCATCTGGGATGCCGTCAAAATCGCTGTCGGCGGCATTAGGATTACTGCCAATAAGATTCTCTAAGCTGTCTAACAGGCCATCGGTGTCGCGATCGCTGAGGTCCACTTGTGGTGCATCATTGTTATTTGAATCATCATTACTTGAACCATCACTATTAGTCTGATCAGCCACTAATGGGTCTGTGCCTTGTGCAACTTCTTCTACATCGGCACTGCCATCACCATCGTCATCGGAATCTATTTCGTTGCGAAGACCATCACCATCTAAATCACATTGGCCGGCGGCTTTATTCGGTACACAGGCATCCAGCGGATCGCTGCCGTTATTTTTTTCGTCAATATCGCTTACTTGGTCGTTATCGCTGTCACTATTAGGGTTGGTGGGGTCTTGATCTACAGTATCCTTCACGCCATCACCATCACTGTCATTGCTTAACAACAAAGCCAATAAAGTGGGTTGCAGCAAAGCCTGTATTTGCCCATTAAAAACATAGTCACTTAAACGCAGGTAAAACTGCTTACCCATGTCTGTGTTGTCCATATCTAATAACGTAACATCCACATATTTCACTTTATCGCCTGCGGAAAAACTTAAGGTGCCGCTGTGCGCTACATATTCATGATCACTTAGGGCGGTTTTGTTCATGGTTTGATAGGTTACGTTGGCTTGCTCACCGGCTTCTAAAACACGATTTAATTCCACACTAAAACGCATGCTATTTGCATCAATGGCGGCACTGGTATCACGGGTAATAACCGCCGGCGCCAATGCGCAACTGTCGCTGATTATGCTTACTTGCGATATTTCGTGAATATTGGTGGCGCCGCCATTGGCCCCCACAAAGCTAATGCGAAATGCGTCGGGTTTTATTGCGTTTTGTGCACTTACATCTAATTCACTGATTAAGGTTTCAAAACCTGCGCCAGCATCACGTTTAATGGTGAGCAAACCTGATGCGGTTAATAACACTTGATACGCATGGCCTTGGCTGTTGTTTTCTAAGGTGGGGGTAAGAGATTGGGTACCTGCTAGATATTCATAACCGCTAAAACCACCACCATTGCCACGTACCGCCACCGAATTACGGCGCTCACCTGGGCCACCTGTGCGCCCCTCAATAGACTTTGAGAAGTTACCATAATCATCTAACCCTATGGCTAACCAGCCACCGCTAAAACCCGGTTTATAAACACCCGCCGATTGCATGGGGGCATACCCTAAGGAGCCGCCATATGCACCCAGGGCCGGCGCCATACTGGCATCAGACAATACTAAGCTTATGCCATCACCCTGACGTGGATCTTGCCCCCAAGCACCGCCATAAGCGTATGCTGTGAAGTTAATGCTCACATCCTGATCACTGTTAATAGGGGATTTAAACACCACACCAGTAGAGAGGTTTATGTTGGTTGAAGTGAGGCGCAGACGGCGCTCTTCATTAATAGAATTAACACTGGGCTGAAACCCTTGTGAGTTCAGTACCTGCCAATCATCAAATTGGGCAAAATTGTCACTAAGACACTGATTTTTGGCATAACCGTGGCTGGCCAATAGCAGGGCTATGAATGAAAAGCTTGCTTTGAATGGGGCCTGAGCCATGGGCTAAACCTAAGTAGAATAAGTAACCTGTAGTGTATGTTTTTCACTCAGCCAGCAGTAATCCACCTTGGTCGTCATTTGTTATGACTTTGGTGGCAGTTGGCATGGTCGCGGGGAGATTCTGAGTATTATGATTCTGAAAGTTTCAACCAATGAACTTAAATGACATTAAGCTCCTTGGCTACTTCAAATCTACTGGGGATTCTGAGTATTATGATTCCGAAAGTTTCAACCAATGAACTTAAGTGACATTAAGCTCCTTGGCTACTTCAAATCTACTGGGGATTCTGAGTATTATGATTCCGAAAGTTTTAACCAATGAACAATGGCAGTATTAAGCTTCTCTGGGTCGATGGGTTTGCTGAGGTAATCTGACATACCCGCCATGAGGCATTTTTCTTTATCTTCTTTCATGGCATTCGCCGTCATGGCGATTATGGGTATATTCACCATGGCATCACCGCTTGCCCCTTCACGGATTTTTTGACTGGCCTCGTAACCATCCATTACCGGCATTTGGCAATCCATCAACACAAGATTAAAACTGGCTGATTCTTTAAGCATGGCAATGGCCACTTTTCCATTTTCGGCTACTTCTACTTGCTCATATCCTAAATCCTCTAATACAGATATGGCCACCTCCTGGTTGATCAGATTATCCTCTACCAACAGTATTTTACTTAACGACTTAAGTAGCGGCGCTTCTATGGGTTTACTAAGTGTTTTAAGGTAAGTGTGGGTCACCAGTGGCTGAGCTTGCGCTAATACATCGCCTCCTGCCGCCACCACCGTTAATGCATCAAGTAAGTCAGATGAGATTACCGGTTTTGAAAAATAGGCACTAAAGCCTAAACTTGAAAAATATTCCGCATCCCCGCCGTTGTCAAAAGACGATGTCATCATCACCAGTTTTAAGTCCTTAAAACGGGCGTCTTTTTTGATTGCCTGCCCTAATTGGGCCCCGTCCATACCCGGCATTTGCATATCTAAAAATGCCACATCAAACAGTGGTTTTTTTTGCTTATAACACGTGTCTAATAGTGACAGAGCAGCCTCACCACTGATAGCTTCGGTCACTTGCGCGCCCCACGACTCCAGTTGTGCGGTTATCACCTCTAGATTGGTTTCGTTATCATCCACCACCAATAACCTTAAGTCGTTCAAGTTTTTGTGTGGTAATACTTGCATGGCTGTTAAATTCACCTGCAATAAGACACTAAATTCAAAACTGCTGCCCACTCCAGGGGTGCTGAGCACACTGATACTACCGCCCATTAATTCACACATTTTTTTTGCTATAGACAAGCCTAATCCGGTGCCTCCAAAATGCCGGGTGGTGGACGCATCTACTTGGGTGAACTGCTCAAACAAAACATCTATTTTGTCCTGCGGTATGCCTATACCACTGTCTTTCACCACACAGGTAAATAGTAAACCCAATTCCCCTGCCTTTTTGATTCTGGCACGAATAACAACTTCACCCTCACTGGTGAACTTTATGGCGTTACCCACTAAGTTTGTTAATATTTGCCGTAATCGCCCAGGGTCGCCACGTACCAGTGATACATCAATATTATTTATATCTAATATCACCTCGAGTTGTTTTTCGTGAGCGCGCAAAGCCATGGCTTCAGTGAATTCATTCAATAAATGCCTTAAGTTGAAGTCTATGATTTCTAACTCCAGCTTGCCCGCCTCTATTTTAGAAAAATCTAAAATGTCATTTATTAAAGACAGCAAAGATTGGGCGCTTGAGTTCGCCACCGAAGCTTTATGCCTTTGTTCTTTGGTGAGCTGCCCCTTCATCAATAACCCCAGCATGCCCAGTACCCCGTTCATGGGGGTGCGTATTTCATGACTCATACTGGCTAAAAATTCACTCTTGGCTTGGCTGGCTTGTTTAGCGTCACTTACCGCTTGCGTCAGCTCCACGTTTACTTGGCTTATTTGCTCGGTGCGCTGGGCTACTTTTTCCTCTAAATTCTTCTGTGATTTATAGATTTGTTTTCCCATTTGGTTAAAGGCTTTCATCAACCCAGAAATTTCGTCCGTGCCTTCCACCTCCACACGGTACTTCAAATCGTTGTTATAAAATTTTTCAGTGGCCATGGATAAAGCGCCAATTCTATTTAGTACTTGGCTGCGCAGTAAATAATAGAAAGCCACCATAATAATGATGAACAGTGGCACCACTAACATAATTAAATTATTACGCTGAGAACTGAGAACATTAAATATTTGAGTGTTTTTATATTGGATAGTTAATGTATATTGAACTCCGCCCATGAAAAAATCGCTACTGCGTTCAAAATAATTTTCAGATGGCTGATGACGCCCCAGTACCAGTTCATCCAACTTATTCAATATGGCAATGCCATGCAAAGCATAACCTTGGTTTTTAAGTAATGTTTCTTGCTGGCTCAGTAACTTAGAAATTATTTTCTGCCATTGGATAGACAATACTAACCAGCCCTTAGCCTGCCCACGTACAATTGCCGGTGCGACTACCCACATACTAAGAGAGTTGGGTAACTCTAGTAATTCTAAAAATTCATCTGGCCCAGGCTTACTGTTCTGGACCTCTTTTTTGGGAAGCGGTATATATAAAATGTGCTCTGTTATCGTCTCAGCCAGTAAGTTTTCAGAAGGCATCTTTTTCTTATTATGATCAATTGTATTAATGGCAAATACGTCGGCGTATTCGTCCACTATCAATAAGTAATTGAGTGCAGGATAAGAAGAGATAATAGTATTTAAGTGACTGTTCATGCCCCGACTTTCGTCTTTGTCTAGGGCTTCACGAATTAACGGATTGTTAGCCAGCACTTTGGCAATATTTTGGCTGTGTTCAATTTCACGTTGGATTTTTTGTACGGTACTGTAAAGCTGGCTACTAAAAGTTTTATCAATTTGTGTCAGTAATACTTTTTGCAAGGAATAGTCAGCCAATAGCGCCGCCATAGTCACAATAACCAACAGGGCAATACCGGTACTTAATAATAATTTAGCGGTTAAACTAAGCTGCGTCAGAGAGGCTCGCCTATTACTTGAAGTGCCCTTAATCCACATATCTCACATTTTTAAAATGTTCAGGAATGCTTAGTCCTAGTTTTTTTAGCGCTCCCTTATTAACCAGTATAAGAGGTGGCTGCATATATTTGGAGGCCATGTGTGTAGGCAAAGTAGACTCTTTAAGTATTTTAACCGCCATTAAGCCAGATACACTGCCCAAAATTTTAAAATCAGCCACCGGTCCCAGTGTGGCGCCAGCCTCTATGCCTAATTTATTGGAACTTAATATGGCCAGTTTTGATTTTTTTGCTATTTTAGCCAGTATTTCTTCGCCACCATTTTGCATTAAAGTGTCTGTGGTGGTAACCAACACTTCAGGTTTAAGTTTATCGATATATTTTTTCGCCTTTTTCTCTAAATCCTCGAGGGACTTAGCCGACACTATTTTTACATCCGCACCGGTTTTTTTAATTAGGCGCTTTAGATTAACAGCCTGTATTTTAGAGTTAGGTTCGCCATAGCGGTGGAAAACAAGTACTGACTTAGCATGGGGGAAAACCCCTTCGATAATTTCATAAAAGAATTTTTCAGGAACATAGTTACTGGTACCAACTAAGTTATTAGCCGAATACTCCATAGACTCAATTAAACCTGCGTCGGCGGGATAGGTCACAATAGAAAAAACAATGGGTGTGGTTTCCGGCAACACCTGTTTTATGATGACGGTGCCTGAGGTGGTTAATGAATACACTAGGTCCACCTTTTCTTTCTTAAATAGCTCGGCGATTTTTCGTTGTTTTTGTTTGTCGGCCCCTGCTGACCTTTCTAGG
>MAAB01029674.1_pt1 | contig 27386 bp, 21 predicted proteins | sample 1115991 | NCBI WGS metagenome assembly MAAB01 (sample SAMN04961124, study PRJNA320927) | seawater metagenome | isolation source: sample BD02T18 sea water enriched with oil for 18 days | place: USA:Gulf of Mexico | collected 2013-07-27
CAATAAAAAGAGATTTTTTTAGATTATCGTAAATTACAACTTCATCGGAAACCATCAGAGATATATCAGGATAAGGGAGTTTTTCTTTAGATGAATTTTGAAGCTTTTTTTCTATGTGTCTTATTGTTTCATAGCTAAAGTATCCTACTAATCCCCCATGGAAATCAGGCAAATCAGGCATTGGTTGAGATTTATTTTGTTTGAGAAAATTCTCTATGTCCTTCAAAGGATTCTTAGAGAGGTCTATTTTCTTATCGGTAGGTAGGCCAATTATTGAATATCTGGCCCATTTTTCTCCGCCTTCAACTGACTCAAAAAGGTAGGAATTTCTATCATCAATGAATTTAAGATAGATGCTGAGAGGAGTTTCTAAATCTCCTGAAATTTCTTTGAAAAAAGGAATTTTAGTAAGGGTTTCAATCACTCAGTTAATATATAAGGTAATTAAGAATGAAAAAAGCAATTCAGACTACGCTAGCTGTTAGTATAGCTTTGGCTTTAACCGCTTGTAATAATGATAATAATGATCCAACTCCAACCACAATGGATATTGCTGGTGGAGCTGTTAAAGGAGCTTTAGCTTCAGCCACAGTTAATGTATATGCTGCAAACGATACTGCTAAAGCGACAGTGCTTGCAACTACACAAACTGATGCAAACGGTGATTATACCGTACAGGTTATTGATGATTCAGGCGCAGCTATTACTGGTGCATTCTTAATTGAAGTAGTTGCAGACGAAGATACAACTATGATTTGTGATGCTTCAGTCTGTGGAACACTTGCATATGGCGATACAATACCAAATGAAGAACTAACAGGCTTATCTTTATCAACCATTTCTTATTCAGACGGCGAAGCAATTGACGCTGATGTGAACTCATTAACAACGATGGCAACAGATTCTATCTTAGCATCCGCCGCCATTGAAGGTTCAGCGCTAGATTTAGGCAATGTTACAGCAGCAAGCTTTTTAACGCTTCAAGAAGATGCCTCTGAAATCGTTGGTGCTATATTAGGTGTAGATCTTTCAGAATCAAATATTTTTGCTATCGACATTGTTGATGCTTCAAAAGCAGACACTGTTTCTACAACAGACTCAATTGCTGCGACATTAACCCTTATTAATGCATCTTTAACAAGTTTAGACGTTGCTGATGGTTCATCATTAGCTGATGAGATTGTTAGTTACCTTGATGCAGTTGAAGTTGTAACAGCAACATTATTAGCTGACCCTGATGCTGACTTAGGCACTGGTGATTCAGCTGCGGCACTTGCAACAGTTAATGCAACACAAGCACAAATTGCAGATGAAGTTGATATGATTGCTGCTGCAGTAGTAGCTGAAACGGGTGGTGATGATATTCCTGTAGCAGATGTTCCTACAGAAGTTGATGAAGACGCCCTTGCTGATACTGTTGGTGACATCATTACCGGTACTGGTGGTACTGGTGGTACTGGTGGTACTGGTGGTACTGGTAGCTAATTAGTCACCTATTTTATGAAACCCGCCTCATGGCGGGTTTTTTATTGCAAACTTTTAAGAGGATAAAACTCACATGAAGCGCAGCTTGCTTGCATTCTTTTTCCTGTTACCTGCCATTGCTACGGCCGAACAAGAAGTATCAACTTCATTTCAGGGGTATAGTGGCCTTATCAATACTCCAACGGCCGAGCTGTTTGATAGTGGTAAATTGTATTTTCAATACAGTAATCTAAGTAAATTCGATGGTTCAAGTCAATTTGACGGCCCTTATTTTTCTTCGGCTAACTTTCATTTTGGTATTGGCTTATGGGATTATGTAGAGGTTTCAGCTCGTAATTTTGCGGGTCATCAAGGATTTAATGGTGGCTCAGATCTTTCAAGTAATATAAAGATTGGCGTTCCTTTTATTCCTAAGGACTGGTTTAAATTAGCTTTTGGTATACAAGATATAGGTGGTGCTGGTGCAGCTAGTTTTAATGATGCAAAATACATGGTTGCATCACGTAACATTTTTGAAAGTGTTAATTTCTCTGTGGGGCTAGGCCAAAGTGAATCATCCATAGGCCGACTCAACGGTCTCTTTGGTGGTATTTCATGGCAAGCAAATAACTGGGCCAAAGTATCATTAGAATATGATGCTGCTGATACCAATCTTGGTCTACATTTTTCATCCCCACAAAACTGGTTTACAAATGGTACTAAGTTAACAGCCAATGTTTTAGCTTATAGCTCAAGTGAAGCTCTCCGTGATGAGTTCTATTATGGTGTGGGCTTATCTATGCCACTAGAATCGCCAGCGACTAACTCCACCAAACAGCAAAGGGAGTATACCAGCTCAACTCATAATTGGGGTCAGAACCATATTGATAGTACAGGCAGCCTAGAAAAAGTAAAAAACAGACTGATTAAAGAAGGATTTGAATCAATAAGAGTAGGTAGAACTGATAATAATACCGCCTATATAGAGTTAGAAAACCATATCTACAACCGTAACCAGCTTGATGGGCTAGGTGTAGCGCTCGGATTTATCAGCACGGGTTTAAATACAGAATACAGTAATTTTATGCTAGTGATTAAAGAGCGCGAAGTGCCAATTCTAGAGGTTACTGGCTCATTGGCTGATTACCGAGAGTTCTTATATGAACAACAACCATTAAAGATTAAGATTTCAACCGACACATTTTCCTCCCAGCAAAAAGTGCAATTAGCAGATAAAAACAACGCCAATGATTCTTGGTTAAAGCCGCGCTTTACTTTTTGGCCATCATTAGTTTCAGCTGTCGGCACCGAATATGGTATGTTTGATGTATCGCTAGCCTTGGTCAGCCATCTCGAATTACCGTTATGGCCTGGTGGAGCACTTTCTGCTGTTCATATGACTCAGCTCACAGAAACCCAAGACTTCAAAGACGGTCAATACTTTAGTGATTGGAAACAGAAAACCGGACTACAAGAGTATAGTTTACACCAAACATTTGCCCTGCCTTATAACATTAAGAATATGACTTTTGCTGGAAGATATCGTGAAAGTTATAACTTTTTAGCCAATGAAATTCGCTGGCAAAATGGTGATGGTAGTCACCGCATCAATTTGCTAACGGCAAAGTATGAAAACCAGGAAATTGCAGAAAGAAAGCCATACCAGGGGTGCAATATATTATTCCCAGCCTGCTGGCCACCAAAAGAATCAACTAAAAGAGAAGTAATGATGGGGATGTACCGTTATTATTCAGCAAAATTGGATGCTTCAGCCGAGATAAAAGTCGGACAATATTGGCAGCAAGATAAAGGGGTTGTTTTCAAATTGGAACGCATGTTTGGTGATGTAACAATAAATCTGAACTATAAAAATACTAAAATTGACAATCAAGAGGCCAATCAATTTGTTGGTCTAGGCTTTTCGGTTCCGTTAACACCACGCAAAGACCATAGCAATAAATATGTTCAAGTAAGAGGGATCCCAAAATGGAACTATACGATTAATACCTTAGTGGGGACTAAAGTAAATGTATTAACACCAGGTTCTGGCGATTCAGCTCGAATGTTTTATAATCTTGATAATTTCTACTATAACCTAGATCGTTTAGGAGAAGCATATATTTATAATAATGCTAACAGATTGAAACAAGCTTTTGAACAAACGGTACGCTAAATCATTAACAATAATGAGAGCACCAGTAAACAGAATGATAGTAATGTCATTCTGTTTACTGGTATCAGCATAAGAAGTTATTTTAAACTTACTTCATTAATAAGCATTCTTATCGATGAATCCCTTAAAAAGGGTCGCAATAACTATTTTAATATCAAAACCAAGTGACCAGTTACGAATATAGTCAAGGTCATGTTCTACACGCTTTTCCATTTTTTCTAGGGTATCTGTTTCCCCACGCCAACCATTTACTTGTGCCCAACCAGTAATTCCCGGCTTAACCTTATGACGTAGCATATAACCGTTAATAATCGACCTGTATTCCTCATTATGTGCTACAGCATGAGGACGGGGTCCAACTATTGACATGCGGCCTTGTAATACATTAAAAAACTGTGGCAATTCATCGATTGACGTTGAGCGAATAAAACTTCCAATTGATGTTAAACGTACGTCATTTTTCTTAGCTTGCGTAACTTTATCACCATTTTCCATTACGGTCATAGAGCGAAACTTCCAAACTTTAATTGCCTTGCCATCAATCCCATAGCGAATTTGCTTAAACAACACAGGGCCTGAAGAAGTCATTTTTATTGCAATACTAATGATTACAAGTATAGGCAGAATTAACAGCAAAATAACGGTTGATAAAACAATATCTTCAATCCGTTTTAGAATCGCATTTCCTCCATCCAGTGGGGAATCGTAAATACTGATGGTTGGGACACCAACAATCACATCACTTCTTGCGTGCAAGAGTTCAAATATAAAAATATCAGGAACCAAATACACTGAAACAGTACAATCAGCAAGCTCATTCATTAACCACTTTATGCGTTTTTCAGCCCGCATTGGTAGTGTAATATAAACTCGATCAGTTAAGCCTGCCTTACAGTCTTTTACTAATTGTTCTAAATCACCGCTCAGCGGTATAGTAGAATCATCTCTAGTAACAACCCTATCATCATAATACCCATTAAAAGTTAAGCCTAAAGACCGATTTAACTCTATCTTATTAACCAGTTTTTGGCCTAAATCCCCTGCACCTGCTATGACAAAAGAACGGGTATTGAGGCCCTTGCGACGTAAACCTGATAACCCTATTCTTAATACTACACGGTAACTAATCAATAACAGTAAAACTGTCATAAGCCACATTAGCTTCAAATATGCATCGTTTAAATACTGTGGAGTAAAAATAGCTGCGCATAAAAAAACTATACTTGCGGATATACCCCAATGAATAATAACCTTCTTTATTTCTTTATAAAGGGAAAGACCACGCCATGATATATACAAATCATCTAACCCACTGGTAAAATTAAATATTACCACTGCAATTGCACTTATCGCGCTTTGCTGTAAATTCCAATCTATTTTAAAATAATACGCACTAATATATAAGCCAAATACAATAAAGAAAATATCAAAAATTCGTTGTATCAAAGAAACTGCTGATTGATTGCTTTGCAGCACCCCATGTACTTTTTGCATCATGTAATACTCTAGTTTAGTTATTGAATATAGCGCATACACTTAAGCCTATTTATAAGAATTAAGAAATATGACTAACGGGGTTATTTATCTACGTTTAAGTTTTTCTTTAATAAGTAAACAAGCGAATTTTGAATTAGTAACCAAGTACCTCTTCCACATCCGTCTAGGCTCTTGCACCACACGATAGAGCCACTCAAGCCCATATTTCTGCATCCACACTGGCGCTCGCTTTACTTTACCTGCGACTACATCAAAAGTACCACCGACTCCCATAACAAAGTCGACGCCTAATTTGTCTTGCCATTTATTAATGAAGTTTTCTTTTTTAGGAGATGTAATTGCGACAAACAATAATTTTGCACCAGACGCGCGTATTTTATTAACCACAGCCTCCTCGTCATCCCAAAAGTAACCATGATGAAATCCAGCAATTGTCAAAGCAGGGTAAAGTTCCTCTACTTTATTCGCGGTTATCTCAACAATCTCTTGCTCTGCACCCAATAAGAAAACAGGAAAATCCCGGTTTGCACTCATAGCCAGTAAATTATGAAATAGATCAACACCTGCGACACGTTCAGTAATTTTGTGACCACATAGTCTTGCTCCAAGAACAACACCCATCCCATCAATGTTTATCACATCACAAGCTTTAATCGAGTTACTCAATTCAACATCATTTTGCATATGAACCAACTTGGCTACGTTAACTACAACATGTTGCAAAAACTCACCCTTTTTCAGCTTATCTTCTATGTAAGCAACACTTTCGCCCATTGATAAATTATCCATAGGCGCATCTAAAAACTCTATTCTGGACATTTGACTTCCTTTCCTCTTGTTTGTTGCTCTGCTGATCCTATGTCTTCTAGGTTATGCTTGTTAGTAAACTGATTGAAAAAGGCAAACGAGTAATAAACCCATGCTTGGGTCCAACGAATGTAATCCATCCTATTGGTAAAACTCTTATGCTTTTGATAAACAAAACGCTGTTCCTTAGGCATATAGAGTGACTCGATCGCTTTGCCAATAATTTTATCAGCTAACTGCACGTCTTCTTCAGTTCCGCCTACTTTCAGCAAAGTAAAAATAGCCTGTGAGACACAATGCATATCTAACGGGTAACGATTGTTATGATAATATTTTGCTGTACCGTCTTGTTCAAACAAGTGCTCTTTATAAAACACTAAACCTTGAGCAATGCTACTATCAAACACATCCGTAGTTAACGAAGTACGTAATAAATGTAACGCTTCTAAGTTATAACCTGTGTGAAATCCATCAATAAATTGATGATGATGTCTAGAGCCATATACCCATGAACCATCAGTAGCTTGATCTGATACTGACTGGAGAGCTATCTTTATTGCTAACTTTTTATATTCTTCGTTATTTATTATGTTAGCGACAAAGCCCACCCATGCCGCGCCCCATAGACTGGCGTTATGTACAAAGGCTGTTTCTCCAGGGATATAAGCAAAAAAATCACGCCCCTCATGCTGACAATGTAAATTATTTACAATAAAATGCGCTGCATCTAATGCGGGTTCACTATATTTTGTATCACCAGTAACCTCACTTAAGGCATACAAAGCCTGTGCTACATAAATGGTGGTTATTATATTCGGTTTACCTTTAGGAACATAAAAAGCACGAGCATTCCAATCGAAATGATAGCCCCAGCACGCATGTTTCCATTGACTTATATTACTTTGTTGAGTGAGTAACCAATCAGCTAAAGACTTAGCTTCAATTAAGTATTTAGAATCGTTTGTGCACTTATAATCTTCAATTAACCCTAGGATAAACAGACCTATTCCTTTAGGGTTTCGGCCCTTTGGAATGGCTAAACCAGCCCTCAGATTTACAATAGAGCGCTTATTTAACTGAGTCCACGCTAGACCAACTAGGCCCTTTTTTAATTTTGGAAACCAAGTAAAAAAGCGGCTATTTAAACCATCAAATGGATCTTGCCCAGCGAAATTATTCTTTTGCGCATTAGATAAAATTTTCTCAGTAATTCCTTTTAAATCTCGATTCATTTGGCCTTACTCAGTAGCTCTTGGTAAATAAGTTCTAATTGAGGAACAATAACTGCGGGGCTAAAATTTAGTTGATACTTTTCTTTTGCTGCAGCTGAAAACTCATCTCTCTTCTCAGAATCTGCTAACATTATAACCAATGCTTCTGCTAAGGCATCAACATCTCCTGCATCTATTAACAATCCTTCTTTTTTATCCGTTATTGCATCGGGAATTCCACCAGCTTTTGAAGCTACAACGGCGACATCAGCAGACATAGCTTCTAATATTCCCATAGGAAAGCCTTCATTATAACTCGGTAAACAATAGACTGTTGCGTCAGCCAAACACTGATTTTTGGTATCACCTGAAACCCAACCAAGAAAAGTAACTTGATCTGCTATTCCTAACGACGTGACTTGTGTTTGATAACCGGTTAAATCCCCATCACCACCAAGTTGCAATTGGGAATTTGGATAATCAGTAGCAATTTTTGCAAAAGCGTTTATTAAATCTTCCACTCCTTTACGCTGACCTAATCGTCCTAAAAATAAAATATTTTTTTGCTGAGATTTCTTAGAAGGTAATATAACTTCTGGTACCGCATTATAAACGATACAAGCTTTATTTGGATCCTTTACAATGGTATTCATCCAAGCTAACCACTGACTTGACAACACAATTACTTTATCAGCCATATTAAAAGTATCGACAATATGTTGCTTTCTTTTTGAACTTTCATTTGAATAAAACTCCTGGAATTCAGAGCCATGCAAATGGATTATTGTTTTTATAGAAAAGAATTTAGCCAGTCTGACTATAATTGCTTTGCGGGTATAGCTCCCACGTGAGGACATATGTACGTGCGCAACCCCAACTTTATAAAATATAGCGTAGAAACAAAGCATTAATATAGATTTTGCAAATGTAAAAATGGCAGATAATGTATTACTATTGTCTGACGAGTGACTAGACAATTTCTCTGAGGACGTTCTTCTAAAAAAATTTGCATCTTTCAGTACCTGAAGCACTGTTGCAATACCACCCTGCCCATTGATATTGGTGGCTATTGTTAAATTTATATTTTTTCTCATCACTCTTTAATATCCTGTGTATATTACATATAAAATAAATCTACACTCCTCCGTAATTAATTTATCGGCGTGCATATTCTGGTTATCTAGATTATTCAATTAAACTTCATTCATATGAATCCTCAACTAAATTATTTTTATGCATTAGTATCGGATTTATTTAAGACGGCACAATTCTAACCTTTAAAAAAAAGATTTTATAAGTTATCTCCAGTATTATTTGTTTCATTATTTTGTAAATAGCGTAAGGTAATTATGGCCGTCATTACATATGGCGGAGATAACAATGAGAATGACATCGCATTATCCAGCAGGAAAACAATAACCAAGGCAAACCATTGAGTATTATACTGTTGGTACCCATAGAAAATAAAAAATATTAAATATAGCAAACCACCAATAACACCGAGCTCAACAAAAAGGTGAGGGTAAAAAGTGTCTGTAGTAGATAAAACCCCCTCTAAACCATACCAATTAAAATTATAAATGTAGTACATTACAGAGTCATAAGCCGTTGATGACGGACCTCCAAAACTTCCTAAACCCGCACCAAATAAATTCCCACGTAGCACTTCAGCATACAAAACCCTATATGATTCGCTTCTTGCTGAATTCCCTTCAATGATATAAAAATTGAATTTTGATACAACCAAATCTGTATAGTCTTCAACGAACCCACCAAAAATAACAAGTAAAATAATTACCAATATAATCAGGATTATTGACTCTAATTTAATATGCTTCACCTTAGAGGTAATCATCAAATAGATAAAAAAACCAACAATCACTTTTAATGACGTTGAAAGAAACATAAAAGTTAGAAATATATTTTTATATTTTTTTATCTTGTCACAATTGCTATTACGCACAAGAAGATAACCACAAAAATTTATAAAACCAAAAAGTGAAAAATAACCTATCCAACCTTCGGCTCGAAGAAGATATCCATATTCAATTCTTGGTTCATATATTAATGGTAAATTTAGGAAGTAAGATACATAGTAAAAAACTTGAAATATATCGTTAGAGAGAATTAGATATATAACGAACCTAGCTAATGTTTCCAGATTTAAATGGGCATATAATGAAAGAAGAATAATTATTGGGATCAAAAACCGTAAAAGCTCTTCTTGTGCCGCACTATAGTTTAATGCTATGTAAAAATTGTATAGGAGAATAATAAAAATAGGTAATAAAAGATAAACAGCTTTATGTACAAACCTAGTTGAAACTATAACTCCAACTAGAAAAATAAGCCCAAATAATTTGAGAGTTACGGAGCTAGCGTTTCCAGTAACAAAAAGTAACTCACTAATGAAAAATAAAATTAGAGCGATAAAAACAAATGCCGTCCTTATGTTTTTATCTTCAGTAGTGAATGTCATTTTACCTTCTTTGCTGGAACACCAGCCCATACTTCACCTATAGCAACGTCTTTTAACACTACGGCGCCGGCCCCTATAGTCGCGTTGTTACCGATTGTCACATTGCCTAAAACCATTGCTCCAGCGCCTATATAAACATTATTACCAATAACAGGAAGAGTTTTATAACCGGATCGACCACCAATAGTTACAGATTGCGATATAGTGACATTCTCACCTATTATTGCATTTCTGTGTACTACCACCGCTATTCCGCCATAAGCAAAAAAACTACCTTTGCCAATTTGTGTTCTAGGGTCAACTGCACAGTTAAAAATAAGCCTAATAAAAGCCTTAAAGAACATTGCAGCAAATGGCACATGATGCCGATGTAACCAATTTCCAATTCGATATAACTTAGTTACTGACATAACAATTCCCCTGCCACTTTTTTTGCTAATAAAAAACGATACATATTACAAAATAGAAATATTACAGTTAGTATTAAAAATGAAAATTCACTAATATTATTCACAATTAGCATCAGAGCGAAAAAGTAGATAGCTGCAACTTTAAATGTAATTAATAATAATTTCTGGCTACTCTCATTTACCATTAAAATATTGGAGTAAACCAATGTTTTATTGGCAAAAAATGCAGAAAAAACAATAAAACTCATAGAGATAATTTCAATAGGGTAAACATTGCCGGTGAAATAAAACGACACTATAAAAGCTATTAATATATTTAGTATCAGAGTTAGCCAGTTAAACAAAGAAATTTGACGATGCATGTTTTGTGACATTTCTAACAAAGCTACTTTGTCATCACCTACTTTGGTTAATTGCGGTAATTGGCTTAAGGAGATAGCTCTAGGTATTAATAATGACACGGCTGTTATTGCAATAAACACTGAGATTAACCCTGCAAATTCAGCTCCAGTTAAAAGTTGAGCTGCTGGAATAATGCTTAGTACTAAACCACCACTTAAAAAGTTATTAAAACCGAACTCGATTCCTTTTCGCTCGGGCCATTTTAAGCGAATACGAGCACCGCTAGAGTAATTAATTAAACATATAGCAATTAATGAGCTTACGAAAAGCGGTATCGAAATTGAAAATATGGCATTTTTAGACGTAAAAATAACCACTAGTGTAAATAGGATAATCAATAAATCTAAAACAATTAATTTCAAATATTCTTTCAAAGACAACAGGTAATGGCGAGGGAATTGGTAAAGTGACCACGCTAAACTAAGTGCGAGAAACTCTAAAATCATTTCCAACGAAAAGAAATAGTAACCAAACAACATTATAATCGGTAGCAGGCCACAATAAAGAATCATTCCCATCGCAAACAAAGAATTAAACTCTTCTACTAAGACCTTTCTATCGTTCAATTTTGGTAATCGAACTAAAATAAGTGAAGACCAACCTATTGCAGTAAAGAAGGCTAAAATTTGAGCTGTTGAAAATAAAGAAGCTGTCTGCCCTAATACAGTAGCCCCTAAGAGTATTTCAATTAATAAAAATATAATAACCTTATAGGCCCCAGGCATACCTGTGGCAACAATAACGTTCAATTTTTCAAAATTTATTAAACTTTTCACCATATCCCTTTGGTGTCAATTATGTAATCGCCTTTCACAGCTACCGTTTTAAACTGATGATGATCAACGAGCAAAACATGTACATCTGCCCCTTTACTAGCATTATCAAAAGAAACTAGTTCTATATTTTTAAACTGACTAGACAAGTGATTAATATTGGGTTCGACCGCCATTACAGTGCCTGCATGCAGCTTGGCAATATTTTGGGTTATTGCGAGCGCTGGGCTTTCACGCAAATCATCAATATCAGGCTTAAATGCTAAACCATAACAAGCAACAGTAACTTCTTTCACGGTTTTATTTGGATTCGCTTGTAAAAAATCAGCAATAGCAACCTTTACCTTGTTAATAACCCACTCAGGTTTATTATCATTAACCTTGCGTGCTGTATGAATGAGTTGTGCTTGTTCTGGTGTTTTACTAACAATAAACCAAGGATCAACGGCAATACAATGTCCGCCAACGCCGGGGCCAGGTTGTAAAATATTAATGCGAGGATGGCGATTAGCCAAGGAGATAAGCTCCCAAACATCAATATTTAATTTGTCACAAATAATTGATAATTCATTAGCGAATGCAATTTGAACATCACGGCAAGAGTTCTCTGTGAGCTTTGCCATCTCAGCAGTACGAGCATTGGTAGTAACACAATCGCCTTCGACAAAAGTTTTATAAAGTTCAATTGCACGTTCAGAACATTTCGTGGTCATTCCACCTATTACACGGTCGTTTTCAACTAATTCACGAACAACATGTCCAGGAAGAACACGTTCAGGACAATGGGCAACATTAACATCAGCTCCTCCCCCTACTTGCTGTGGAAAACTTAAGTCACTTCTAGCTTCAGCAAGCCATTCAGCCATCTGTTCTGTAGCCCCAACTGGTGATGTTGACTCAAGTATAACCAAGTCACCTTTCTTCAATATTGGTGCTATAGCTGTAGCTGCTGACTCAATATATGCTAAATTAGGCTCTGGAATATCGTCAGTTGCACAAGGTTTGAAAGGGGTAGGTACTGCAATTAAAAATGCATCAGCCTCTTCTGGTATTGTTGTTGCTTTTAAATAGCCTTCAGTCACTGCAGCATGAACTAACATATCTAGTTCAGGTTCAACAATATGTATTTCACCGCGATTAATAGTATCAACTGCATGTTGATTTATATCGACACCAATTACTTTGATTTTACGTGATGCAAACATGGCTGCGGTGGGTAAGCCAATATAGCCTAGGCCTACTACTGAGATCGTTTTAAAAGACACTTTATTTATATCCAATTAATTATTTACTATCTGCATAGCGCGAATAAATTCCCGCCTACTGTTATTAACACATTAAAATAGCGCGATTATAATCTCGCCTACATTGCTAAAATATCACAAATTCGTTGGCATGCTTTGCCATCACCATATGGATTGTGAGCAAAACTCATTGCATTGTAAGCATCATTATCTGTCAATAATGTAGCTAGCTCAGTGGTAATTTTAATCACATCAGTGCCAACCAACTTAACCGTGCCTGAAGCAACAGCCTCAGGCCGCTCTGTGGTATCGCGCATAACCAGTACTGGTTTTCCTAAGCTAGGAGCTTCTTCTTGAATCCCGCCCGAATCAGTCAAGATAATATGAGACCGATTCATTAAATACACAAATGGGAGATACTGCTGGGGTTCAATTAAATGCACATTATCCACATCCTTCAAAATTCTATTTACTGGCTCTTGCACATTGGGATTAAGGTGCACAGGGTATAAAATTTGACATTCAGGGTGTGCTTTAGCCGTAATAGCTAGTGCTTCACAAATCCGTTCAAAACCACCACCAAAACTTTCACGACGATGACCTGTTACTAAAATGAGTTTTTTAGTTTCATCTAACATTGGAAATTGTGCGGCTAAGGTAGCACTTAAGTCACTATCACTTTCAATTTGCTTTTTAACGTGTAGTAAAGCATCTATAACAGTATTACCTGTTATATAAATATCTTTTTCTAAATAGCTTTCATTTAATAAGTTTTGTTGCGACGTTTCTGTAGGTGCGAAGTGAAACTTCGTTAATGCTCCAGTCAGCTTCCGATTGCCTTCTTCAGGCCAAGGAGAATAAATATTGCCTGTTCTAAGGCCAGCTTCAACATGGCCTACTGCAATTTGTTCGTAATAAGCGGCTAAGCTTGCCGCAAATGTTGTGGCGGTATCGCCATGTACTAAAACAACATCTGGCTTAAACTCTTTTAAAACAGGCGTTAATTCAAGAATTATACGACTTGTGATTTCAGGGAGGGTTTGACCTGCTCTCATTAAATCTAAATCATATTCTGGTGTTATTTCAAATAATTCCAGCACTTGATCCAACATTTCTCTATGCTGCGCTGTTACACAAACTTTTGCATCAAAACGTTCATCATTCGCTAATACGTGAACTAATGGAGCCATCTTGATAGCTTCTGGGCGGGTTCCAAATACTGTTAATACTTTCACTTTTCTTCCAATTGAATAGTTTACAACTCACATTATATCGTTAAATATAGAGTGGGGTATTTCCCTGAGTCTTATAATTCAGGGGTCATACATCGTTTTCTGGATTATCAACAACACATATTTGATATAATTGTGTGTGACTCATTTATTACTAATCAGATTTATACTCATAGTTATAATAACCATAATAACCATAAGCATTACTGGTTTTCTTCTCCACTCCGTTAAAAATAACACCTTTGACATCAATGCCATTTTGTTCAAAGCGATTCCGGGTATATTCAATTTCCCTAATAGGATTTTTAGCAAAGCGGGTTACTAATAAAGTTGTACCCGCATGTGCCGCAACAATTGCAGGATCGGTTACAGCTAAAATCGGTGGAGTATCAATAATCACAAAATCATATTGCCCTTTAACTTGTTCAATAAAATCAGAAAAACGTGGTTGAAGTAATAGCTCAGAAGGGTTAGGTGGCACCATACCTCGAGTAATAATATCCAAATTTTCGACACCACTTGCTTTGATTACTTGCTCAAGCTTGAGCTTGCCTGATAAGAGATCTGATAAACCAGAATCCCACTCAAGATTAAACCAGCGTTGTAAATACCCCTTACGCATATCTGCATCTACGATTAATACCCTTTGCCCACCCTGTGCCAATATTGCGGCGAGGTTAGCTGAGACAAAGGACTTTCCAACACTAGGAGAAGGTCCTGAAATAGTAATAATATTATTTTTCGCTTCGATCATCGCAAAATGTAAACTGGTACGTAAACTACGTATTGATTCTATGGTTAGGTCAGCGGGGTTATCTATCGCTAATAAGCTCATTTCAACTTTAGCCTTACCTTTCCTACCACGTATGAATTTGCTATTTAGCGTTTCTTGGTATTTAGAAAAAGGAACTGAGGCGTATACAGATAAACCTATGGCTTCAATTTCACTTGGATCTTCTACACCTTTGTTAAGAGCCTTTTGAATTAATACAATTGCAATGGCAATAAAGCTCCCCAATAGGGTAGCTATAATTGCTATTAATGCTTTTTTAGGTTTTACCGGTTCAGTTCGGTCAACTTCGGCATGATCTACCACCCGCACATTACCCACAGTACCCGCACGGACAATATCCAGCTCTTGTGTTTTTGCCAAAAGTAACATATAGATTTCGTTGCCTACTTCAACATCACGCATCAAGCGTAATAGTTTCTGCTGGGTCTCAGGTAACGCCTTAACTTTTGAACTAAGGTTTTCCTTTTGTTGCTCTATAGACTTAATTTGGCTGAGTACGGCTTGATAATTAGGATGTTGACGTTTGAACTTAAGTGAAATTTGCAACCTTTTTAGTTCAAGTTCTTGTAATGCTGTATCAAGCTCAACAATTTGCTCAAGTACTCCCTGAGTTTCTAATGATATATTGACTGATTGCTGCTGTTTTTGGAAATCATTAAAGTCTGCTTCAGCATGTTCTAGATTGGTTTTAATCTTTGGTAAATGCACCTTTAAAAAATCGAGTGATTTTTTTGCTTCTGCTGAGTTACGTTCTACATTCTGTCGGACATAGATATTTGCAATTTCGTTTAATACTGTTTCGGCATGTTCAGGAGCTTCATTTTGATAACTGAGATTGATAATGCCCGATTTTTTACCTTTCTCCGCCGCACCTATTCGTTTCTGCAACGCTAAAATAGTACTTAAACGATGATTCTTTATCAAAGTGAAACGCGTACCTGGACGAGCAATCAATTGTCGTACAGTAATTTTGAATAAGTTATTGCTAGCTTCAGTTCCAACTTTACCAGAAAGAACCTTTTTACCGTCTGGCGCATATAAAGTAAAACTTTGTTCTTCACCAGCAATTAATTCAAATTCAAACTCTTCACCAACCAATCCTTGAGGCACTTCAAAGCGGAATAAATCGAGTATTTCACCGCCCCAAGCATAACTGCTAGCACCAAACATTGGCTCAGCTAATTGGTTTTCACTTAGAGGCGTAAACTTGCGAGAAAAGTAACCTCCAATTAATGGAAAGTATTTAGGCTCTACTACAGTATCAAGTTTCAAATTATCGATTGCCTCGCCCAAAACAGTGCGAGATTTTAGTAATTCAATTTCAGTTATTGCCTCAGATGTCCCTTCGAACATACTAGCCATATCATCAAGGCCAGGTACTGATGGACTGCTTTCTTCAACTTGGATCATCGCCGTTGCTTGATAGACAGGCGTTGACAATATCGCAAAGGCTACTCCAACTATCGAGAATATAGCCGTAATGACTGTAATAAACAATTTGCGATCTAATAAGGTACCGAACAATGCGAGCAGGTCAATATCATTGGTGTCGACAGTTTGGCTTCCGGTCGATGGAATTTTAGGTTGCATACTCATACTACAGAGTGTCCTTTATAAATACTTTGTCCAGGCTGAACAAGCCTGGTCAATTAACTGATATACATGTTCGAAAGCTTCTTTACTCTTCCGATAAGGGTCTGGAATTTCTTTATCACCAATCCATTTCCCTAATAAAAAGGTTTTACCCCGTGCTTGTGGGTATTGTGCGAGTAAATCAGTTAAGTGGCGCTCTTCCATGACTAATATCAAATCATTTTCAGCGATAAGTAATGTCTTTAGCTGTCGCCCCTGATGATCACTCATATCAATATTATTTGACAAAGCAATACTAGATGCTGTTTCCTCTGCTCCTTTACCCACTAAGGCAGTTAGGCCTGCTGAAGATACTTTGACATCACTGTCAACTAGCTTGTCTTTTAAAAGGTATTCACCCGTAGGGCTTCTACAAATATTACCCGCACAAACTACTAAAATAGAATTAAACATGCCCATTAGAATAAGTTTCCTTGCGCCTTAATAGTTGAAATTGACTCAAGCGCTTCTACGGTAGGAACTAATTGGCTAATTAGTCGATTCCAACGTGCAATAGGTGCAGTTGTCACATAAACGATGTCTCGAGGTTGCAACTTAAACTGGTCAGCTAACACCAGCGCGACTACATTTTGTGCATGTAATTGATATACATCGGCAATTACACCTTCATCGTTAGCTGGGCGCTTACGTAGAACAAAAACACCATTAGCATTGGCAGTTTTTTCATTTAAACCGCCAACGTCGCTTAACGCTTCCGCCAAACTTAGACCATACCTATTGATCTCAATGCTTCCCGCTTTATTAACATCACCTAATACGAATACTTTTTGATTATCGGTACGATTAACATGGATTATGTCGCCATGCTGTAGCAAACGATTTTGAGTAATATCACCTTTGGTATAAAAGTCATCTAATTTTATAATTTCAGTACGATCACCTCGGGTAAAATTGACCGTATTCCAATCAGCTCGCTCACTTAAACCACCAGATAAATTTAAAGCATCAATTAAGGTCAATGGTATTTCACTTATTGCTTGAACCCCTGGTTTTTTTACTTCACCTGTTACATAAGCTCTTTGGCTTTTAAAACCCACTACTTTAAGATCTAGTTGAGGCTTTTCGATTACTTGGCTTAGCTTTTCCACTAAGACTTTATGCAACTCTCTAATCGTTTTACCGGCAGCAAGTACATTAGGGGCATAAGCATAAGTGATGGTGCCATCGGCTTGAATTCTAAAACCATCAAACTCAGCTGTACGTTGCACAGCAGCGGGGATAGTCAACTCGGGATGGTCCCAAACACCAATGGATAAAACATCGCCTACACCCAACACGTAATCATAGCCGTCGGTAATGACTGGCGTATATTTTTTAGCTTGTGAATAAGCCTGTTGACTGTCGTTTAAACGAGATATTAATGATGAATCAATAACAGAGATGTTTATATTTGAAAGATCATGTTCAAGCGTAGAGGTTTCAGGTTCTACATCAACGCCTTCCATATGGCTACCGGGGATAATACTACAGCCGCTTAATAACAATAACGATAGTGAGATAATTATTTTTTTAGAAGATATTAACATTGTGTAAATTTTTTCATTCCTTCGCTAATTTAATCAACTGTCCTGTTGCTTTTCGATGTTTTCTGCAAAATAACACCTAAAACTCATGCAGTTTTCGCTTTATTTTTATCTGCTCTATCTAGTTTATTTAGCCGACATTGCACTCACAACTACTAGTAGAGAGAGATATGTTAATACAAACACATGCAGACTTATTGATTTATGCAAGCACAGAGCTTACAAACATAGATAGTTCCGTAGCATATTAAGCGCGGAATGATACGCAACTTACCCACCATTGTCTATATAACCTGATTTAAAAATTGTGATTAGGTAAGGCAAGAGTCATTGCAAAATATAAGTAAGTCTTTCCCTCGCGAAAGAGGGCCAACGGCTAGGTTTTAACCTCTAAAGATCGAAATTAAGTATGCACCTAGTAATAGGCTATAGATAAGAAACCAAAGTGAGTATCAACGCTCTAATCCCGAAGGTTATAGATGGCTAACTAAATCTCTAATGGTAACCGCACCAAAACTTGTAACCCACCTTGAGGATGGTTATTTAAGGTAATTTGACCTTGATGTCCATCGCAAATTTCTCGACAAATACTTAAACCAATGCCACTACCGTCTGCTTTAGTTGAATAGTAAGGCAAAAAAGCCTTAGGCAATACATCAACGGGTATCCCTGTACCAAAGTCTCTGACGGTAATACAAAGTTGGCCTTGCTTCTTTTTAATAGTCACTTCAGTTGGTTGCACTATTTTTTGCGTAGAGCATGCTTGTTGTGCATTTTTAAGTAAATTAATCAGCAGTTGCTCAATTTGGCTTTCATCGCCAGAAAACATCAAAGTATCATCCTGTGAACGTAAGCTAAACTGATATAACTCTTGTAATTGCGCTAAGGTTTTCATTAAATCAAAGGTTTGCTTTTGTGGTCTCGATAACCGTGCCAACTGACTATAACTTTGAATGAATTCTGCCAATTTATTAATGCGTTTCGAAATAGTAGTAAATACTCGCGTCAATTGTGGTTCAGCCAAACGCTCTGCTAGTATATTACCGCTATGACACATAGAGCTAATGGGTGCGATAGAGTTATTAAGCTCATGATTTATGACTCTTATAACCTTCTTCCATGTTTGCAATTCTTGTTGATGCATTGCTTGGGTTATAGGCTTTAGTAACGTAAGTTGGTGACGACTGCCGTGCAATTTCAAATGATGTCGAGATAAATGCCAACTCTGCTCAGTTTTCATCTTGGCATTCGCTTCATCATCAGAGTTGTGAGTGTCAGCTGTCCCAAAAGTACTGTAACCACTGCCATATTTAGGCTCTGCCAACATTAATTGAATAATAGCATTATCTTTATCATCATGTTGACTAAGCTGTGGCATTTGCTCTGTTAATAGCTTTTGCCATGACATACCTAAAATGCTGCTCTGAGCAAAGAAGTGTTCCGCAGCACGGTTAGCAAAAATGATGGTATCTCTATGATTCACTAACACGGTGACAACATCTGAGGCATTAACCACTTTATCAAGTAATAGCTCCCTTTGATAAAGCGATTGTTTCTCTTGTCTTAGTTTGTCAGTCACTTGATTAAAGAGCGCTAATACTTCAGCTTGGCTATGACTTTTGTTGCTCTTGTTGTTCGCTAAGGTAATAGAAAAGTCACCGTCTTGTAAGTTACGTAGGCCATGTAATAACGTCTGCATTATTTGGTTATTTTGTTGGTGATAATGGCGATAACGTAATAAGGCTAAAATAACCAATAGTGAGGATGAGATACCAAATAACCACGGCGATTTTGGCATTAAAAAAAAGAAACTAACCAGGAAGGTAATATTAATAAACATTAATTGGGCTATTAACATAGGGTTACCATAAACATAAAACCTCAACTATCGTAGTCAGAACATAGATATTGTTATAGAAAATGAATTTCACCGGTGATCCCGTAGGCGGGAACTTGTTCGCGCAGTTCTTACGGGAGTTTATTCGAGCTTTTGGCCTAGTGCATCAACATCTATTTGATATTTTTCTATGCGGCGGTATAACGCTTGTCTACTTAACCCTAACTCGAGTGCCGCATGTTTAATAATACCTTTATGTTTACTCAGTACTTGCTCAATATTTTCCTTTTCATTTAACGCAGGCTCTAATTGTCCCGAAGCTAATTGAAAGTCACTCGGCACTAAGGTGCTACCATTAGTAAAAACTAACGCGCGTTTACAAGCATTTTCTAACTCACGAACATTGCCCGGCCAATTATGATGGGTTAATGCTTTAACTGCTTCATCACTCAATGAGTAATCATTGCCGATAAAATATTGCGCCAATGGAACAATATCAGTTTTTCTCTGCGCTAAATCTGGTAAATGCAGCTCTATCACATTGAGTCGATAATATAAATCTTCTCGAAATGTGCCTTGCTGCACTGCTAACTGCAAATTTGCATTGGTAGCACTTAGCACTCTCACATCGACTTTCAAGGTTGTATTTGAGCCTAAACGCTCAAATTCACCTGTTTGCAAAACTCTCAGTAATTTCATTTGACCTGGTAAGGTTAAATTGGCTATTTCATCGAGAAATAAAGTTCCACCAGTGGCCGCTTCAAAACGACCAATCCTTGCTTGATTAGCCCCGGTAAACGCCCCCTTTTCCGTACCAAAAAGCTCTGCTTCCATCAGTTCATGCGGCAAGGCGCCCATATTCACTTTAATAAAAGCACTGTTATGGCGAGGAGATTGTTGATGAATATAATCAGCAAGCTTTTCTTTACCTGCGCCATTCGCCCCTGTAATTAATACATTAACGTTTGCGGTTGCGACCTTGCTCGCTTGAGCTATCAAGGTTTGCATTTTTTGGCTTTTGTAAATGAAATTAGCTGTTGAGGTTTTCTCGCTTTGGCTGTGCTTACTTTTACTTGTTTGGGGTTTCTGACTATATTTTTCGACTAAATCAAGAAGTTTCACATCGTCCCAAGGCTTTTGTAAGTAGTCAGTCGCGCCACTTTTCACCAAAGCAATAGCTGTTTCTAATTGAGTCCACGCAGTAATTAGGATGATAGGTAAATCACTATTTAACGCTTTCAAGGCCGTAAATAGTGACTTCCCTTCTTTTCCAGAGGTAATACCCTGCGCAAAATTCATATCCTGAATAACAAGATCAACACGTTGATGAGATACAGCTAATAGCGCTTGTTTTTCATTTTCAGCCGTTAATACTGTATGACCATGTAAGCTTAATAACAACTCAAGTGCTTCGAGTATATCGGGGTTATCATCAACAACTAATATTTGTGGCATTCTGTTCCTTTAAAATTTCTGTAAACGGGAATTTATTCGCGCTTTGCTTACGGAAATAATTACAAATATGCGCGATTAAAATCACGCCTACACGGTTCTCGTGGCAATTACTGGCGGAATATTACTGGTCTTTATTGCGGGAATCAAAGTTGCGATAGTACCGGCTACAAAAATGACAACACTTGCTAATATGAATAACATAATATCTGGTTTACTCAAGCTAATATACTGACTTAATAAAATATTAAACCCTAAAGCCATCATTAAACCTAACGTACAACCGAGACTGTATACCAACCAATTTTCCGTTAATACATACAAAAGAATATCTTTTTTACGAGCACCTAACGCACGTCTAATACCAATGTATTTCTTCTGACGCGAAATATGAAATTGTGAATAAGCATAACTGCTAATCGCAGTCACAAATATCATTAATCCACAGAGTAATAAAAACAATTGAGCTAAACCTTGATCATGACTATAAAAGCGTTTCATATGCTCTGCCATAGTTATTATTCTGTATATATCACGCTCAGGCTGTACTGCTAAAATGGTGTCGCTTACTTTATTGCGCACTGCTTCTACTTGTCCTGGAGCCACCCTTAGTAAGTAAAAACGACTGGTAAAGATAAACTCCATTGCTCTATTATCAAAAACACCGTATTGCTTATTTACCGGTATTGTTGGGTCAAGCATAATATCTTTGACCACCCCGACAATTCGGCCATTATTTGTCTCTTGCCCTAATGCCGAATCATCGCCATAAAGTGCTTTTTTTAGTGAATTGGTAATAACTACATTGCCTGGTTCATTACCACCAAAATCTTGTTGATCATCTTTCGTTAAAAAACGCCCCTCCAGTAATGCTAATGCTAAGGTATTACCAAGGTTTTCATTGGATATGAAAAACTTTACATCTCGTAGGTACTTATCTTTTCTAATAATTTCAGGATCATCTAAATCATAAAAGTTACCCAACATACCATTTTTATTTATGGGCAATTGATTCATCATTGATACCCCTTTAACACCTGAAAGCTTACTTAACTGATGTAAGTCTTCACTTACAATTGATCGATAGTAGTCTAAATTACGGTATTCACCCGATGTCGGGCGTAATGAAATAATTAAGGTATTCTCTATATCTAAACCCGTCTCTTGCGCCAATTTATTGTTAGTATCTAGGGCTAAAATAGCACTGTTAATTAACAAACCTAACGTTATAGATAATTGTAATATTAATAGGCCGGTGGTAAATTTTCTGAGCAACAAAGATTTAAGTAGTGCTTTAATATTCATAATTTTTCCTTATGAGCTTAGCTATTTAAGCTCAGCAGAAATGGTGTAACGATTAGCGCGATATAATGGATACAACGCACTCGCAATAGAAGTCACTAATGCCAATAACATCCCTAATACAAGTAACTTGGGCTCTAATACGGCAAGGTTTGTTAAGCGTGGTAAAAATTGCACTGATAACTTTAAAAACAGCCAGCTTAGTACTAACGCTACCACGCCAGTAAATAATCCTAATAACACACTCTCTGTTAATCCCTGCACCAGCATATGTCGGTTACTCGCTCCTATAGCACGCCGTAAACCCACTTCAAACTTTGCCGCATGAAAGCGTGAAAGCAATAAGCTACTGGCATTGAAAATACACACAGACAAAAATAAGACAGACGCTAATGTGAATGCTAATACTTTTTGGTCGACAACCTTATTCACTTTTAACCACTCATTAACATTATGTAGTTCATTTTTTATTGCTAAAGGATGCTCCCCAGCGTCTTTCAGCTGTTGGCTATAGTTATCTAAATAGCTTTGCAATGCAGACTTTTGGTTCATATTCTCTAACTCGACCCATGCTTGCAGGTAATAAACATCTTTATCACGGGTTTCTTCAATGCCGGTGTAGTTAACAGCAGATGAGCTTCGTGCATGTATCGACCAGCCTAAATCTATTGCTGTTTCAAGTGGCGCAAATATATCATCAGTTAAGTTAAAGGCTCGCCCTTCTGTCGGATGGTAAAACAACGGGCGTAATACCCAAGGCTTCAAAACACCAACAATTGTCAGGAGTTCGCCATCAAGTTCGAGTGTTTTACCGACACTGTTTTTACCGGCAAATATCTTTTGATTTAATTCATCACCAATAACGATTTCCATACCTCGACTTTTTTCAAATGCCGAACCAAAGGCAAAAGGTGCATTAGTAAGTTCAAAGAAACCAGGGGTTGTGGCCCGCACCTCTGAATCAAAACGCTTCATACTGCTAGATTCAGCATCTCTAGCATAAACACCCGAAGCATAAAAAATTGCGCTGCCTTTGGTCAGTTTTGATTCAGCAATCGCCATCGCATCTCTATAGCGCAATATATGCATTGGCTCATCTGGTGGTTGGTCATCAGGCCAAGTGTTCATATTAATATGAAATAAATTAGCGCTTTTTTCTGGTATTGGATCACTCGCCATAGAGTTAACTAAAGCAAGATTTGCACACAATACGCCAACACCAATAGACAGGGTAAGAATGATTAAAAAATACAGAGTGGGAGCACGCTTAAAGCTCTGCAGTGCTAAAGTGAGGTTATAAAAAAACATACTGTCGTTACGCATCAGCCATCTCCTCAGCGACTGATGCACTCACCGCAGCAGAAACTGTTTTACCCTTGTTTTCAGCTGTCCGATCCTGTGGTGCGTAAATTTTAAAATCCGCAAGTTGACCATCAATCACTTGTACATTGCGATTTACTTCCCGTGCTTGGTCCGGATCATGGGTAACCATAATGATGGTAGCGCCATCTTTGTTAAGATCGTGCAATATTTCCATAACTTGACGTGCCATTAGTGAATCAAGATTACCCGTTGGTTCATCAGCGAGTAATATTTTTGGTTCACCAGCCAATGCTCTCGCAATAGCAACACGCTGTTGCTGTCCGCCTGATAATTGACTTGGCAGATATTTTAGCCTTGACGCTAAACCAACTTTTTCTAACGCTTGTTCAACTCTTCGCTTTCGTTCACTCGCACTAAAACCACGGTAACGTAGTGGCATGTCAACATTATCAAAAATACTATAATCGGGTATAAGGTTATAATTTTGAAAGATGAAGCCAATTTTTTCATTTCTTAAGCGCGAAAGTTCATCATCTTTTAACCCCTGCACACTCACACCATCTAACTCATACTGCCCTCGGTCAAAGTTATCAAGTAATCCTGCTACATTGAGAAAAGTGGATTTTCCAGAGCCTGAAGGCCCTGTTACTGCAACAAACTCTCCTGCTTTCACATTCAATGAGAAATCTCTTAAAGCATGCGTTTGAATAGTATCACTTTGATAAATTCTTGAAATCTTGTTCATATTTAGCATGGTAGTTCCTTTTGTATTTCGTCTTATTTAAGAAACACTCAGTCAACGAGCGCTTCTTTAATTTAGTTAACTATTATTGAGTTACACGATGATATTCAGCCGCCTAGATAAATTTGTTCCGCTTTATTGAAGTCTGCATAATCTGAAGTAATGACCTGCTGCCCTACGTCAAGACCCGACGTGATCTCGATATACTCAACACTACTAGCTCCAGTTGTTATCGCTATCTTATTTGCATAATTCTCTTCATCGATTTTGAAGATATACTTTCCACCCAAGGATCCAATAAAGGCACCACGTTTAACCATAAGCACATCTTCTTTTTTCTCAAATTCAATACGCGCATTAATGCGTTGATTTTGCCTTAATTGAATTTTCTGTGGGCCGACTATCTTCGCTCTTACTTTTACTTGATTGCCTTTAACCTCAGGTGAGATTGCAATAACTTCACCGCGAACTGTTATACCGGATATCTTCATTGAAACTTCTAGGCCAATGCCTAAGTCATCAGCATAGAATTCTGGTACACTCAATTCCGCTTCATATTCAGATAAGTCAACAATCGTCATAATGGCGATATTAGCTGCAATAGTATTTTTTTGTGCAACAAGCCAATTACCTACAACACCTTTTACTGGTGCTCTAATTGCTAACTCATCATGACGGCGCAATAACTCTTCCAAAATGAGTTTTTCTTTTTGTACTAAAAACTCTCTGTGTTGTTTTTCAAACTGAAAGCGCTCCATCGAAAACAACACTCTTTTTTTAGCATGTTCAAATAAACGTGTTGCATCAGTTACCGCATCTTTGCTTTTTAACCAATCAACCTCACTGATGATTTGTTTACCGTATGATATTTCTGCACGTTGAAATTCACGCTTAGCAACATTCAACTTTGATTGCGCAGTGTTCATGTTACTTTCAAGATCAAGTTGTGCTTCTTTATCAGCTAAAACACCTCGATTAGCATTGATACTCAGCTGTTCTAGTGTTGATTGTTGTTGCTTAATTAAAGCATCTAACTCAGGACTCATTAAGCGAGCGACTATTTGATTTAATGCTACAGCCTCTCCGGGTTTGGCTAACAAGGTAATTTTGCCCATTTCCGTGCTATAAAGTTGCGGTGCATTTGCTGCAACAGCTTTACCAGAAACAACAACATCACGTATTAAGTCACCTCGGATCACGGTTTCAATGTTGATGTTTTTACTATCAACACTTGGTATAGATGAATACCACTGAGATATGGTTGGCAACGTAATATAAGACAATACCAATAACAGTGATATGCTCAGCAATATCTTCTTTAACGCTACCTTTTTAGGGCTTGCTACCACTTGGTCCTGCCCACTTGTTCCTTCAATCATGTATTTCTTCTTAGTTTTCTATCAATGACCAAGTGTTGCAGAATCAATGCCAGAAAACATAAAACCATAACGTATTGAATTTATGGTGTTATTTAAATTAAGAGAAATATTGAGTGTCCGAACGGACACAGAGTATGTCCGTAACTGTCCGTATAGTGCAATACGGACACAAGTAATTTAGGTAGGGGAATTTACTAAAGAGGACTTAGCCTGCACACCCATTATGCTAATAAGTGCGCAGAAACAATAAAGCGACTTTGCAGTTAATACAAAGCGCATAATATGGATATGATCAGATCTATGCTAATCGTTTAGATTACAAATTTAATAAGGATGGGAGCTACTCTAAACTACCAAGTCTTTCTATTAATGAATTCCCTAGCTTTTTTATCTTGGTTAATTTGATTATAAGTTTTAATCGCTCTGTTTTTTCCAATTAAAATTTTAATTTGGTAATAAGACTCTCTCAATAGTGCCAAACCTGGTTTGCTCCACCAACTTTTGTTATAGAGTTTTTTGGTTGCAGCAACAGAGTCAGGCGATTGCTGAGATATCATTTCGGCAAGCTTAACAGCTCGTTGGTAAGGATCTTCATCTACATGGGTAACTAAACCATATTGAAGTGCTTGTGAGCCTTCAATAATTTCTCCAGTCATAACTAACTCTTTCGCTTTATCTAAACTGAGTAGTTCTTTTAGCGCTAACGTTCCCCCCATGTCGGGTATTAAGCCCCAGCGAGATTCCATGATAGATATAGATGCATCTGGTGTAGATATTCTAAAGTCACCACCTAGGGCAATTTGTAATCCTCCTCCCCAACAACGGCCTTTGATAACCATTATTACAGGGGCAGGGATATCTCGCCAACCCGTTGAAACGTACTGTGCCAAGTTAGCTCGCCAGGGTAACAACTTAAAGAGTAATTCTAGCGGTCCTTTTGTAGAGGACATAACCGCTTTGATATCTAAGCCAGAACAAAAGTCTTCGCCGTTTCCTGTAACAATAACCGCTCTAATCGTTCGATCTTTTTTCAACCGATTTATAGTTTTTCGTATCGCATGAAACATCAATAAATCTAGCGCATTACATTTGTCAGATCTATTTAGCTGAACATGGGCAACCCCGTTAGTTATTTCAAGATTGACTCTCTGTTCTGCATCAGTAGACATAGTAAGTACTCATAATTAGAAGTGGTATGACCACTAAGATATCGTAAATTTTCTGACAAGTCGACTGGAAAATACAAATACGTAATCAACAAGTTTCTTATCATTTGTTCGGGAGTGGAGTTTAGCAATGATCATATGGTAGAAAGTGAAGTTTCGAAAAGTCCTACGCTCACATGGGCTTTACTGCGACATAAGTCACACTACCCTTGGCGTTATTATCTTGCGGGATTAAAATCCAGTCTACAGTAGGCATGAATTTATTCGCGCTTATTCGTCATCGTTTTAAATCCCAGACAGCAAAAAGCCGCTCACTTTCGTAACGGGCTTCTCATTTTATTAGAAAGTGAAGTTTGGCAATGTCCTACGCTCATATGGGCATGTCTAATACAACTCACATTACCCTTGGCGCTATTATCTTGCGGAATTGAAATCCAGCCGACAGTAGGCGTGAATTTATTCGCGCTTATTCGTCATCGTTTTAAATCCCAGAAAGCAAAAAACCCGTAGCGTTAGCTACGGGT
>MAAB01029675.1_pt1 | contig 27364 bp, 20 predicted proteins | sample 1115991 | NCBI WGS metagenome assembly MAAB01 (sample SAMN04961124, study PRJNA320927) | seawater metagenome | isolation source: sample BD02T18 sea water enriched with oil for 18 days | place: USA:Gulf of Mexico | collected 2013-07-27
GATGCGCCAGACATGCGTCCGTCCGTCACTAATGCGACTCTGAAGCCTTTATCTTGTAATACACCAAGTAATGGTGTCAATTTATGCAGTTCAGGCATACCACGTGCTTTTGGACCTTGAAAACGAACCACTGCAACAAAGTCTTTTTCTAGTTCACCTGCATCAAATGCAGTCTGTAGTTCATGTTGGTCTTCAAAAACAATCGCTGGTGCTTTAATTATCAAGCTACTTTCTTTAAGTGACGACGTTTTAATAACAGAAACACCTAAATTACCTTTCATAACACGTAAACCACCATGAGAACTAAATGGTTTAGCAACCGTTGCAATAACGGCATCGTCAAGTGATTTTTCAACGCAATCAACCCACTTAAGCTCACCATTGTCTAAAATTGGCTTTTTAGTATATCGAGATAAGCCACGACCACAGATAGTTTCGACATCTTCAAACACTAAACCACCTTCAATAAGCTCCTGGAATAATAACGCCATACCACCCGCTTCTTGGAATTGGTTTATATCTGCGTGACCGTTAGGATATATACGTGTTAATAGTGGCACAGCTTCAGAAAGATCATTAAAGTCTTGGAAGTTAATAATGATGCCTGCCGCTTTTGCAAAAGCAATGATGTGCATGGTTAGATTCGTTGAACCACCCGTTGCTAATAATGCAACAATAGCGTTAACAACCGAGCGCTCATCTACCATTTTTCCAATCGGCATATAATTACCTGATTGCTGTGTTAAACGCGTCGCTTGACGAGCTGCGGCTTTGGTTAATTCTTCACGTAATTGTGTATTCGGCGCCACAAAAGACGCACCAGGTAAATGTAAACCCATCACTTCGACTACAAGCTGGTTGGAGTTGGCCGTACCGAAGAAAGTACAAGTCCCCGCAGAGTGATATGACGCCGATTCTGCCTCAAGTAAAGCTGCTTCGTCTACTTCACCTTTAGCATGCTGCTGACGAACTCGTGCTTTTTCTTTATTTGGCAGTCCTGAAGGCATTGGGCCTGCAGGTACAAATACCGTTGGTAAATGCCCAAACGTCATACTAGCGATCAATAATCCCGGTACAATTTTATCACAGATACCTAGCATTAACGCGCCGTCAAACATATTGTGTGATAAGCCGACAGCGGTTGACATCGCAATTACATCGCGACTCATCAAGCTTAAGTCCATGCCGGGTTGGCCTTGGGTAACCCCATCACACATAGCAGGAACACCTGCAGCAAATTGCGCAACACCACCAGCATCTTTCACTGCAGCTTTGATTATATCTGGATATGTCTGATAAGGCTGGTGAGCACTAAGCATATCGTTGTAAGCTGAAACAATAGCGATATCTGAATGGTTTATGCCGCGTAATGAAGATTTGTCATCCTTACCACAGGCAGCAAATCCGTGTGCTAAATTGCCACAAGATAAACTTGCTCGATGAACTGTATTGGATTTTGCTGCATCAAGCTTTGCTAAATATTCAGCTCGGGTTTTAGCACTACGTTTAATAATTTTGTCGGTAATATCTACTATTTGCTGTTTCATTTACTCTCTCAACTTATATACTTTTAAATGTTGTCTAGAACTTAAACTTATTCGACAAGTGAGTTATGGTGCCCAAAAAATTTGAGTGTTTAAGCTAGGATGTTGTAAAAATGCTCTGATAGGCATTTCAAACGGATCATCACCCTGTAGGGCTTTTGTTAATACTATCTTCTTCGCTTCACCACAAGAGTGAAGAAAGATGTTTTTGCTGGTGATTAAACTAGCATAAGTAAAACTGATCCGTTGGTGCGGTGCCGTCTTAGGTTGAACCTTTAATAATACAGCATCATTAGTTTCATCCAGAGCAACATTGATTTCGGCACTGCATGGGAATAGAGAAGCTGTGTGACCGTCTTCTCCCATGCCTAAAATCAAAACATCCAGTGGTAATAACGTTTTTCTTGCTGCCACATTTAAATCTGCAAGGGTTTCATCGGTTAATTCATCACCCTGCTTTAGGTGAAAAAACTTGGCTGTATTTGCCTTATTTTGCAGTAAATTTTCATATACTAATCGGGTGTTACTTGCTTCACTATCAATTGGTACCCAACGCTCATCAGCCAAGGTAATTGTTACCTTTGACCAATCAATATCACTTTGTGATAACAGGTTAAAAAAACCTTTTGGTGTAGAACCACCAGAGACTGCAATACTTGCTTTGCCAGTATCCTTAATTGCGTTAGCTAAAATATGACTTACCGTTTCAGCTAACGCATTATCTAATTCATTACGTGCTTTAAATTCTATTGTTTTGTACATAGTTATTCCACCCACTGACGATCATCACGCGCAATTAACGATATCGAAGAAACTGGTCCCCATGAACCCGCCGCATAAGGCTTAGGTACTTCATTCGTCGTCTTCCACGCTTCAATAATGCTATCCGCCCAAACCCAAGCCGCTTCTACTTCATCACGACTAACAAACAGTGACTGATTGCCATTAAGCACTTCTAACATTAAACGCTCATAAGCATCAACAACACGTTCATCGTTATAAGTATCAGAAAAACTTAAATCCAATTTGTTTTCTTGAATACGCATTTGAGTTGCTATGCCTGGGATTTTATTCATCATTTGTAACTCAACCCCTTCATCGGGTTGCAAACGAATAGTTAATTTATTTGCTGGTAAATCACTATAACTATCCTTAAAGATGTTATGTGGTTGCTGTTTAAAGTGTACGACTATTTCACTATGTTTCTTAGGCATACGCTTACCAGTCCGCAGGTAAAAAGGTACCCCCTTCCAGCGCCAATTATCTATCTCTGCTTTTATCGCGACGAATGTTTCAGTATTACTATTAGCATTTGCCCCTTCTTCATTTAAATAACCCGGAACAGAAATACCATTTAAGAAACCATCGCCATATTGGCCTCTTACCACTTTATCTTTGATATTTTCGCGATTAATAGCTTTGAGTGCTTTAACAACTTTCAGCTTTTCTGCACGTACACTATCAGCGCTTAAATCAGCTGGTGGCTCCATAGCTAACAGAGATAATATCTGTAATAGGTGGTTTTGAACCATATCGCGCAACTGTCCTGCTTCATCATAAAACCCCCAACGCCCTTCTATTCCAACACTTTCCGCCACAGTGATTTGCACGTGATCAATGCTATTTCGATCCCAGTTATTGGTAAAAAGTGAGTTAGCAAAACGTAGTACCAAGAGGTTTAAGACTGTCTCTTTACCCAAGTAGTGATCGATACGGTACGTTTGATTTTCTTTGAAGTATTCTGAAACTTGATTATTTATTGCTATTGAAGATTCTAGGGAGTGACCAATGGGTTTTTCCATGACCACACGATCAGCATCTGTAATTAAACTAGCGTGGTGTAAGCCCTTGCAGATATCGCCATAGATGGCAGGCGGGGTTGAAAAGTAATAAACGCGAGTCTCGTTTCCACCCGCTATTGCGTCACTTAATTTACTAAATGAACTGCTATCTTTAAACTCTAGTGACTGATAAACCAAACGGTTCGTAAATCGCGTAAGTACAGTTTCATCAATCGTTTCTTTAACATACTTATTTAAGCTGTCTACAACAACGTTTCTAAACTCTTCTAGTGTGTGGTCTTGTCTTGCTGCGCCAACAATTCTGCTATCTTTATTAATTAAACCACAGACTTCTAATTGATATAATGCAGGCAGTAGCTTACGACAAGATAAGTCACCCATAGCACCAAAAATTACAATTTCACTTGCTGATTGACAATCTAAATTACTCATAGAATTTCTCTTATATAAATTTATTGCTTTAATGTTACTTATTACTTTACTCATCAGTCAAAGCACATGAGATAACGGTAAAAGTTAATTGTAACTAAACTACATATAGCCCTAATTTAGCGCTTGTTTAGTTGACAGTAAAGAACTTTCTGTAATTTTACTACATAAATTAAAATTATATCTATTTCTTAGTCTTTAAGTTAATTATAGCAAACATCAGCTCCAGAACTCCTAACCCCCTTGTAATACAGTATTATTCAAGGAGAAAAAACATTGTGTTTTGCTTCTAATTACCATGGAAAATTTTATTTTATGAAATAAAATTTCATTTTTTCTGTTCCTTAGGCAGAAAATAAATTACAGTATAGACAAATTAGCCTATTGTTTTACACGAGCTCTCATTAAAATATCGTTTAAAATGGTAGATAAAGAAGAGCTAGGATCAGACCATAATGAATATATTAGAAAAGATCACTAACGAACTAGACATGCTCAGTAAATCTGAGCGCAAAGTAGCAGAAGTTATTTTAGCGTCACCCAATACAGTTATTCACTCAAGTATTGCAGCACTAGCCAAGCAAGCTAACATTAGTGAACCAACCGTTAACCGTTTTTGTCGTCGCTTGGACACAAAGGGGTATCCTGACTTTAAATTACATTTAGCTCAAAGCCTTGCCAATGGCACGCCTTATGTAAACCGTCATGTAGACGAAAATGATTCAGCAGATGAATATACTTCGAAGATTTTTGAATCTTCCATGGCCAGTCTTGAATTAGCACGTAAAAGTTTAGATGCTAATGATATCAATCGCTGTGTCGATGTATTAACGCAAGCCAATAAAATTTCGTTTTTTGGTTTAGGTGCCTCTGCGATTGTCGCTCATGATGCACAAAATAAGTTTTTTCGCTTTAATGTTCCTGTGGTTTATTTCGATGACATATTAATGCAACGTATGAGTGCTATAAATAGTCGTCAAGGCGATGTCGTGGTAGTTATTTCTCATACTGGACGTACTAAGTCACTTGTTGAAGTTGCTAGTTTAGCGAAAGAAAATGATGCGACGGTTATTGGTATTACTACTACAGGTACGCCGCTAGCTAAAGAATGTAGCATAGTATTGTCGGTAGATGTCAGTGAAGATACTGATCTTTATATGCCAATGTCATCACGTATAGCACAGTTAGCCTTAATCGACGTTTTAGCAACAGGCTTTACTTTACGACGTGGTAGCAAATTTAGAGATAATTTGAAAAAAGTAAAAGATAGTTTGCGAAGTTCACGCTTCGAAAGAAAAGACTAACAAGCAATCACTAATGTTTGAAACTGTATTTCAACCATCATTCACACAATAGATAAACGTAATTTAAAATATAAGAGGATTAAAATGCCTAGAAGAACAAAAATTGTTGCTACCTTAGGTCCTGCAACCGACGATCGAGAAATTTTAAAAAGTGTATTAACTGCGGGTGTAAATGTAGTCAGACTCAATTTCTCTCATGGTATTCCACAAGATCATATAGATAGAGCTAATAACGTTAGAGCTATAGCAAAAGAGCTTGGTGTTTATGTTGGTATATTAGGTGATTTACAAGGACCTAAAATTCGAGTTTCTACTTTTAAAAATGGTCCAATTAAGTTAGCTATCGGCGACAAATTCGAATTAGATGCTACTTTAGAAAAAGGCGAAGGTTGCCAAGAAAAAGTGGGGATAGATTATAAAAAATTAGTACAAGATGTGAATACTGGGGACATCTTGTTACTTGATGATGGACGTGTACAATTAAAAGTCTTATCTACCTCTGACAAATCAGTATTTACTGAAGTTACTGTTGGTGGTCCATTATCAAATAACAAAGGTATTAACCGTCAAGGAGGTGGTTTAACTGCGCCTGCTCTAACAGCCAAAGATAAAGAAGATATTAAATTAGCCGCAAAAATCAATGTTGATTTTCTTGCCGTTTCTTTTCCTCGTGATGCTGCAGATATGCGTGAAGCGCGTTTACTTGCACAAGAAGCTGGCTGTGATGCTCGTTTAGTCTCAAAAATTGAACGGGCAGAAGCCGTTAATGATGAGGAAATTCTTGATGGCATTATCTTAGCCTCAGATGTTGTGATGGTAGCGCGGGGAGATTTAGGCGTTGAAATTGGCGATGCTGCACTCGTTGGTAAACAAAAGCATATTATCACTCGCTCTCGCCAGTTAAATCGTGTTGTTATTACGGCTACTCAAATGATGGAAACCATGATTGAGCAACCGTTACCAACACGTGCTGAAGTAATGGACGTTGCAAACGCTGTATTAGATGGCACTGACGCAGTCATGCTATCAGCTGAAACGGCTGCAGGTAAGTATCCTGTTGAAACGGTTACTGCAATGGCTAATGTCTGTGTTGGAGCCGAGCAACATCGTTCAGTCAACATTTCAAACCATAGAATGGAACTTACTTTCAGTGAAGTTTCTGAAACGATTGCCCTTTCAGCTATGTATGCCGCCAATCATTTAGAAGGTGTTAAAGCGATTATATCTTTAACCGAATCTGGCCAAACAAGTAAGTTAATGTCACGTATTACCTCCGGTTTGCCAATATTTTCTTTATCTCGTCATGCAAAAACACTGAATAAAACCGCTATATACCGTGGTGTTTATCCGATTGAGTTTGATTCGACTCACGTCAGTAACGATCATTTATCTGATGATATGCTAAAAGTAGTTAGTAATAAAATTAACTTAGCTGTGGGCGATAAACTTATTTTAACCCATGGTGATATGATGGAAACCGTTGGTGCTTCAAATACTTTGAAGATTTTAACAGTAACTAAAAAGCATCTAAAGTAACCTTAAGGTTCTTAAAAAATAGCACTGTTTTTAAAATTAAAAAGGCCATCTGTTTTCAACAGATGGCCTTTGTTATTTTCTGTTTTAATTTTGCTAATCCAAAGTCAGTTTATTAGTTATTAACGGCTTGTTTTACCTTATCTTTATAACTGCGACTCACTTTTAGCTCTTTACCATTTTTCAAGACTAAAAAGTATTCACCGTTAACTTGGCTACAGAATTTATCAATAATTTTTTTGTTAACTATGGTTGATCTATGGTTACGAATAAATTGTTTTGGGTCTAAGCAGGCCTCTAGTTCTTTCATGGTTTTTCTTAATATATAGGTATTTTCTTGCTTAGAATTTTGCTTATCTTCCAAGGTATGTACACACATATAATCACCTGCAGCATCAATCCAAAGTATATCTTTTACCGGAACACGATTTACTTCGCCAGCATCTTTAATGACTAATACATCAGAATAACTAGATAATGTCAGTTCTTGATCATTATCCAATTCAGACAATATCTGCTGATAATCATTACCAGTTACATCACTGACTAAACGAACTAACTTAGACTTGTGGGCAGTATCTGCACTACTTTTAAAATAGTGATGTATTTTATCAATAGTTTGCTCCAGTCTCTCTTCATCAGCTGGTTTTAATAAATAATCTAGTGCGTGTACTTCAAAGGCTTTTAACGCATATTGATCAAAAGCAGTCACAAAAACGACTACAGGCATTGCTAAGCCCTGCTCGATTATACTTTCTAATACCTGAAATCCATTGAGACCAGGCATTTGTATATCAAGGAACATTAGGTCAACTTGATAAGCACGGATCGCTTCAAGTGCCTCCCTCCCATTACTACATTGTTCAATAACGTTGATATCATCATGTGCTGTTAAACGTATTGCTAAACCTTTACGAGCCAACGGTTCATCATCAACAATTATGGTTGATAGTGACATAAAAAATCCCTAATTATATGGTTCTCATGGATGTTACGGTATGCTCAAGTCAGGCAACACAATGTGTATTTAAAGTTATTTTAATTGAAATGGCATACGCAAATTTACTTTAACACCTGATGGCTTGTTATGGGAAACAACTAACGAAAATTTTTCATTATACAACGCTTGTAAACGTTCACGGGTATTGGCTAGACCGACACCACTTTCGCGATGCAAGTTTCCATCGATAATATCGGCTCCTGGACCATTATCTGCAACTTCTATCAATAAATCATCGGCAAATCGATTCACCGCAATAGTAATACTACCACCATGCTCTTGAACAGCAATTGCGTGTTTTATCGCATTTTCAGCCAATGGTTGTAAAATCATGCTGGGAACAAGCGCTTGCTGACAACTATCATTTATTTGAAAATCAAGTTGTAATCTATCTTCGAAGCGGACTTGTTCTATCGCTAGGTACAACTGTAATGCATGCATTTCAGATTCCAATGTTACTTTCTTCATTGGGTCTTTATCAAGTGAATAACGTAAAAATTCACTGAGTTTAGTAACCATGGTATTCGCTGTTTTATTTTCTTCTATCAAAATCAGCGTGGAAATGGCATTAAGGGTATTAAACAAAAAATGAGGATTAAGTTGATAGCGCAACATTTTAAGTTGCGCCTGATGAGCAACTGTATTTGCTTTTAAAACATTCTGTTTTGCTATCTGAAGCATTTGATAATATTTACTACCAAAATAGAGCCCACTCCAACTTAGAATAATATAAAAAGACCCCAGAGTTGATTGAGTATACATATACCAAAACTCTGGCTCATAACCATGTTTATAAATTTCCCAATAGTTAATATTTTTAACTATTTGCCACAATACCCCAGTAAAATATGAAGAAAGGATTACGACTAATGCAATCTTTACCGGGGGAAAGTTCCACGCTTTTCTATATATATAACGTAGTGGTACAGTAAATAACCATCCAGCGTATGCATTTAGAAAGATAATTACCACGAAGATATCTCGTGAGTCATGTTGTAATGAGCCAAGGTAATGCACAAAGGCAAAACCAAACCATCCCGCGGTATGGACTAGCCAAAACAAACGACTTCTATTTTCTAGTAATTCTTTCCAATTCACAAAATTAACCAATTAATTGATGCTATAACAAAGTATGCGCTAAAAATTAAATGATTTCATTGTCTTTGACCTTAGTTATCTAGCGACTTATCGCATAATTGTTGCCTAAATCAACTGAGCATTTTCCTATAAAGACAACATAGCTCCTAAGGGCTGGCCACCTAATAAATGCATGTGGATATGATAAACCTCCTGTCCACCATCATGATTACAGTTGATGATTAATCGATAGCCCTTTTCATCAATCCCTTCTTCTTTGGCCAATTTTTTGGCAACTGTAATCATACGGCCTAAGGTTATTTCATCGTCACTCGTCACATCATTAATCGTTGCAATGTGTTTATTGGGCACAATAAGTATATGGCTATTAACACGTGGTGCCACATCCCTAAACGCGGTCACTAATTCATCTTGATATAACAATGGTGTGGGAATTTCTTGACGAATTATTTTGGAAAAAATGGTTTCTTCACTCATATTAGTATCTCTATTTAATTTTATTACAAATGTATTGTTAGTTTACCGCCAAATAAATATAAATCATCTCTTTACTACAATTTATTGACCTTAATCAACACGGTAGTTGCTGCAAGTGTGACATCCTTACCATTCAGAATGGAAATGTACATCACTCAAAATTACTTAGGCAGCATCATGGATATAGATTTTAGCGAAATCAATTACTTAAAAGATCCGACATGGCAAGATTTACATGCTGATTATGAACAGTTTCTACTATCAATGACTGGCCCAACGGTCATTGATATATCAGGGAAGGATCACGGAAAATGTCGAGTATTTACTGCGTTACTACATGGTAACGAACCGTCCGGCATCATTGCAATGCATCGCTACTTAACTGAAATATTACCCGAAGATAAGCCGACAACCAATTTACGGTTTATCATCTGTTCCGTAGAGGCCGCAGCGAGTAAGCCATTATTTAGTCAGCGTTTCATCAGCAGCGGTATCGATATTAATCGCTGTTTTGGTAAAGACTCGTCATTCAAAGACCAAGATGACGAACACAAAGGTTATTACCAAAGAGCTTCATTAATTGAACAAGCGATCAGAGAAGTTGCTCCTGAAATGGTGATCGATCTTCACAACTCATCAAGCTCTGGCCCTACCTTCGCTATTAGCTCAGTGGTAACCACAGAAACATTATCATTAGCATCACTTTTTTGCCAAACTCTGATTTTATCGGATTTAAGCATGGGTTCGATAATGGAGCAAAATTTTGATTGCCCTTTTATCACAATTGAGTGCGGTGGTTGCAAAGATGAACAAGCGCATGAAATTGCCTTTTCAGGGATTAGCCAGGTTGCTCAATGTGATAGTATAGGCTATATACATCAAGAGAAGCCTGTAGAAGTCATCTATCGTCCTCTTAGGTTGCAATTAAAGAAAGAAGTCGCGTTATCTTATGCCCAGCATGATGAGGGGTATAGCGGAGTAACCCTTAAAGACAATATTGAGTGCTTTAACTTCGGCAGTGCACACCAAGATGACATGATTGGCTGGATTGATGGTAATGGTTTGGATAATCTACAGCTTATTGATAAAAGTGGCAAAAACGTACTCAACGAATACTTTTATGCGCGTGAAAACCAATTGGTATGCCTGCATAATTTACGCTTATTTAAAGCAACAACCAATAAAAACACTGCGATAAATGACTGCTTATTCTATGTGGTAAAGCTTTCTTCATCTGATATATAAATTATCAACAATTACTGTTACATCGGTAATGGCATATGAAAAACATAGGTTTGTAACTATTTTTCTTTGAAGATGTCATTGACAAAGAACACTTAGAGGCAGGTGACTGATAGTAAAAAGTCGTCGTAAAATAATTGCACATTATTTAGAGAGTAATGTGCAATTTAGCTAACATTGTAACCCACCTATAGTACTCTATGAGTTAGCAAGCACTTGATTAAAGCGGTCAAACCCTTTTGATAAATCCTCAATTAAATCGTCAACATCTTCTAAACCGATATGAAGTCTTATTAAGGGATACTGACAATCAAATGTTGTCGCACTGCGAATGGCATTTACATTGGTAATACCTAAGATTAAGCTTTCAAAGCCCCCCCATGAATACCCCATTTTAAAATGATGCAAACCATCTAAGAACTCAGTCAGTGCTGCTTTATTGCCACAATTAAGTACAAAGGAGAATAACCCATTAGAGCCTTCAAAATCGCGTTGAAAAAATTCATGACCAGGACAAGACTCAAACGCTGGATGTAAAATTTTAGCAACTTCTGGACGCTCTTGTAACCATTGAGCTACTTTAATTGCACTTTGTTGGTGTTGTTTTAATCTCACGCCAAGCGTGCGGATACCACGTAGCGCTAAGTACAAATCGTCAGGTGAAGTACATTGCCCCATCAGATAACTGTAATCTCTTAATTGGGGCCAATATTTTTCTACAGCGGTCGCGGTACCCAACATAACATCTGAATGACCGACAATATATTTGGTAGCAGCTTGGACACTCACATCAACACCATAGTCGAACGGCTTAAAGTTAATACCAGCTCCCCAAGTATTATCTAGCATAACGATACAATCATGTTTGTGGGCAACCGCACTGATTGCAGGAACATCTTGCACCTCCATGGTAATAGACCCGGGTGATTCTAAAAAGATCAGGCTAGTATTCTCTTGAATTAGAGATTCAATATCTTCCCCCACCATGGGATCATAATAAGTAGTACTAACCCCCATTTTTGCTAATATTTTATCGCAATAATCACGGGTTGGCTCATAAGCACTATCAACCATTAAAATATGATCGCCCTGTTTAACAAAGGCTAAAATGGCATTGGTTATCGCAGCAGTACCTGATGGGTATAATGCACAACCCGCTCCGCCTTCTAACTCTGTCATCGCATCACTAAAAGCAAAAGATGTTGTCGTACCACGACGACCATAGACCATCGTTTGGTTATGTCGATTAGCCACGGCATTATTCATCTCTGCAACTGTATTAAAGACTACGGTAGATGCGCGAGTTACTGAAGGATTAACGACCCCCTGAGTCCATTTTTCACTACGACCAGCATTTACTATTTTAGTATCTTGTTTCATTTTTATTTCCATTAAAGAAGTTTCGCAATAGTGGCGTAAATATTATACCAAATATATTATTCAGCTATCTAGCCATCTAAAACTTTATAATGTCTTTATAACCTGAAACAACTCAACTGGCTAGGAATTGTTAGATAAAATTTGAAAATAACGATGGTTACAAATTAGGGGGCTTTAAAAAAGGCCCATTTGATCGCCAGCGATTGAATCAAAATCTTTACCAATAAAAGGTAATATATCGTCTGCTATGGGTTTTAGTTGCTTCTCAACATAAAAATCATAATCAAGCTTACTGGTTGTAAATTCTAGTGGTTGTACACCATCGAGTGTCATAACATATCGGATCACACTTCGGTGTTTATATATAGGCTTTTCACCTAACGTTGTTAGAGCTAAATTAGCCAACAAAGCCGCTTTAATATGCGGAGGAGTATTCACATAGTCACTGAGTTTTCGTCTTATTTTCTTTGTATAAATTAGCTTCTCATCATGTAGACCATGTTTTACTTCATCAACTACCTTTTTAATGTAATCTTCGATGGGATTGTCATCGAATATCAGTCGATATAATGTTTGTTGAAAGTCTTTACTTAAGTCTGTCCAGTCGCTACGCACTGTTTCTAAGCCTTTAAAGATAAGTTCTCCATTAGCAACACCTGCATAGCGCTTTTTGGTACCAATACTTTTTTGATCTTTAACCGTGTTCCCCCCGCGAATGGTCGGCATCAAGAATTTAGTGAAATGTGTTTCAAACTCAATATCTAATTGACTTTCAATGTTATAGTCACGCTTTAAGCGGGATTGCCATTGCTCGTTTATATAAACTCTTAGCTCTGACCCTAATTTCATTGCCTGACTTTTGGATTTATCATTGCCTATTGATACAAAAATAGAATCGGTATCACCATAGATAACTTGATATCCTAGTGTTTCAATCCAATCACTGGTTTTTTTTAAAATTTCATGACTTCTTTTTGTAATCGATCCTGACAACCGGGGATCAAAAAAGCGACAGCCTGTTGAGCCCAACACACCGTAAAAACTACTCATAATTATCTTGATCGCTTGAGATAAAGCAGCATCCTTTTGCAACTTAGCTTTATCTCGTTCTAACCAAAGTGACTTGATAATATCAGGTAAAAAGTGTTTCTTTCGAGAAAAGTAAGCTCCGTCAAAACCACGAATAACATCATCAAAACAATCATCAATCTGTTTATCAGGTTGAGTATGAGTTAACTTTTGCTCATTAACTGTTTTGAGTCCTTCAATAAGCCCCATGGGGTCTATTTTAAAAGTTCGAATTATACTGGGATACAGTGACTTGAAATCAAGTACCAGCACATTGTTATATAAACCAGGTTTGGAGTCCATAACATAGCCTCCGGGTGATACTAAGCCAGACTTGCCATCCCCCATGTTGGGTGCAATGTATCCGCTACGGTGTAATTTTGGTAAATAAAGGTTAGTAAAAGCAGCTACTGAGCCACCAACTCTATCAATGGATAAACCTGTGAGTTGCGCTCTTAATTTAGCAAAATCAAGTAATCGAGTTTTTCAAAAATAAGCCAAACTAAGCGACAATCTTCAAGATTATATGCTGCTAATGCAGATTTATTATGGTTAAAGTTATCTGTTATTTCCTGTACGCGGTTTTCAACATCAGCCACTTTTTTCCCCACACCAAGCAAGGTATGGGAGACATTATCTAAAGAGAAACTAGAAAAATTATAAGTCGCTGTTTTCAATAAATCGATACCATCAAGGACGACACGACCTGCTATTTCTATAAAGTTTTGCTCAGTATTATTCGCGTTTTTACGCCAGGAAGGACATGAGCCATCACGTCCTATTGAGAAGGGAATGTTGTAAAGATCACAGCGTTTTTGCAAAAGCATAAAGTCAAAATTGATGACATTCCATCCAATGACGATATCAGTATCGACATGGTTAACTTCTTTGATAAATTGTACTAGCAGCTGCTTTTCATCTCTTTGCCAATAAATATAGCTGTCAGCATCTAACTGAGGCTCGCCAATCATTAACACGCGTTTAAATTCATTTCTGTTATTATTAGCATATAAGCCAATAGAATATAATTCTCCTTGCATAGAACACTCTATATCGATTGAAAGCATAGTTAAATTATGGGCTTGCTTTACTGTTGTTCCTTTACATTTAGCCTGTTTGGTTAGCTGATAATCACCACACATCTGATGATTTCCGACATAATCAACATCTGCCGTAATATGACGTTCCATCAAAAAGCGATCGTCGGGGCGAATATCATCCTCATAACATTTTATATTTTGAGATTTTAACGCATCCCTAGCACGGTAAAAGTTTCTCAAACTTGAAAAATACAAAGCAGCAACCTCACGATGAGTGAAGGTTTTTAGGGCTAAGGCTTGATGCTTATCAAGTGAAATTTTTTGTTCACTTAAGATAGATTTAGCCAGTTCAAGTTGCTCTAACTCAACAAAAAAAACCGCTAATTCATTACTTATTTCCAGCTTAGCGGCCCCGGTATCAGTTTTTAACCATAAAGTTATTTCTAACCCGGTGCGCCTGTCTTGCACTTGTCGAGTTAATAAAAAACCATTCTGAATACCTGCTGTTTTATAATTTTTCATTTTATGAATAAATTTTTCGTGCGACACGACCAAACCTGTTAATATATACAGCAGTGTAACCGATCTCCTGTTTTTTGGAAACTAGCAACAATGTTATCTGATAAGTTAAAACAAGCTATCCGTCAGGCATACAAAGCCATAGGCGAGAATTTAACGCATTTCAATCCTCGAAAGCAACAAACATTACTAATTGCTGAAATTGCAAAAACGTTAGCGGGTGAATACAACAAAGATAGAAAAATTATTACCATTGAAGCGGGCACTGGGACTGGTAAATCGCTTGCCTACAGTCTTGGTGCCATTCCTCTTGCGCTTTCACGAGATAAAAAGGTATGTATTTCAACCGCAACTGTCGCACTTCAAGAGCAGTTAGTAGATAAAGATTTACCCTTTCTTAAAAAGTATGCCGGTCTAGATTTTGATTTTACGCTAGCAAAAGGAAGGCAACGTTATGTTTGTCGTCAAAAGTTAACACAAGCCGTTACCACTAGCTCGAGTGATGAGCCTGCACAAGTAGGATTTACTTTTGCCGAAAAGCCCGATGCTAAAGATATTCGAACCCTTAATAAGATGCATAAAGCATTATTAGATGGAAGTTGGTTAGGCGATATTGATTCTTGGGAATCACATTTACCAAATCATATCTGGCACCAAGTGCAAAGCGATAAACATAGCTGTTTAAAGAATTTATCAGAGCATAACCACTGCCCCTTTCATAAAGCACGTGAAACCATGGACCAAGCCCATGTATTAGTGGTAAATCATAGCTTGCTATTAGCCGATTTAGAGCTTGGCGGCGGAAAAATACTCTCTCCACCTGAAGACACTTTTTATATTATTGATGAAGCACATCATTTACCTAAAGTAACTCGTGATTTTTCAAGTGCAAGCATTACTTTAAAAGGTTCAATCGAATGGTTAACTAAGCTTAGAGATACTGGCGATAAAATGGCGAAGCTCATCAAGTCAAAAAATGCTATTTCTCCCGCATTAAAACTAGGTGATGATTGCCAAGACTTATTAGTAGAAATGCAAAAAGTTCATGACTTTATTCAAGCCAATGCCTCGGTGTATTTTTTGGAGAGTGATTCCCCCTCTCAACGTAATAAGTTTTCTAAAAATTCTAAAAATTCAAAAAATGATGATCAAATCTATCGATTTGAAAATGGCATCATTCCACAAACTTTAAAAAACTGGGCTGAAGATCTACAAAACCTAAGTAAAAAATCTTTATCACATTTAAATAAACTCTATAACGGGCTGATTGAAGCGGTAAAAGATGGCGATACACAAATGTATGTCGCTGAGCCATTACTCGCAGAGGCAGGTTTTATGCTTCAACGTTTAGAAAATTTACAAGCGCTTTGGTTTATGTATGCTAAATCAGACAGTGACAAAGGTGCACCAATGGCGCGATGGCTAGAACAAATTACCAATAAGCGACAGGATTATTTGTTAAGTGCATCGCCGATTGAAGTGGGCTTTACCTTAGAAAATATGTTGTGGAGCCAGTGTGAAGGTGCAGTCCTTTGCTCTGCTACATTACGTGCATTAAACTCTTTTGATCACTTTCGCTTCCAAGCCGGGTTACAAAAGAATGATGGAAGTCAATATCAACAAGTAGACTCACCTTTTGATTATCAAAACAATTCTCAACTTGTTATTGCAAACATGGACAATGAGGCAAGTGCCCCTGACTTTACTGATGAAATAATTGCCAAATTACCCAAGTACCTTAAACAAGGTAATGCAAGCTTAGTTCTCTTCTCTTCTTATTGGCAAATGAATAAAGTTGCCCAAACATTGAGAGAAGAGCTCAAGCTTGAGATTATGGTTCAGGGTGAATTATCACGTCAACAGATAATTTCCCAGCATAAAAAACGTTGTGACGATAATATAGAAAGTATAATTTTTGGCACGCAGAGTTTTTCAGAGGGACTTGATTTACCTGGAGATTACCTTAATAACTTAATTATTACAAAACTCCCCTTTTCAGTGCCTACTTCCCCTGTAGAACAAGCTCAAGCAGAATATATTACGGCAAAAGGTGGTAATCCCTTTATGACATTATCAGTACCTGATACATCAAAAAAGTTAGTTCAAGCCTGTGGTAGATTATTACGAAATGAAATGGATGAAGGGGTTATTACTTTATTGGATAAGCGCGTAGTAACAAAGCGTTACGGAAAACAGTTACTCGATTCACTCCCCCCCTTTTGTCGTGTATTCGAAAAATAGGGCTATCGATTTACTATTAACTTTCTGACATAAAAAAGACTTAAATTATACTTTATGCCTTTTTTATGTTTCAAACAGCTGATCTTTATACTATTTTTTTACTTTAGCCTCTTCTAATGCGCGTTCGAACGCTTTTGTTGTCGCTCTGATATCTGCTTGCTTAGTGAATTCTATATTAACGCCAGCTTGTACAAGCTCTTGATAAAATTCTGCAATATTACAACCATCAACTTGCTGACAAACAATCGCATATTTCAATATTGCTGGTTCATAAGCTTGTATAGAAGCTTTCTTAAACCATTCGAGAGACTTTTGTAGATCTTTCTCAACAGCAGTGCCGTTAAGATACATTTGAGCAAGATTTACTTGTCCCTGAGCAAAACCTAATTCAGCCGATTCTTTAAATTTAGTCAATGCTAATGTCGCTTTTTCGTCCATTTTAGCAAACTTTAAATATTCTAAACCAGCAAGATTTTCTTTTTTACCCGGAATAAAGATAGAACTTGATTTAAAGTGAGAGTCAGGAACAACAACATTACCATCAAGCATGTTACCTTCAGGTCTGCGTGCTAATACAATTGCGCCCGAGGCAACTAAAGACTGCAATTCAACCATAGTATAGTTATGACGCTTTTCTTGGAAAAACTTTTCAAATCTAAGCTGCGCATATCGAATGGCTTCATTTAGTTCATGTTCTTGCAGATAAAAGTAACTACTAAAGTTAATCGTTACAACATTACCAGTAATATCTGAAACTTTCGCCATACGGAATTTTTCACTTGGGCGTAAATTATCTTTAATAACACGGAAATCAACGTAGTACAGATCATTAAGTTTGGGATCAGCAACTATTGCCTTCGTTTGCTCATCTAATTGAAAGTCTTTATAAAAAATACTCCCAGTCACTGCAACTGCAACTAAAATTACAACAATAATTATTTTAGTTCTATGCATGATTAACCAAGGATCAGGATCCTTGGTATCTACTGTGTAATGATAATAAGGTTCTTTTTGTATTTCTTCGGCGGGGGCTGCATTCACGCTGACAAATGCTTCTTCAGCTCCATGTGGAGAAATATCTTGTTGCTGTTCTGTTGCCGTGGACAAATACTCATCGTCCTCTTCTTGGCGAATTGCAGCTTGTGGCATAACCAATCCTTTTTTATTATTATTATTTTACTTTTACTTATTATTTATCAAAACTACCATTTGAACAAAAATCACACAAGCGTTAATTTTATGTTACTAGGAGTTAACATATATCTTTTTCAATAAAATTTTATTTATCATTGAGCTAAGAACCCCAATAATAATCACTTTCATTCAAACCATAACTAACTAATTTTGTTTTAAATAATCGTTAGACTTATTAATATTTTTTTTATCAAATCGAGTATACATGTTTCTATCATAATTAAAACAAACGTTTGATTACTTACCGTAAGTGCCATTTTACCCACTAAAGTTTGGTACTGCCCTGCTATAAAACTGCACTTAGGTATATTAGGTTTACGCATCAGGATATATTAGTATGGAGTTCATCAATCTTAATATGCGGTTAATCCATGCAATTAAACTTTAAAGTTACTTTATTATCGTTACTCGTGTTTCCAGGAGTTGGCCATTTAATGTTAAAAAAATATGCGATAGGCATTAGTTTCATCACTATTTTTGCCTATTTACTCATAGGCCTAATTAAAGATTTACATACTAAAACCCAACAAATAGTCGACAGCATTATCCGTGGTGAAATCCCCATTGAGATTTCATCAATCCGCCAAGCCTTAATGGAACAAGGAGCTTTAGAAAACCCAAATATCGTCTATGGAATATTAGTAATTTGGGTGTTTGCAGCGTTAGATGCTTATCGAATTGCAAATAAGGACATTCACAAAGTTCACATTGCTGATCAATCATCATAGCTTAATGTAAAGTTGAACTACCTGTTTTTTTAACTCGCTTAACACAGTTATGTAATGTAGCACTTCTTTATTTCACTATTGCTGGGTATAATTACGCTGTTTCCCTTTTTGAGCGATATTAATGAATTACCTCCCGTTAGACAGTTTAAAAAATGCTTGGATATTCAAGCATAAGAGTTTACCTGTTGCAGAAAGTGACTTAGCCAAAATAAAGCCCATGAGTGTAGAGCGCGCCAATATTTTATGGGACACCTTTATTTCACGGCAAGTAGATCATCCTGATTTTTTTAAAAAAGGTGATTGGCCATCAGATAATAATAACTGGCTTGAGCAAGGTAAATGGGAAGGTATTTGGGACAGCAATGATCACGCCCTGCCACAGTTAATAGAAAGCCACTTAGACTGGGATCAAAATACCGTTGTATACTACTGTAGTTCTCGAGATAATGTCATCGAAACAAATTGGCTTACATTCCAGCAATGTTGGAAGAACTTTTTATTTATGGATGACGGTCCTATTTTATTAGGTAAAAAACGCCAGCAAGTCGTGCAATTTACCAGCAATGGTTATTTTAAAATTGGACAAAAGCCGAGCAGTATTTAAATAAACGTCTATTTTCCTTCTATTGATTACAACGGTCTTACTTTGCACAAAAATAATCGCCACAAACAAGGGTATAATTTTACCAATTTAGTGAAAGCTCAGCCTGATCTATTTAAATTTATTATAAAAAATAAATATAATAACCAAGATACGATAAACTTTGCCGATCCAGTCGCGGTAAAAGCACTTAACTCAGCATTATTGAAAAGCGAGTATCGTATAAACTTTTGGCATATCCCTGATGATTATCTTTGTCCCGCTATTCCTGGCAGAGCTGATTATATTCACCATCTCCAAGATCTATTAACCACAACTCCAAGTGCCTTGCTTCCGGATAATAAAATGCCTGTTAAGGTGTTAGATATAGGAACAGGGGCCAGTTGTATTTACCCTATTTTAGGTCAACGAGAATATGATTGGCACTTTGTCGCTTCAGATGTTGATCCTGTATCAATCACTGCAGCAAAACAAATCATATCCTCCAATAAATCTTTAGATAAAAAAATCCACTGCCGACTGCAATCGAATAGCAATCATATTTTTCACGGTATAATATCTGAAGATGAATTTTATCATTTGACTCTTTGCAACCCACCATTTCACAGTTCTTTAGCTGAAGCTAGTCAAGGCACAGCACGGAAATTGAAGAATTTGAACAAAGGTAGTCAATATCCTTTCAAACAAGAAAAAATGCTTAATTTTGGTGGCCAAAAAGCAGAACTTTGGTGCCCAGGCGGTGAGTTAGCTTTTATTCGTAAAATGATAAAAGAAAGTAAAGTTTATCAAAAACAAGTCCTTTGGTTTACTTGTTTAGTATCGAAGAAAGATCATTTATCTAAGCTAAAATTTAGCTTAAAGAAAGCACATGCGAAGCAGGTTAAAGTTATTAATATGACACAAGGACAAAAAATTAGCCGCATTATTGCGTGGAGCTTTTATCAAATAAGTTAAAAGAATGCTAACTAAAAGCCGCATTCTTTTTAGTATTTACTTTTTATCTTTTTCCAAGCAAATGAGCTCACCAGCAACCAATTCCCCTAAACAAAATAGTTGCCACTGCCCTGCAGACATTTTATGCCATGTTTCATTGTCTGTTAGTGGTTGCGTTGCAATAACCGTCACAACATCATTGCTCGTTGTTTCCTTTTGAAAATCCACTGCCATCTCTGCATCAATAAGGCTTGCCTGACCAAATGGAGCTTTTCTAGTGAGCCAGTGTAGATTATTCGAGCAATAAGCAAACAAGTATTCACCATCTGTGATAATAATATTAGCCACACCGAGTTTGTCTATTTTGGCCGCCAGTGATGCAATAAAACCAAAGAGTAATTTTGCATCGACTTGCGTAGCTCCAAATTCAAGATGTAACTGATCAAGTATCCAACAAAAAGCATGCTCACTATCGGTTGTTCCAATAGGCAAGTGAAATTCAATGGGTAATTCATGTTTAAAATCTTTCAATTGGCCGTTATGTGCATAGGTCCAATTTCTTCCCCACATTTGTCTAACAAATGGATGCGTATTCTCAAGGCAAACCTCGCCTGAATTAGCTTGCCTAATATGGCAAATCACCGCTTCACTTTTCATCGGATATTTAGTAACAAGCTCAGCAATTGGAGATTGTGCACTTGGCATCGGATCTTTAAAGCTACGACAGCCCTTCCCTTCATAAAATGTCACGCCCCAACCATCCCTGTGAGGCCCAGTATTACCACCTCGTTGCATCAAACCACTAAAGCTGAAACAAATATCTGTTGGCACATTGGCACTCATCGCTAACAATTCACACATTTTTTTACCTCTTAAAACCACCCAACAGATAAAAATAAAATCTGCTTGGCTAAACCTACAATTTATTCTATAAATAGAGTATACCATTGACTAAAAAATATTTTAAATTCAAATACTTTTTCTCTCATTTCTCTTCACATAAAAACATACACTAAAAGGAGATCCTTGTGGATATTATTATTTGGCTATTTATCGCATTATCCTTAACTTGGTTTATGAGCTATACAAGAGCATCATTATCAAGTTATACCTTATGCTTTGCTGCCTTAATGGCTATTGGCTCTCTATTTAACATCATTGGCATTGTTTCTTGGCTACTTTTTGCTGTTATCGCTTTGCCAATAAATATAGACAACATTCGTCAGCAGTTTATTAGTATGCCCATATTGGCTATTTTTAAAAAGATAATGCCGCAAATGTCCTCAACAGAGCAAGAAGCTATTGACGCTGGTACTACTTGGTTCGATGCTGATTTATTTCGGGGTGATCCTGATTGGCAAAAGCTTCACAATTATCCGCGTCCAAGGTTAAGCTCTGAAGAAAAAGCATTCCTAGATGGCCCAGTTGAAAAACTTTGTACCATGGTTAACGACTGGCATATCACCCATGAAATCGCTGATCTCCCACCAGAAATATGGCAGTTCTTAAAAGAAAACAAATTTTTTGCCATGATTATCAAAAAGCAATATGGCGGGTTAGAGTTTTCAGCTTATGCGCAATCTCGTGTGTTACAAAAGCTCACCGGTGTAAGCTCTGTTTTAGCCAGTACCGTTGGTGTGCCAAATTCACTAGGACCGGGTGAGCTTTTACAAGAATACGGTACCAAGGAACAACAAGACCATTACCTACCCCGTTTAGCTATTGGTGAAGAAATCCCTTGTTTTGCTCTAACAAGTCCTGAGGCTGGCTCGGATGCAGGCTCCATTCCAGATTTCGGTATTATTTGTCATGGACAATTTAATGGAGAAGATGTTTTAGGAATGAAACTGACTTGGGATAAACGTTATATTACGCTTGCGCCAATTGCGACAGTCTTAGGGTTAGCCTTTAAATTACAAGATCCTGATAATCTTTTATCTGAGCAAGAAGATTTAGGTATCACGTGTGCGCTTATCCCAACAGATTTAGCAGGTATTACTATAGGACGCAGACATTTCCCACTAAACGTTCCCTTCCAAAATGGTCCCACACAGGGCAATGAAGTTTTTGTACCTCTAGACTTTATTATCGGTGGTCCAGATATGGCTGGTCAGGGGTGGCGCATGCTTGTGGAGTGCTTATCTGTCGGCCGAGCTATTACCTTACCATCAAATAGTACAGGTGGTATCAAAACTGCCGCATTAGCTTCAGGCGCATATAGCCGTATAAGACGTCAATTTAAAATGCCTATTGGTAAAATGGAAGGCATTGAAGAACCACTTGCACGTATTGGTGCGAATGCCTACTTAATGGATGCCGTGACAACTCTTTCAACAGGTGCAATAGACTTAGGCGAAAAACCATCTGTTATTTCAGCGATAGCTAAATACCATCTGACCGAAAAAATGCGTACTGGCATTATCGATGCCATGGATATACATGGCGGTAAAGGTATTTGTATGGGGCCAAATAATTACCTTGCCCGTGGTTATCAAGGCGCCCCTATTGCAGTGACCGTTGAAGGAGCCAATATTCTTACTCGCAGTATGATTATTTACGGTCAAGGTGCTATTCGTTGTCATCCCTACGTATTGGCGGAATTAGAAGCAGCAAGTAACAGTGATAATGAACAAGCACTTAATGATTTTGACCATGCCCTTTTTGGTCATATCGGTTTTAGCATCAGTAATATAAGCCGTAGTTTATGGTGTTCTTTTACTGGCTCACGTTTTTTAGGCAGTCCTTATGATGATGAAACTCGCCGGTATTATCAGTTACTCACACGCTTTAGTGCCAACTTAGCCATGCTTTCAGATATATCTATGGTTGCTCTCGGAGCAGATTTAAAACGCAAAGAACGAATTTCAGCAAGACTTGGTGATGTGCTAAGTCAACTCTACTTAGCTGCAGCTACTTTAAAGCGTTATAATGATGAAGGAAGAAATACGGCTGACCTTCCTCTACTACAATGGGCTGTAGAAGATTGCTTATACAATATCCAACATGCTATTGATGAGTTGATTAGCAATTTTCCTAACAAAATTATCGCAAAAACATTACGTATAATAGTTTTCCCTTTGGGTACTTGGCTAAGTAAACCAAGTGATGAAATAGCCCACAAAGTTGCACAACTATTACAAACACCTTGTTCAGCTCGTACTCGTTTAGGCCAAGGTCAGTACTTGACTCGTGATGGCAGTAATATTTTTGGGAAGTTAGAACAAGCACTTGAAGACATCATTAGCTGTGAGCCTATTTATGAAAGAGTATGCCGCGAGTTAAATACAAAACTACCTTTTTATCAGCTTGATAAAGTAGCAGAACTAGGACTGAGTCAAAATATCATATCAAAAGTAGAAGCTGACTTACTATCAAACGCAGAGTTAAGTCGACAGTGGGTTATAGCTGTTGATGATTTTGATAGCAAAGCAATGACGGCCTATCACAGTACTAAATAGAGCTTTAAGGCTATTTATTTGCCATTAATCCGCGTTAATTAAATCAGAATTAACGCGTATGATTGGCAAATATTGTTATTTTCATTATTATCACGAGATAAAAGATGTTAAATTAAAGTTAACAAAGTGATAATAAAAAGAATTTAATATGCCAATAGAAGATCTAAGCTCGCTAAACCTAACTCAACAGCAGAACTCACTGCCAGTAAAAAAACGCTCGAAAGGCGAGATTACCCGTGAGAAAATTCTTATTGCTGCCATAGAGGTTTTAGCACTCAATGGTATCAAAGGCACTACACATCGTGCTATTGCCAGTCATGCTGATTTGCAGTTATCTTTAACAACTTATTATTTCAAAGATATTCAAGAACTTATTTATCAAGCTTTTAAGTTGAATTCTAATCGTATATTGTCGAGGTCAGACACTATTTTAAAAGACAGCATTTTAGCTATTACTAAAATAGATAAAAATGAACGCAGAAAAAAAGCGGAGAAAGAAAAGTTATGTCAACAATTGAGCGAAATAACTGCTGAGCATCTAATTGCTAATATTAAACATCAAGCAATATCTTTAGCAGTAGAGCAATTAATGCTTACAGAGATTCAAGTTACACCAGAGCTACATTCACTTATTCAAACGCATGAATTAGCACAACTCGCACCTTATGAGCAGCTGTGTCGATTCTTTAATAAAAGTAACCCTGAGCTTGATGCAAAAATTATGTATACCCAATTCACGCAACTTCAATATGGTCAGCTTACAAAACTAATCAACATAGATAGCAAATTAATTAGGCAAACAATACACCGAATATTTACTTGGGTGATGTAAAATAAACCTCAATCCAGTAAAACGGTTCACGAAATAAAACATGCGATTAACTTTCTAAGCATAAATCATCGTATTTTAAAAACAAAAATGCACGGTTAGTACCGTGCATTTTTTCGCTAAAGCATCAATTTATATAGCATTAAACAAACGACATCAACTCTTGATCAAGTTGCATTAAGCTTTTTGGATCTGCCATCATAGTTTTTGCTAAAGATTTCGTTCTAGGAAACATACGTTCAAAATAAAATTCAGCAGTTTTTATTTTTGCACGATAGAAATCACGGTTTTCAACATCTTCTGCTAATTTCTCATAAGCCGATTGTGCCATTTGGGCCCAAAAATACCCCATCACGACATAACCTGAATACATCAAGAAGTCTACCGAAGCTGAACCGACCACATCTCTATCTGACTTAGCTTTAAGACCAAGGCGTACAGAGTATTGTTGCCAATTGGCTATTGATTTACTCAACGGCCAAATAAAACGGTTCATTTGACGTTTATGCGGGTTGCTTGATATCAAGCTCTTGTCTTTACAAAAGCCAAGTACTTCTTTAGAGAAATCATTTAGTGACTTACCACGTGTTAATAATATCTTTCGACCTAATAAATCGAGTGCTTGTATCCCAGTAGTTCCTTCATATAGCGTAGATATTCTAACATCTCTAACTATTTGTTCCATGCCCCACTCTTTTATGTAACCATGACCACCAAATATCTGTAAACCATGATTCGCACTTTCAGAGCCTAGTTCTGTTAAAAAAGCTTTTAAAATAGGCGTTATAAAACCTAACCGATCATCTGCAGCTTCGCGTTCTTTGTCTGATTTGGCCATAGATATATCGTCAACGATTTTGGCAGTGTAATAAATCATCGCCCTACCGCCTTCAGAAATCACTTTCTGTGTCATCAACATTTTGCGAACATCAGGGTGGACAATAATTGGGTCCGCTACTTGCTCAGGGGATTTTTTACCCGTTAAAGAACGCATTGATAAACGCTCTTTGGCATAAATCAAAGAGTTTTGAAAGGCAAGTTCTGATGCACAAACCCCTTGCAATGCAGTACCAAGTCGTGCGGTATTCATAAAGGTGAACATGCATTCTAACCCTTTATTTTCTGGACCTATCAATTCACCTACTGCATTATCAAAATTCAGCACAGCTGTTGCAGACGCTTTAATACCCATTTTATCTTCTATCGAACCGCAGGTAACATTATTAGAATCACCTAAAGTACCGTCTTGGCTGGTTTTCATTTTAGGTACAATAAATAAAGATATACCACGAGTGCCCTTTGGTGCATCTGGTAATCTTGCTAGAACAATATGGATGATATTATCTGTTAAATCGTGTTCACCGGCAGAAATAAATATTTTAGTGCCCGTAATATTATAAGTGCCATCGCCATTCGGCTCTGCTTTAGTTTTAACTTGTCCTAAATCTGTACCACATTGCGGCTCAGTTAAGCACATAGTGCCAGTCCAAGTACCTTGAATTAGCCGCGTTAAATAAAGCTCTTTTTGTTTATCATTACCATGTGCGTCGATAGTGTTCATTGCACCATGACTAAGGCCTGGATACATTGCCCAAGACCAATTTGCAGTACCTGTCATTTCTGACTGAACCAAACCTAATGAAGGCGGTAAGCCTTGCCCGCCATGCTCTAAAGGATGTGATAACGCCGACCAGCCGCCATCGACATACTGCTGGTATGCTTCTTTAAAACCTTTTGGTGTGATTACTTTACCATTATCAAAACGACAGCCTTCTTTGTCACCGCTTTGGTAAAGAGGCAGTAATTCATTTTCACAAAACTTTGCACACTCTTGAAGAATAGCATCCACTAAATCAGGAGTTGCTTCTTCAAATTCTTCATGTTTTTTATAGTGATCGTAATAGTTGAAAACATCTTCAATCAAAAATTTAATATCGGCTACAGGTGCTTTATAACTTAGCATTATCTACTCCACAACTTTACAGTTCTATTTGTAATTATATGGTTAGATTAAACCACTGGTCATACCACTAATTCAAGTGTTTTTTATAAAATTATTTAACCTACTGTATTTAAAGAGTTTATATTGGTGTAAAAGAGCTTCTATTTTAAGGTAAATATCACATTGATAGTAAAAATAAAGAAGATAGGAGTCTAATTGTAAAAAATTCAGCTTCACCAGTATCTTTTCGTTGGATCTAATTTTACTTATAGTGTATCCATAAATAAGCGAAAATAGACAAAACAACAAATTAACTAACAAATGCACGTTGCTGATTGAATTAAAATAGTCTGGGATGTCGGCGAAATTTGAACACAATCTTTTGGCAAGATTTTGTTATTAGATCTAACTGTGATAATGCGTAATTCATTTACTAAAGGTAACAAGAGGCGACAAAGGAATTTATGACTTAGTATGCATATTAATGAAGTTAAAGCTTGCACTTAAAATATGTAGTGAGGATAGATTATTAATATCTAGTCATTCAGCTGAGCATCTATGTTCACTTCTTCAGTATAAGAGCGCTTAAATAATATTGAAATGATACATTAATGTAACGTGTATTGAGACATTGCAGTACTAATGACTTGAAGAAAATTTAGATAAAAAATGAACGCTGAATAAATATAGATTGGAAATAATGAAGATGTTTAGATAAATCTTTATTAATTTGAACAAAGTTGGCGGAGTGGACGGGACTCGAACCCGCGACCCCCGGCGTGACAGGCCGGTATTCTAACCAACTGAACTACCACTCCGCGATCTTTGCTTACAGTGACATTAATTGAGATATATTGATAATACACTAATTACTGTAACTTTTTACTCTTGTAAATTTTAACCGGATTTACAACCGACATCAAAAATGATGACTTAACAAAATTGGCGGAGTGGACGGGACTCGAACCCGCGACCCCCGGCGTGACAGGCCGGTATTCTAAC
>MAAB01029676.1_pt2 | contig 27355 bp, 21 predicted proteins | sample 1115991 | NCBI WGS metagenome assembly MAAB01 (sample SAMN04961124, study PRJNA320927) | seawater metagenome | isolation source: sample BD02T18 sea water enriched with oil for 18 days | place: USA:Gulf of Mexico | collected 2013-07-27
TGACTACGATGTAAAAATTACCGTACCTGCCGATCACATTGTAGCGGCCACAGGGGTTTTACAAAATGAGAAGAAAGTACTCACTAACCAACAACGAAAGCGCCTAAAACAAGCCAAAAAAGCTAAAAAACCGGTATTGATCATTACCCCTGCTGAAGCATTAGCAAATGAAAAGTCACGCAGTACTAAAACAAAAACGTGGCATTTCAAAGCCCAAAATGTGCGTGATTTTGCCTTTGCCTCAAGTCGAAAGTTCATTTGGGATGCTCAGGGTTATCAACAAAGTAATAGTCATACCATGGCCATGTCATTTTATCCTAACGAAGGTAATCCGCTTTGGGAAAAGTATTCAACCGAAGCCATAATCCATACAATGGAACAATATAGTAAGTATACTTTTGAGTACCCTTACCCTGTTTCTATTTCAGTTAACGGTCCTGTTGGCGGCATGGAATACCCTATGATTACCTTCAATGGTCCTCGACCAACACTTGATAAAAAAACGGGAAAAAAGACTTATTCTCGCCGGACAAAATACGGTTTGGTTGGTGTCATTATTCATGAAGTCGGTCACAATTACTTTCCTATGATTGTTAACTCTGATGAACGTCAGTGGACTTGGATGGATGAAGGATTGAACACCTTCTTACAGTTCTTGGCAGAGCAATCTTGGGAAGAAGGTTATCCATCTCGCCGTGGTCATGCAGCTAAGATTACCAGTTATATGAAAAGTGATAATCAAGTACCTATTATGACCAACTCAGAGTCTATTTTGCAGTTTGGTAATAATGCTTATGGGAAACCTGCGACAGCGTTAAATATTTTACGTGAAACCATTATGGGTCGTGAGTTATTCGACTTTGCTTTTAAAGAATATGCCCAACGCTGGAAGTTCAAACGCCCAACGCCAGCTGACTTTTTCCGCACTATGGAAGATGCATCTGCTGTTGATTTAGATTGGTTCTGGCGTGGATGGTTTTACACCACAGACCATGTTGATTTAGCTATCGATAATGTCTATTTATACCGTCCAAACAGTCAAAATCCAGATATTGAAGAAGCTTGGGAGCGTGCACTAGAGAATGAGCAGCCTCAATTTATCAGTGATTTACGTAATAAAGGCCAATGGGTTCGCACTCAAGACAAAACTGAGCTATTAGATTTTTACAACGAGCATGATGAATTTACCGCCACAAATGCTGATCGTAATAAATATAATCAAGAGCACGAAGAGTTAGAGCCTTGGGAGCAAGACCTATTAACGAATGATAGCAACTTCTACGTCATCAATTTTTCTAATCACGGCGGCTTAGTGATGCCCATTTTGCTCGATATAACTTATGCCGATAACACAACTGAACATATCAATATCCCCGCTGAAATTTGGCGTAAAAATAGTAAAAAAGTCGCTAAACTATTAATTCGTGAGAAAGAAATTACAAAAATTGCGCTAGATGCTAACTGGCAAACTGCTGATGTGAACATTAATAATAATTACTGGCCAGCACGGCCAATTAAATCGCGTTTTGATCTCTACAAAGAAAAGAAAAAAGACATGATGCGTGATTACAATGAAGAACTTAAAGACATCTCAGCTGATAAGATCAATGATGAGTAAAAGGCTTAAAAAATATATTTTTGCTATCAGCTTTTATATAGGACTTGTAGCTTCTGCTACAAGTCATACCTATTTCTTTGGGGTCAGTGATATTTATGCTAACCCTAATACTCAACACCTTGAAATAGTACATCAATTTACCGCCCATGATATAGAAAATGCCATAGCTGAAAGTAAACAGATACACTTTTCAACTGAACATAAAAATTATAATTTATATATTCAGCAATATTTTGAACAACAATTTTCTCTCGAAATAAATCAGGCAAACATCCCGTTAACTTGGTTAGGTTTTGAAATCTCATCAGGAAAAATTATTGCTTACCAAGAAAGTAAAGAACAAAACTTATTACCGCAATTAGCAGTAAAAAATGCAATACTTATCGATACTTATCCAAAGCAAGTGAATACTGTTAACTTTCAAGGTGTCGACACTCAAGGTAAAGCTCTTTTTGGCAGCTTAACTTTTGACTACCGACTCAAAGAAGCGATTATTGAGCCAAATATCAGCCAATAGCTCAATCAACAATACATAACATCATAAATTATCAAACTATTACGCTATTTGATTTACATTTGTAAAATAAGCATGCAAAATCAAATGAAGCACTTTATCTCAACAGTTAAGATTCGGAATCTCCATGAATGTAGAGTTTATCAATCCATTTTTATCTTCAATGCTTAATGTCATGACAACGATGGCTCAAATGGAGTTAACTCCAGAAAAGCCTCGTCTTAAAAAGAATGAAATCGCCTTAGGTGATGTTTCAGGTTTAATTGGCATGGTCAGTGAGCAAGCAAAAGGTTCCTTATCAATTACTTTTGAAGGAAGCTTAGCATTAGCCACCATGAAAAAAATGGTCGGTGAAGCACCTGACGAAGTCAATGAAGAGATTATCGATTTAGTGGGTGAAATTACCAATATGGTAACCGGTGGTGCAAAACGTATGCTGAGTGAAAAAGGCATTGAATTTGATATGGCAACCCCAATTGTCGTTTCTGGACCAAATCATTCCATTCATCATAAAGCTAAAGGCCCTATTGTTATTATCCCCCTAAAAAGTGAGATAGGCAGAGCTTACATTGAATTTAGTTTTGATGAATAAAAGAAATAAGTAGCAGTAGATGTAACATGTATTCTTTAGACATGAAAAAAGCGATATCTATCGCTTTTTTTGTACCTGAAATATTTAATTTACATTCACTATAAGTTGTAGCCCCAACGCGGCATAATATCTTGTTTAATGCCAAGGTGATCTAGCACTCTCCCCACCATAAAATCAATCAAATCTTCAATAGTCTCTGCTTTATGATAAAACCCTGGAGATGCGGGCATAATGGTAACGCCTTGCTGTGATAAGCTGAGCATATTTTGCAAGTGTAACGTAGAAAAAGGCGTTTCCCTCACCATTAAAATTAATTGCCCACGCTCTTTTATCACCACATCTGCAGCACGTTCAATTAAATTATCGCTCATGCCATGACAAATAGCAGCCATTGTTCCAGTAGAGCAAGGACACACCACCATTTTTTTCGGCGCTGAAGAGCCTGAAGCAACAGGAGAGAACCATTGTTCTTTACCAAATACCGTTATTTGGTTACTTTTGGCCTGATATTTCTCGGTAAAAAATTTACTGGCCGCATCTGGAGAACTAGGAATTTTTACGCCGACTTCAGTATCTAATACAATACGGCCAGCACTTGAACACAGAATATAGAGTTGGTAGTTTGCTGCAATTAAACATTCAATTAGCCGTAGAGCATAAGCTGAACCTGAAGCACCTGTGATAGCAAGTGTTATTTTGCCGTTAAAGTCATTACTCACCATACTCAACTCTCTTATCATTAGCTAACAAACTCATTGTATAGTTCATAACTATCCCTAACCATTTTTAATCGTTTTCTTGACTTTCTTTAGTGCCATTTGTTTTTTTAGCGGTGATAAATAGTCAATGAATAATGTACCGTTTAAGTGATCTATTTCATGCTGCATCACAATCGCAAGAAATTCATCACTGGTAACAGTAATTGCTTTGCCATTACGATCTAAAGCTTCAACTGTAACATTAGTGAAGCGTTCAACGTCAGCATAGTAACCAGGGACAGATAAGCAGCCTTCCTGCCCCTTAGCTGTTGCTTCTCCGTGAGTGATCACGGGGTTAACTAGCACAAGTGGTTCATCACGATTTTCGGAAATATCAATAACCACAACGGCTTCACTACTGCCCACTTGAGTTGCAGCTAAACCGATACCATCATCTGTATCGTACATAGTTTCAAGTAAGTCATCGATTAATCCTTGAATTTTACTCACATCTGCTACAGGCTTTGCTTGCTCTATAAGTTTATCATTAGGTGCGGTAAGTATAGTTAATACTGTCATTGTGCTAAATTCTCTTTACTATTTTGATTAAACTAAATTGGTTAGGCTGTCTTAATTATAATGCTATTTACTTATACGATTACCGTCGCTAAACGGTTTAATAGTTTATTATGGATATCAGCAAAGCCCCCATTACTCATAACAACAATTATATCCCCAGCTTGAGTTTGTTGGCTAATCGTCTCCACTAAGCTATCAATATTATCTTCAATTTGGCATATTGGCTTACATTGATTGATTAAATCACTCACAGACCAAGTTACCTGTTCATCCTGATAGATAAAGACCTGATCTGCATCTACCAACGACTTAGGTAACGAATCTTTATGGACTCCTGATCTCATCGTATTCGACCTTGGCTCTAATACAGCAAAGATGCGTCCAGCCTTTTCTTGTTGTGAAAGTTTAGCACGGACACCGGCGAGTGTTTTTGCAATAGCCGTTGGGTGGTGCGCAAAATCATCATAAACACTAATATTATTGACAATACCACGAAGTTCAAATCGACGTTTCGTATTAATAAATTCAGCGAGTGCTTCTATAGAAACAGAGCTTGGTACGCCTGCATGACGTGCTGCTGCAATGGCCATTAAGGCGTTATCAATATTAAAATCACCGATGAGATCCCACTTCACTACACCTTGTTTTTTACCATTAAACGTAACGATAAATTCACTACCTTGTGCAGTTAACTTTTCAGCTTGCCAGCCCGTATCAAGTACTTGACCTTGTTTAAGCTCTCGTTTAGAAAATTCAGTAGGAGTCCAACACCCCATGGCTAATGTTTCACCAATAGCGACTTCATTCGCGGGTGATAAAATCAAACCGTTACTAGGCACCATGCGAATAAGGTGATGAAATTGTTTTTGAATATCGCTAAGATCATTGAAAATATCGCCATGGTCAAATTCTAAATTATTAATCACCAAAGTGCGTGGCCGGTAATGCACAAACTTAGAACGTTTATCAAAAAAAGCACTGTCATATTCGTCAGCTTCAATGACAAAAAAAGGCGTATTCCCTAAGCGAGCAGAGCTAGAAAAATTTTGTGGTACACCACCAATGAGGAAACCTGGTGACATATGTGCATATTCTAAAATCCACGCTAACATACTGCTGGTAGTTGTTTTCCCATGTGTTCCCGACACAGCAAGGACCCAACGATCTTTCAATACATTTTCAAGCAACCATTGTGGCCCTGATGTATAAGGAATATTGCGATCGAGCATATATTCCACCATGGGATTTCCACGGGACATGGCATTACCAACAATCACAAGATCAATATCATCAGAAAAATTTTCAGTTTGGTAACCCGATATTAATTCAATGCCTAGCTGCTCTAACTGAGTACTCATTGGTGGATAAACATTGGCATCAGAGCCACTAACTTTGAAGCCGAGTTGCTTAGCTATGGCAGCAATCCCCCCCATGAAAGTGCCACAAATACCTAAGATATGAAGATGTTGAGTTTTATTAGTCATAAATATAATAATCAAAAGATAAAGAAGCGTTATAATTAACGATATCATACCTTAATAACTAAGCTTTATCTGTATATACAGCCTATAAACTTAGCTGAGTAAAGTAATAAATGACTCTATCTAGCGCTACCACCAAAGATACGTTTACATTAGTCTGTCAAAAAATCCAACAAGAAACGCATGATGTAAAGACTTACCTATTCACTCAACCTAAGCGAGACAAAACAATAGGCTTTAACTACTATGCTGGCCAGTACTTAAACTTCACCGTTAATATGGCCGGAACTATGCAAGTGTGTTGTTATACGCTTTCCTCCACACCAACTAATTCTGCTTATGTCAGCATTACGATCAAACGAATTCCTCAAGGTAAGGTATCTAATTATTTTCATGATCATTTTAAAATAGGCCAGTCGATTCATGTTAAAGAAATCGCGGGTAACTTTTGCATACGTGACTCTATTCCGCCAAAAATATTATTAATCAGCGCAGGAAGTGGCATAACACCTATGCTCTCAATGCTGCGTTTTATGACAGAAATACAGTGTAAAAACCAAATTATCTTTGTCCATAGTGCAAAGCAGGAAATCGACTTAATTGCTCAAGCTGAGTTAAATGATTTAGCGAAGCGACATGGCAATTGCCAAATAATTTACACCCTTACGCAAGGCGCCAATTCACAATGGTATGGATTTCAAGGACGGCTGAATGAACAAATGTTAAGTAATATAAAGCAAATTAATCATTATCAAACTTTTGTTTGTGGACCCAAATTATTTCGCCTCAGCACTCAAGCTCTTTTACTTAAGTTAGGGGCAGAGCCAAGTAACTTTCATGAGGAGAGTTTTGGTGAAAAGGAGTATTCAACGGATGACAGCAATGATATTAAAGAAAGCACCTCTGTATTAAAGGCAGAAACAGAACACCAAGATATTAACCAGCAAAGCTTGATACCCCAAAACAGTAAAAAGAAAGTATCGATTTACTTTAGCCGATGGAAAAAGCGCTACCAAGGTAATCAACAAGATTCTTTGTTAGATCAAGGCGAAGCTGCTGGGTTAATTCTACCTCATTCATGTCGTGGGGGTAGTTGTGGTAGCTGTAAAGCAAAGTTAATCAGTGGCCAAGTTAAACAACATTCAACTGATGGATTATCAGAAAAAGAGCAACGTCAAGGTTATATATTACTTTGCAGTTGCCATGCCCTAACTGATGTTGAGATAAGCCATGAGTAGTATTTGTTTCATGTGGTACTATCTAATGCTAGAAGTCATAACCTAAACTGACTACTAACCTGTAATCATTTGACTGAGGAATAGCAGCATCCACTGTAGCAACTGGCTCAGCAACGCGGTCCAAATAAAGCATGACATCTAACTCAAAATCATTTTGAAGATCAAACTCAAAACCAGTTTTCAAATGTGAATTTCGCTTACCTGACTTTTCTTCGACAAATTGTAATTGGTAATCAAATAAATAATCTAACCTGCTTGAAATACTGTAATCAAATAAAGTACCTAAAGCGATTACGCCACTTTTTTGGTCACTTTCATCAGAAACATCGTAATACTTGGTTTGTTGATAACTCGGACCAAGAGTAACATCCCATTGCAAACGCTTATTTTGAAAGATGTGATAACCTAAACTAAGCCCTATTGTATTTCTAGACTCAATATTTTGTTGTAAATCTGTAAAGTGTTCATAATCAAACACACGAAAGAAGATCTTACGACTATAAAACCAATCCAGATTTGAAGTTAGTCGACTTGTATCAGTGATAACTGTTGCGCTTTCATCCGCAGTAGATTTACTATAATTATAGGTAAAATCAATTTTAAAACGGGTAAAGGGTGTTCTTCGTTGTACTCTCGCATTTACCATGTAATCTAACTGACTAACATTACCTTTATTAACATCAATACCTAAACTAACCTTCCCATCCCACAACTCTTTTCTAACATCAGAAGAAGACGTGATCGATAAGAGTTCAGATAAAGGATAATGCTGTTCACTACCATCACTAATGAGCACAAGGTGTTGATCCTTCACGATGAGGAAGCCTTGTTTGACTTCGCCATTAGCGAAACGTATCTGTTGGTCGAATCGACTGCGAAGTTCTGTTACTTTATCCCAATCAAAAGTGATGGTATCGAACTCATCACTTTCAAATTCCAACTCATCGTCATACATTGAAATAATATCGCCTTTAAGCCACTCCCCTGATCGCAGTTTAAGCCAATCAAATTGTTGAGAAAAAACGGGCGTTGGCGGACTCCACACCTCGAGATGTTCAGACTTTTCTTGCCCATTACTGGTAAAGGTAATTAAGGCTATCACTAATATTAAATACTTATTCACAATAGTATGTATGGTTACTCTCACTACTGAATTACATTAAAAAAGGCCTGTACTATTTGAGGTACAAGCCTTAGATACAAACGGAGGTGCTTTGTTAAAAGTCGTAACCTAAACCAACGACTAAACGGAAATCATTTTTTTCTGGTACCTGTCCCTCACTGTCCTCTTTCGGGTTCTCTGTACGATCGGCATAAAAAGTTAAATCAAGATCAAAGTCATTAGTGAGGTCAATTTCTAGACCTGTTTGAAAGTGATGGATATTACCACCAGAGGCTTCATCAATCACCTGAACATTATATGATGCTTCGTAGTCAATATCGCTAGAAATTTCAAAGGTAAAATCAGTGCCAAGAGTAAGACCAAAAGAGTCTTCACTGTCACTCTCATCGTCTTTAACATCAAGAAATTTACTTTTTTGATAACTTGGACCAAGATTAACATCCCAACTTGTACGACTCGTATCAACAATATGATACCCCAATGCAATACCATAATGTATTCGATAATCAAGGTTTAAAAAGTCATCTGCCATATATTCAAAATCAGCGGCTCGGAAATAAACCTTGGGGTTAAAGAACCAGTCATAAGATGACGTTAATCGTTCACTATCAGCAGTAACGGTTGTTTCTTCAGTTTTATTGTCTTCATAGCGACTGTAATCAGCAGTATAGTCTGTTTTAAAGCGACTGCTCGAACTTCGTCGCTGTATTCCAGCAGAGAAAGTATAGTCAAATTGCACAGTATTACCTTCACGTAGATTTATACCTAAATTGACATAACCATCCCATAAATCTCTTTCATTTTTTCCTGAAGATGCAATAGATAAAAGGTTGCTAAACTCATAATGGGTCGTCACTCCATTTTTTACTAAGGATAGTTTTCCATCTTTTATCACCAAATACCCTTCATCAATGGTTCCATCAAACATTCGAATACTTTGCCATTCTTTACTACGTAATTCGGCAATATCCTCTAAGTCAATAGTCTGCATATCAAGCTCATCACTATCAAACTCTAGTTTTTCGTCATACATTGAAATGATGTCGCCCTTAAGCCACTCATCAGATGTCAGCTTTATCCAATCAAAATCTTGTTTAAAAACTGGAGTTGGTTTCTGCCACTCAGTCCTACCGTCCTCAGCATAACTGAATGTGGATTGTGTTAACGAAAGAAACAAAGCCAAAATGACCGTTGTCAGGGTTGCTATGGTGTTATTCATAAAACCTCATACCTGTTAGGGCATTTCTCAGAGTAAAGACAATAAATTATAAATATAGCGATGATGAAAGCACAATGACGCAATATCGAGTGTGCTCAACTGTTTATATTAAACACAACAAGAGAAAAAAAATATAAATTATTAAGGGCAATCAGCAAAATATATTCTATAGTAGGATTCTAACAACAACATAGGTGCACCATAATGATGCATCGAAAGCACTATACAGGTGCAACAGAGATTGCGAGCGTTATAAAAAAGCTTATTAATCAATGACCTTCCTCTTGGCACGATTTTAGCTATTAAACGAATAACAATAGATGAATAATGATCATAACCAATCTTTATAACTTCATCCATTTTATGACTTACATAAACATTTGCAGAATTTTATAAAATTAACCTCAGTGGAGAGACACAATGTCACAAGCAGTATTCGACTTAATTAAAGAAAACGATGTCAAATTTGTTGACCTTCGTTTTACCGATTCGAAAGGTAAAGAACAACACATTTCAATTCCTCATCACCAAGTAGATGAAGATTTTTTCGAAGATGGAAAAATGTTTGATGGTTCATCTATTGAAGGTTGGAAAGGCATTGACGAATCTGACATGGTTATGATGCCTGATGCATCTACAGCTGTTCTAGACCCTTTTTCTGAAGCTGTTACTTTAAATATCCGTTGTGATATTTTAGAGCCTAGCACAATGCAAGGTTACAGCCGCGACCCTCGCTCTGTAGCTAACCGCGCTGAAGAATACCTACGTAGTACAGGCATTGCTGATACTGTATTAGTCGGTCCAGAGCCAGAGTTTTTCGTATTTGACGATGTACGTTTCCATACCGACATGAGTGGTTCTTTTTATAAAATTGATGATAAAGAAGCTGTTTGGAATTCAGGAACTGAATACGAAGAAGGCAATATGGGCCATCGTCCTGGTGTTAAAGGCGGTTACTTCCCAACAGCACCTGTTGATTCATCACAAGATTTACGTTCAGCCATGTGTTTAGTAATGGAAGATATGGGCTTAGTAGTTGAAGCGCATCACCATGAAGTAGCTACTTGTGGCCAGAACGAAATTGCTTGTCGTTTTAACACACTAGTTAAAAAAGCAGATGAAGTTCAAATTTATAAATATGTTGTTCATAACGTAGCTCACGCATACGGTAAAACAGCTACCTTTATGCCTAAGCCACTTGTTGGTGATAACGGTACTGGTATGCATGTACATATGTCACTTGCTAAAGACGGTACTAACTTATTCGCTGGTGATAAGTACGGTGGTTTATCTGAAACTGCACTTTATTACATCGGTGGTGTTATTAAACATGCTAAAGCATTGAACGCATTTACTAACCCAGCGACAAACTCATACAAACGTTTGGTTCCACATTTTGAAGCACCTGTTATGCTTGCATACTCTGCACGTAACCGCTCTGCATCAATTCGTATCCCAATTGTACCAACGCCAAAAGCAACACGTATTGAAGCACGTTTCCCTGATCCTGCTTGTAACCCTTACTTAGCTTTCTCTGCATTATTGATGGCTGGTCTTGACGGTATTAAAAACAAAATTCACCCTGGTGATGCAATGGATAAAGATTTATATGACTTACCTGCTGAAGAAGCAGCATCAATCCCTCAAGTAGCTACATCACTTGAAGATGCACTTCAAAGCTTAGAAAGCGATTATGAATTCTTAACTGCCGGTGGTGTTATGGATAAAGACATGATTGATGCATACATCGCTATTAAGCGTGAAGAGTCTCAACTTGTAAACATGACAACACACCCTGTAGAATTTGATCTTTACTACAGCGTTTAATATCGCATAGCTTCTCATTGAAGTGCTTATCGATAAATGAAAAGTCCACTTAGGTGGACTTTTTTTATGCTTGAAACAACAATAAAACCACAGTTAAATTATGTCATGATCACAAAAATCACTTATTGATAGAAAAAAATTAAAAAACATTTTTTTGTATAAAGTATAGATATATACTTAAATTAACGTACATTAAGGAATGATGTGAATATTGACCACCCAAAGCACAGGGAAATATAAGGAACTATGATCAAGTTATTATTATTTATACTATTAAGCATCACCTTATCTGCTCCTGTTCACCCAAAAACAGCCAAAATTTATGTATGGCGTAATGAAAAAGGTGTATTGGTTTTTTCTGACTCTCCTATGCCGGGAGCAGAAGAAGTAAAAACTAAGCCCGGCAATATTATTCAATCAAGCACTTCTCTTGATACCAAAGTACTCGATATTACTCCCCAAGAAGTAATAGAAGAATATGAAATAGTTATAGATACACCTAAAAACAATGCCACAATCCGTGATAATACTGGCTCAATATATATTGGTGGAGGTATCAAGCCAAGATTTAAGCCTGGATTAGAAGTACAATTAGTACTTGACGGTAAACCCCATCAAAAACCGCAAAAACACTCTATGTTCTCACTAAGAGATATCGATAGAGGCGAGCACAAAATAAAAATGTTACTACTAGATGAAAAAGGCAAGGTTATTGCATCATCAGCATCAGTAACGTTTTATATGCATAGAGCTTCAACAAACTAAGTTAGTACCCATTACTTTTGCCCTTATCAGCAAAGAGCTATAGAAGAATTAACACCTTGTTGCCAAGCAAAATTAACACTGCAAATAAAACCTTTCTTTAGTAAACTAAAATTGCACGCACCAAAAAGGTGCATGGAATTATCTTCCTAAGGGTTTTTATGAATAGTCGTAGTTATATACAAGATCACAAGTTATCTTATCAGCAATCACTTGCCAATCAATTGGTGACTGCTGTGATTATTCTTAATGAAAAACTCGCCATCGTTTATGTCAATCCTGCAGCAGAGGCGCTGTTAAATAAAAGCCTATACCGTTTATACGATACAGAATCTGAAATGATTTTTGCAAATACAAGCATTAATCACAAACGTTTAATGCAACTGCTCGCCACTGGTCAGGAATTTACTGATTGTGACATTGTTGTCGAGCTAAATGAAAGTCATCGCTTTACCGCAGAAGTAACCGCTTCTTCAGTTGAATTTGAAAGAGCGCCACATGTATTACTTGAGTTCAAACAGATAGATCAGCAAAAACAAATTAGCTTAGAAGTTTTCCAACATCAGCAATGGCTTGCAGCGCGTGATCTTATTAAAGGTCTGGCGCACGAAATTAAAAACCCGCTCGGAGGGCTTAGAGGTGCAGCACAGTTACTCAGTAAAGAAGTGAGTAGCGAACAACAAGAATACACCAGCATGATTATCGAACAAGCAGATCGCTTAACTAATTTAGTTGATCGTCTACTCGGGCCAAATCAATTACCCCAAATGCAAGAACACAATGTTCATGGAATACTTGAGAAAGTATGCCAGTTAGTGAGTTACTCAAATGCTCAAAAAATTGATTTATCCCGGGACTATGATCCTTCACTGCCCGCTATTGAATGTGATCAAGAAAAACTGCAACAAGCGGTACTTAATATTGTTAACAATGCTATTCAAGCCATTGATGAAACACACAACATTACGCTAAGAACCCGAATTGCCAGTAACAAAACTATTCACGGTAAACGAATAAAATTAGCGATTGAAATTAGCATTATTGATAACGGACCTGGCATTCCCAGTGAAATTCAAGACACACTTTTTTATCCTATGGTCTCTGGTCGTTCCAATGGTACAGGATTAGGTTTATCTATCTCACAAACATTAATAAACCAACATCAAGGTAAGTTATCCTGCCATAGCCGCCCTGGTCATACCGAATTTACAATTCTACTGCCATTAAAACAACAACCCTTAAGTCAAGAACCTTTATCACAAGAGAGTACAATATGATCACCGAACAAGTCTGGATAGTTGATGACGATAGCTCGATTAGGTGGGTACTTGAGAAAGCTTTTGCGAATGAAAATATTACTTGTGCTGCTTTTGAGAGTGCTGAAAACTTATTGGTTGCATTAGATCATGGTCAGCCGGAAATCATTATTTCTGATATACGCATGCCAAACATCGATGGAATGGAGTTATTAAAGAGATTAAACAAGCAGCACTCCCATATCCCAGTGATAATTATGACTGCTCACTCAGATTTAGACAGCGCTGTTAATGCTTACCAAGGCGGTGCATTTGAATATTTGCCTAAACCATTTGATATAGATGAAGCCATCAATCTAAGTAAACGTGCCCTCACCCATGCCAGAGAGCAAAATGAGAAGAATAAAAATCAAAAAGATATACCTGCAGCTGTTGGCTTGATTGGTGAAGCGCCTGCTATGCAGGAAGTGTTTCGGGCAATAGGTCGCTTGTCTCGTTCAAGTATCAGTGTACTCATTAATGGCGAATCAGGCACAGGTAAAGAATTAGTTGCACAAGCACTACATTCCCATAGTCCTCGCGTAAATGAACCCTTTATTCCGTTGAATATGGCCGCTATTCCGAAAGACTTAATTGAATCTGAGTTATTTGGTCATGAAAAAGGTGCCTTTACGGGTGCAAATTCAGTCCGACAAGGTCGCTTTGAACAAGCACATGGTGGGACTTTATTTTTAGACGAAATTGGTGATATGCCATTAGATATTCAAACACGCCTATTACGTGTACTTTCAGATGGTCAAGTATATCGTGTTGGTGGACACTTACCTGTTCAAGTCGATGTTCGTATTATCGCAGCAACTCATCAAAACCTTGAAGACCGTGTGAAAAAAGGTGAGTTTAGGGAAGATTTATTTCATCGCCTCAATGTGATTCGCATTCATTTACCTAGCCTTAGAGAACGCAAGGAAGATATTCCACAATTGAGCCAGCACTTTTTAACACAGGCAGCAAATGAGTTAAGTGTTGAGGTTAAAACCTTGAGTAAAAAGGCCAGTAATTTCCTGAATAACTGTCATTGGCCTGGAAACGTTAGGCAGTTAGAAAATATTTGCCGATTTTTAACGGTAATGGCCAGTGGTCAAGAAATCCTTATTGAAGATTTACCCAATGAACTAGTTGATAAATCAACACCTTCAAAGAGTGATTCCAATGCTTGGCAAGACTTACTTAGTCATTGGATGGACCAAGAATTAGCACAAGGAAAAGATGCCATATTAGATTACGCACAAATTGAGTTTGAAAAAATAATGCTTGAGCGAGCACTAATCTTTACCCAAGGACACAAACAAGATGCGGCCAAAAAATTAGGTTGGGGAAGAAATACTTTAACAAGAAAACTAAAAGAATTTGATAAATAATACCCATTAGACTAATTGATTAATCCGACAGGTATAAGAAGAAATGAAAAGTAGTAGTGATCTTTCGATAGGAAGTTAGCTACTGCAAGCTTCATCATCACATTGTTTGCAGCTATTACACAATTTAATATTAATGAAGTGTGCCGCAATAATAAGACTTGCGCCACCAATAATAAAAAACGGCTCTAATGCTTGAGAAAAGTCGTGTTTAATCCAGTATAAAGTCACACCTAAATACAGTAAGTAAAATGGATATAAACGTCTATGATAACGTTTAAAACCAGAAAATAGTGCTATGGTACCAAGAGCAGCAGTCATAAGAAGAAAAACATGTTCCCATGCATGATCCGCTAAAAAGCTTAAACCAAGCAAAGGTAACATTGGCAGTAAAATAGGTAGTAAGATGCAATGCAGTGCACATAAGGAAGTTGCTGTAATGCCTATTCTATCTAACATAGTTATTCCGAGAATCTAAATTAATTTACTGTAAACAGACCAGTTTCGGCCTTCAAAGTGAGATAGTATCACAATTGATATAATATAACATTAGTAAATTACAACTAAGTATGCAAGCTTAAGACTCCCTCTTTCAATGAAATACCGAACAGCAAAGCCAAGTCGCTATTAATCACTTTTCACAGCAAAATAATGAGTTAACATCTTTTTTAGATGTACAAAAAACTCATCATTGCCCTTATCACTAATAAGGTGGGCAAGTTCAGTACCCAAGGGAGTAAATTTATAAAATTGCAGACAAACATTCGATTTTTTTGCCGTTAACTTCAACGCTAAGCCATTATAGGTAAATTGTAGCACTTCATCTTTAGTGATTAAGCTCGACTCACTTTCTTGCAAATAGATAAGGTGATTTTCTGACAAAGCTAACAAATCCGCATAATTCAAACCATATTGGCTTAAATTACAGTACTGTTGTCGCTGCTTAGAGAAAAAATTAAGTAAACCAGGTTGCTGATAAGCACCTGTTACTAGACGAATATTTTTTTTATTTGGATCCTTTACCGCTAATGAACACGCTTTCGCTAATAATTTAGCATCATAAATACTCATGTCTCGAAAAACTTGTAACGCCTTAAAAGAAAAAGATCCTGGTTTAGTCAGTTCGCCAGCTAATATTTTTGCCCATAAATCTTGCATAGTCGGGTTACTGACATCTTCAGATAACGCAATATACCGGCTGAACCAATCATGATCAGTTCTTTGGCCAAACTCAACACTGGAACAGTAGCTAAGCGTTTTCTGCATAATGTTTTCAATATTTTGCTGCTTACGTAATTGATTCAACCTAGCACGCTTCACTGTTCTATCTTCAATGAGCATTTGTTTATCTTCTGGTAATAATGCTCCATCAATAACAAATCGTTTAGCAAGCTTTAAAAACTGTTGTGAAACGCCGGCTTCTGCTGAGCTTTGAGTGGACTTATTACTTTTTATTATTTCGGTATCATCCCCCTTTTTTACAACGTCTTTTTCAAGTACGACAACATCTAATTTGTCTTTAGTCACTTTATTACCTCCTTTTTCAATATCCTTAAAATAAGCAGAAATATTTCGTTTGTTGCTTAAGGTTTATACACACTATGTCAAAAGCTAAGCTAACGATACATGATTAAATTCAATTTATTATAACCTAGTAAAATAAAACAAATAAAATATTAGCAAACAGGTTTCATTATCTCGCCCAATGGTGTAAAAAAGTAGTATTGAGTTATAGTTAAGTTCCGTAAAATAAATTTCAATTTTAACTATTTATATTTCCAGACAATATGCTTAGTTATGAGGCCAGTATGCAAGCATCAGAAAATTCACATGATGACTTTTTATTCATCGATGATAGCGATGAAGACGAGATTTTAGCGTTTGGCAGTAATGAAACTTGGCAAGTTTTAATTGTTGATGATGATCCAGAAATACATTCAGTGACTCAATTAGCCTTATCAGATCTTGTCGTATTAGGACGTCGCCTTGAGTACTTACATGCTTATTCAGGTAAAGATGCCTGCCATCTAATTGAACAAAATGACGACATTGTTCTCGTACTGCTCGATGTGGTTATGGAAACTGATGATGCTGGTCTAAATGTTGTCAAATATATAAGAGAAACATTACAACGAAAAGATATTCGTATTGTTTTACGTACAGGCCAGCCTGGCTATGCTCCAGAAGAGAGTGTAATAAAAGAGTATGATATTAATGATTATAAGACTAAAACGGAGTTAACTCGTCGCAAGTTAGTCACTACTGTTTTTGCCGCAATTCGCTCTTTTCAACAAATTGCGACTGTTAATGAGAACCGTCAGGGTCTTGAAAAAATAGTCTCTGGCGCTACCGAATTATCATCCCAGCATTCTCTTTCTACCTATAGCCAAAGTGTTTTAACTCAATTAAAATTCCTCATAAGTGACGATATATCAGCCGTTTTTTGCGCTAGAGGCCAAGGAATTATTGATAATATTGATGACTTAAGCTTTTATGTTTTAGCACAAGAAGGCTTTGATAATAACTTAATAAATAAAAAAATTGATACGTTACAAGATCATCATGCAAGTAAACAAGTGAAAGCTTGTTACTTGCAACAAAAGCATCAATATCTAGATGACAGCCTTAACCTTTATGTTGCTAAAGGTGATTATAGAGCAGTCATTCATGTCAGAATTTCTAGTCCTTTAAGCGAGATTCAAACTCAATTATTGAATGTTTTTATAACAGGCGTAGCTGTAGGGTATGAAAATGTACATTTGTTTCAAAAGCTGACAAACGCTGCTTATAGAGATTGGTTAACTAATTTACCAAACCGTCTTGAATTTGTACGCTTACTCGATAACTTCGCTCAAAATGAATGTGATAATACTGTTGCCGCTTTAATTGATATCAATCATTTTAGTGATATCAATGATGCCTTAGGGCAAGATATTGGTAATCAGCTTCTTACTGCCGTAGGACAACGAATACAAACCATAGGTTGTGACTGTCAACTTGCACGGGTAGGTGCAGATGTTTTTGGCATTATTGGTCCAGCTGATTGCTTAACCCCTGAAAACTTAATCGCTTTATTTCACCAGCCATTTTCCGCTGGCGAACAACACCTTCCGATCAATGCTTGCTTTGGTTTATGCACTAAAGAGCATGCGCAAAGTAGTGGTGTGCAAGTGTTGAATCAAATTAATATTGCACTGAATATTGCCAAAAAGAACCGTTTAGAGCATTTTGCTTATTATCACTCAGATATTGAAGATCAAATGCAATGGCGCCTAAACATGATTCGCCAGCTGCGTAACGATTTTGCTAATGACTGTCTTGAACTTTGGTACCAACCGCAATTATCGTTGACTACAGGTAAAGTCATTGGTGCTGAAGCTTTACTACGCTGGCGTACTACTGATGGTAAATTTGTTTCTCCTGCTGTTTTTATTCCTTTAGCAGAATATTCGGGGTTAATTATTGAAATCGGAGATTGGGTAATTAGCCAAGCATGCAAGCAATTAAAAATATTAGAACAAAATTTTTCTGAGCTTAGCATTTCAGTCAATGTATCTATTCCACAATTTAGACAAGATAATTTTGTTGATAATATCATCAACACTATGACACAACATAAAATTAAACCACATAAGCTAGAATTAGAAATTACTGAAAATATTTTAATGGATGAACCGCAAATCATTATTGATGCGCTGACCAAATTAAAGGCCCAAGGTATTAGCATTGCCCTTGATGATTTTGGTACAGGTTTTTCTTCATTAAGTTACTTACAAAAACTTCCTCTTGATCGCCTTAAAGTTGATCGTGCTTTTGTAACTGATATTCACCAAGAAGGTCAATCAGTTATCGCCGAAACGATTATTAACTTAGGTAAAAAGATGCAGCTTAAAGTCATTGCTGAAGGCATAGAAGAAATTGAGCAGCAAGAACGTTTACTAGAACTAGGCTGTGATGAGGTGCAAGGCTTCTATTATGCTAAACCAATGCCGGCTGATGAATTTATCAATTTTTTACAGCAACAAAGTTAACTCGACAAAAACAAAATTTAGCCTCACTTATTATTTTCAAATACTTATTAAAGCACTCTTACCCTTACGGATAGAGTGCTTTTTATTGGTCTTTTTCTTTGTACTTTTATTAATCAACAGCCAAAACAAACACACAATTAAAACAACCGTTTTAAAATCATTGCATTTTACTTTCTTTAAGGGCACACTCAGTTGTCTATTAATTTCAGGCAAAGCTAAAAACAGGACATATAAATTGCCAAATGGGTATTTTTATCGGTTTGGTCTATACATAAATATTCATCAATACATCAACACCACTTATTAGGTGAAGGAGACATAGTATGATATATCAAGGCAAAAGCCTTAGTGCTCAGCTACTTGAGGATGGTATCGTCGAACTTAAGTTCGATGCCCAAGGCTCAGTAAATAAATTCGATCAAGCAACCTTTGCAGAGTACATCGCTGTAGTTGCAGCAATAAATGATTGCAGTGAAGCTAAAGGGGTAATTGTTACCTCAGGCAAATCAACGTTTATTGTTGGTGCTGACATTACAGAATTTTTAGTTTCATTTAGCCAGCCAGAAGACACCCTTACATCTTGGGCAAAAGGTGCATCAGATGTCTTTGACTCATTTGAAGATATTCAATTACCAACGATAGCTGCTATTAATGGTATCGCTTTAGGCGGTGGTTGTGAAATGACGCTAGCATGTGACTACCGTGTAGCATCAACTAATGCCAGTATCGGTTTACCAGAAGTTAAACTAGGATTGATGCCTGGCTTTGGTGGAACAGTTAGACTACCAAGACTTATTGGTTTTGATAATGCCGCCACTTGGATGTCAACAGGTAAAGCATTCAAGCCTGCAGCCGCACTAGCACAAGGCGCTATTGATGCCGTTGTAGAGCCAGAAAATTTACACGCTGCTGCGATTAACATGCTTAAATTAGCAATTGACGGCAAACTAGACTGGCGCGCAAAACGCCAGCCGAAGCTAGAGCCTTTAAATTTATCACCGACAGAATTAATCATGTCATCAAATACCTGTAAAGGTATGATTGCCGCTAAAGCGGGTAAGCATTACCCTGCACCAATGGTTATGATAAATACCTTGATTGCTAGTGCTAACTTAGATCGTACTGGTGCAATGGCTACCGAAAATGCTGGTTTTGCTAAACTTGCAAAAACAGATGCTGCAACAGCACAAATTGGTTTGTTTATGGCAGACCAAGTGATCAAAGGCAAAGCGAAAAAAGCGAGTAAACTTGCTAAAAAATCAGTCAATAAAGCGGCTGTCTTAGGTGCTGGTATTATGGGTGGTGGTATTGCCTATCAATCCGCTTATAAAGGCACGCCAATCATTATGAAAGATATTAATGATCAAGCACTTGATTTAGGTTTAACAACCGCTGCGGGCATTTTAACTAAACAAGTTGAACGCGGTCGTATGAATGCTAAAAAAATGGCTGGTGTATTAAACAACATCACTCCATCATTAAGCTATGACAGCGTTAAAGACGTAGATATTGTTGTTGAGGCTGTTGTTGAAAACCCTAAGATTAAAGGTTTGGTCTTAGCTGAAGTTGAGGGTGTTATCAGTGAAGATGCTATTTTAACGTCCAATACTTCTACCATCTCAATCGATTTATTGGCGCAAAGCGTAAAACGACCTGCAAACTTTTGTGGCATGCACTTTTTTAACCCTGTAAATAAAATGCCGCTAGTAGAAGTTATTCGCGGTAAAGATACTTCAGACGAGACTGTTGCTGCCGTAGTGGCTTATGCCGCTAAAATGGGTAAATCGCCAATTGTTGTCAATGATTGCCCAGGTTTCTATGTTAACCGTGTTTTATTCCCATACTTTGCTGGCTTTAGCCAATTAGTACTAGAAGGTGCGGACTTTACCGCTATCGACAAAGTCATGGAAAAACAATTTGGTTGGCCTATGGGTCCTGCCTATTTACTTGATGTTGTTGGCGTCGATACTGCTGATCACTGTACAAGTGTTATGTCTTCTGGCTTCCCAACCCGTATGAAGAAAATTGACAATGACCCTGTTAGCACCCTTTATGCTAATGAACGTTTAGGTCAAAAGAACGGCAAAGGCTTTTACGATCACGTCAAAGATAAACGTGGCCGTCCAATGAAAGTTCCGGCTCCTGTTGCTTACGAATTACTGGGTCAGCATTGTGCTGATAAAAAAGACTTTAGCAGCGAAGAGATCATAGCTCGAATGATGATCCCTATGGTTAATGAAGTGGTTCGCTGTTTAGAAGAAGGCGTGGTTGATACCGCTGCTGAAGCAGATATGGGCTTAATCTATGGCGTTGGCTTCCCTCCATTTAGAGGCGGTGCGATTCGCTACTTAGAAACTTTAGGTTTAGATAACTTCATCGCAATGGCTGATAAATATGCTGATTTAGGCGAAATTTATCATGTAACTGATGGCCTACGTGAAATGGCAAAATCAGGTAAATCATATTTCACTACTGATGTTAAATTAGCTTAAGCCGAGGAGAATAAAATGAACGAAGTTGTAATTGTAGACTGCATACGAACTCCAATGGGTCGCTCTAAGGCCGGTGTTTTTCGTAATGTACGTGCTGAAGCATTGTCAGCACACTTAATGAAACAAATTTTAGTGCGTAATCCTTCACTAAACCCTGAAGACATTGAAGATGTTATCTGGGGCTGTGTAAAGCAAACTAAAGAACAAGGTTTCAATATTGCACGTAATGCTTCATTACTTGCTGGCTTACCAAAGTCTATTGGTGGTGTTACGGTAAACCGTTTATGTGGCTCTTCTATGGAAGCGTTACATCAAGCAAGTACTAGCATCATGTCAGGACAAGGCGATGTATTCCTTATTGGTGGTGTAGAACATATGGGTCACGTACCTATGATGTATGACGTGGATTTTGATCCAGCACTAAATAAAAATATCGCCTTAGCTTCTGGTAATATGGGCTTAACGGCAGAATTATTAGGTAAACAACACGGCATTACCCGTGAAATGCAAGATGCTTTTGGTGCACGTTCGCATCAAAAAGCGCATGAAGCGCAGTTAGCTGGTCGTTGGGATAATGAAATTGTTGCGACTCAAGGCCACGATGCTACAGGTGCTCTAACATTAGTAGAGCACGATGAAGTCATTCGCCCTGAAACAACAGCAGAAAGCCTATCAGCTTTACGTCCAGTGTTTGACCCTGCAAATGGTACCGTAACGGCTGGTACTTCATCTGCCTTATCAGATGGCGCTTCAGCAATGTTAGTTATGTCTGCTGAAAAAGCTAAAGCATTAGGTTTAACCCCTCGCGTGAAAATTCGTGGTATGGGCGTTGCAGGTTGTGATCCTGCAACAATGGGTTTTGGCCCAGTACCAGCGACTAAGAAAGCATTAAAACGTGCTGGATTATCTATTGCAGATATCGACTTATTTGAGTTTAACGAAGCGTTTGCTGCTCAAGCATTATCTTGCGTTCGTGCCTTAGAAGTAGAAGATAGAATGGATCAAATCAACTTAAATGGTGGTGCTATCGCACTGGGTCATCCTTTAGGTTGTTCAGGTTCACGTATCTCTGGCACGTTAATTAACTTGATGGAAGGTCAAGATGCAAACTTAGGTCTAGCAACTATGTGTATAGGGTTAGGACAAGGTATCGCAACAGTATTTGAACGTGTGTAATAACTAATTAACTATTTAGTTTAAGAGTTAATAAATGCCATAAAAAACCCAGCAGCTGCTGGGTTTTTTATTCAACATCTGTTCAGTGCTTGCTACTTAAGAAAAACTTCTTGTAGTGGCGGCACAACTTGCTTTTTACGGCTAAGCACGCCGTCTAACCATGCTTTGCCATTTTGTGGTGCAACACCAAATGCTTGCTCAGCTAAGGTATCACTATCACTAGCGACTAACAATTCTGAGCCTTCTTTCATAATATCGGTCAACAATAAGAAAACACTGTGACGTTCACCTTCAGCTTTAAGTTCAGCAATATCAGCGTACAATTCATCTTTAATATCATCAAAAACGGCTAGGTCAATGACTTCAAGCTGACCAATACCCACTTTTTGACCGTTCATGTTGAAATCTTTAAAATCTCGTTTTACTAGATCTCTAATTGGCGTGCCTTCAACAGCAGATTTTACTCTAAACATATCCATGCCAAGCTCTTTAAAGTCTTCAATACCAGCAATTTCAGCTAGTGCTTCTACACATTTAATATCCGCTGTAGTACAAGTTGGAGATTTAAAAATAACGGTATCACTTAAAATGGCACATAACATTGCACCCGCGATATTTTTTGGGATCTCAACATTATAAAAATCATACATCATTTTGATGATTGTATTGGTACAACCTACCGGACGAACCCATATTTCTAGCGGTGTAGAAGTGGTTAAATCACCAAGTTTGTGATGATCAATAATACCTAATATAGTTGCTTCATCAATATCATCGGGAGCAAGTTCAATATCACTGTGATCAACAATATAAACACCATCGCCAGCATAACTGGTTTTTAGTTCTGGTTGCTCAAAACCAAACTTGTCTAAGATAAACATTGTTTCAGGGGTAAGCTCACCTAGACGAGCAGGAACAGTTTCCTCGCCTAAAGTGGTTTTTAAATATGATAAAGCGATAGCTGAACAGATAGAATCTGAATCAGGTATTTTGTGTCCTACAACGTAATTTGGCATAAAAGTGCTCTCCTTAAATTATTTCATTCTATCAAAATAACTAGGGATTGTGTATGCTCATCACACACTGCTTACTCATATCTTATACCCATTACCAAGCACCTGAACCAATATCACAATAACGCTTTAACGTCACAGCCATATTGGTAATGCTTAGAAATTAGGCTTGCAGGAATTTAAGGTAAAAAGAGGTACTTAGCTTATGGTTTTAATGGGAAACCCATTTTATCTACCAGTTTTAACCAAGGTATTCTCCAGCCACCTTTTGCATCACAAGTATCCATAGCATACATAGTGATCTTGGCGCCAATCCAACGAAATGGCTCAGGTGGGATCCAAGCGGGAACTGTTTTGGCAAATTCCAATTGACGCTCAGGAATATCTACATCGTCAACAATAGCTAAGGCAACACGCGAGGCAAAGCGACTTGCGGTAACACCAAAACCAGAGTAACCGCCAGCATAAATCATTTTTCCACCATGATAATACTGATAATGCACCGCCATTCTGGTAGTCAAAGCAATAGGGCCACTCCACGCATGCGATATGTTAATCCCCTTCAATGCCGGTAGCGTTTTATATAACATACCCACCAATTTAATAAATGGCTCAGCGGTTTTATCATGTTCAGGGTCGGTATTATTATCAAAAAAGTAACCTAAACGACCACCAAATAAGACACGATTATCCTTGGTTAAGCGCATATAGTTTAACTGGGTTCGCGTATCGTAAATGCCTTGTCTATTTTTCCAACCTAGCTCAGCAAGCTGCGTTTCAGTCAATGGCTCAGTCATGACAATACGATCTCGAATGGCGGCTACCCGTGTACTGATTTTCTTTTTATGCTTAGTGAATGCGTTAGTCGCTAAAATAACTTTACTCGCTGTAACACTGCCTTCTGGCGTATTAACAAAAACCTGTTGCCCTTTCGTTTTACTCGCCAGCATAGGAGTATTTTCGTAAAAAACCACACCAAGTTCTTTTGCAACCCGTTTAAGACCCCAGGCCATTTTTGCCGGATGAATAGTCCCCGAACGCTTTTTAGACCAAAGCCCTCCCTCAAAAAATGGCGAGTTAATCTCTGCTTGAATCTGTTTTTTATCTAATAAATGCGCATCGTGGCCAAACTTAACGTATAGCTCATGCTCACCTTCAATGTCGTCAATACCATGCTTGCCTACCGCAACCGTTAATTCACCTGTCCATTCAATATCACAATCAATGTTGTATTTTTCAATGGTGTCACGGAATTGATCCATGTTCTCTTTACCGAGGCGCTCTAACTCTTCCATATCCTTTTCAAATAAGCGATTGGAATTTTCCATACCATGCATTAATGAAGTAGACAAAATCGCGCCTGGACGACCTGAAGCACCAATTGCAGCAGTATTGGCTTCTATAACCACAATGGCTCTATCAGGGTTTTGTTCCTTGGCTTGAACAGCCGCCCACAAGCCCGTAAACCCACTACCAACAATCAATAAATCAGTGGTAATTGCAGTTGTGAGCTTAGCTTCAGCAGCTGGGCGCGCTGGATTGTCTAACCAAAATGGGCTGAATTTCGTGTTTGCTAATGCTAGTTTCGCTTGGTCTTGCACAGTACTAACTCCTCTCAAATAGTATATTGGTGTCTGCTACAAAGTAAGCTATTTATAAAAGTCTTACTTTTATAAATATTCCTCGTACACACCACCTCTAGTTCTATACCCAAGCCACTTGAAGATGCTTGGGTATATAGTACTAAGTTAACCTGATGAGAGTTTTTAGATACCCCCTAAAAGGTAGCTAATGAATTTATTTGCTGGGAGTTATTGTCCGTCAACATGAATAGATAAATGGTCAACATCTGTTTCAAGTGAGTCTGACTGCAAAATATCAATAAACAACGCTAATAACTCAGACTGGCTTGATAAAAATGTTTTACCATAAATGTTTTTCTTATGCATTTTTACCGTTTCGTAACCAATAGACATAATAGTGCCTATCGCTTTAGTTGAGTGGCCTTGGAGTAACAATTGACAAACCTGATACTCTTTCTTTGTTAGGATATCTATACCGAAATTAAGCAAGGCATTTTCAACATTGGAATGACTAATTTCGCTGTTTTCACCCATCATAGCTAAATGACTATTACATAGGTTTTGAATAGGGGTTACTAGCTGTTTAAACTTTGTTTTATCTGTGGAGGAGAACTTATCAGTATTACCAAAGCGAGAGATATCAAGGTGTAAACAATTATCCTTATCTATCGGGAATAGATAACCAACTTCATCAGTCAGTGATAAAAAGTTAAAGTAAGAGCTATAACTGCTTGAGAACTCATCTGGAGCAATTTCATCGAGGGAATAAAAGCCCTCTTTGCCTTTATCAGCAAAGAGTCGGTAAAAAGGATCTAATACATATAAACGGGTTAAATAGCGCCAAGACTCCTCACCATACAACTTATTTTTTTTACCAACATTGCCATAACGATAATGTAACTGTGTATCAGCAGACTTATGAAATTGCAAAACCAGTATCTCATCAAAATCAAAAGTGACTTTAAAAAAGTCTTTTAATTTAGAATAAAAGTGCTCTGTTCCAACATGCTGGGTTAGCTCAATTAGCGCTAAACTATACTTATCTAATTTCATATAAATGACCGCACTTAACAAAAGTTCCTATTTACCAAGATTCTATTTAATAATAGTAAACTTTGAAATACAAACAAAACAGCGACTCAAAAGAGCCGCTGTTTCAAATGATTACAACACTTAAACCAATCGTATTAATGCATTGGTTACGCTGTAGACGCTTTCATTTTTTTCATACCGCGATAAGTCACAACTTCACCGAGGAAGATAACACCTAACGCACCCCATAATACCTCCCAAGCAATGCCCTCACCTGGTATATAAATAAATAACGTTATTGTTACCGCTAATATGGTGGCACAAAGGTAAGCACAAGCTTTAACAAAATTAGGGCTACCTGGAAATCTAAAGGTACCATCTTCTGCTATTTTACCATTAACACCAATATGCTGTTTACGAATTTTAACAAAGGCAGTGCATACAGCCACGTAAGGCAACATGAAAATAACACCACTAAAGGCAAATAAAGACCAGAATAAATCTTCATTATTACCCGCCATCACACCATATAAAATCAACAATACAGAAGCTGAAATACCCAGCAATATTGACGCACCTACTGGTGTTCCATGTTTAGACTCAACCGCAAACAATGCTGGTAATTCATTATCAATAGCCGCCTCTGCTGCTGCACGGTTGGCACCCATTGCCCACGTTGCACCATTTGAAAAGAAGGTATAAAGCGCACCAACACCAAGAATAACAACGAAAGCATCACCTAATGGGGTACCGCCGAAGAATTGACCTAAGGTATCCATCAAACCATCAACTACATCTACTTTATCAGCAGGTTGCGCAATTAATATCGCAGTCGTTGCTAAAATGTATGCCCCTACAACGACAGCAATTGATGAGAACACAGCTTTAGGTAAATCTTTACGTGGATCTTTCATTTCAGCGCTACTTGCACTGGCTAATTCAAAGCCCAACATACCGTAAACAACTGCAGGTAAGTATTGCAAACTCAAACCGCCATTTTCTGTACTTGGGATCATTGTTGCTAAGGTAAATTCATTGGCAATACCGTGTTCCATGCCATACAAAATACCGCCGATAATTAATAAGGCAAAAATAACTAACTTGATCGCTGCGCCAATATTTGGGATCCACTTACCGACATTTAAAGCAACAATGTTAACAAACACTACTACCCAGATAAGTATCACACCCATAGTGATTTGTGCCGTTAACGACATATCAGGCATAAAGATTTGCGAAAATACACCGGCAAAAAGTATAAAGATGGCAGGCACCCATACCGCAACATTAGACCAGTAATACCAACTAATGCGTGATGCCATTTTTTGTCCGTATGCTCTTTTTACCCAAGCATAAATACCACCTTGTTCAGGGTAAGCTGAACCAAGTTCAGTACTAATAGCACCGAAAGGTACTAAGAAAAAGATAGTCAGTATTACCCACCAAAAGATAACTGTTGGACCCATTACGGCGCCAGCAGCTAAGGTATCTAGTAATAATACGGCTGAAATACAGAATAAAAATATATCCCTTTTTCCAAGCGTTTTCTCATGTAAATGTTGTTCACTCATACTTTCCCCTAAGTTATAATTATAGACTGCACTTCAATAAACTCGCGTAATCCTTCAACACCCCATTCACGACCATTGCCTGACTGTTTAAAGCCACCAAAGGGTGCATGAGAATTGAAATAAGTGCCTTGAATA
>MAAB01032356.1_pt1 | contig 27262 bp, 30 predicted proteins | sample 1115991 | NCBI WGS metagenome assembly MAAB01 (sample SAMN04961124, study PRJNA320927) | seawater metagenome | isolation source: sample BD02T18 sea water enriched with oil for 18 days | place: USA:Gulf of Mexico | collected 2013-07-27
GAGCGATGGACTGTTAATCCATGTGTCACTGGTTCGAGCCCAGTTTGGGGAGCCACATTAAATGTGAAACGAAACCTGCTTTATGCAGGTTTTTTTTCGCCTGAAGAAAAGTTATCACCTTAATATAACCATATAATACCAAACGGATTAATTTATTGGTCAGCTTAGAGCTGCATTAGCGAGCTTAAAACAAGCATAATGAGTTAAACATAGTTATACCAATTCCAATAAGTTTCTTCTCATTCAGCTGTAGCCGCGCGAAAAAAATGAGAAATGAACCCGCATATATTGAGAACCCTCCTCTTCACACGAGCTCACTTAGAATGAGAATAAACCGCCAATATTGAGAACTGTTCCTTGCTCTTTTTGCTGAATAGCTCTGCTTATATATAGGGATTAGTTTTAAAGGGTGTTCTGATGAATATTAAACCGGTATTAAATGCCGCTTTAATGGCTGCTTAATTTCGTTAAAGCTATTTTATGTCAGACTTGTTAACTTTTAATATTGTTTGATAAGTATCATTCAAATGCAGCCTCATACCTTTGAGAATCTTTCCTGTCCATCCGTCTGATGTTACATCTCCACTTAAACCTATATCTTTTGAACCTTCAGCTATTATTTTTACTTTTGTTGTTTCACCCACTTCTAAAAAGTAAACTGCTGCGATTATGTTCCAATCGTGTGCAGTCATTCCATGCTCACCAATAACAAAACCTTTAGATTTATTAGCTTTTCTCAGCGAGAAACCACTATTACCTAAACCTATTTTAGCTGCACTATATATTTGTTCTGCATTGTACCCATAAAACGTCTCAACCTGTTGATACTCAGACCAACCAGTTTTCCCTTCCTCTGATTCAAAATCAATTTTTGATACATCATCAGGTAACATACCAATTGTTGCACACGATTGTAGAAAGGGCAGTACTAAGATTAATAGTGCTTTTTTCATTAAAACTCCATTTAAATATGTATATAAAACATTATTGTAACTGAAAATTAAGACAATTCATCTAGTAAAGTCTAATTCAGGCAGGTGGCGAATTATCATCATCCGCATAAACCCGAACATCATAATTCACAGCTGTCACGCTCACTTTATCTGTACCACTGGGTTTAACGTCAGTAACTAACGCAGGTAAGCACCAACGGTTAGCTACTCCAAATTGAAAGAGTGCTGGCTCCATTCTTCCTGAACAATCGGGGGTAAAGTCTAAATCGATTGTTAGCAGTACATTATTTTCAAGGCTACTCGCGGTGCAAATATATGGCCCAGATAACGTACCATCGGGTTTTCGTAGTGATATAAAGTGTGTCCCCGCGCTCCATTCAATCGGCTCACTCAAGGATAATTCTCTACCTTTAACTCCAAGAATGCGGCCCGTTTGAGAATAACCTGGTATATCGTCTGCCAATGCGTCATAACTTAAATAACTACTATTAAGCGCATCCATTTCAGTGGTGAAATTATACTTAGTGCGGCGATAGCGCATTTCTCGACGTTTACGCATACCGAATTGCCAAGCCTTAGTTTTATTGATAATTCCAAAGGCGCGAACCTTTTTAGGCTTAATGCCTAATTCATCACCCAACAAGCAAAGTACGGTTTCAGGTTTCCACGTTAAATAACTAAAATATTCAACCTCTACGCCGTCTGGCTCGTCGGGGTCAAAGAGTTTTGTTTCACGTTTAAGTGGGGTTTTCATGTTCTCGGGCTGATACATATAATCAAAGCCAGTACGCAGCTCGTCACGAACTGGGATAATTTGACCATAATCTAAAGTAGGTTCGGCAAAACCTGCCGCTAACACTCTTTTTAAAACATTAAATAACGTGCTGTCATTATCAAAGACCGCGTTAAATTCATCATTACGCCCCTGCCACACATTATGTAAACGTGACATTTCGTCTAGCCCTATTTGCTGATCAGTATGCCCTACATCTTTTATAACATGGGCGAAAAATGGGGCAATATCTGTGGTTGCTTGGGGGGCTGTCCATATGCCATTTTCATAAACAGGTAACTGACGCGTAGCAATAACATTAAACTTATTTTCAGCGGAATTTGATAACGCATTAGTGCCGCGTATTTTAATCGCGATCGTTGTAACATCAGCATAACTGGTGGCACTGGTTAATTCAGCTTTAAGCGCTGTCCACTCAACCTTATCGTATATTCGCGTGTTATCTTCTGCGGCGGTAATGCGCTTTACTTGCACTTCGGGACGAATAGAACTGGGTAATTCTATTTTAAAGGTTTCGGCCAGTTCGTCATTGGTTGAATTGGTGAAAGAGTAAGGGATGCTTTCCCATTGCGAATTACCCTCATGGCGATACTGAATACTTAAATCGACCGTTCTACTTAAAAAAGCACCGTTATCGTCTAGTTCACCCAGCCCTTGTGGTAGTTTAAAATCAAGCCATAACGTGTTTGTCGTTTCGTTTTTAGGGCACGCAAAGAAAGGTCCATTATACTGACCGTCGCCGCTACCAGCTGTTACCTCAAGCCTTGCAGTACCTCCATAATCTGTAGTAAATGAGGCCCACGAATTATCATCTTGCCCTTGTGCATCTACTTTTATCAATGTTGCGGTTGAACCACTATTTTCGAGAATACGATAATCACCATTATTTGATGGTGTTTCCGTTATGGTGACAATTTCCCTCGCTGAAAAAGGAAACGATACTAATCTTTCGACAGGCTCACCGCTTTCATCATTAAGATAGCGATAACTCGTTATAGAATTACCGTTAAAATCCCAAGTTAAACCGCCACCCGTTGCACTACCAGCGGTAGTAACTGAGCCTTTTAATTCAATACCAGACGTGCCCGACGTGCCGCCAACCTCTGCACTGGTATAAATGTTTCTATAGGCTTCATGGCTTGTAACCAGCTCACCAGGTGCAAATATTGTGTAAAAAACATCACCCGCATAATTTGATACAGGGGTTTCACCAATAAATATTTCATCGCCGTTTATTTCATGTTCGCCAACGCCAACCGATAACATTAAGTAAATCCATTGCTCGTTATCAATAAACTCTCGGCGAGGCATGTTCAAGTGGTCGGGGAATATTTTATGTCTTCCGGCTAATTCAGGTATAACGCCCATTAATCGGGGTCTATTACCTTGTACATTGGCATCGTATATCGACGAACCATCAGGGGTGGTACTGTTATAGTTATCTGGCATTTGCTTTGCCATATAAATAGCAGCACCGACAGCAACAACAGCAATAACCGCATAAACAATAGTAATTGGGTCTTTAGCTTCTACCGTTAACGCTAACGTATCAGCACATTTTAATTGATATATCGGCCATTGCGTCTGCTCAAATGCTTGGTTGTTTAACGTAGCGCTAAATAACGGCACTGCTTGCACCACATAAGCAGGCACGTTTTCAACCAACCATTGATGTAATGTTTCCCCCTCAGAACATTCATTACTTTCAAAGAGTTGATTATCTAATTTGTTAGGAAAAACCAATATTTGCGGTTTATGCATAGTGTGCTGTTCGTCATTTTGAATTGTAAGCATAGTATTTCACTTGTAAAAATAGACGGTTAAATTGTCGGACGCTGCATTTACTCATGCCATGCTTGCTACTGGTATGAAGTATTTTTAAGCCATTGTTTTCAATAACTACGCCTACATGAATCAATGTTTCACCATTAAAGCCTGCGACGATAGCACCTGACGATGGGGCACACGGTGAAAAAGAATTTTTAACAACACGATAAGCGCGCGTCATATTAGCTTTATCATCGGCATGAATACCGCCAAAGTCTTTTAATAAAGGTAAGTTGAAATGTTGGTGCAATACATCACGCACCAACCCCCAACAATCAAGGCCAGCGGTGGCATCACGGCCACCGTCAATATAAGGAACTGTTAAGTAACTATCTGCCCAATGGGCCATTTCGTTAAAATTAACCATAATATTTAAGCCCCGGGGCAAAGGTTGGTGTGTACCGTCGAAACGGCCACGCTTTATTAACTAAATCATGAAAGCTTGCACTAATACTAACGGAAGAAAAATCAGCCTTAATTGCTGTTGCTGTCATAACAATAGGCGGTTGACCTGGTGCGCTTAAATCACTACCCGCATAAGCACGATAAATAACAGTGATTTTTTCACCACCCTCAATTGCTGCGTCAATAGCTTTAAGCACTTCACCCGTGACATTATCAATGGTGAAACTTAAATCTTGACGGCCTTTAATTGATTTTTGCGGCAATGACACACCAAACCCTGATTGTTTAAAAGTAACAATACTGGCATCTTCTAACCCTGCGGTAATATCATCAAAACCTTGCCCTAAACGAACCGAGCCTGGTATGTGCCCCTCAACATTGAAATCAGGGTTTATTAATTCTAAAGTATGGTGTATTAGGTCATTCACGGGTGCAGAAGCGTACAGGGTTTGAAGTACCTTGCTCATGTTAAAGCTCTCTATTTAATGCATCGGCATACGCCTGACCATAAACTACAATACCCGTTTGGTTGGTGTGAGCGTAATCATTAGACCACACTGAATCAGCCCGTTGAATTTTGATTGCAGGGCCGTTTGGCGGGTTTTTAGTAAAGACTAATTTCATTGGTAAGTTTTCATTAGAAATCTTCTGATTGTTACCACTAAAATCATTGCTCGCGCCCGTAGCAGCTTGATCAACAACGTAACCGCCACCGCTTTGGATATAACAATCTTTGCCGTACACATCAACACCATCAACAAAGACTTTAAAACCTTGCCAGTGGCCGACATCTTCTAACGTATAACTACTAAAGCCCGTCGAAACAATACTGGTTTCTATAGCCCCTGATATGTTGTTCTTTTGAAATTCATGCAACCAATCAGTAATTTCAACGACAAAAACGTTAGGGAACTCAGACGCTATCTGTCGGTGAATATTCTCATAGCCCCATAATTGGCGGGTATGGTAATTTGATAAGCCAGGTTGTGTAATGCCAATTTTAACCGAGGGCGAAATAGCGCGGCACTTAGTGATTAAATCACGGTATTTATCAGCGTATCCCGTTAAGTCACGTACCGATATTTCAGCACCGACCAAATCGGCCAAAGTAGCAATATTTAATATCAACTTAGCGTTTAACGGCTGCTTAAATGTGACTTTACCCGTGGTTAAATTTACCGTATCAATGACTCTAACCGCGACTTGTTTATTGTCGCCGTGGTAATTACCTATACGAATAAGATCGCCTACTACCGTAGCTGAACCAACAATATTCGGTGAAGTAATCGAATATTTACTAACTTCACTGATAAGGCCAGTATTGGCGATAACTTCATAATCATTCGAGCCGCTTTGATAAGTTACCCCGCCTAGCTCTAACGTGGGCATGGTTCGCAAGTCAGTAAGCGAAACACCCGTTAATGTTCGGCTAATCTTGCGATCAGGGTATGACCAATCATCATTGGTCGATGATTCGTTAATAATAATATCAGGCATAAAATCTTTAAATAAATGCTGATAATCATTAACTTTATCGTTATTAATCAAATGCGCAAGCGCCCAACCGCCAATACCCGCATTCATAAGGTTATGAAAACGTGTGCTTGCATGGTCAAAAATAAAATAAGGGTTGTTACCCTCGATAATTTCTATGGTTATTTTTCGGGTCGCTTTAGTGGCAAACTTATGAATAAAGTATTGGTCTTTGTCAATGCTTCTAAATTCCATACCTGATCCCGCTGAAGATGGATTGGCCGGATCGAATGAAACAGAGCCGTTACCATAAAGTGCTTCGTTTAAGCTATCGTCGCCAGTAAGTTGGCCGACGGTACTCAATGAGTGCCCTAATACTTGACCAATAGAATAATTAACCACAATTGCCGCGCCTTGCGCTGGTGCGTCTTTAAACCATATTGCGTGGGTTGGCTCGCCGTTAGCGTCTAACTGTCGGATCACAATGTAATCATATTCGGCGGGCACTACCCATACGCCAGTAGTGCTAGTTAATAACGTGCCTGATTTACTAACGCCACCAACCGTTACACTGTGCCCATATGTCATAGGGCTAGACAATGAGAATTTTACGTCACTGTTGTTACCAATAAAGCTGTCTGTTTTTCCTGCATTTAATGAGTGATTAAAGTTGTCAAAATAACCAATAACAACGCCATCGGCCTTAACTTTCATTTGGGCAAAATCTAACGTTCTAAGTGAGGTATGGCAAACCGCAACTTCGTTACCTGTTATGTCAAACTCAACAGTAGCGCCAACGCCCGTTATTTTAGTGCCTGTGCCTTTGTACTGTATAGCATTGCTAAATATTTGTTTCGATGTAAAGCCCGAGTAAACAACGCTTTCGGCGCTATCTAAAAGGGTGGCGGCAATTTTGTTTTTAACAAAAAATTCATCTACATAACCAACAAATGAGCCATCCAAGTGACCATCGCCCCAAGTAATAGACGAGCCAGAAAGCACTATGTTATGCGATTTATCACTAGTTGAACCAGAACTCAGCCCTGAAAACGCTTCTTTAACAATTTCATCAGTGAGTAAAACGCTATTTAACGCCTCAGCATTAGCGACCTTTAAATCTGATTGATGAACAGGGTTTGTTACGGGTTCATGGGACTGATAATAATGCAGATTATTAAATACAATCTCACCGGAATCACCCGCAGCGCGGCTAAAATAATCGACAATATAAGTATTTCCACCTAATGCCAACTGCTCCAATTCAGCCACCGTGTAAGCCATTACGGCGCGGTTAATTAGACCATTATCAAATAGTGTAAAACTTCCTGTAACTTTTTTACCAGTTTGAAAGCCTTGTTGATATTTCATCAATGCTATATTGCCACCTGATACAATTTTATAATCAAGTTGAACAAATAGTGGCTTAGTTAAATCTAACTCACTTACCTTGATACGCATGTCGGGGCTTGAGTTCATAAGCCAAACCAGAACCTCATCCGAGGTCGGTTTGAGTGATTGGACTTTTCCGCGAAAGCCTGAATAAGCGCTTAGTTTTTGGATGTTTGCACCGCCATTCTCTTGGCTCTTCCAGAAATCTCTCAACTGTCCGTAAAGGCAGTCAGGGGTTCTTATCTGGGTAAAGTCTTGTGATTTATCAAGCGGTACTTGTTGATTCGTGGTTAAAACATCATTACCCGAAACATTAAAAAAATCTTGGAATTCAGGGTAAATATAAACCCGACCAGGTACATTCCAGACACTAGCAATAGGTATGAAGTCTTTGCGTAAACTTGCTACGTCATAGCCTATACTAACTAAGTTTGGGATAGCAGAATTATCAACCCATTTTGGGTCTGTTAGGTCGATACCAATCGTTTGATAATTGCCAGTAAATTCAATTTCATAATTGACTGGTAAAGGAAAATAACCGCCAAATTCATCACCGACATTGCTCAGATTAATAAACCCTGGTGCAACGGTGCCAAACACCAATTTTTTATAATTGGGATCGGTTGCCTCTGTTAGTGTTGCGCGGGTAATGCTATCACCCGTTCTAAACAACTGGTATTTAAGTGGCTTTATATCTTGGGTGCGTTGAGTACTTAAATCAAAGAAATCATTGAATTCAGGATAAATATAAACCCGTTCTTCATCGTGATAATTCCAAACACTGGCAATAGGGATAAAATCTTTTCTTAGGTGTGTTTCGCTGTAACTGACCTTAATTAAACTGTCGATAGCACTATTCGCCGCCCAGTTCGGTGAGGTCAAATCAATACCGATAGTTTGATAACTTTCATCAAAGGCTATTTCGTAACTTTTAGGCAGCTGCACATACTGATTATATTTTCCATTTGTATTAGAGAAACTAATCATTGCAATAGCAGTGGAGCTAAACACTAATTTTTTGTAATTTGAATCATCGACTGGCTTTATTTTAATGCGCGCTGCATCGGGTCCTGTGCGATAAAGAAAGTGTTTACTATGCTGCGTTTCAGGTGGCGCAAAGTTGTAGTTATTTGGACTAATACTAATGTTAGCGCCATTTAACACGACAGAATTGTTCGCGAACACACTATAATCAATCAAAATAATTATTTCATCGGCCCATGTAGTATCCGTAATAGATAGCCGATTAATACCATTTAGGTTGATGGGGCTACCATCCCACTGTTTAGTGAATGCCCCCAGCAAGCTATCGCCACCACTACGGTTAAAAATAATTCGATTGCCATAGCCCCCCGTTGTTTCACTTTTGGTTAATACGCTAAGTGTATAACTGTAATTAATGTCAGGGTTAATAAACTGAATATCTAATATGCCATTGACCGCCAATTTTTCAGCGTTAGACAATGAGCGCTTAGTCGCTTTGTCAAACCAAAAACGATTTTCATTAGCACCATTACCATAGTTGAAATGCACCGATAGCGAATTAACATCATAAGGAGATTTTACCCACGCAGAGCCAGTCCAGCCATAAACGCCGTTATTACCCTCGGTGGTATCGTTGTATACTTCTGCAATGGTGTTGGTCGGTTGGCTGGTATTAGCCGTCATAGCTAATTTTGTAGCAAAACCCTTGCGGCCAATCATCATGGCTTGTAAGGCGGAAAAGTTGTCTTTTATTGCTTTTGAAATGGTGTTTTTATTCACACCGTTAATACTAACGGTTTCATTTTCACCACCTGATAGTAACGTGTCTAAATCGTCAATACTTGATTGTAGGCTAGTCACTAACTCAAAAAATGTACTCATGTATTCTTACTCCTGATAGCTGTTAACAGCTTCTTTTATGCCGTCTGTAAATTCGGTGGTTGAATTTGGTTTTAATAACGCCTCAGCGGTTTGTCGTTCGCTGAGAACAGCCCGTTGTTTAATTTCAATCTTGGCATGATATTCCCACCAAATAGCGCTAATTGGCTTGTAATCTTCTAATGGACTAGTGATAAAACGGACTTCATGTTCAACCATGCCAAGTGGGGTTAAGACCTCCATTAAAAACCAAGCAGCGCCACCTTGCAGTGCGTGAGTTATAAACCCCTCAAATGCTGCAGCATCATCATTATTGCAACGCCAACTGGCGGTCATGAATGTTGGCACTGATTTGAAACGACGACGAACACGGGCATGGCCAGAGTCCATTGTTGTACGCAGTAAATTTGATTGCTGCTTTAGTGCATGACTATTTAGCAGCGGCGCAGGTAAATTAGACGGGTACTTAATTAACATTGAATCAGCCATTTACGCCCCTGCTCGTTGTAAACCATAGGTGAGTTCCATTGCATCGCTACTGTCGCCGCCTTGGCGAATATCAGCGACAAAAATGCGGATAACATCTTCATTGTTTAAGCCTTTGCTTTGCGAAACTTGGCCAGCTTTCGACGCATCTTCAATTAAGTTAACCGTGACCTTTGAGCCACTCATGCCGCCACCTTTAAGGGCTTGTTTCAAATCTTGGTTGGTCCGGCTATCTACAACACGCTCACCTTTATCGAGTAACCAAGTGCCTTCGCGGGGGATTTCGTCTATACCATCGTGGGCCATGCCTGCCATACCTGCGGAAGCAGCAGTAATAGCACCAGCCATAGGTGCTGCCACCGCTAATGCTGCGGTCATTGCACCAGGTGCAGCTGCAGGGCCAAGAATAGGAATAGCCGAAATAGATGCAAAAGTCGCTAAACCAGCCTGCATGGCAGTGGCAGAAGCATTAGCAGACATCACCATAGCCGCTGAGGTAGCAGTGCCTTTATTAATGACTTTTTCAATGGCAAAGAGAGCGAGTTTTTTAACGCCAATTTGAACAATGCCCGAGATCACTTCTTTAATAACTGAGCGACCAATATTTTTCATGGCATCACTAAAACTCTGACCTTCCATTATGGACGTTGCGGTTGCATCACCAATACCTTGAGCAAAACGGTCAAACGAATTACCCCACATCACATCAAAGTTTTCAGTGGTACTCGCAATGTGCTCATTCATCTGTTCCCAAAAAGGCATTTGCTTTTCAGCATCAGCTTCAGCTCTATCTGCAAGCTGAGCTTTCAACATTAATTGCTCTTTTAATTGGTCATTAATGCCAATTAAACTGCCATTTTCTAGCTCATACGCTAATTGTTGAACGTTAGTTACTTCACCTGAAAGGGATAATTTTCGCTGTAGCGTATCGGAATAAGTTTGTGCTGATTGTTCAAGTTGTTCAGATTGTTGAATCGCTTGTTTGTCTGTCGCTACACTTTCTTTTTTAGCATCAATTTCTTTAGCCAGATTAACAATGACTGCCTTTTGTCCTGGTAATAAGTTTTTGTATTTACCTAGCTGAGTCTCATACTCAGCTTTGGCTAATTCTGTGGTTTTACCAAGTAAACTAAGCTGTCTTTTAAAAGCGGCTTCTTGGTCTTTGAATACGTCTAATACTTTGCCACTTTGGGTAGTGGGTGCATCAGGTTTTTGACCTTCTGAAGGTTTGGCTAGTAATGTCTCTATTTGAGATTTTAAAGTGGTAATTTTTGACAGCTTAAGTTCTAATGCTTCAATTTCAACATCACGATTCAAGACTGTTTTTTCAGATTCTTTATTTGGGTTCTTAAAGCCACGCTCTGCTTGAACCTTGTTATATTCTTCTTGGGCTTTAAGTGCTTTTAAGCGAGCTTTGTCAATTTCTGCAGCGGGATCGTTTTCAAGTTCGAATAATCTTAAGCGTAATTGTTTAGTAGTTAATTCAGTCAGTTTTTTATCCGCCAAACTGACTTTATTTGCTAAGTTTGTACTCTCTCTAGCACCATCAGCAGCGCTCATAGCAAAAGTGCCTATAGCGAAGGCCGCTAACATAGCAACACCTACCGGACCTCCTAATAATGCCATAGCACCACCACCTGCTCTAAGGGCGAAGTTTGCTTTATTCGTCGCAGCAGTCAATACCGTTTTACTGGCGATTAGGCGCTTGTCTGCAATCGAATTTTGTACACTACCCACGGCAGATGCTTTGTAAGCAATGGCTAAATTATATTCACTTTGAGACTGGGTTTTTGTTGCTTGGGTGCTGATACGTGCGGCAATTATGCTTTCAGCTGTCGCCGTTGTTTTCGCTATGATTGCTGTAGTCGCATGACCTGCGGCAATAACAAGACCAGCTTGTAAAATGGTGATGACAGCTTCAGCATGATTTTTAAGGAATGATAGCCCTGAAGCTAAACCATCAAGCGTTGGCAATAAGGCACCATTAATTGGTTGCTCTAATTCAACCGCTAATAATTGATATTCAAGTTTAATATCGCGGTATTTGGCATTAATATTATCAGCCGTTTTAGCAGCAGCACCCTCGTATTCAGTTAGGGCTTTGACCAATAACCCCCCGAACATTTCAGAGGTTACTTCACCTGAAGCAATGAGCGCTTTAAAACCAGCCCCAGTTTCTTCACCTGCAGCACGTGCCAATTTAGTCATTAGTCCTGGTAAGGGTTCAACTACCTGATTAACTTCTTGCATTTGCACAACACCTTGACCAAGTGCTTGTGCTAAACCGTAATAAACGCGCTCTAAATCAGCGGTACCAGCACCATTTTGTGCAGCCGCATTTGACAATCCTTCAAGCATCGCTCTGGCTTGGCCATCGTTAATTATTTTTTCTTGGGTCAATGTTGATAAACGGCTATAACCATCAGCTAAACCATTTAACTCTTTATGATGCTCGGCTGATAAATCAATTAACCAGCGTTCTTTCTCTGCATAATCTTCTGCATCCTCAGAAAGCCCTTGTAACCGAGTACGAATATCTTGAAATGCACCTAATTCAGTTACTAAACCTTTGCCAAGCTGAATAGCACCAAAGCCAACGGCTAAACCCGCAATAGCGTTTTTAACACTTGAGGCAACTTTATTGGTTTTAAACAATTTGGTATTGGTGTCGTCAAGGGCTGCATTAAACTGACGGGTTTGACTTGCAGTTTTTTGAGTTGATGAACCCAGATTACGCACCTTAACAGTTGCACGTTTAGTATTATGATCAAATTGATTTACTTTGTTTGCAGCGCCTTGTATATCTTTAGCAAACACATTCACAACAGCAGAGTTTTGCTTGACCTTTTTTTTCATCATCTCAATACCACGACCTACGGCTTGAGTGACTTTATTGGTTTTAGCTAAGGTGAAATTTGAAAGACCTAAACTTTTATCGAAACGCTTGGCCGTTGTTACAGCTTGTTCGGTTGAAGCACTAAACTTATCAAACGCCTGAGTATTTTCTTTAACTTCAGATTTGAATCTGCCGCTTTTAATATCAAAAACAATACCTAGTTTTAAATCAGTCATCATTTACCTTATTCAATGCTCTAGCTGCTGCTTTGCTCATAATGCGCAAGCCGTTATAGTGCGCACTGGTAAAACATCTTTCACTTAACTTTGCGTCTGACTCAATTTGAGGTAAATCAAGCCCTAAACATGCTCCGTCGGTGCGATAGCGCATCAAATCGCAAACTTGGGTAAACCACACTACGACAGGCCAATTTTGTGGGAACACACCAAAGCTTTTCACTTTGGTTAACTCGTCGATAATTTCCTTGGGTGCGCCTAAACTTTCCATTTCTTTAATTGTGCTGTTTTTTACTAAAGGTGCCGCTGCCCAGTCCTTAGCAGCGGCTTTTAGTTTTTTACTACTTCACCAATAGCGGCGTTGAGATAACCAACCATAAATGAGCGATGGACGAAGGTTTTTTTCAATAACATATCCAGATTGGCCTCGGTAAATTCAAGGGGCTTTTTATCAATGTCATCAATATGCTTCCATGCATTAATGACACGTTTTAAAATAGCTTTCTCACCCTTTACTGCTATTTCGTCATATTCATCTTCGGTTAAAATTTCGAAGTGCAGACTGACTTCGTGCTTTGATGTTTCACCACCATCAATTGGCATGTTAATAACAACAGGCCACCACACAATTGGATTATTCATTACTGTAAACATGGGAACTCTCTATAAAATTAAAGGCTGATTAAACAGCCATTAAAAGGGATTAAAGGTGGCATCCTTGCCATACAATCTGACTCCAGCGAACTACGCCTTCAACGCCCTTGATTGTGCGAATTAAGCTTTAAGTTAAAGTAAACTTAATTTCGTCATTACCTGCAGCACTTGGAATTAAAATTAAGTCCATATCTAAACTGGCCGTGCCCTCGTTATCACCGTACTTAGGTGGCTTAACTTGCACTTTCGGGCAATCAACTTTACAAATGAGACCTGCAACTTGACCATTTTGAATAGAGAGCGCACCAGTGACTGAGTTCTTAGCATCACTAAAGAAGTCTTTAACCGATAAATCAGGCGCTTCAATGCTGATTGATCCACTGGCTTTACGCTCGTTTATGTCAATGCTTTGGGTGGTAAGAGTTTCAATAAACTTAACGTCTTGGCCAACATCTAAGGATAATTTGTAAGGTTTCGCGGCGAAGCCATTAAGAGTGAAACCTGAAGTACGGCCAGCACCTGTTGGTGTTGGTTTTTGCCATGCAGTCCAATCAGGGATTACAGGAGCAACCTCGGTAGGGTCAACCCATAAGCCGATAAAGTTGAACTCTAAATAAGGGATGCCTTTTTCTAAGGTTAATTTGACATTACCTCGTGTACCTTTCATGGCATGAAGGTTTTTACCCATGTTGAAATAAATAGTGGTGCTTTCATAATTATTGGCTGCTAAATCATATTCAACCGAAGTAGCTGCAGTAATCGTTTCAGCAAAACCACAAGCACGAACTAATGGGTTCCAAGCTGGAGCTGTTCCTGGCGTACCACTGCCTTGATATTCGACTTTAAAGCTAATAAGTACGTGTTCGCCGCTAATGATAGATTCATCAGCGCCAAGATGAGGCTTAACCAAACCACGCTCTAAGGCTTCGGCTTCAAGTGGGGTTAATTCAACGTCTTTGGCTAAAATGGCATTTGTTGCACCTGGCGAAGCATCTACACCATAAATAGTTTCAATTTTTGCTAAGAGTAATTTCTCACTAAATCTCATGGTTAAGATCCTTATTTAGCCAGGGCTTTTTTAGCCGATGTTTTACTTTGAGCAGCTTTGTCTTCTTGTTGCTCAAAACCCGTGATTTCTTGATGTTTGGTTTGTTCAATCAAGGTGGTTTTGCCCGTTTCAGGGTCTTTGGTGTAACTGCCGCCTTGACGGTTATTTAGTTGCTTTACGTTAGGTAATGGCTTGTTCATTGTGTTGCCTCTTCATAATGAGTGGTAGTAAATCTCTCTAGCTGCCAAAGTGCATGTTCTGTTACACCAACCGTATCAGCAGCGGCTAGTAATAGACTTGAGTGTTCGCTTGTTGGGTTAAAGCCAAATAATGCTTTTCTTGTCTCAGCTAAAATAGGTGCTACCGCTGTTTTTGCTTTCGTGCCTTGTGGATCGTTAGTTTTACTAATGCCTATAACAACGCCGATAGTGGTCGTAACCTCTTGCAGCGCGGTGCCCATTTCACGACTGTTGTTACCAGGGCGACGACTAATTTCAATAATAAAAGCGACTGGTGATGGCTTTAACCGACCTTTCATAGAGCTACTTAAATCAATCGCCTCTTCAACTTTGTTAAAGAGCGGTTTACCGTCTAATTGAGCTGCAATTAACTTGGCAATAACACTGTTAATCATTAGCTATTCCTTAGATAAACCCTGCTGATTTACTGCGAGCAAAAACACTGCCTGCACTTTGAATGTCGGCTAAATCAGTGCTTGTAGCTTTACTGCCCGTACCATCAACACCTAAGCTAATTTCACCTTTAGAGACACTAAACAAAAACTTAATAGCCGCATCATAGCGTTTGGTTACTTGCTCACTAGCTTGTTCGTCGTAAAGGTTATAGCGAGCAACATTGCAACAAAGCGCTTTGAGTACTGGTGGTACAGTGTCCAGTGGTAATTGATAACGACCACCTAAGTAACCATCCATTTCAGCACTAGCATCCGTAATAGCTTGACCAAGTACGGTTTCATCAATAACACCTGAATTATTAAGCTGTGTTAAATCAACTAACTCGTCTTGGCCAAACCTGTCTATTAAGTCTTGTTTAGTGCAATACATGAGATTTAACCTGGTACGTGATTAATAACGTTATCTTGATACCAAACCCATGCAGCATCACGGTCAGCGCCATTTACTTTTAATTCACCAAACTCATCACAGTTTGGCTTTCTAGTTAAAGGCTCTTGGCATTGTTTGGCATGAATCGCGGCAATAATTGCATGTAGCTCTTTTGGCGCATGTGATAAATCAAGTGTCACATCATCCAAACTAGCGTTTATATGACCAATTCCGACAACATTTACACCCTCACCCACGCTATCAGTGTCCACATTCCCTTGCGACAAACTGTCCGCACTTGGCTCAATCGACTCAGTTGATTGCACCAGTAAGTTATGATCTTGTTCAATTTTCGCGAGTTGCACTTCATCAACTTCAACGGTGTTTTCACCTTTATCAAACGCAATGCCTGCGCGGCGATAGCCTGTGTGCATTGCACTAATGATGACAGCGGCGAGAAGAGATAATTTAGCCATTTCATTTTTACTCCAAAGGTAACGTTAATAAAAAGGTTAGCTTCGTCACGTCCAAACAAAGCTAACCAAAGAGAGGGAGCTATAAGTAGTCAGCTACTAATATTTCCACACGACCTTTTAACTCGTTAGAGCTGTTTCCATCTAACTCACGTTCAAGTAATCGACGTGCTGTTTTTTCTAAACTTGCAGGCACGACTAGTAACGTAGGCTTAATCGCTAACTTACGTCCGCCATCCGCAGTGAAAGCACGCATTTTTGCAATACAATCCCATAAGTTATCCGCATTTAATGTGCGTTTATTGGCAAAAGCCATTTGCCAAAAGCCATAACCTGCCTTGTCACGACAATCAACGCCATAACGGAATTGCTTGCTCATAAATACCGCTTCATCATCAGTTTTTGTCATGCTGATTAATGCTGGCTTTTTACGCTCTTGAAAAATAATCGGCTTAATGGCTTTACTGGTATCAAGTAAGAACCAAGGTTCGCCCACATAGCCACCATCAACGACTACATTGGCCACAGAAACATCAACACCTGAGCCATCGGCTTCTGGGTTTACAGGATGGTCTGTATCAAAGAAGAATTGACCGTCATAACAAGCCGTAGCAAAACCAGCACTGAGTAATGGAAAGCACTCTTCATCAGGGTGAATAGCTGCCGCACGTCCCATTTCTTTGAATATTGGCGCGTAAATACCAAGGTTGTCATCTTCAATATCGTTACGATCAACACCAACGGTTGACTCATAATCTTCATTAATGATGGTGTAACCATGAGCCTTCATTGACTGAATATTACGATCACCAATCCATTTAGCTAAGCTTGGAAACTTACCTAACCAACCATATGTATTGCTGGCTGTGGTTGATTTAATAACAGAGGCAATTTTACTAAATTGCGGTTGGGCTTCTGATTTACCCGCTTCAAAATTGGCGTTATAGCCAGTAAAAAGCGCGGTAATTAACGCAGGGGTAACGATCGCCATTATATAGTCTCCTGTTTAATTTGCGTGAGGTAGTCTTCATCACTAAGTCCAAGTTGTTCCGCGGTGTATTTTTGTTCGCTAGTTAACACAGCAATGTTTTCCCCTAGTGTTTTCTTACCTCTGGTTTGCGTAGTTTTTAAAGCAGCAATGGCAGGACGCGAATCAACCATGCTTTTCAGGGCAGCAAAGCCTTGTTGCTTACCAAAATCAGTTAAGTAACTTATTTCAGACTCAAATACCTTATCGCTATTGTCTTTTAATAATTGCTCAACTGAATTGCTATCACCTGTCGCTTTTAATGCCGCAACTTGAGTGATTGCTGCGTCGTAAGTTTCTTTAGGAACAAACTTACTTAAGTCGACTGAAGCATCAGCTGCAGTAGCTTTCGCTTTAAGTGCTGTCACCGAGGTTTGTGCGGTATTTAAATCTTTTTCAAGCTGTCCACTAAGGTCAGCTTTTGTTTGTAATGCTTTTAAGGCGACAGTACCTTGGGTAAGTTGGTCGTCAGTGATATCAGCATCACTAGCGACAGTTACCCCAAGTAATGCCAACAATTGGGTTGCTGCGTTCATAGCGGCTCCTTTTTCGTTAGTAGTTGAGTTGGTTGAAATTGCTTTAAGCGCGGTAATAGCTTTCATGCCGTCAAGCGCAGGTTCATTGGTTAAGGCAACGTGCATTAATTCAATGGGGCGACCTGTTTTAAGGTCATAAGAGAAAACAGCTGAGGTATAGCGATATTCTTTATCGCTAATATGCTTTGTAGCTGTTGGTGTCCAATCAACATCAACAGCAAATAAACCTTCACCGGGTACGTAGTCGAGTTTTTTAAACCAACCAGCTGCAGGTGCAGGTTTACCATTTTTTTCGGTGTAGAGCGTTTGATGTTCATAATCAAACATGAAGTCGTTTTTACGTTGGGCAATGTTTGCCGTTAATGAGACGAAAGCTTGCTCGTCCATCAACCATTGGCCACCGTCAACATCAACGTCACGGCCATCAGTAGGCAAGAAGTAACCATCAGGAAGAATTTGTACACGATTGCCATCACTTAAACTGGCGGTATCAATTGAACTACCAGCAAAGGTTAATACAGCAACGTTAGTTGCTGTTTGTTTGGTTAGAACGGCTAGGCCGATACCTTGGGTAAGTGACTTTTTGTTTAGGAATGTTTTCATAACGCCAGTATGGCGTTATGAAGTTATTTACTGAGATTCAGGGGGATTAATGCTATTTTGAATCTTTGTTAGATAAGTTGTTTCTAAAAAAAACTTTATTTGCTTTTGATAAAGATGACTCTTCAATTCTATTTATTATATTTTCTTCTATGCTGCTTACCAACTCCTTTTTAATAACTTCTATCTGAACTAAATCATTTAAAATTTCAGCTAACCAGCGTATTTCTACTAAAGCGGAACTTAATGGTATGTTTTTGCATTTTAACAATCCACAAACACCTGTAGAAAAAAGTTGTAGCCCCTCATTTATCCTACTGCCAAGTACGCCATGTTTAGTTCTGCCATCATAAAAAGTAAACCACTTAGTTACTGACTTTGGATTACTCATTTCAAGTATACTTTGAATACTATTGCCATCACTCATTACTTGATTTGAAAGTAGTTTTTCTAAAAAAGTTTTTTGTCGCTTTAATAATTCAAGTTCTTGATCAACTTTTATATGATCTAAACCATCTTGTTGCTGAGTTAATAATATTTTTGTTTGTTTTTCTAATTCTATTGCTTGAACCTTGTTCGCTTCTTTTGTTTCTAATAATTCAACTTTTGTAGCATCCAATGTATCTCTTGTTGCTTGTAGCTCTTGACGTTGTACTTGAATACTCCAAAACAACATAGCAATAACAATAAATTGCAACAGTGGATTCATTAAACCACCAATAAAATCACCAAAAGCTCCGAAGTCAGAGATTGTTCCTAGCGACGAAACAGGCCATGGCCAACCGAACTTTAATTGATAAACTCTAAGAGCAGTCATAATAATTATTGCAACCATTGAAGCAATGACTTTAACTCTCCATGAATATTTTTTATCTACGTCACTTTCACTACCCATTTAACACCCGTTTAAAAACTTCTCAGTTTGATTTGTTTTAATTTCTTGGGGCAATATACCAGATTTACAATTTAAGGCGAGAATATCGCTTACAGAGCTTTGAGTTAAATCATTGAATTGGCGTTAAATACCATCAATTAGGTGATCACGTAAGATATCGAGTATTTCTACTTGTTCAAAAGGTGCTATGCCTAAAAAAGGTCGTGCGGGTATGCCATCAGCTTCACGACCAAATTGATGAGTAGCGGCATATTCTAAGTTAGAGCCAAGCATTAACTGATTAGCCCCTAACTGATAATTAAGCGTATCGACTAAAGTTCCGGTTTCAGTTAGCACTCTGTCTGGCCGTTTTTTCTTTTTAAGCGTGTTCGGGCTAAGCGGCTCCCACGGCTCACCGTCTGGTGCTTGCTGGTCAACAAAGCGTTGCTGAGTAGATTCAAGTAGATATTCACCAATGTCTCTAAAAGCAGGTTCAAGATCACTGCCTTGTCGTAATAAACGATCTAATGCCTGGCTTATTTGTTTTTGACCACGAACATCAACGCTAACAAAAGAGCCTGTCATTAGTCTTTACCTGAAATTAACCGCATATCTTCTTCTGACTTGGCTAGCAAATGTAGTGATGAATAGACATCACCAAACAGTTCAGCCTCTTGACCTTTCGCTTGACGCTCTAATTGTTCAACTTGTGCTACCTTGTTTGAAAAAGTTAATTGCTCATCATTAACAATGGCAAAAGCTTTATCAAGTGACTCGTAGTTTAATGGTTTACTCTTTCGTATTCTTTCTAACATATCCATTACAGTACACCTGCCATTAACTTATCAAAATATTCTGCCACGGTATTATCCCACTGCGCTAGGGCTTCTCTATTTAACAGCCATGCGGCAAAATGTTCAGCATGCCATTCATAGCTATTAGTACTACCATAGCGACTAATACTATGGCTCAGTGATACGGGCGGCGACTTTGAACCCGCTTTAAAGTGTACTTGATGACCAAGTTCGTGCAACCAAGTAACAATGGCACCGCCATGCTCTGCACTGTCTGCATACGTTCGCACTATATGTGACAAAGACCATTCAGTTTTCCCTGCTTGTTTTTGTAATATAGCACCTTCAACCGCATTGATCAGTTCGTTAGTTTTTACCTTAGTAAACTGCGTAGTACTTTTCACTTTAACCACTACATGGCTAAATGACTTTGAAGTAAAACCATTACAACGCTTAGCATTGTTAATGGTGTAATAAGCTCTAGAATACCCGCCTACCTTTAAATAACCCATCACTTGAGGCAATAGGTTTTTACTTGCTTTATTAGCAAAGCCCATCTCTGATTGTTTTATTAATAAGGTTTTAACATCATGCTTTACTAAAAATTGATTTAACTGTTCAAACTGTGGCTTAGCGGTTTTAAAGTCTGTCAGTTTAGTATTTAAACTATGAACATCAGCGCCTTTCACCGTACTAAAAGCCGTTGGCGCAATGCGTTGTGGTGGTTCAAATGGTTTGGCTTTTTCAACACTGAGTTTTTTCTGCTGTTGTTTAACGACAATTTTTTGTGGGGCATAGTCAAAACCTGGATCAATACCTTTTGGTATTTTATGCACTTCACCTGTCGCTTTATCTGTCCACTCGGTAATCTCAGCTTTAGGTGGTAGTTTTACTTTTTTACCCTGGCGCTCAAGTTGATTGGCTGTTCGTCCCCTCACCTTGCATTTACAGCCCCAACCATTTTGCGGAAAGTGGGTTTGCCAAAAATCATGCGCTTTTGGCAATACTGTGCCATGCCAGGATAAATGCATTGGTCTTGGATGCATGCTGTCGCCGTGTTGATACTCCCAAAATTCAAAGTGCTGCAGCTGTTCAAAACGACCAGCGTTATAACTTTGCCTCATGTTGGTATCGTAAATTACTTTGGCGCGCCAGTTCGCTTCGCCTGTATGGCTCCAACCGTGCTTGGCAACAATGGTCTTAAATTCTTTTTTAAACCAACCAATGCTTTTACCTTCCGCTATGGCGCTATCAACGGCTTTGCGAAAATCGTTAAGTAAATCATCCTTTAAGGCACCTGCCACCATAAAACCTGAGTTATGGCCATCACGCCAAACATCAAGCCAACGCTCTGACGGCATGTTCAATTTGTTTTGAAAGAAGCTTATCGCCTCTTTAAAAGGTAAGGAGCCATAACGGGCAGAAGCTGGCATTAGCTCCCCTCGCCTGACTCAGTAACTGACTCTTCATTAATGTCAAAACGACCAGCCAAATCGCTTGCAACATACGCTTGCTGCATCACTTCACTGGCTTCATCTATGGATAAATCTAAATCAGCTAATGATAATTGCAACGCTTCCAAAGAGTCGGCTTGCTCCACCAGCTGCTGCACCTCGCCCGTAAAACCTTGAAGAACGGGTGACATGTCATTAGTAAGCTGTTTGGTGAAACTGTCTAATTGTTCAGGCTCTACGGATTTAGCTTTCAGCGCTGTAATTCTACGGATGGCTTTTAGTTTTGCTTGCTCACTCTTTTCAACCTGCTCTTGCCCTAACGCCCCTTTAGTTAAAATAGGTTCATTATCTTTAGGCAAAGGTATTTGTACTTTTTCTTGTGCCCAATGCAGTGGTATTTTAAAGCCAACATCTACTAAAGCGGGTAGTGAATCACTGAATGCCTTTAAGTCTTCCGCTTCAGTAATATCAAACTCAAACCGTGGGGCACGTAATTGATGGCGATAGCTTTTTCCATTTAAGTAATACATGGGGAAAACAAGATCACGCGTTAAGGTATTAGCTATTTGCTTTAAATCACTATCGCGCAGCTCCTGGCGAACTTCATTGTGAACATTACCTAAAGCATTAGTCGAGCTTTTACCATCTGCTTGACTCGTAAGCGTGCCGCCCAAAATAGCCTTAGAGATAGTTTTCTCCATTAAACCAACCATGTATTCAAAAGGTTGTTGAGTACCCTTGGCTGCTTCTTGGAAGTCTATTTCCATGCCTTTTGGAATAATACCCCCTGCATTGTGGCCAATACTCATTACGGCATTTAATAGGGTGTTTTTTTCCTCTTGGCTTGCGCCTGTTGGATATTTCCCCAAGCGAAGTGGTAGGCCGTAAATTTCTAAAAATTCGGCCAAATCACGAACACTGTAATTTTTAAATAGATAAGGCCAAGCCAATACTCGCGCCAAACCAGAACGCGCTAAGTAACCTGATTTAGTTTTATGGCTATGACTAATCCAACCAAAAGGTTGTAAGGCTTCTCCTTCAGCGCTGTTATCACGTAATCGTAGTTCGTTACGGTTTTGTCCTGGCTCTTGGGCAGGATGTGTCATAAACCAACTGGGATCTTTAAACTCTATATTTGATGGTAACCATATGCTGCCTTGCTGCTGCCAAGTGATCTCTTGATTAGAAAAGCCTTTTAAAATAGCATCAGACATATCAAAGATAACATCATCTAACATGGTCATATCTTCAAAGTGTTCTTGCAACATTTCAGCATCTTTTATTTCCGCATCACTGGCATTGCGTGGCGGTACTATTTTCCAATCAACACCTAATAATGCACGACGACGTTTTTGCAATTCAGCAAACACATGACCGTCTTTTTCTTCCATGTCTTCGGCTAGTTCACATTGGGCAATAATATTACCCTGCTCTGCACCGATTAAGATATCGGCTAGCTTTTGTGGTGTTAATGCTCGACTTGGGTGGTCACTATAATGGGTACGTAAATGACCCAGTTTTGCATCATCCGTTTGTTGATTTTTTAAATGCTTGATGCGGAACTTATTGCCATTGCTGTCGGTTTGAATAGGATGTTTAGCCATAGTTAATAGGCTCCTTGAGAATAATTCTGTTGATTGTCGCCACTATGGTCTGGGCGCATATGATCTTTTGAGGTTTTTTCGCTTTGGTGCCAGATACCTGCTTTTTGTGAAAGCTGAGTAAACTCAATGACACCACCATCCATCCAACTGGCGCGAATGGCCATAGCCAAACCTACTGCAGTATCACCATGGCGCTGGCGGCCATCAGTGCCTTTAGTGCTGCCTTTATCTATTTTGGGAATACCGCGAATGGTTTGAATTTGGTTTAAGTCATCTTGAACATCTTGGTGGCGAGGAATTTCTAAATTAAAGTCTTCAAACTCAGCTTTAAGCTTTGGCATCCATTCCATGTACCATTTATCGGTGAGCATCACTTGCTCAACCATTTCACAGCCATAACGCTCTGCTGCTACTTCGGCTAAGTAGCCACCATTACCAGTGGCATCAAAGGCTAAGCCCTGTAACCTAGGCAGTCGGTCACACATATAAAAGAGAATTTCTTTTTGAGCATCGTAAGTTAGGTTGCTCATCTCTAGTAAGAAGGGCACACGCTTGGTTAAATCTTTATTAATTTGCAAGGGACAAAAAATAGATAAATCGCCTTTACGGGCAAAATCTTCACCAAAGGCATGGTTTAAGTCTTTTTTAAGGGCTGTTAAATGGGGATTTAATGCCTCGAACCATTCTTTAATTTGCATTTGTTTATGACGAGCAGACCAGGATAAAAAATCCTTGTCTGCTGTAAAACGTAAAATTGGAATATCTGACTTCATCGCAGCATCAACAAGCACGCGCTTGATATAAACACCGCCACCTTGCTTAGGTACACAAAAGTACTCTTCTAATGCATCGTCTTCAGTCGCAGTATCACCGAGTAAACCGTCTTTCCATGCTTGCTCGTTTTCACTACTCCAAGTATCCCCTTTGATTTGACAAATACGCTGATACAATCCCTCAGCACAGGCATCATCTAAGGTAATGCGGTGTACTGAGTAACGTTTTTTACCTGCTCGGCTATCTTGAATAATGTTATTGAATAAATTGTCAGTGCCATTATGGGTTGAGATCAAACGCACCTTTGCGCCCCACATGGTTAAGGCTAATGCGGCTTTGAGTACTTCGGCTAGACGGTCGTGAAAGGCAGCTTCATCAATGGTGACATTACCCTGCATTCCACGAAGGTTTGACGGGTTAGAGCTTAACGCTTGAATTTTAAAACCACTGGCAAAATGAATGGCAAAGGTTAAGATTTCTTTACCATCTTGCCCAGCATCAATAAAGATTTCTTCTTGAATGTCCCCTGCCACTTTATCAAAAGCTTTTGCCCACATAGCAGCAGCATCAATAAACTCGCGCGCCATTTCTTTATTGGAGCCAACATAAAAATGATTAGTACCGTGTGCGCTTTTAGCTTTACTGGCACATAACACGGCATCGGCCGCCTCTGCCCAAGTCAAGCCAGTACGACGAGACTTTTCAGCAATTTTTAAGGGGGATTCATCGGCTATCCAGCGTTTTTGATAACCGAGTAATAATTCATTTTCATCAAACGCGACTAATTCAGACATTAAGCAATACCTAATATTTCACGTTTAATAGCATTAGCACCATCGGTAGTTAAACCTGCTTGAACTGCGGCATCTTCCACCAATGCCGCCGCTTCTTCAGCAAAGGCTTTGCGGATTTCTTTTTCACGTTTGGTTGATTCAGTTGCCGCTTTTTCCAACTTTTCAATACCTATAGCAAGGTCTTTGATAAACTTAGGATGCACAGGCTCATCAGAATTAGAAGCGTCTAACACACTGTCAAACGCTAAGGTTCTTACCATTTCAATAAGAATTTTACTAACATCACCGCTAGGTTTATCCCCTAATTTGGCAACCCATTGTTCTGACACTGCACGGGCTTGAGCGATACGCGAGCCAATTGCTTGCATTTTGTTTGAATAACGATTTAACCCTGATTTACTCAGTTGCTCATCTTCATCAAGCTCTGCCTCATCAATCATTTTATTGATTTTTTCAAGAATAGCCGTTTGAGTTAATCGACCATCACGAAGAAGTTGATCAAGCTTATTTTTAATGGCATCAGGCAGCTGATTAACTTTTGAAGGTTTGCCACGTGTTTTACGTTCTGCTTTCATCATCTTTCTCTGCCTCCGCATACTTTAAATAGTCACTGCGAACCTTTTGAACTTCTTTTTGAAAAGTTTTCCAAACACGCTTAATGGTTAAATCACTATTTAAGTAAATATCTAAATAGCCACCTTTTGCTTTATAAGGCTTACCTGTTTCCTTCTCTGTTTGGGGCTTAATCACTTTATTTTCTATTTCAGCAGTAACCATTGCTAAAGCTAATTTGTGAAAAACTCGCTTTTCACCTGCTGAGTATGCTTTGACTTTTTTAGACATTATCCAGCCCTTTTATTTAGCGCGTGGCTTTTTCACACCTGGGCACGTAGCAACACCTTCGGCGACATCTTGGCCACGGCCTGACAAGGTTGCCATGGTGTAAATACCATTAGTTTCTAATGACACTAGCCCTTGCTCTTTTAACCAAGCTAAATGACTTAATACCCGATCATTACTCATGGTATGGCCGTAAGCAGCACAGGCACTTTGCAGCATAGAGTCATTAGTTTGATAGCCATTCATTGCGCCAAGCGCTAATAAAATAGAAAGCCGCTGGTGTTCACTCATTACTTTATCTATCGCCATTTTATTTTCCTTAACCTTTGCCTTTAAGTTCGTTTTCTAACAACATATCGGATAAATTTTTAACCGAGATAAGCCCGGGTTCTATTCGCTTAATGTCGCCGCTGAGTTGCTCAATCCTTAACTCTAATTTATGAGTTAAATCTTTATCTGGCAGGTTCTCCACAGCTACATCTAATAAGTCGATACGCTTGTCTAAGCTCACTATGCTTTCATTAACGGCATCTTTTTTGGCAAAGGTTTTACTCATGGCCCAAACAACAAGAATAAAAACGCCATTAATAATTAAAGCGAGTAACTTCCAATACTCTAAAAACCAAGCCACCATCAGCACCGCCTCCTCTGGTTAAAATTTTTCTGCTGATGTTCATGCAAGTGCTGACAATCAACACAGCGCACTGCATCAGCGTGAGCTATTAAGCGTTTAGTGCTCAATTCAATATCACAAATTAAGCAATAACGATGGCCGTTAAACTCCTGCGGCTGCTCTGCTTGTGGTTTAGCTGCAGCTAACGCTTGTTCCAACTGCTGCTGTTCAAGCTCACAGGCGCGGTCTATTACATCAGTCATGCTCAAATGCCTCCTTTGGGTAATGAATGTGAATCTTTATTTTTACTGCCCATACTTGAGCCAAAGTAAAAGCCAGTAACACAATTACGCTCATCAAATAAAGATTTGATGGTCATGCCAAGTAAGTTGGAAACAATGGCTAAAATGGCGCTAAAATCTTTTAAGAAGAACATCGCCAGTACATTGGCAACCAGCAAAATAAAAATATAAGGCAAGTTAAACTTCATAATGCCATCTGCTATTTTATCGGCTTGCTCTGGATGTTGGTTGTGCATAGCCCTTGCATCTTTACGGTCAAGATACGGCGCCATATCAAGCGCATGCTCGTTGACCATTAAGGTTTGTTTTAATTGAGCGGCCAATTCTGGATTAGCGTTTAATGCAGCCACTGCCTTTTCAGGATCACTTTCACCTGTTTTAGCCGTAGTAAAATCAAGTACTTTGCTGGCAACACTAGAAGCGGTTGAGTCACTGCCCGATAATTTATTTTTAATCCAACCAGTGAGGCCAACGGCCTCAGCAATACCTAATGCGGCGATTATAGACATAATTAGTTTCCTTGCTTTTGTTGTGGGTGTAGCTGTCGAGCTGTTTCGGGTAGTAACTTGGCTTGACCTGCTTTGACTTTTTTAACGGCTACATCAATATCGATAACAGTGACACTGTCCCACCCTCGCCTGTGTTGGCTTGCATGCTCTGGGCGCAAGTAAACACAGCTGTAATTGACGGCTAGGTCTTGTAATTGATTAAAGACTTCAGCCCTCAGCCGTGCTTGGCGACCTTCAACGTAGCGTTTACGGGCTTTGGGGGAATTAAAGGCGCGTATCATGAGCAGCCTTTTTAGTCATTAGCCATTGGCTAGTGTTGAGCACGGTAAACACACGATTAAGCCAACCGGCTAAAAAGAGTATTTGTGAGGGATCTTTCTTAACTAATTCACTGTAGCGTTGAGCGCGACATTGGGCATATTGGGTAAGTAATGTATGGGTATGACAAGCCTTTACTGCGGCAATGGTTTGGCTACCAACAATACCGTCTTGAGCAACATCAGCCAGCGTTTGCAACGTTTTACGGGCAAAGTTACCGCCTTGATTAACGGCAGTATCAAATACCATAGTCGCTATGGCAGACGGCATTAAGTGGCATTTATTTTTAAGCCAATAATCCTGATAATAAATGTCAGCGGCTTGCTCACAAGTTAAGTTTTTTATATCGAGATGCGGATACCAGCGTTTAGAGATACCAAAATTGGTTTCTCCGCCAAGGTCATTGGGGTTATTAACATAGCCACCCTCTGCTTCAAGTACATGCTGAATAGCTTGCAAAGCGACGGGCGGTATATTTGTGCTAGCACTTAAGCTAGTTGAATTGTTTTTTATGTTCATGCCGCCAGTATGGCGGCATGGTTAACTTAGGTGAGATTCAAGGGGGTTAATGCTACATTGCTCTTGAATCCAATATTGGTAGGTATTGCCACAAAACGGTCATTAACTTATTGAGGTCTAAAGCTGATTTGGATTAGATTTAATATCGGTAACGCTTTAAATTCTTATAGGTGGTCACGGCTCCCACCACTTTTCTTTAACTTC
>MAAB01030414.1_pt1 | contig 27258 bp, 20 predicted proteins | sample 1115991 | NCBI WGS metagenome assembly MAAB01 (sample SAMN04961124, study PRJNA320927) | seawater metagenome | isolation source: sample BD02T18 sea water enriched with oil for 18 days | place: USA:Gulf of Mexico | collected 2013-07-27
TAGACTCAACACCACTTATATTGTGTGCTTCTGGATTAAGTACAGTTGCGGCCATTGTCATTGACCTTTGTTCAGGTAAACCGGTATTGATAGACAGTAAATCTGATTGGCTCTGCACTGCTACCATTTCACCATTAAAATCCATACTAGCGGACGCTGTTACACGTACTGCTGTCGGTACTGTTCCGGCAGACACTTGAGTGGTAATTAACCCTTGGCTGTTAGTAGGTCCAGATGTTCGGCTTAAAGTGATGCCACCAACGGAAGTACTTAAAGCAAAGTTCACTTCTTGTAGAGGTAATACGTTCCCGAGCGTACTTTTGACTCTGAAAGTAAGTGATGAAGTTTCCTGTTTATTTTGTCCGCCAGTGCCTTTTAAAACGATTGAATTTGGCTCTGCAGAAACAAACTCTATGGAACCAAGTTGTTCACCATTAATTGTAATTGTTTCACTGGCAGAATTGGTAATGTTGTTAACGGCAACACTGGCAACTAGTACATCAGTAGTACCTGTTATACCTGCGCAACTTATATCAGCAAAAGTAGAACTTGCTGTGCCACTGATACTTAAAACGGACTCATCAATAGCGGCATTGCCATTTTGAACACAATCAGAGGTAAATGTTACTGGCACTGGAGTGACAATTAAGTCACCATTCTCATCAACTAGGTCCACACTTAGTCCTAAAGTTCCACCAGCACTAATGGTATTGTCAGCAATTGAAAGCTCAATTACACCCTCGATGAAAGCATTGTTCTCATCAAAGTAACCTAGACGAATATCACTATCGATAACTGCATCAGCTGAAAGAATTTGGTAATTAAAGCTGTTGTTGATAGTTGTATTGCTACTTTCATCTAACGTATAACTGGCCGTTAAAACACCTGCGCCGGTTTGTCCTTCATTACCACTGAGGGTGATAACCGCAACACCTTGGCTGTTTGTTAGAGACGTTAAAGTTGAGTTATCAAAAGTACCAATATCTGCAGTATAATGAATGTTTTCTCCTGCTAAAGGCTGACCATTACCATCTGTAAGAATACTAGTTATTTGTACTTCTTGATCCGCTTTAAATTGATTTACAAGCGAACTTTCTAGCGTCATGGTGGTAGTTAAACTAGGAAGAACAATTACCTCGCTTGATTCTATAAATTCATAATCTACTGTACCTGAGCTTATCTCATCTACACTTGCTTCAACTGTGCCTGCTCCTAGGGCCAGGGTCTCATTGGTAATGTAAACAATGGCGAAACCTTCACTATTTGTTAATTTTGAAGGTACATCTAGATTACCAATAGAAGCAGAAAAGTTAACTGCCTTATTTGTAATAATGACATCATTTTCATCGGTTACTTTGGCTCGCAGCGTGATAATTTCATTTTTGGAGAAACTTTGTTCAGCATTACCAGTATTGTCAAATAACGAAAGTTCAACATTGATATTATTTGAATCTACAAATTCATAATCAATTGGTTGTGCATTTATCTCGCCGACACTTGCAGAAGCAATTCCTGCGCCTATTGAAAGTTCGTTATTGCTGATGTTAACAATAGCTATACCTTCACTATTAGTTAATTTTGAGTTGATATCTAATGAGCCGATGGAGGCTGAAAAGTTCACTGCTCTATTAGCAATAATATCGTTATTTTCATCCGTAACAATGGCTTCTAGGATAATTACTTCATTTTTGGTGAAGCTTTGCTTAGCATTTCCCTCACTGTCATAGGAGGACAGTACAACATTTATTTCAATGGATTCTATAAATTCATAGTCTATTTGCTCTGCATTAATTTCACCTACACTTGCAGAAGCAACTCCAGCACCTATTGAAAGCTGGTTATTGCTGACCTGAACAATTGCGATACCTTCACTATTTGTTAGTTTTGAACTTACCTCTAGCGTACCAATAGAAGCGGAAAAGCTAACTGATTTATTCGCTATAATTGCATTGTTTTGATCCGTTACTTTGGCCTGCAAAGTGATGGTTTCATTTTTAGTAAAGCTTTGTTTGGCATTACCATCACTATCAAGTAGTAACAATTCAACATTCGTGACCACTTGTGGGGTGTTCTCAGAAGTATCTTCATTGTGACCATTACAACCCATTAATGTGAGTGCAAAAAATGAAGCAAATATAATGCAAAGCTTTTTCATGCTTTAGTGCCTTAGATAACGTAATATGAAAATTTCATAGTTAGAATAAAGTGATACAAAATAAATGTCTATGAAACCCGCAAAGAAAATGAAGTAATTGAGATAATAAAATGTACGATCCAATGTTAGATAGATCCCCAGGCTGTGCACTTCAATATCCAGATAGTTACTGGGCCGATGTTTCAGGTGCAAGAAATGGCAGTAAGCCAACCGATGATGGCGCACTTGAGCACAATGTTGATATAGACGTTGCCATCATTGGTGCAGGTTATACTGGGCTTTCGTGTGCGTTACATTTAGCACGAGAACACGGAGTTAAAGCACATGTTTTTGAAGCAAACCAAACAGCTTGGGGCTGTAGCGGCCGAAATGCAGGTTTTATTTTAAAATCATCAGGACGCAAACCTTATGCTTCGATGCAAAAGCAATGGGGTGAGGAAGTAATGCGCGGCATTTACAATGAAATGTGTGCGGGTGTTGAAACGGTAAATAATTTAATTAGTGAAGGGATTGATTGCGATCAGCAAGAAGCTGGCTTTCTGAAAGTTGCCCATAAACCAAGCATGTTTTCCGCTTTGCAAGCGCAGGCTCAATTACAACAGAAAATGTTTGGTTATGATGTGCAAGTATTGTCTAAGCAAGAATTGCATCAAGACTATATGGCAGATGAAAATGCTCATGGCGCTATTCGTTATCAAGATGGCTTTGGTTTAAACCCACTTAAGTTAGCATGGGGCTATCAAGAATTGGCACGGCAAGCAGGCGCCAAAGTACATACCTCAACACCGATAAATTTTATTGGTGAAAAGTCAACGAACAGTGTGTTGTTAGCTGCACCAAAAGGGAAGATAAGGGCTAAAAAAGTCGTTATAGCGACAAACGGATACACACCTAGAGGCTTTCATCCGTTAGTAACCAATAGAACCTTACCTGTGCTGTCGCAAATTATTGTTACTGAGCCATTAACTGTTGAGCAATTAGCGGCATGTAATTTTCTCACCAGTAATGTGGTCATGGATACTCGTGCACTAAAGTACTATTATCGAAAATTGCCAGATAATCGTATTTTGTTCGGTGGACGAGGGGCTATTACAGGTAAAAATGCTGATGATCCTTATTACGCTCAACGTTTGCTGTCAGTACTAAAAACTAGCTTTCCTGCCTTAAAAAAATTGAAATATAGCTATGCTTGGTCAGGTTGGATTTGTATGGCATTAGACGATTTACCGCATATTTATCAATGTGATAATAATAAGGTCTTTTATAGCATGGGGTATTGTGGCTCTGGTGTGTCTTTTTCTGTACAAGCGGGTAAACGTTTAGCCGAAAAAGTAGTTGGCAAGCAAGTACCCAATTTACCCTTATACAATAAAGCACTACCAAAGTTCCCTTTTGCTCCGCTACGAAGAGTAGGGCAATGGGGCTATTTTCATTATGGTAAAATTAAAGATAGTTATTTTTAATTGCTAGAGGCTGTTGATCTTTTAGCCGAATCCTTCGGACAGCGTTTGTTGGTCATTTTTTCTGAGTTATCGCCTTTGTCATGTGGAACAACCACATGACAAAGGCTCCGCCTTGTATAAATACCCAACAATTCGTTGTAAAAATAATCTCGAAAGAACAACAGCCCCTAGATTAATAATCAAGGCGATTGAGGATATCGCCTTGATTAAATGCAGCTATATTTTTGCTCAGTAGCTCAATTAATCGCTGCTGTGCCTCACTACTTGCCCAAGCAATGTGCGCCGTTATTCTTAAATTGTCCAATTCATTATTTTTTAGAGCGAGTAATAAAGGATGGTTTACTGGCGGTGGCTCTTGTTCTAAAACATCAAGAACAGCGTAAGCTAGTTGTTTATTCTTCAAAGCAGTCAATAAATCAGTGCTGTTAACTAAAGCGCCGCGAGCAGTATTAATGAGCATAGCGCTTGATTTCATGGTTGATAACACACTTGAATTAATCAAATTTGTTGTTAGTGCATCTTGAGGGCAATGTAAACTGACTATATCGGCTTGTGCTATTACCTTGGCAAAGGCAGTTCTACCCGTTCTTACTATTTTAGCGTTTTGTCGTTCACTGATTAGAATATTCATGCCGAAGGCTTTTGCAATTTTAGCAACGGATTGTCCCAAGTTGCCAAAACCAACAATACCAAGAGTTTTACCGGAAAGCTCTGTGATTGCGTTACCGTGATAACAAAATGTTTTACTCTGCTGCCACTGGCCTTGTTTAGTATTCTCGTGGTGATGGCAGGTTTGTTGATAATATTCTAGTATCTGAGCCAGCACATATTGAGCAACCGAGTTACCGGCATAACCACTCACATTGGTAACCGCTATCTGCTGTTTTTTAGCTGATGTTATATCAACATTATTAAACCCGGTGGCTGCAATACAAATAAGCTTTAAGTGTGACAGTTTTGATAGTATTGCAGCTGAGAGCACAACTTTATTCGTGATAACAATATCGGCACCTTTGCAACGCTCAATGACTTGCTCTGTTGTGGTTGTTTCATAACATGTTAGTGCTGTGACTTGTTGCTCTATTGAGGTTAATGAAATATTTGCACTAAACGTTTGGCAATCCAAGAAAACTGCATGCATTATTAAATACTCTCCTGTCGATTGTTTTCTAACAATAAATAGTTAGTCGCATAAGTTATCACAAAAATTAGTAGGCAAAAAGTCTCACTAAAAGTAGGCCAAGAAGTGATATTTTTACCTTCTACGAAAGATGCGGTATATTAAATGAATACTTCATTCAAATACAGCAAGGTAAATGGTTATTAATATAACTTATTTTAAAAGAGCCAATGCTTGGCTATTTATAAAAGCACAAAGAGCAAAAGTGCTACATTTCGAAAGCGCATCATTGCTCAAATTGCTTGTTGTTGCTTTTCTGATCTACTTATTTGTGAATAAAATCAAACAAGCTGAGCAAACAGACATAGCCAGTGCAAGTTATATAAATGCCCCCAAGATAAATGATATCTACTTTCTAGATTTTAGGTTGTTGAGTAAATCACTGCGACCTAAGGAGAAATATCGTCTTGCGAAAGTAGTTGATATTACCGGAGATGTGGTTACGTTATTGTACGGCAATATGTTTTATTTTAGGCAACAATCGTTAAAAGACAGTATTCGCTACGGGCAACTACGATATCGAAAATACTTTGAGCCTAAAAGGTATGATTTTCCACATGCCCAAATTAAGAAAATGTGGCAGTCAGAAGCAATTTACTTGGTAAAGAGACCTATATTGGATAGATTGTTTGGCAATTTTGTAAGTCCAGAAAAAGTACAGTTATATTCAGGTTTGTTCGTACCCGGAAACAGGGAAAACTTATCTGCGCTGTCATTTTTGAAATCGAATTATATAGAAGATAACCTCAGCCAAGCGTTTGAATTATTTCACCAATCAGCACAGTTGGGCTTCGCACAAGGGCAAGTCAATTTAGCGCAAATGTATTTGAAAGGGCAACATGTTGAAGCCGATAAAGAGCAAGCTATGTTCTGGTTTAAGCAAGCGGCGCTGCAAAGTTATAAGCCTGGCGTGCTTAAATACGTCATTGTTTGTCAGCAAGTTGAAAGCTGCAACCTTGCGGATTTCTATCAATTGCTAATTTCTGCTGGCGTTAATATTAAAGTCAGAGAAATGGAACTCAAGCTATCAAAAGATCACAGTAAAAGCTGAAAACAAGCTCAGTTAACAGCTATTTGAGATGAGCGTCATGGCTAAGCATTCCTTTATCGATAGATTCTTGTTAATGTCACGTTAACACAATAGTGATCAGTTTTAGGTCAATCAAAACTTGATGAATATTGATATTTTTAACATCCAGCTAGAGATGAATCATGAAAAAAACATTAATATCGAGCTTTCTATTATCAAGCCTTTTAGTGGCTTGTGGTAGTGAACAGGCTGCTGTAGAAAAAGCAGTAGTTAAAGCTAAAGAAGCAGCACCAGTAGTAACTGATACTGTGGCAAGCAAAGACGAAGTTGCCAAAGCTAAAGCGTTGTTGCTGGCTAAATGGCAAGGGCCTTTTCAGGGCGTACCCGCTTTTGATAAGGTGTCATTGGTTGGTTTGATTCCCGCTATTGAAGAAGCGATGACAATAAACCTTGCTGAAGTAGATAAGATTGCCAATAACTCAGCCGCCCCTACCTTTGAAAATACAATTGTTGCTATGGAAAGAACAGGGCAAGAGTTGAATCGCTTGTTTAGTTACTGGGGAATTTGGAGTTCAAATCAGTCTTCTCCTGAGTTTCGTAAAATTCAAGCTGAAATGGCACCAAAGTTGTCAGCTTTTTTCTCTAAAATAAACCAGAATGAAAAACTATTTTCTCGTGTTCAGGCTGTTAATAGCAGTGAAGAAATAACAAACCTGACTGCAGAACAACAACGCTTAGTATACCTAACTTATAATGGTTTTGCGCGTAATGGTGCTACCTTAGCTGGAGCTGACAAAAAGCGCTATGCTGATATAAATCAACGTTTAGCTGAGTTACATACTAAGTTCGGTGATAATGTTTTAGCGGATGAAGAAAGCTATGTCTTGTATTTAACTAAAGCTCAGCTTGGTGGTTTAACTGAGTCTATTGTCAGTGCTGCCGCTGCCGCCGCTGAAGAGCGTGAGCATAAAGGTGAATACGCAATTACCAATACTCGTTCTTCTATGGACCCTTTCTTAACTTATTCAACTGAGCGTGAATTGCGTGAAAAAGTTTGGAATAGCTATTACAACCGTGGTAACAATGGCGACGAATTTGATAACAATGCCATTATTGCAGAAATTTTACAGCTTCGTCACGAGCGTGTTGGCTTATTAGGATATAAAAACTATGCTTCTTGGCGCTTAGAAGACAGAATGGCAAAATCTCCTGAAAACGCTATTGCGTTAATGGAAGGTGTTTGGCCTGCTGCTATCGCACGTGTCGATGAAGAAGTTGCTGATATGTTGGCCATAGGTAAAGCGCAGGATGGTATTGAAAATATCAAGCCTTGGGATTACCGTTTTTATGCAGAGAAAGTACGTAAAGCTAAGTACAATTTAGACTCAGATGAAGTTAAGCAATACTTACAATTAAATAAACTCCGTGAAGCCATGTTTTATGTAGCCGATCGTTTATTCAATTATGAGTTTAGTGAAGTTACCGATGGTTCAGTTCCAGTATTTAATGCTGATGTTCGCGTTTGGGAAGTAAAAGATAAAACATCAAAAGAGCATATTGGTTTATGGTATTTAGACCCATTTGCGCGTAAAGGCAAACGTTCAGGTGCTTGGGCAACTACGTACCGTAGCTTTACTACTTTTGATGGTAAGAAAAATGTTCTATCTTCAAATAATTCAAACTTTAGTAAAGGTGTTGATGGTCAACCAACGTTAATTTCATGGTCAGATGCGGAAACTTACTTCCATGAGTTTGGACATGCATTGCACTTCCTTTCGTCTAAAGTTACTTACCCAACGCTTAATGGTGGCGTACGTGATTACACTGAATTTCAATCGCAATTGTTAGAGCATTGGTTAGCAACTGACGATGTTATTAATAATTATTTAGTACATTACAAAACAGGCGAGCCTATGCCTGCAGAGTTAATTGCTAAAATTAAGAAAGCAGCAACCTTCAATGAAGGCTTTAAAACCACAGAATATTTAGCGTCAGCATTAGTGGACATGAAGTTCCATACAGTTGACCCTACTGGTATTGATGCTCAAAAATTTGAAAGTGAAACGCTTGCAGCACTGAATATGCCTGAGCAAATTGTCATGCGTCATAGATCAACACAATTTGGTCATGTTTTTAGTGGTGAAGGTTATTCTTCAAGCTACTATGGTTATATGTGGGCTGAAGTGTTGACGGCTGATGCAGCTGAGGCATTTGCTCAAGCTGACGGTGGCTTTTATGATAAAGATGTTGCAGCTAAGCTAGTAGAGCATTTATTTAGCGTACGTAACGCTGTTGACCCTAGTGACGCATACCGTGCATTTAGAGGGCGTGATGCCGATGTTAAAGCGTTAATGCGTAATAGAGGCTTTCCGGTAACGTCGGATAAATAGCTTGTTTATATAATACGGTACATTTTTTAAAAACTCGCTTAGGCGAGTTTTTTGTTTTATGGGGTAAGCCACAAGGGGTAGGGAGGTAGGCGTAAATGATAGTGCCTTGATTTAGTTATTGCTAGCGCCAATTAAGGTTATATATAATCAATGGGTAAGGCAGTTGTATATTTTAATTCTTCCATAGCAAAACTCGAACTTATATCTGAAAAATTGATTTTGGTTATTAGCGTTTTATAGAAATTGTCATAAGCCTTCATATCAGGTACAACGACTTTGAGTAAATAATCTACTTCGCCACTCATACGATAAAACTCAACAATTTCGGGGAATTCCATGGCTAAATCTGCAAATTTTTCTAGCCACATAGGATTATGTTGATTTGTCTTTACCATCACAAAAACAGTTAAAGCAACGTTAAGTTTTTTGGGATTGGCTAAAGCAACACGCGACTTAATGACCCCTGACTTTTCCATTGCTTGTATTCGTCGCCAACAAGGCGTTGTAGAAAGGCCAACTTGCTCTGCAATTTCACTTGTTGAAAGCGTACTATCTTTTTGTAAAATGCTTAAAATATGTTTATCAAAAGAATCCATATTCACCTCTACGTTATAATGTTGGAAAAAAATACTATATTTTTGTTGTTTGTGAGTATTGTATTGCTTAATTTGAGGGGTTTAAAGATAAAAAAGCACAATTTTTCCGCTAAAGTCATGAAATAATTACTTCATTGTGATTTGTATTTAATTCATCTGTATTTTAAAGGAAAGTGTTATGACTAATTTAGCTGAAAACCTCCATCAAGATATCGTTTATGGTCGAGGTGTCATTTATGATGATATTACCCAAACTATTGGTAATACGCCGTTAGTTAAGTTAAGTCGTTTTGCAGAAGCACTTGATATTAAGGCCAATATATTAGCGAAAATAGAATTCTTTAACCCTGCTGGTTCTATAAAAGATCGTCCTGCACTGGCGATGATTGAGTCAATGATTGCTAATGGTAGCATCAAAGAAGGTACAGAAATTATCGAAGCAACCTCTGGTAACAATGGCGTTGCATGTGCTTGGATTTGTGCATTGAAAAAAATCCCTTTAACAATCGTTATTCCTGAGCATATGTCTATTGAACGGAGAAAGCTAATAAAGCACTATGGTGCAAACTTGGTGTTAACACCTAAAGAGTTAGGGACAAAAGGCGCTATCGATAAAGCTAAAACTATGATTGAGGAAGGTGAAAACGCTGTTATGCTAGATCAATTCGGTAATCAAGCTAACTCAGCAATGCATGCCAAAACCACGGCAGAAGAAATTTGGCATGATACTCAAGGTAGAGTAGATGTGTTAGTCGCAGGTGTCGGCACCGGTGGTACAATATCTGGTATCGCGCAAACATTAAAAGCTCGCAATCCCAATTTGAAAGTGATTGCTGTTGAGCCAGCCTCTTGCCCCGTTTTGTCTCAAGGAAAATCAGGTGTGCATAAAATACAAGGGCTAAGCTCTGGCCATGTTCCTGATATATTACGTACCGATTTGATTGATGAAATTGTTACCGTAACAAATGAAGATGCCGTTAGTTTTGCACAAGATATTGCTTGTTTAGAAAGTTTGCCTGTTGGTATTTCTTCGGGAGCTGCTTTAAGAGCTGCCATGGACGTTGGCCAAAGAAGTGAATTTAAAGGTAAAAACATTGTCTTAACACTTTCTTTACTCAACAAAAAAAGTCAGTACTTACTCGCACTGACTTTTCGAGTTTAGTGAAATAAAGCCAGAAATATTGGTGAACACTGTTATCGCTCAATAAATGAGACTACAATAAAATAACGCCGCAATAGAGCCTGTTATGAAGAATAAATTAATTAAATGGTGGTATAAATGGTGGTATAGCGATTGTCAGTTTTGCCGTAGAGCAAGATTACTACTATTATGGTTTATATTGATGCTAGTAGCTGATTATTTTTGGTTTCATTTACTTTTTAAGGAGGGCTAAAATGAACGCTTCTAATGGCTTAAAATGGATTGACTCCCTCGAAATTGCATTAGACTTGATAGAGCAGCATCCTGAGGTTGATCCGTTAAAGTTACACTTTACCGAACTTCGACAATGGGTACTTGATTTAGAGCGTTTTGATGATGAGCCAAGCCATTGTGGCGAAAGGGTGCTTGAAGCAATACAACTTGCTTGGATTGATGAAGCTGACTAAGCAATATAACCCATTATATTTTTATTACACTAGTCTTCGTAATTGTGTTTTATCCTCTTTGCTCAATTGAAAATATCATCTATACTCTAACCTTATATAAATTAGATGTATTTTCAATATTCACCGCAACAATAACCTCAATAGAAGCAGCAAATAACAATGACTAAAAGTAAACGTTCTTTATACATACCCTACGCAGGCCCTACTTTATTAGAAACACCATTATTAAATAAGGGCAGCGCATTTGATCAACAAGAACGAATCAACTTTAATTTAACTGGGCTGTTACCCCCACGTTTTGAAACCATAGAAGAACAAGTTGAGCGAGCTTATAGACAGTATTGCAGTTTTCAAAATGATATTAATAAGCATATTTATTTGCGCGCTATTCACGATAACAATGAAACATTATTTTTTAAGCTCGTTCAGAGTCATTTGACCGAAATGATGCCAATCATATACACGCCAACGGTAGGTGATGCTTGTGAACAATTTTCGGATATTTATCGTAGCTCTCGTGGATTGTTTATTTCTTATGAAGATAGATACCAAATTGATGATATTTTGCGTAATGCAACTAAGAACAAAGTTAAAGTTATTGTGGTCACTGATGGTGAACGAATCTTAGGCTTGGGCGATCAAGGTATTGGTGGCATGGGTATCCCTATTGGAAAATTATCTTTGTACACTGCGTGCGGAGGGATAAGCCCAGCATATACTTTACCTGTACTATTAGATGTGGGTACTAATAATCAAAAATTACTTGATGATCCTATGTATATGGGCGCACGTCATAAAAGAATAGGTCAAGCAGAGTATGACGAGTTTGTAGATTTGTTCATTACCGCGATTAAGCGCCGTTGGCCACATGTTATGTTGCAATTTGAAGATTTTGCTCAACCTAATGCCATGCCATTATTGAGTCGATATCGTGATAAAATTTGTTGTTTTAATGATGACATTCAAGGAACTGCATCGGTTACGGTAGGAACCTTACTTGCCGCTTGTCGCAGTAAAGGCGTTAAGTTATCGCAACTTAATGTCGCTTTTGTTGGTGCAGGATCCGCGGGTTGTGGTATCGCAGAGCAAATAATCACTCAGATGACCAGTGAAGGCATTTCACCAATGCAAGCCCGAAGCAAAATATTTATGGTTGATCGCTTTGGGTTACTTACTCAAGGTATGGATGGTCTAAGAGACTTTCAGCAAAAACTTGTGCAAAGCACACAGGCTCTAGAACAATGGCAGATCGAAGGTGATTTTGCTTCGCTATTAGAAGTGATGCATGGCGCTAAACCAGATATTTTGATTGGTGTTTCTGGGCAGGCTGGACTGTTCAGTGAAGAAATAATCAAAGCCATGAAACAACACTGTAATAAGCCAATTATCTTCCCGCTAAGTAATCCTTCAAAACAGGTTGAAGCAACACCTGAGCAAGTCATCAATTGGACAGAAGGTAGCGTGATTATTGCAACCGGAAGTCCGTTCGAAGCGGTAGAATATAAGGGACAATCATTTGCTATTGCTCAATGTAATAACAGTTACATTTTCCCTGGCATAGGTCTTGGCGTAGTGTCAGCTAATATAAATCGTATTACTGAGAAAATGTTGCAAGTTGCCAGCGAAACGCTAGCAGCGGCTTCACCTTTAGCCAATAGTGGTAAAGGTGCATTACTACCTCCACTGACCGAAATAGCGCAGTTAAGTAAAGATATAGCTTTTGCCATATCTAAAGTTGCCTATGCAGAAAACCTGGCACTTGAACAACCAGATGAAGAGTTGCTTGCTAAAATAGAACGAAATTTTTGGAAACCAGAATACCGCCAGTACAAACGTATCAGCTTATAAACGTTAGAATGGGAAATAATTATTATGGCTAAAGTAAATGCAACGGAAGATATTATCAGCCAAGATGATATTGATAGTTTATTGCGTATAAACGAATTTATAGAGCCAGATGATGAAAACTCCCTTGTTGAAGAATTAAAGCAGGCCATTTTAGATTCCGGTAAATTAGAGCTAGATCAATGGCAAACCTTAAGGGATCACCTGCGTGAGATAGAGCTGTTGATCCCTCATATTGACTTGATTATTAAATTGAAAAAAGAAAAGTAGACTTTTCAACTAGATATAGCTATCTATATCGCATGATTTATACACCCTCGGATTGTATTAGTCTTTTGACTCATATTCGTCTATAATCGCGCCAATTTTGACATTGTCATATTTTATATACTTAATTAATCTTTAAAGATGAGGGCTTATCATGGCTATCGAACGTACTTTTTCTATCGTAAAACCTGATGCAGTAGCAAAAAATGTTATTGGTCAAATCTACAACCGTTTTGAAACTGCTGGTCTTAAAATTGTTGCTTCTAAAATGTTACACCTTAGCAAAGAAAAAGCTGAAGGTTTTTATGCTGAGCACAGCGAGCGTCCTTTCTTTGGCGCTTTAGTTGAATTCATGACTTCAGGTCCTGTTATGGTTCAAGTTTTAGAAGGCGAAAACGCGGTTCTTAAAAACCGTGAAATCATGGGTGCTACCAACCCAGCAGAAGCATTAGCCGGTACTATCCGTGCTGATCTTGCTGATAGCATCGATGAGAATGCTGCTCACGGTTCAGACGCTTTAGAATCTGCTGCACGTGAAATTGCATACTTCTTCTCGGCTGATGAGATTTGCACTCGCACTCGTTAATTGATTTATTGTAGGTTAGCGCTTGCGCTAACTTTGTTGCAGCTAGCTGCGACCTACAAAAAAGGAAAGGATTTTACTGATGCTTCAGTAAAATCCTTTTTGTATTTTATGCTTGCGCATAAAATTGCGAAATTCGCTCAAAAAGCGTACAATTCGCATCCGTGATTCCCCTGTTCTATTCAGTTTAAATTGTGAGAGTTTGTTGTATGAGCCAAGATGCTGTAACCATAGAAAATGCCCCGAAAAAGGCTAAAATAAATTTGTTAAATCTTGACCACCAAGGCTTACGTGATTACTTTTCAGAAATAGGTGAAAAGCCATTTCGTGCTGATCAAATAATGAAATGGATTTATCACTTTGGTTATGCCGATTTTGAGCAGATGACGAATATCAATAAAAAATTGCGGGAAAAGCTACAACGAAATTGTGAAATTAAAGCACCAGAAATATCACAAAAGCAAATCTCTACTGATGGCACTATTAAATATGCATTAGTGTTAGAAGGCGGCCAAGAAGTTGAAACGGTGTGGATCCCAGAAAATGATCGCGCTACGTTATGTGTTTCCTCGCAGGTAGGTTGTGCATTGGAATGCACCTTTTGCTCAACTGCCCAGCAAGGCTTCAATCGCAACTTATCAATGGCTGAAATCATCGGACAAGTTTGGCGCGTTGCTAATGATATAGGCGCAACACGTATTACCGGTAAACGACCCATCACCAATATAGTTATGATGGGCATGGGCGAACCACTGCTAAACATGAAGAACTTAATTCCAGCCCTAGATACTATGCTTAACGACTTAGGTTATGGCTTGTCTAAGCGCCGAGTTACTGTAAGTACCTCTGGCGTTGTGCCAGCCCTTGATATGTTGAAAGAAAAAATTGATTGCGCTTTAGCGATTTCTATTCATGCCCCAGATAATGCCTTGCGTGATGAGTTAGTACCGATAAATAAAAAATATCCATTGGAAGAGTTTTTAGCCGCAGCTGGTCGGTATATCGATGGCTCAAAAGCTAATAAACAAGCAACTATTGAGTATGTAATGCTAGATCATGTCAACGACTCGACTGACCAAGCACACGCATTAGCTCATGTATTAAAAGATTTACCCAGTAAAATTAATTTAATTCCTTTCAATCCTTACCCAGGTTCGCCTTATACACGCCCAAGTAATTCTCGTATCGATCGTTTCGATAAAGTGCTACAGAGCTACGGATTAACTGTTATCACTCGTAGAACTCGTGGCGAAGATATTGATGCTGCTTGTGGCCAGTTGGCTGGTGACGTTATAGATAGGACTAAACGTACTCAGATACAACAAAATGCCCAAACAGAAAAAAAACAGGTGAAAGCTAACGAAATTTCGGTAAAGATAGTCTGATCGCGTTATTATTTCAAAAACAATAAAAATTTGGCTAGCCATCAGTTTGTTTATCTACTCAAATTTAAGGGATAGATCTTTGATTAAAAAACAATTTACCACTCTTCTTGCAACTTTGTTGACGATAAGTTTATCTGCTTGTGTAACACAAGACTTTGAAAATGGTGAAATACCGATTGTTAAAAACCAAGCCAACAGAGATGATATGGCAGCAACGCGAGTCTCACTTGGTTTAGGCTATTTGAAAATGGGGAATATGCCTCAAGCCAAACAAAACTTAGAGAAAGCGAAAAATTTTGCACCTAACATGGTTCAGGTTTATACCGCATTTGCTCATTACTATGAAAAGGTGGGTGAACACGAGTTAACAGTTGAATCTTATGAGAAAGCCTTATCTATTAAAAGTGATGATGCTGATACATTGAATAACTACGGTGTTTATTTATGTCGTCAAGATCAAACTCAAGCAGCAGAACAGCAATTTTTAAAAGCTATCGCAGTGCCGAGTTATATTTTAGTTGCTAAAAGCTATGACAACCTCTCAGCTTGTTTTTTACAGGAAGATGACTTCTCTAAAGCCGAAATGTATTTAGAAAAGGCTATTTTACATAACCCAAGTAGTGCTTCTACATTAATGCAGATGGTGCAATTGCAATATGCAATGGCCGAATTTAAGCAAGCAAAACTATATCAACAACGTTTTGAAAAAGTAACTCGTCGGTTTACTTCACATTCTCTAGCATTGGCTTATAAAGTTTATATTAAACTTGGGCAGCGAAAAATTGCTAAAAATTACGCTACTATGTTAGTGAAAATGTATCCTCAGTCATGGGAAACTCAGCAATATATACTTAATGAATTAGCCGTGATTGAAGCTGATAATTTAGCAAAAAGATTTCAAGATAATCAGGTTCATGATGACGCAACACAAGTTAAAAAAAGAGTGGTAAAACTCTCTCCAAAAAGAGGCTTACCTATTGTTGCCCATGCTCAAACAGCAGCTCCAACACAAGTGAGCACTACTAAAAGTTCGAGCAATGAAGCGAGTGTAGCTAAAGAAAATCAAACCACAACATCCTCAGTTGTAATGCCTATTGCTAATGCTGCAGCTATAAATGCAGCGTTGATAACGGCTGCTGTTGAAGCTAGTACACCTGAACAGTTGCGGGGTAATGCTAAACAAGCCGCAATAGCCGCAGAAGTAGCGGAGCCTAGTATTGCAAAAACAGATAAAAAATTGGTGGTTAAAACTCAATCACCAGCAACTAAATCAGCAAAGCCCTTAGTAGTGATGACAGCGCCAATGGTTAAGATCACTGAAGCAGTGGTCCGTGATGGTGCTGCTAAAAGTAATGTTGAACCTTTTGTGGAAAAAGAAGTGACTCAGTTTTCTAAAGTTGAGCAAGGGCAAGTAACAAAAACAGCAGCTGAAAGTGTATCGGATGCAGAAACCAAAATGGACATATTGACTGAAAAAACCATAGAAAAGCCTATCGAAGATAGAGAAATTTTTTATGTCGCCAAGAAACCAGCAGCTATTATTGAAGACAATGTTGAGATTCCTGTTGGTTTGAAAGTTGTCGGTAAAGAAATTATCACGCCTGTGCAAGAAAAAATAAAACCAGTAGAAAAAGAGATTGCAGCAGTTGCTGAGAAAGCTAAAACGGTAATCACTGAAAAAGCGTCTGATAAAAACATATCAGCACAAGTCCAGCAAGAAATTAATAAAACTGAAGCAAAACAAATAACAGGTATGGCTAAAAAGCCAAAAAAATTCCCTGATTTTCATGTGGTTGAACAAGGGGATACTTTATATAATATTTCAGTTAAATATAATATAAAGATTAAAGCGCTACGTCGTTGGAACAAACTGTCTAAAAGCAAAAGAATTCATATTAAAGAAATATTGTTTTTAGAAAATCCTAAATCGGTGAATCGATAAATGAGCAAGAAAACAATGATGACGCCGGACAATAAACAGGTAGATGAACTTAGCGAAGATATGATCATGGTTGGCCCAGGCCAAATGCTCAGTGAAGCTCGTAAAAAGTTATCCATGAGTGTTGATGATGTTGCAGAAAAACTGAAGTTTAAACAAGGTCTAGTTAATGAGATAGAAGCTGATGACTTTGATCAAAAGTTGCCAGCAACGTTTAACCGTGGTTATTTGCGTAGCTATGCTAAATTAGTGAATGTTGATATTGATGAAGTAATCAGTGCTTATGACATGCTTGGTATTGCAGAAGTACAACGTAGTGAAATGCAAAGTTTTTCTAATTTAACAGAAAAACAAGCTGAACATAGCCGGTTAATGTGGTTTAGCTATTTAATCGTAGCCATTTTATTTGGTCTCATGGTGTTATGGTGGCTGCAAACTTCGGAGACAACAATTCCTGAAAAAATAAAGTCAGTAATTGAACAACCGATAGCAAAATCAGAGCAATCAGTTGCAGATACTGTTAAGGCAAAAAAGAACAATGATGAAAAAAATCAGCCCGAAATAACGCTTACTAATAAAACAATACAAGTCCCAGTAGAAGTAACAACAGACTCTGCTATAGTGCCTGAGGCTGATGAGTTGACTACGCATGCTACCGAGCAAGTTATAATTGATGAAAAGCCGCTAACATTAGCAAATGAAGCGGCACAAGAGCTTGAGTTAAGTGTTGCAATATTTACTTTTTCGGGGGATTGTTGGGTCAATATTTATGATGACACTGGCGAGCGAATTGCTTGGGGCGTGAAAAAATCAGGTTACGTAATGACAGTTTCTGGCAAGCCACCGTTAAAAGTAACCTTAGGAAAACCAGAATTAGCAAGTATTGTGTTTGACGGCCAGGCTATAGATATGTCGCCCTTTAATGTAGGTAATATCGCTAAATTTACTTTGCCCATAGCCGCGCTATAATAACTTTTTGTAGGAAGGAATATCTTCAAAGGATATTCCCGTAAATGTAATGTTTAAAGAATCTCCAATTATTCGTCGTAAATCTCGTCAAATTATGGTCGGTAATGTACCGGTTGGTGGCGATGCCCCTATTACAGTGCAATCGATGACCAATACGCAAACAACAGATGTTGCAGCGACTGTCGCACAGATAAAATCATTAGAAGCTGTTGGCGCTGATATTGTTCGTGTCAGTGTACCTACTATGGATGCCGCTGAAGCCTTTCGTGAAATCAAAAAACAAGTCAATGTGCCCTTAGTGACTGATATTCATTTTGATTATCGTATTGCGTTAAAAGTTGCCGAATACGGTGCTGATTGTTTACGTATTAATCCAGGGAACATTGGCAGAGAAGATCGAGTGCGTAGTGTTGTTGAATGTGCTCGAGATTACAATATACCTATTAGAATTGGTGTTAATGGCGGCTCTCTAGAAAAAGATATCCAAGAAAAATACACTGAACCGACACCTGAAGCACTACTTGAATCGGCAATGCGTCATGTGGATATTCTTGACCGACTTAACTTTGATCAATTTAAAGTCAGTGTGAAAGCCTCTGATGTATTTCTTGCCGTAGAGTCATACAAGTTATTAGCCAAACAAATCGATAATCCTTTACACCTAGGTATAACCGAAGCCGGTGGGTTGCGTTCTGGCTCGGTGAAATCTTCGGTTGGTCTAGGCATGTTATTATCTCAAGGTATTGGTGATACTTTGCGCATTTCATTAGCGGCAGACCCTATTGAAGAAATAAAAGTAGGCTTTGATATTTTAAAGTCTCTTAAACTTCGCAGTCGAGGTATTAATTTAATTGCATGTCCTAGTTGCTCTCGACAAGAATTCGATGTTGTGGCAACCGTGAATGCATTAGAACAGCGCATTGAAGATATAATGACACCAATGGATGTTTCTATTATAGGCTGTATTGTTAACGGCCCAGGCGAAGCAATGGTGTCAGATCTAGGCTTAACCGGTAGTAGTAAAAAAAGTGGTTTTTATCTCGATGGTATTCGCCAAAAAGAGCGTTTTGATAATACCAATTTGGTCGAGCAGCTTGAGCAACGTATACGAGCAAAAGCTAATGCAATAAGTGAACGACTCGATGAAAAGAATCAAATTGACTTTAAATCGGTAGATTAACCCTCATGCTATTTTGGTATGTTGGTTTATTAGGCTAGCGATATTAGGTACAATGCGCGCTGCCTACAAAATGTAGTGATGATTTAATCAGACAAAAATAAATTTAAGAGAAGTATTCAGTGTCAAAAAACAAGACATTACAAGCAATTCGTGGCATGAATGATTGCTTACCAAACGAAACAAATATCTGGCAGATGGTTGAATCCGTCTTGCGCCGTGTTGCGAGTAACTATGGCTTTGCTGAAATTCGCATGCCGATAGTTGAATCAACCGCATTGTTTAAGCGCTCTATTGGTGAAGTAACCGATATTGTTGAAAAAGAAATGTATACTTTTGATGATCGCAATGGTGATAGTTTAACATTGCGTCCCGAAGGTACGGCAAGTTGTGTTCGAGCAGGCAATCAACATGGGCTTTTATATAATCAAGAACAGCGCCTTTGGTATATGGGACCGATGTTTCGCCATGAAAGACCGCAAAAAGGTCGTTATCGCCAATTTCATCAATTCGGTCTAGAGGCCTTTGGTATAGCGACACCTGACATAGATGCAGAAGTTATTTTACTAACTTCTCGATTATGGCGGGAACTTGGCATCAATGAGTTTGTCACACTAGAGTTGAATTCGTTAGGTAGCAATGAAGAGCGTGCCAATTATCGTGATGCTTTAGTGGCGTATTTAACGGAGCGAGAATCGCTATTAGATGAAGATTCTAAGCGTCGTATGCACTCGAATCCATTACGTGTATTAGATAGCAAAAATCCGCAAGTGCAAGAAGCATTAGCAGATGCGCCTAAACTGTCAGATTACTTTGGTGAAGAGACACAAGCACATTTTGCAAATCTTTGTGCGCGTTTAGACGCTGCAGGTATCAAGTACATTTTAAATGAACGCTTAGTGCGAGGTTTAGATTACTATAATCGCACTGTGTTTGAGTGGGTTACCGACAGTCTAGGGGCACAGGGTACAGTTTGTGCTGGTGGGCGCTACGATGGTTTAGTCGAACAGCTTGGTGGTAAAGCAACCCCAGGTTTTGGTTTTGCATTAGGGATTGAACGTTTAGTACTTATGCTAACAGAGTTAGATAAGGTGACTAATGTGCGTGCGCAAGTCGATGCCTATGTAGTGATTTTAGGTGATGATGCACAAATTGCAGCAAACCAATTGGCAGAGCAATGGCGAGATCAGGTACCTAATATTCGATTGCAATGTCACTGTGGCGGCGGCAATATGAAAAAACAATTAAAGCGAGCTGATAAATCAGGCGCACAAATCGCATTAATATTGGGCGATAACGAAATTGCAGAGCAAAAAGTTATGGTTAAGTACTTACGCGGACAACAAGATCAACAAAACTTGGCATTTGAGCAAATTCCGAGTTTATTAACGACATTAATTGAAGACGTTTAGTCGAAGGTGAAAAAGTGGAAATTTATCAAACTGAAGAACAACAAGTAGAAGCGCTTAAAGGTTACTGGCAAGAAAATGGCAATATGATTATTGCTGGTATCGCGCTAGGTTTTGCGGGGTTTATTGGTTTTAATTTATATAAAGATAATAAATTAGACAATGAATTAGCTGTTTCAGAAAGTTATCAAACTTTGATCGAGAATAGTACTAAAGACAAAGCTAATTTTAATGCAAATGCAGAAAAATTCATTAGTGAAAATACTAATACAAGTTATGCATCGTTAACTGCCTTAGCCTTAGCTAAAGAAGCCGCAACAGCCAAAGATTGGGCTCTTGCTCAAACGCAATTAAGTGCTGCTATTGCTAGTGCACCAACCGGTGGCATTAAAGGTATTGCAAGTTTACGATTAGCTCGTGTACAGATCCAATTAGAGCAATATAGTGAAGCGTTAGTTACGTTAGCTCAGCCATTACCTGAATCTTTTACTGCAGCTATTGAAGAAATTAAAGGTGATACTTATTTGTTACAAGGTAAAGAAGAATTAGCGCGTGACGCCTATCAAGCGGCAATTGCTGCCGATGGTTTAGCTAGTTCTCCAAGTTTGCAAATGAAGTTAGATGATCTTGCAACAGCTGTAAATTTATCAACCTCAGTTCCTGTAGCTAAGTAAATAAGGTTATTTGATGCTTTTTTCTAAAAAACAAACAAGCGAAAGTTTTTTGAGCAAACACACAAAGGTATTAGTCGTATTATTGCTTTCGAGTACTTTGTTTGCTTGTTCATCGACTGATGAAGAAGAAGATAACCATGATACTCCAGCAGAACTTGTTGACTTTGAACATCAGTTTAAAGCGAACGTTTTGTGGGAAGAAAGCGTTGGCGACGGTAGTGGCAATTACTTTTCACGTCTCAAACCTTTCGCCGCATATGATAAGGTTTTCAGTGCTAGCAGAGCTGGCGATGTGTTCGCTTTTGACGAGAAAACAGGTAAAACACTTTGGCATACTGATTTAAGTGACTTAGACAAGCAGCGTAGCTTTTGGAGTAATAGAGTCTCAGCATTACTTTCAGGTGGTCCAGTTGCGGGTTTGGATAAAGTGTTTATCGGTAGTGAAAATGGCAAGTTATTCGCTTTAAGTGCACAAAACGGTGAGATATTATGGCAAGCCAATATCAAAGGTGAAATTATTAATACACCGGCGATAGAATCAGGTGTTGTCATTGTTAATTCAGCCTCCGGTATCATGAAAGCATTCGATGCTAATACTGGTGATGAAATATGGCAAGTAGAGCAAGACGTACCTGCCTTAACACTTCGTGGTATAAGTACCCCTGTTGCTGCTTCAGGTGGTGTTTTAATTGGCACGCCAAAGGGAAGTATTGATGTTTATCTGATCGAAAAAGGACAACAAGGATGGTCAACTGATATAGGTGAGCCTTCAGGCTCGACCGAGCTTGAGCGTGTGGTTGATGTAGATACAGCACCGGTGGTTTTTGGTGATAAAATTTATGCTGTTTCTTCAAGAGGTCACCTTGCCGCTATTGAGCTGAAGAGTGGTCGAATTCTGTGGAAACGCCAATATTCATCTTACCGACAAATTGCAATTTACCGAAATACAATTTTCTTAACAGATATTCGTGGTCATGTTTATGCACTTGACAGAGTCAATGGTATTGAGCGTTGGAGCAATTTGGCTTTAGCTAACCGTGGCGTTACTGGACCCGCTTTAGTTGATGATTATATTGTTGTCGGTGATTTTGAAGGCTATTTACATTGGCTAGACCAAGAAACCGGTGAAATAGTTGCTCGACATGAAGTTGATAGTAGCGGTATTCATGCGACACCAACAGTCATTGAGAATGTATTATATACTCAATCTCGAAATGGTGATTTACAGGCAATTGAAACGCCTGCTAACTAAATCTTTTAGACTGTAGGTCATCGCTTACGTTGCATGAATGTAAGCCAAAGCCTACAATATATATATACGGCTCCAATGCTTTAGCATATGGGGCCGTTACTTGTTTTTACGTACTCACTTTTATCGATAGTTTAGCTAAAGATAAAGCAAAGAGTTTATAATTTAATTTTGAGGTTTTCATGCTTCCTGTTGTCGCCCTAGTTGGCCGTCCTAATGTTGGTAAATCAACGTTATTCAATCGCTTAACGCGCTCAAGAAATGCTTTGGTTGCCGATTACCCGGGCTTAACCCGTGATCGTCAATATGGCAAGGCAGAAGTTGAAGAGCACCCATTCATTGTTATTGATACCGGGGGTATACAAGGCGATGAAGAAGGGATAGATACACTTATGGCAGAACAGTCATTAATGGCTGTAGAAGAAGCCGATGCTGTATTGTTCTTAGTTGATGCCCGTGACGGGTTAACCTCTGCTGACTATGGTATTGCTGACTATCTACGTAAGCAAAATAAAAAAGTCTTTTTAGTCGCGAATAAAGTCGATGGCATAGATGCCGATTCTGCTGTAGCGGAATTTTACGCATTAAGCTTAGGTGAAGATGTACATCAAATTGCCGCAGCTCATGGTCGTGGCGTAACGCAATTATTAACCTTAGCACTGACCCCTCATATAGAAGCCTTAGCACAACCGAAATCTCAAGAAAATGATGAGTTTGATGGTGATTATGAATTATCAGAAGCAGAGTTAGAGCAACAGCTAGCAGAAGCACCAAATGAAACCGATTCGATAAAGTTGGCTATTATTGGCAAACCTAATGTCGGCAAATCTACACTGACTAACCGTATTTTAGGTGAAGAGCGTGTTGTTGTTTACGATATGCCTGGTACAACACGTGATAGTGTTTATATCCCAATGGAGCATGATGGCCGTGAATATACGTTAATTGATACTGCTGGAATTCGTCGTCGTAAAAATGTGACTGATGTTGTTGAAAAATATTCAGTAATTAAAACCTTGCGGGCCATCGAAGATGCCAATGTTTGTTTGCTAATTATCGATGCGCGAGAAGGCATTACCGATCAAGACTTAAGCCTACTGGGTTTTATACTTGAATCAGGTCGCTCACTCGTATTAGCGGTGAATAAGTGGGATGGTCTTGATGATCATGTAAAAGACAGAATTAAAACTGAATTAGACAGACGTTTAGGTTTTATTGATTTTGCAAAAATTCATTTTATTTCGGCATTGCATGGTACGGGTGTAGGTCATCTATATGAGTCCGTTGAAGAAGCATTTATCAGTGCTACTAAACGTATTTCTACAGCCATGGTGACTAAAATTCTTGATATGGCGGTATTTGATCACCAACCACCAATGCATCAAGGTCGTCGCATTAAACTTAAATATGCTCACGCGGGTGGCTATAACCCACCGATAATCGTTATTCATGGTAATTTGGCTAAGAAACTACCTAGTTCATATAAACGATATTTAATGAACTACTACCGTAAATCGTTAAAAATCATGGGTACACCCATTCGTATTGAGTTTAGAGAAACGTCTAACCCGTTCGCGGGTAAGAAAAAGCTTACCTATACGGAGCAGAAGAAAATGGCTAGAGCAACACAAGGCTATAACAAAGACAACAAATAATTAGTTGTGAATTTCGAGTTACGAGCAGACAATTTAGTGTTGTTTAAACGTAACTCGAGACTCAAAACTTTTCTATCTATTACTTTTATCTTTTGCTACTGTTGTTTTAATAATCATTGCTTTTAATAACGTAGACTTATGGCGGATCAACCGACCAAAATTGAAACCTCAGCGCGCTTAGATCGCAATTTAGCGTTACTTCATGCCGGCTCTTTAGTCACCATTGATGTGATTACCCCCGCAGGGCAGCGAGGTAAGTTTAGAACCACTTTTATTGGTTATTTACCAAAACAATATGTATTGATTCAATTTCCTGAAGCAAACAGACTTGGTAAGTTTTCTCAACACCTTATTCAAGGTGCCAAAATCACGGTAAGAGGACTCATTGAAGGGCACGAAGGTGCAGTAGTGGCTTTTGTAAGTTCCATCAAGCAAACCATCCAGATGCCATCTCGCATTATGGTGTTGGAATTTCCTCGTACCGTAGGTTTACAAAACTTACGATCTTCTATTCGTATAGAAACCGATATAGTCGCTAAAGTAAAAATAGATGAGAACTATTGGGAGACCACGATAGCTAATCTATCTATCAATGGCTGTCAGCTAGGTATTGTCAATGGCGAAAAACTAGTTTTGTCAGAGAAAAAAGCGATTATAATTGTCGTTGAAGACAAACAGGGCGGTCATAACTTGAAACTACAAGGCGCTGTGTGCAATTTAAAACAACAAAATGATGGCTTATCTTTTGGTGTTAAGTTTGCTCCAAAAAGTCACAAACAAGTAAGCCAATTATTATTTGATACCATTACCACACAAGAAGGGTAATATTTAGCGTCTTAAATAACGTTAGCTTTAATGACCCCATCAGTAACTTGTATTTTGATTTCATCGTTAGCCCTAACTTGCTCAACAGAGCTAATGACTTTATTGTCAATACTTCGCGTTACACTATATCCTCTGGCTATCGTGGCTAATGGACTAACCAGGTGCAACTGCTCAATTAAATGAATGAAAGCGTCACTCTTTTGTTGTTGATTGATTTGCATAGCATAAACTAACCGTTGTTTTAGTAGCTTGACTTGCGCATGTTGTTCTATGATCGGTTTTAGCGGTGAAGCCAACTCCAGTCTTTGTTGCAATTGTTTTGGTCGCTGGGTACTTTGTTGCATTAAGCGATTGAAAGCTTGGCGTAATCGTATCTCTAACTCATCAGCTTTTTGTTGTTGCACTAATAATTGTTGCTCAGGGTGTACTTGCTTTAATCTATGTTCAAGGTAACTATGTTGTTGGCGATATGTTGATATTCTCTTTAATATCGCTTGAGAAAAACGCTGCTTAGCGATAGTGATTTTTTCAATAAGCTCACTACTATCGCTGGAAACTAATTCAGCGGCGGCAGAAGGCGTGGCAGCACGTAAATCGGCCACATAATCGCTTAACGTAGTATCTACTTCATGACCCACTGCACTAATAACAGGAATCGTAGAGTCATATATTGCTTGCACAACAGATTCTTCATTAAAAGACCATAAATCTTCAAGTGAGCCACCACCTCGGCCCACAATAAGTACATTACACTCTTTGCGAATATTAGCTTGATAAATAGCATGACAAATATCGTTACTGGCATATTCCCCTTGCACTAAAGCAGGATAAATAATCGCGTTGATATTTGGGTTGCGTCGCCTTAAAACGGTAAGGATGTCTTTAACTGCAGCACCTGTTGGTGAAGTAACAATACCAACGGTACTAATGTGGTTAGGAATTGCCTTTTTATGTGACTGTGAAAAAACACCTAGAGCACTGAGTTTATTTTTTAACTGTTCATATTGTTGACGTAATAAACCTTCACCCGCATCTTCCATTTGTTCAATGATTAATTGAAAGTCGCCTCGCGGTTCATATAATGAAACTTTGGCTCTCACTAGTACTTGTTGGCCATTAGCTGCTTTTAATCTGACCCGCCGATTGTTGCCTTTGAACATAGCGCAGCGTACTTGTGATTTACTGTCTTTAAGTGATAGATACCAATGACCTGAACTCGCTGCAACAAAGTTAGATATTTCACCGGTTAGCCAAACAGTATGTAGCTCGCTTTCTAAAATAAAACGTACTTTTTTTGTCAGTTCACTGACTTGTAAAATGTGCTGTTTTGTCATAAAAATAGTTAATAGTCATTTAGGGCACTTATTTTGCATTCTTTTGTACTTTAAAAGCAAATTTATGTTTACCTAAACGAAGAAAACGGTTAAAATTCTGCCGCAATATTCGATACCAACATTAGTTGCTTGGTATCCACTCCACACTTAACTCTGGTGATATTGCGATGTTACGAATTGCCCAAGAAGCGTTAACTTTTGATGATGTTCTACTAGTACCTGCTCATTCTACGGTGCTACCTCATACAGCCGATTTAAAAACCCGTCTAACCCGAAAAATCAACTTGAATGTACCTATGATATCTGCGTCGATGGACACAGTAACAGAAGCGCGTTTGGCTATAACTTTAGCGCAAGAGGGTGGTATAGGTTTCATTCATAAAAACATGACCATTGCTGAGCAAGCTAGCAATGTATCGCAAGTTAAAAAGTATGAAAGTGGTATCGTTTCAGATCCCGTTGCTGTTAGCCCTAATGACACCATTGAACAGGTCATGCGTAAAGCAGATGAACTAGGTTTTTCAGGTTTTCCTGTTGTTGATGATGCAAATAACTTGGTTGGTATTATCACGGGTCGTGATTTACGTTTTGAGGCAGATTTAACTAAACCTGTTTCAGCATTGATGACCTCAAAAGAAAAGCTAGTGACAGTAACAGATAAAGCCGAACGTGAAGAAATTCTTGGTTTAATGCATGAAAATCGCATTGAGAAAATTCTAGTGGTTGACAGTGCGTTTAAACTTCAGGGTTTAATTACGGCAAAAGATTATCAAAAAGCAGAAAGAAAGCCGAATGCTTGTAAAGACGAATTAGGTCGGTTACGAGTTGGTGCTGCTGTTGGTGTAGGCGCTGGTACTGATGAACGCATAGACGCATTAGTGGCTGCTGGTGTTGACGTGTTGCTAATTGATACTTCTCATGGTCACTCTCAAGGTGTACTTGATCGAGTTAAAGAAACACGCGATAAATATCCAGATTTACAAATTGTTGCTGGCAACGTAGCTACAGGTGCTGGTGCAAAAGCCTTAGCAGATGTTGGTGTTGATGCGGTTAAAGTCGGTATTGGCCCAGGTTCAATTTGTACTACTCGTATTGTTACTGGCGTTGGTGTACCACAATTAACGGCTATTTCAAATGCCGTAGAAGCGTTAAAAGGCACAGGTATACCTGTTATCGCCGATGGTGGTATTCGTTTTTCTGGTGATATTGCTAAAGCTTTAGTTGCGGGTGCTCACTGTGTAATGGTTGGCAGCATGTTAGCTGGTACTGAAGAAGCTCCGGGAGAAGTTGAACTTTATCAAGGTCGCTACTATAAGTCATATCGTGGCATGGGCTCTTTAGGTGCGATGGATCAAAAAGAAGGTTCGAGTGACCGTTATTTCCAAAAATCTGATGGTGAAGCTGACAAACTAGTACCTGAAGGCATTGAAGGCCGTGTGGCTTACAAAGGTCCTGTAGCAGCCATTATTCATCAGCAGATGGGTGGATTACGCTCATCTATGGGCTTAACCGGTAGTGCAACTAT
>MAAB01029677.1_pt1 | contig 27160 bp, 27 predicted proteins | sample 1115991 | NCBI WGS metagenome assembly MAAB01 (sample SAMN04961124, study PRJNA320927) | seawater metagenome | isolation source: sample BD02T18 sea water enriched with oil for 18 days | place: USA:Gulf of Mexico | collected 2013-07-27
ACGCGGTATTTGTTACTACTGATATAGCCATGTTAAAACTCCTGCTTACAAAAATGTAATGTGTTAATTAGTTAGTAGATTTTGGAACTATCAGTAGCGCATCAAGTTCCCGTTCTACACACCTTAACGGCAGCAAAAAAATTAACTTTAATCTTTTTTACAAAAAACTTTTGAAAGAATTTAAAATAACAAATTAAAACGGCATCGGCCTTATTTAAACTATAAATACAACAAATTCAATAACTCACTTGGTCTTGAATATTACCAACGTAAATACATTCCCATTTACTAAGCAGGTAACTAACTAAGCAATTAACATGTTAAGGTAATATCAGCAGGTAAGTGACGTCCAAAGAAAAAGGCTGAATGATTACTCATCCAGCCTTATTATTTTATCTGCTTCAACTATTATCTTTTACTTTCCTTTATAGAAAGAAATAGCACTAAAACTAACCACCAATTAAGCTAATAGCTGCCTGTGGTATCTGATTAGCTTGCGCTAAAATTGACGTACCGGCTTGTTGCAATATTTGATTTTTCGTCATTTGCGCTGTTTCTACCGCAAAATCAGTATCTTGAATACGGCTACGTGATGCAGACACGTTTTCTGAGATATTCGCTAAGTTGTTAATGGTATGACTAAAGCGGTTTTGTATTGCACCTAAGCTTGCTCGGCTATTATCAATTTGCGCTAACGCACTATCAATAATGGCTAATGCATCTTGTGAGCCATCAATTGTTGATAAATCCACAGTATCAACATTAATAAGCGCTGAAGTATTCGTATTTGTATCTGCCGCTAAGGTTGTACCACTTGCTGTAGCAGAGAATGTCGCATCAGAAGACAATCTTACTGTTCCCGCAAAAGTTGCAGAGACCGCTTCACCTGCACCAGCATTATCAGCACCGGTATCATCTTCTAGTGTCATACCGGTGGTTTCAGCAACACCTGACGCATCAAGTGCATACGCCTCAATGGTTCCGCCATCAACACCACCATTAATTGCCACATTAGTAATTTTAATATCATCACCATCTGAGTCTGACATTATTAAATCACCAGCATCATCAATGGTTGCCGTTACGCCAGTTGAAGAAGACTTGTCATTAATCGCAGCAGCCATTGATGTCATATCTGTAGAGCTGGCATTAGCTGATACAGTTTGACCATTTAAATCAAAAGAAAATGTACCTCCGGCACTTAATGAACTGGTATCTAATTTCACACCGGTCTTAGCAGTAGCGGTAACACCTGTTGCACTTTTCTCTGCATTTATTGATTCTGCTGTAGTTTTTGCACTGTCGTTAGTGGTAACAGTAATTGTTTTAGGTACTAAACCATTAATATCAATAGTACCTGTGGCTCCGTTACCTGGTGCAGCAGCACCAGCAGTTGCAGCACCAACACTTTGACCAAAACCTCCAGCTACACCCTCTGCAGCTTTCAAATCAAGCTGTCTGGCGCCTATTTGGTCAGCACTAATATCACCAAGTGACATAGAAATGGTTTCATTGGCATTAGCACCAACCTGAAATGCTTTTGTACCAAAAGAGCCATCAAGCAACTTTTGACCACCAAACGAAGTCGTTTCAGCGATACGTGTTAGCTCAGTTTGTAAAGCAGAAACTTCTTTTTGTAGCGCTTGACGATCTGAATCAGCATTTGAACCATTGGCAGATTGCAATGCTAATTCACGCATACGTTGTAAAATATCGGTAGAAGACTGCATTGCCCCCTCTGCCGTTTGTGCCATCGAAATACCATCATTAGCATTTCGCTGTGCAACGCCCAAGCCATTTATTTGCGAGGTCATACGGTTAGAAATTTGCAGACCCGCCGCATCATCTTTAGCGCTGTTAATACGCATACCTGATGATAAACGCTGCATTGACGTTGCTAAGCCTTCGCCTGATTTAGTTAAATTGCGTTGTGCATTTAACGACGCGGTATTAGTTATTACTGATAAAGCCATAATAGTGCTCCTAATGCTTACATTTACTTGTGTTATTAGAAGCTTGATAAAGCAAGCCTCTGCTCTTTACGATTAAAAAATGTCAGGAATAATATAGTTAGTTTCTAGTGACATTTTTTTGTTGTTTATTTTTACTACTCTGTTCTTAAATATTAACAAAGCATAAAGGGTGCCATGTTTTAAAATTGCAATACCTTTATTTATATATAATTAAATAAAGTCAATCCTTGCACTTTGCTAAATGCTTGCTGTGACGCCTGCAAGGCAATTTTCGATTGCTCAAACTCTGATATGGCTTTAGCAAAGTCGAGATCTTCAATATTTGCTTTTCCTGTCGAAATACTCAGCTCAGAATCTAGGTGTCGACTCTCTTGGCTCTCAAGTACTTGCAGTCGAACTCCTGCATCGACCTGCCTTGAGGTCATATGAGATGTGGCAGTACTAAGTTGACCTAATATGGAATTGTAATTGACCTGATGTTGCTCAGTGTCGGTTGACACTACGCCTTGTTCCATCCAAGAAACAGCATCATTAACAGCATCAAAAATACTGATTTCAGCTTGCTCATTTATAGTAAAGCTCTCACCCGGCAATGGATTGCCGCTTAAGGTGACATCAATACCGTCAAAGGAAATCGTTTGCCCTGCTACATAAGGTGCGGCAGGAAAAACAACCGCGGGAATGGGAAGAGTGCTATCGGTAACCGTTAAATCGTTAGTTATTGGGTCAAAAGAAAATGTATGAGGCCCAGTACTTACGTTGTAGGCATTTCTATCGACTATATTCGCGCTTTCCACTGCCACACCCGAGGTATTAACTGGGACTGTGGGATAAGTAGCAGTAAAATCCCCTATGGCATTATCTACTTTCATAAAAGCAGCGTCGCCCGTTTGATTGGTTGGAATTTTTATATTTTTAGCTACTTGTAACTCTCTAACGCCAGAGTCTCCGCTATACGAAACACTACCGTCAACTTGTTGACTAAAAGGCTGTTGTTCAGTTTTATAGCCAGAAAAAATGTAGTCTCCGTTTTCATTTTGACTATTTGCTAAATCAAGTAATTGGTCCAAGTTATTCCTAGTCTCTTTGGCTAAAGCTTGTAAATCTTCACTAGACATGGCGCCATTATTTGCTTGTAACATCTGCTCTTTAATCTTATTTAAAATATCCTCTGCATTAGAAAAAGCAACCTCTTGCATGCTATTGTGGCTTTCTGCTTGAGTGATATTACGCTTATATTTTTCAATATTCGCTAAATCATCTTTATAGCCAGCCAATGTGCCATAAGACACAGCATCATCTTTAGCAGTTAAGACACGCTTACCACTAGTTAAATAGGCCATTTGCTCATTAACATCTGAGGTTTTACTGCTCATTTGTTGAGAGCTTTGTAAGTAAAACTGTGCTGTCGATACGCGCATAAAAATTCCTTACCTTACTGCTGATAAGATGGTGTCAAAAAGTGTATTAGCGGTCGATATGATTTGCGAAGCCGCCTGGTATGCTTGTTGGTACTTCAATAAATTAGCAGCTTCTTCATCAAGATTAACGCCAGAAGTTGCTTGATTACGGTTGTACGCTTGAGTATATAAAGCTTGTGCTGTATCAGCCGTTAAATTTGCATTGCTCGCTTTGGAGCCAACAACAGAGGTTGAAACCGCTAAACTTTTGCTAAAGGTCTCTTTACCTCCATTCGTCACACCTTCTTCCTGTGTTTTGGCCATTGCAACTGCATGATTGCCATTACCAACACCAAAAGCATTGCCTAATGTGAAGGTTTCTCTCGCATTTGTACCTGCTCCCGAAAGATCACCTTTGATTTCAATTTGAAAATCAGGGGTACCTGCTGGGATATCGATAACAGCACTTGAGCCAGCTGCATAACTACCTGTGGCAATCGTTGGTGCAGGTGGGGGGGTCGCCGTATTAAAAACGCGATAGCTAAAAGTACCTGGTGCGCTTTCATATACATCAACTGTCACATCATAAGCTTTAGCTGCTTCAGGATTAGTAACATTAGTTATCTCTACCTTGCCATCACTGACGTTATTACTTGAAGGCGTAACTCCAATTGCGGTGCTGGCAGCAATAGCATTACCATCAGTTAACGTGGTTTCCATTAAGGCTGCACTATTTTTGGTTGGTACAATGGAGAAGGTATCACCCGCCTGAAGTGGTCCGGTACTTGTTTCAACAAATGAAAAACCTAGATCAGGCGAAGGTGTATGGGTACCACTAGGCACGCCTGGTGGACCTAAGTTTTCACTGGTACCTGACGTTAGGTTGTTCAACATAAAGTTTGTACCATCGAAACGGATTTCATACTCATCAGTTGTTAACTTAGAGACATCTGTAATAGTAATTTGTGCTTGTGTATTGCCGCTATTATCTGAGTGCTGTAATACCCTGCCTTGTTGTAGCTGTGTACTATTAATATCAGTAAAGATATTGGCACCTTGAAGTGCATTCAAATCTAAGCCACTTGCTTGACTATCATTCAAGGTAGAGGATATCGCCATAGCTAAACGGTCTATTTCAGTCCGTGTTTGCTTTAAGTGCTCATCTCTAAATTCGAAATTTGCAGCCAATGATCCACCTAAAGCTGAACCATTAAGTGCAACACTGCTACTGCCACTTACTAATCTTAATTCAGTTTGTTGGGCGTCAGGGTCACCTGCATCAACTTGCAGTGTCATAGGGGTTATACCAGCAACCAGTGTTGTACCTTGACCAATCATAACGGTCATAACGTTATTGGCATCTTTTACCGTGGTTACCCGGGTATATTCACTTAACTCACCTACGAGTTGATCACGCTTATCAAGTAAATCATTAGGCTGCCCTGCTTGGGTTGGGCTTTGTGACTGCATAATAGTTTCATTAATTTTGGCAAGCTCTTTTGATATTTCAGAAACTCTATTAGCTACTTGCTCGATTTCCCCATTAATTGACTTGCTCATATTGTCAAAGTTTTTAGCTAACTCATTAAAATCATTGCTCAGCACATTTGCTTGGTTAAGCACTATACTCCGGAGCCCTGAGTCATTAGGATTATCAGCAACACCATTAAGTGCTTGGTAAAACTTATCTAATGAACCAACAACGGCATTCCCTGAAGTAGACATTACTTGATCAAGTTGCGTTAAACGCGCATGAAGTGAGTCCGCATTACCTAAGTTACTTTGATTCATCAATTGCTCTTTATGAGAAAATTGATCATAAAGGCGAGTGATGTCTTGAATATAAGTACCACCACCAATATAGTTATTGCCATTATTAAGACCGACCGCTGCATTTTGGTCTGCACGTTGACGGTTATAGCCGTCAGTATTTACATTGGAGATATTATTACCGGTTGTCGCCAGCTGTTGTTGAGCAGCTAATAGGCCACTAACACCGGTTTGATACAAACTCACTGACATAATATTCTCTCCTATAACAAAGCATACGAGTAAGCAGTCAACCAATATTTAGTTGTATGCTTGCTATAAATAATGTTTCATGAAAGGTTCTAGCGATAAAAATATTTATGCCCGCCTTATGGCGGAACCCTTCCCTAAAATACTCACAAAATTGACTAAAGTAATTTACTGAGCTGATTTACATAGCCGAGTTAATGACTATTTATTTAATTAAAAGGTTTGTAACAGTTTTCAACGTGCCTAAAATTTTATCAGCGTATTGGGGATCTGTTGCGTAACCTGCTTTTTGTAAACCTTGCAGGAAGTGTTCCACATTGCCAGAGTTTTGTAGCGCGTCTTGGTACCGTTCGCTGGTAGAAAGGAAGTTTATGTAATCATCAACACTATCAGTCAGCGACTGGTAGGTTCTAAAGGGCTCTGATTTCTTAATCATAGCGCCCTGTTCAAACTCTAAAGTATCTTTTGTAATTTTATCGCCAGACCAGCGAGAGTCGGCCTTAATATTAAAAAGGTTATTTGAACTGTCACCATCCTGGTTTTTAATTATTTTTTGTCCCCAACCAGTTTCAAGGGCGGCTTGGGCAATAACAACTTCAAATGGAACACCTAAAGTTTTTTGTACTTTTTGAGCAGGTTCAATTAATGCAGTCACGAAGTCTTTGGGTTCAGTAAAGTTGTGACTAGATAAAGATGCTGAATTATTGACGCTTTCTGATTGGCCACTAGTTTTATTCGTTCTTTTTTCAAGCTCTCGGATCGCTAATTGACTTACAGTACTATTCAATTGATTGTTAGATATGTGTTGAGGTTGATAGCTACCCGAAAAAGGAATATCTATATCTGGTTTAATTTGATTTTTATCCGCCAGCATTTTTTCTATCAAGGTGTTATGTTGGTTATCTTTACGAGTTCGGCTGGCTTTATCATCAGCAGCATTAACATTGTTAGTTACCGCCAAATTTCCATCATTACGTAACACAGAGCTCGGTTTAAAACTCCCATCATCCCCACCAAGTTGCCTAACAATTAAGTCAGTCAAACCTAATGAACCATTAGAAGATAGCTCTACCGCCATTTGTTGGTCATGCATATCGCGATAGAACTTAGTTGATTGAGAGTTAAAGGGGCTATCCGACTCCAATACTTCTTGCGCTTTACGCATACTCGACAACAGCATTTTCATAAAAATGCCTTCAAATTGCTGAGCTGCTTCTTTTAAAGCTTCCTTTTTGGCTTCGCCATCTCCTGCACGTGACTGCTGACGTATATCATTTAAACCATTAAGGTCAAGGGCATTTCGCGCTTGATCAAAATTTTGTTTTTGGCTTGAATTGATATCCATAATTTCACTTATCTAAAATATAATTAATTACTATTTATTCAAGTATCATGCCTATATTATTAACTAAGGTCTTTGACTAGCCTTGAACTTTCAAGTATTGGGTTGAAAATTCATCAAATTTTAGAAACTGAGCTATCGATTAACACCCCACAGGGATGACGTCCCTGAAGTCGGTGCATAAGCACGTAAAATATTAGTATTTAACTATTAACTAAACGTTACTTTTTTGTTCAGTTATTAGCGTGTTAGCTTTAAGCTGTATGGTTCAAGTTAAAGGATGAAGCACGGAGCTGACGAATGTCAGTGAGTACTATTGACGCCTAAATTGAGGTATATACCCGTTACCATTCAAAGTGCGAGATTTCAGTGAGAGTTAAAAGTGCTTTAGGCAAGACATTCATTTTAAACAATGGTTATTCCCTTGTTCAAATGAATAACGCCGACTAAATCGCTTTTAACCCCATCGAAGAAGCGCTTGAGCAATATCACTATGTCGTTGCACCTTTTTGTAAGGGAATAACCATTACTACAAAAGTGCGTCTAGTATTGAAGTTGCTCAAGCACTCTGAAACATGCATCTTGATTGATAACGGGTATACAACGACAAGCTCAGCTATATAATGACTAACTCACCGCGTATAGCACCAGCTTGATCTAGTGCCTCTAATATAGCCATCACATCACCAGGGCCCGCACCAACTTCATTGATTGCACGAACTAAAGTTTCTAAAGTAACGCCTGGTTTGAAGACAAACATACGAGCATCAGAGTTACTGATGTTTATATCAGACTGATTGGTCACAACCGTTTCGCCTTCAGCAAACGCATTAGGTTGAGAAACATCTTGAACTTCATTAATGGTGACTGTTATTCCCCCGTGAGTAATAGCTGCAGCAAGTAGTGTTACTTCTGAGCCAATAACAATAGTCCCTGTACGTGAATTGACAATAATTTTTGCCGCGGGAGATGCAGGTTCAAATTCAAGGTTTTCAAGTACTGACAAAAAACTGACTCGGTCACTAATGTCTCGAGGGGCTCTTACTTGTACAGAAGTTGAATCGATTGCTTTGGCCGAGCCTTCAATAAGTTCATTAATAGTGTCAGACAAAAGTTTCGCCGTAGTAAAATCAGAGTGACGTAAATTGAAGGTAATATGATCGCCAGAAGCAAAGGGAGACTTAACTTCCCGCTCGACAATTCCGCCGTTAGCAATACGACCCACGGTTGGAATATTCACCAAGACTTGGGAGCCATCTAAACCTTGTGCTCCTAGGCCACTTACAACTAAAGACCCTTGCGCTACTGCATAAGCATTACCATCAATCCCCATTAAAATGGTTTGTAATAACGTACCACCACGTAAACTTTGTGCGCTACCCATACTAGAAACCGTAACATCGATTGTTTGGCCGGGCTTGGTAAAGGCACTTAACTCGGCATGAACAGCAACTGCGGCAACGTTTTTAATTTTTGGTTTTAATTTATCTGGCATAGTAATACCAAAGTTACTTAGCATGGTCTTAAAGCTTTGCTCGGTAAACGGACTTTGTTCACCTGTTCCAGGTAAACCAACCACCAAGCCATAACCAATTAATTGGTTTGAGCGTACACCAGCTACATCAGCAAGATCTTTGATACGCTGAGCATTGACTGACAATGAAGTAAAAAAGGAAAAGATGATGAATATATTTATGACAGTTTTCATACTTTAGTACCTTAAACAATACCTTAAAATAAGATCTTTCTTTCAGACCTTATAACAACAGAAGTAAAAATTTACCGTGTGGTTTAACTAAAATGGCCACCAAGTGCTATTGAAAAATTTAACTAACCAACCTTGTTCATTGGTATCAGCAAAGCTACCCGTTCCTGCATATTGAATACGTGCATTGGCGACTTTATTAGATAAAATAGTATTATTAGAATTAATATCTTTTGAACGAATTACCCCGGTTAAACGAATATATTCATCGCCATTGTTTAGCGTTAACCATTTTTCACCACGAATCATCAAATTACCATTAGGTAAAACTTTTAGTACGTGCACTGAAATGTTACCGCTTAAGCTATTACCCTGATCGGCTTTAGAGTCACCTTTAAAGTTCGAGTCTTGGCTAATACCAAACTGTAATGACTCACCATTAATGGTAACAGGGGCACCGCCTAATCCGGTCACCGCATCTAATTTAGTTTCATTTTCTTTTTTCAATTCTGTTTTAGCATTTTTCTTCGCTTGAGTTTTCTCACTCAAAATAACCGAAATGATATCGCCAACGCGGTGTGCTTTAGAGTCGGAATAAATATTATTAACATAATGTGGTTTAAATAATGAACCTGAAGGAACAATGCGTTCTTCTTCTTCCTCAGGCATTATTGGCGCAAAATCAGGATCATTAGGTAGAGCTTTACTTAATTCGACGGTATTACTACAAGCGGTAGTAACAGCAATTAATAAGCTGATTGAAAATAATTTAATTGTGTTTAGCCTATTGTTATTTTTCATCACTGACTTCCATTTTTTAGATTACGAAAATAATGCTACATTTGTTGGTTGATATAACTCAGCATTTCATCGACAGCTGATATTACTTTCGAATTCATTTCATAAACACGCTGACTTTCAATTAAATTAACCAACTCTTCTGTGGTATTTACATTAGATGTTTCTAGGGCGCCCTGAACTAAAAGGCCATATCCCTCTAAGCCCGGAACCCCTTCTTGTGGAGCACCACTGACCGCAGTTTCGGTATATAAATTTTGTCCAATTGATTGAAGCCCTGTAGGGTTAACAAAGTTAGTTAAGTTGATTTGGCCAACAACCGCTGGATCAGGTTGACCTTGTAATGTCACTGACACTTCACCATCTTGGGAAACAATAATACTCAAAGCATCTTCAGGAATAGTCACTTGTGGCTGAATCATATAGCCAGCACCGGGAGTGACCATGTTGCCTTCATCATCCATAGTGAATTGACCATTTCGGCTATACGCTGAACTACCGTCTGGCATCAGTATTTCAAAAAAACCCTCTCCTTGAATCATTAAATCAAGGGCGTTATCTGAAGTTATCATATCGCCTTGGGTATGAATTTTTTGAGTAGCAACTACCTTGGTACCAGCACCTAGCATTAAACCGGAAGGTGCTTCTGTATCTTGCGCCGTTCGACCACCGGGTTGATTAATATTTTGATAAAGTAAATCCTCAAATACTGCTCGGCTTTTCTTAAAACCAATAGTACTGGCATTTGCTAAATTGTTAGAGATTACCGCAATATCTTTGGTTTGCGCATCTAAGCCTGTTTTACTTATCCATAATGCTGCGTTCATACATCACCTTTAATTGAGTAGTAGCGTTTAGCTAAATTTTTATTTAGGCTAAACATGACTAATAGATTGCTATGCTTAGAAAGCACGTAATAATGAAGAAGCACTTGAATCAATTTCTTCCGCTGTTTTCATCATTTTTAGTTGCATTTCAAACTGACGCTGTAAGGCAATCATGTCTGTCATTTCATTAATAGGGTTTACATTACTCGACTCGAGTGCGCCACCGAGAACATTGACATTAACATCGGCAATTAATTGCCCACCATTTTTCGCACGAAAAAGACCATCATTGCCCTTATCAATAAGTCGTGTATCAGGGTTAACCAGCTTTATTCGACCAACTTCTTCTTGAACACTACTAGGCGCACCTTCTGGCTGTACCATAATAGTACCGTCCCGAGAAATTTGAATATTATTAACCGGTAATGGCAAAGTAATCGGTCCATTCTCACCTATCACTAATTCACCATCATTAGTCTCTAAAGCACCCGTTTCAGTTAATCGAAAGTGGCCACCTCGAGTATAAGCCTCTTGACCATCTTCAGCTTGAACGGCAAAAAAACCTTCCCCTTCGATAGCCATATCTAAAGAGCGGCCCGTATGGAGAATAGAACCAGAGTCAAAATTTTGGCTAGCACGTTCTGTCATTGAAAAAACACGAGAAGGTTGTCCTTCGCCAAATGCTTGCATACTTCGAGCTTGTGCTAAATCGGCTTTAAAGCCTGTAGTTTTAGCATTCGCCAAGTTGTTGGCATTAACTGATAAGGCTTGCATGTTTTGTTTAGCGCCACTCATAGCGATATAAAGCAACTTATCCATAGTGTATTTCCAAAAAAGTAAAAGGTTATACCTAGTAAATGCAAATAGAGTGCCAGCTATTATAAATTTTATTGAATGGACAAAGTGTAAGGGGATTTTTGAATTGTATAGGGCTATCACAACAAAAAAGCTGCGAGTTAAGTATGAGATACTTACCTAGCAGCTTGATCACAAAGTAACTATTAGCGTTAGCTTGCTAATAAATAACTTATTGTACTATTACCTAATTTGTAGAATAGTTTGGTTTAGTTGGTTATCAACTTCTAACGCTCTTGAGTTAGCTTGGAAGTTTCGCTGAGCCGAAATCAAATCAATTAACTCTGTGGTTAAGTTAACATTCGACTGCTCTAAAGCAGAAGAATTAATAGTACCAAAAGTTCCTGAGCCTGCTTCACCAGCAAGCGCTTCCCCTGAAACAATACTCTCTTTCCAACTGGTACTGCCTATTTGAGACAAACCTTGCTCATTAGCAAAGTTGACCATTGCAATACGAGATAATGGCTGTGAAGTACCATTACTGTATGTTGCTCTTACAAGTCCATCAGCACCGATATCAATACCAGTTAACCTGCCTACCGCTAAACCATCTTGATTTAACGCTGTTACTTCAAAATTTGACGCGAACTGAGTAGGTTCATTTGGGTTAGGAGCTGCGGGGTCTAAGTTAAAATCAATTTTCACCGTTTGGGTTGAATCAGCACCGTTTGGTAAGTGGTTGGAAAAATCAACAGTTCTGATGCCACCGTTAGCAGGTGATGGTGACTGAGAAATAAAATCACCCGAAGTATTATAGGTTAAACGCGCTCCTTTAATTCCAGTACCGCTTTCAGGCGTTGTTGCTGCGATAGCATCGGCAAGAGCTGTTTTTGTTGCATTAAGAGTCGCCAAGTCTGCTGCAGATGGCGCAGGAATGGCATCATACACACCTTGTGCCGTTGCTACATCAGCGGTTCTAGTAACAACTAAAGCATCAGCTGTTGCCTGAATAGCGGGGTCATCAGCTAAATCAATAGGTTTACCGTCAACAGAAGCAAACATCATCCATTGGTTGGGAGCGGTTGCTGGGTTATCTTTAACAAAGAAGTAAGTCATTATATGACTATCACCTAAGGAGTCGAAAATAGTGACTGAGGTAGAGTTATTAAAGGTTAATGGATCTTCTGGATCAAAATTAGTGGGAGCATCAGTAATATAACTATCACCCGCTGGCAAGTTCATTCTCACATCGACTTCACTCGTTTTAGTCGGTGCACCTGATGCTGTGGGTATACGAATAGGCTCTGCAGTACTTAAACTTACTGAAGCAGATGAGCCATCAGGATTGACTGGAAAACCTAAAAGATGACCACCTTGTGAATTCACAACAAAATTATCTGAATTTAATTGAAACTGACCAGCACGTGTATAGGAAGTTTCTAAGGAGCCAAGCTCAGGTACAGTGGCAAAAAAGCCATTACCAGTAATCGCTAAATCTAATGCATTATTAGTAAATTGAATACTACCTTGAGAAAATTGCTGGGCAACTTCTGCTGTTAAAACACCATCACCTACTTTAGTTTTACCCGACGCTAATAAAGATGCCGCATAGACATCAACAAATTCTGCACGAGATTCTTTAAAACCAACAGTATTGACATTAGCAATGTTATTTGATGAAACGTCTAAATCTTTTTGTGCGGCATTTAGCCCGCTTAATGCAATATTAAATGACATAATTTAATCCTCTTAAAATTTGCTATTTGACTTAACACCTGAAACGCTCAAAACTTGTGCTGTCAGGTAAAGTGTATAATTTTTGCTTAATTTCTTTTATAAAATACTTAAATGTCGCCTTCAGATACTTCAACTACATCTTCTAATGCCATCGCACTACCACCATTAAGGTTAAGTACTATTTTTCCACCAGTGCCAGCTAAGGTAACACTATCAACTTTACGGTAGGTTTGAGCTTCTAACTCAGATGCCTCGCCTTCAACCAAGCCGACAATTCGAAAACGATAAGCACCAGCCTCAGCAGGCTCGCCTTTTGCCGTTTGCCCATCCCAATTAAAAGTAAAGCCGCCTGCAGCAACACTACCAACGGGGACAGTTTGTATAACTTCACCGGCAACATTCTCAACATAAATATTCACATTACTGGCAGGTTTATCAGAGACCAACTTGCCTTTTACTGTTTCACCCTCTGCCATACCAAAGACATTATCTTCAACTAGAACACTCCTTCCCACTAAAGAAGATGCTTGCAATGCTTGACTAGAGGTCATCGACGTAGCAAAACTATCAAATGAAGAATTAAGCTGCTGAACGCCATCTGTTGTTGAGAAGGCAGTCATTTGAGAGATCATCTCATTGTTATCAACGGGTTTAGTTGGATCTTGGTTAGCTAATTCTTTAGTTAACAAGGCAAAAAAATCTGCTTGAGTTAACATACCTTGCGAGCCATCAGACTCTTTAATGTCTTGCTTCGCTAAATTTTCTTTTATTTGTTTTTGTTTTTCTTCTAAAGTTAAAGGCGTGAATGAACTCGTACCACTTACTGATTGCATTTTCTTCCCTCCCTTCTAATTCTTTGCCAGATAACAGCATTTTTTAAGCATGCTTTAGCTAACTTCATATTATCTTTGCCCTAACTGTAAGGTTTTATTCAACATATTCTTGGCTGATTCAGCTAACTGGACGTTGGTTTGATAGGAACGAGATGCTGAAATCATATTGGTCATCTCTTCGATAACATTAACATTTGGTTTGTAGATATAACCGTCTTTATCAGCCATAGGGTGACTTGGTGAATATTCCACATTCAACGGTTTATCACTTTCAACAATGCCCAATACATTAACACCAACGCCGCTTTCATCATTTTTTGCCTGCCCTGTGGCAGCTTCTTGCATAGCTGCGGCAAAAACAGGGTGTCTAGCACGGTAAGCCTTATCGGCACTGCTACTCACACTATCAGCATTGGCAATATTACTCGCTGTAGTATTAAGGCGAACTGATTGTGCGCTCATGCCACTACCGGTAATATCAAATACGTTAAAAAGACTCATAATTACTGACCTCCGCTGATAACTTTCTTCATGGCTTTAATTTTTCCATTTAGAAATTGAATACTTGCTTGATATTCCATTGAGTTTTTTAAATACAAGTTTCGTTCCACTTGTACATCAACGGTATTACCGTCACCCGTATCAGGTTGATTAGGTACACGATAATCGACAGAATTATTTAACTCTGTTCGTATATCAAAGTGTTTATCATTAGTGCGAGACATGCCCATTTGCTGCTGAGTTGATGCTTTCGCTAGCGCTTGCTTAAAGTCTAGCCCTTTAGCTTTGTAGCCAGGGGTATCTGCATTGGCAATATTGCTGGCAATAACCTCCGCACGTTGAGAGCGAATAAGCATGCCCTGTGTATGCAATTGAAAGCCTTTATCAAATCCTATAGCCATATTAGCCTCACAATGATTAACGTTTAGCTAAAAGGAATACAAATTTTATGCCAACAAAAATTTGAGCAGGAGGAGGAATGTAAAAATGAGAGTAGAATAAAATGGCTAACAACAAGGGAGAATAGCTGTTAGCGAGGAGTCCAAGCTATGCTATTTTTTCTGATAAACAATACCAGGGTTACAGCGAAGCATTGTAAAATCTTGATTGATGCCGGATAAAGACTCCGATGCACCTAAGAATAAATAACCATCGTTATTTAACACGCCATGAATTTGACTAATTATTTGCGCTTTTATTTTCGGCGAGAAGTAAATTAAAACGTTACGGCAAAAAACAATATCAAATCGGCCTATTAGGCTATAACTGTTGAGTAAATTAAGCGGCCTGAAACTTACCATTTTTTTTACTTCATCTTTGACTTTCAACATACCATTGTCACCCGGCTCGAAGAAACGTTTTTTTCGCTCCGCTGATAAGCCACGCGCAAGTGCTAGGCTGTCATAATGACCATATTTGCAGTGTTCTAACATAGTCGTTGATATATCAGTACCAATAACTTGCACACCCCGTGGGAATGAACCTGGGTTCTTTTGTTGATATTCCAGCACAGACATAGCAATTGAATAGGCTTCTTGACCAGAAGAGCTTGCCGCAGACCAAATTTTAACAGGTGTTTTACGATCTGAAAAATCAGGTAATAATTTGCTTTGAAGTAACTTGAAAGGATAATCATCACGAAACCATAGCGTTTCGTTAGTGGTCATCGCATCTATAACTGCGGCACGCATTTGCCGCTCAACAGGCGTTAATGTACGATTAACTAATTCGGTCAGTGAACTGAGTTCAAATTTAGCCATTAATGGTGCTAATCTACTTTTGACTAAATACTGCTTATTTTCGCCGAGTACTATGCCACATTGCTGCTCTAAAAAGGTTCTAAACTGGTTGTAACTTTTCTCGTCGAGTTCTCTTGCTGACACTATTGCTTCCTACTTATATCTTATTTTCCTAATCCCTCGACAAACAGAGGGTCGTCGTTAGCTCTCGAAAACGACTATTCAGCTATATAACCGCTCCAGTTGAATATGAGTAATTCAACTGGAATTAGAAACGCCTAAAGGCTAGACAAATTATACTCTGCTTTACATTTCTTTTTAAGGAAATAACTTTAAATAAACTTTGCCTTAATTATAAATCGCTCAAAGCTCCAGAAGCGAGCATTTTCAAGTAGAGCGGACATCGTCAGAGTTAATCTTCTATTTTTAACCATTTCTTCACAGCTGTTGCTAGCTCATCAGGGTGAAATTTCGGAATAAAATCTTCTGCCCCCACTTTTTCCACCATCGCATTATTAAATACGCCACTTAACGATGTATGCAAAATAATTGGCATTTTCGACATACGATCATTGCCTTTTACCTCTGCGGTTAAAGTATAGCCGTCCATCTCTGGCATTTCGATATCAGAGATCATTAGCGCTACTTTTTCTGTGATACTATTTTCACAAGTCGCTTCAATGGCTAATAATTGCTCCAAAGCATCACGACCATTCTTGGCTAAAATCATATTAATGCCTAAGGGCTCTAATGCTCTTCTTACTTGATTTCGTGCAACGGTTGAATCATCCGCAATCATCACCAACTTGTCACCTAAATCTTCCCCAATAGACACATCAATGATCTCGTCACTCACATCGGTGGAAACAGGACTAATTTCATTTAAAATTTTCTCAACATCAAGTATTGAGACCATCTGCCCATCGATCTCTGTCACAGCAGTTAGGTAGCTGGATTTACCGGCACCTTCTGGGGGCGGCATCACATCAGCCCAACTCAGCGTAACAATACGCTCGACACCAGCGACAAGAAACCCTTGCACACTACGATTATATTCGGCAATGATAATATAACTTTCTGCTGTTTGCTCAATAGCCCTACCTCCCGTTGATTTACTTAAATCAATGACAGAAATAGTTTGTCCTCGGATATGTGCAACCCCTTTGATAAAACCATCTTGCTTAGGTAACAGAGTCAACCGTGGGCAAGGCATAACCTCACGCACTTTAAAAACATTAATACCAAATCGTTGCATTCCGTTGAGTTTGAAAAGTAACAATTCCAACCTATTTTCACCAACAAGTTGAGTACGTTGGTTTACTGAATCGAGTATGCCTGCCATATGAACCTCATGTAAGACTGCATTACTTATTATGTTTAATCGAATAGACACATAAGGCACAGTTCTTGAATTGTATTATTATATAGAGTTGTTAATCACACTAAGCGTCTGAAATTTGACGTGTGATAGAACCTTATTTCACACTGCTGACCCAGGTTAAGCATGGACGACTATTTGCATTTACTTAAGATAAAAAACAAAATATGCGCCTTACCAAAATCATTTTTACTTTTATATTTTTATTGCTAATTAAGCAAACTACTACTTTTGCTACTGAACTAGATAGTGCATTTATCGAGCGGTTTGCAAAAAATTATTTAATTGAGCAGTTCCCTTCAACTGAAGACGAAAAAGTCCTTATTTCTGTTGCTCATTTAGACCCTAGAATTACGATTAAGCCTTGTAAAATTCCTTTAACTGCAAATATACCTGAAAAAAAGGGTGCTATAAATGTAAATGTTAAAATTAGTTGTGATGAATCAATTCAGTGGAAAATATATTTATCGGCAAAAGTAGAAATAACTAAAGCGGTTTTAGTTGCAAAAAATACAATTAGCAAAGGCGATGAACTTGATGAGAGTAATGTTGAACTCGCCTTTATACCTATTAATAAAATTCGCGGTAACAAACTAACTGATACAAAAGTTGTTTTTGGCGCTAAAGCAAAAAAGCGAATTGCTAAAGGCAGAGCGATTAGTAAAAGAAGTATCTGCTTAATATGTAAAGGTGATGCTGTAACTATTATTGCCTCATCTGATAACTTTAGTATCAAAACTCAGGGAATCGCGTTAAGTTCAGGTAATATTAATGAGCAAATAAGAGTTAAAAACACGCGGTCAAAGAAAGTGATTACCCCTCGCATCAAAGGTATTAACCAAGTGATAATTAATCTATAATCAAAATATATAGGTTGGGTTAGCAAAAGATTTGACAGTTGACCTACTCCAAGTATTATTTATATTTTAATCTATTTTTAGCTAAAGTTATTCTGCCTATGGCCGATAACAATTTAACAGAACTCTATTAAAATATCATTTCATTGTTAAAGGATGAAATTATGGCTATAAATATCAACAACTTGAATACTAGTAATCAAGTTCAGCAAGCTCAGCAAAATAAAGTAAAACAGCAATCTACGCAAACAGCATCGAGCAATGCTCAAGTAAAAAGTTCAGGGCAAGATTCGGTGTCGATTACTCCGCAAGCCAAACAACTTAATGAATTACAAAAAAAAGCAGGGGATGCCCCCGTGATTAACCAAAAAAAAATTGATGAACTTAAAAAAGCCATTAGCTCTGGTGACTATAAAATAAACCCAGAGAAATTAGCTGCTAGCATTGCGAACTTTGAATTTAAACTTGTTTAAGGATAGACTGTAAATAAATCATTTATAGTCAAATCAAAGGCAAATTTATGTCCGCAGGGCCAGATCCTCAAGGATTTACATCCAATGAACTGCTAGCGCAACAACATCAGCAGTTAACCACACTTGCCCAAATCATTGCTAACGAAAAGCATATTTTGCAGCAGCATGATCCTCATGCGCTGCTTACCATCAGCCAAGAAAAAAATGCATTGTTGATTGCCATTCAACAACTTGATCAAACAATTGGTCAAAACCAGCGCTTTGCTCAAGATAAAGCGGCAGGAAAATTAACGCAAGAACTTGCGGAAATTACAGAACTGTTAACCCATTGCCAACAACAAAACTTAATCAATGGTCAAATTATTCAACAGTCTCAACTGGCTGTAGAACGTATGAAAACCAGCTTATTAGAAAATCATAATAAAACCGCCATCACTTATGATAACAAGGGGAAAAAGAGTGCTGGACTCTCAAGCCTAGGGTTAAAAGCATAGAATTAAGTAATTAGAAATACTTATTAATTATTGATCAAAAATAAAAAGGCGTTAACCCTAAGGTTAACGCCTTTTTAGATACTTTATTTAAAGTGAGAAATTAAAAGTGTGTCACGTCTTTGATCTCTTTTCTATTCTGGTTTGCTTGGTAAATATTATAAACGTCTGCAAAATTAAGCTGCAGCTCAGTAGTATACACATCCCCTACAGGATAACTTTTCACAACTTTAGCACCGCGAATAACTCCTTGTATCGACGCACTAAGCTGCTGATCTTCAATGAGCAAATCTGCCATAGTTACTTTGCTAGAAACTTGTTGCCCGTATACTTGTTCCGCTAGCTCTGCATAGGCGGCAATTTTTGACGCCTTAATGGCCATTAACATCCGCTGAGTTTCATTGGTCGATTTTTGCATGCTGATGGGAGCAAATCCTGTAGCATTGAGAATAGGAAAGACCTCAGGCTCAACCGTTTGCCACTGTACATGCTTATCATAAATAAGGGAGCATGCACTGGTCAACATAAGTGCACTCAGAATAAGGATGACTCTAATTAGTGAGCTTCTCATAGATACCCCTTTAATAAAAATAGCTGGTAAAACAACATTATAATGTCACTCTCATTAATAAATAGTTGAAAAAGTAAAGTGATACTAATTTTGTATAATTACTGCACGTTCATCGTTATGCAACATGGCATTATCACGAATAATCATACCGTCTTTCATTTTCACTTTTTCGCTATGACTCATTTCATCTCCCAGCACCCAACTAGGGATAAATGACTGTGCAGTAGCAACAACAACTTTAGATTGAATACCTATCATACGGGCATTTACTAAAATTCCATCTTCCTGCTCAACCATAGTGCCTGAGACTACGTAGTCAATTATCTGACGTTCAGGCAACTCTTGCCAATCTCTGCTAAAAACATAATCACCTTTTTTAGTTACGCGAATATGCCCTGTCGTTTTATAATCGATGACAACTAAACCATGGCGTTGTAACTCATGCACAAAGCTTTCTGCAAGCTGATTACCAAGCCAATTGGTTGTTTCAAGGTCTTTAAGATCAACAAAGGAAGCTACAGCTACAGGAGTTTTCGCATTAACAAAACTACTACTTGTTAACATTTGATAAGCTAATCCTTTTACTACGTCATTAATGGCATGCCGTGGTAATTCATAACTATTAATTTCTCCTTTTTCAATATGAGTAGTTTGATAAAACCCCTCATCAGGAGTGGACTCACACGAGAGTAAAACTGGCAGAATCAATGGTATAAGCCATTTTTTCATGATATTCCCCTTTAAAACTAAGTACTATATCGATAGTCATAGTCGCAGTTTGTTGATTTATACATTTATATACACATGCATAATTGAATGCACATTTTAAGCCAATTATCTCTACTGTCGCAAAACGAAGACAATATCGACAACATAAAATAACAAGGCATGAAATAACAAGGCATGAAATATGCATTAGTTTTATATTATAGTTATCATACTGTATTTATTAGTGCTAGTCCTACTGACGATTAATGATATGACTAAAACCACGTTAGGAAAATAACCAATCTTATGTATAAACTCATCACAACTTTAGCTCTAACCATCAGCCTTTTAGCTAGTTTTCCTGCCAGTAGCCAATGGTATGAGACACAAGGTCATGCTAGAACCAATGATATTAGTGTTGAACTTGCACGGACTAAAGCAATGGAAAATGCGCTTAAGAAAGCACTACTTGTATCAGGTGCCAGTGTGTCGAGTGTTCAACAAGTAGTCAACGGCTTGTTAACGCAAGATCAAATCAGCATAAGATCAAGTGGCAGTGTTAATTCTATTGAGTTAGTTGATGAAATACACAGTGATAATTTAATTACGGTAACAATTCGAGCTGATATATTCCCGCAAGAGAAAAAATGTTTTGCGGTAAATTTTAAAAAGTCATTACTTATCACTCGAAGTCACTTGTTGCAAAGGGAACAAGCTAATATAGGTGAAATTTACCGCATAGATAAAGCAGCTATGCGTAAACTTGCTGCGCAACTTAACCAACAAAGCACCTTTACTAAATCAAGCAGTATACTCAACAACAAAACTGAGTTTTCACGCCTTAACAATAGCTTAGCAAGTGATGAAATATCTTTATTAACTCGATCTTTGAGTGATAGTACCGATAATCAATACATAATGTTCAGTGAAATTTCTAATATATCATTTGATAAGCAAGCAACTAATAGCTGGTCATTCTGGCAACAAGGTATATACCCAAGAAATTTTGGCATTACTTTCTATTTATATAATGGTGTTAATGGCGAGTTGCTTTGGCAACAGCATTATCAAAACTCTGCACCTTGGACTTTTACTAAACGGGTAAAAGTTGATGTTGATGGCAGTGCTTTTTGGCAAAGTGAATATGGAGTGATGGTCGAAAACATTCTCGACGAAGTAATTAAAGATATCGATGAAAATATTATGTGTGAGCCTAGTCGAGGAAAAATCATTCAAGTCGAAGGTAATAAAGTCATGATAAATATTGGTCGGGACCATGGCTTAAAAATTGGTGATGAATTTAGCTTGCTGCACTTAACCAACTTTACCAGCAACTCAGGTAAAGCTTACGCAGGCTATAACGTAAGTCCCTACAAGGTGAAAGTAACTAAACTTTCAAGACAAACCGCTACAGCATCAACTCCAGATGGTCGCTTATTTGGTAATATTCAAGTAGAAGATTTAGCTGTTCGTTATTAACACGAGTAAACGTTTACTTATAAGAGGTAAACTGATTAACATATCAAAGGGCGACTACGTTATACTTGCTCGCCCTTTGATATCTGCCTATTAGCAATCAAACACATTTAAATAAAGTTAATTGCCGCCGTTATTGCAGCAACTTGTGCTTTGATACAATTTTCATCATCAACTAAAGGACTATCAGGGTAAACTTCGGTTGTCGTTACATAAGGCGCATCAGTTAGCCCCATGCATAACCCTAACTCTCTTGCTGCATAATTAATAACGCCAAATTGTTCTATATCAACACCGATTAATTTACCATTTTTATCTTCTGGTGCAATATGAGTGACTTTTGCAACGGCTTGATTAATTGCACGTTGAAAAGCAGGTTCAGGTTTAGTTGAATCCCCTACCAAATAAAAACCATCAGGAATATTCCAGTTCTTTTGTTCAATAGCATCACGTGCAGCAAGTGCTGGTCTAAACTCACTATTATCAGTATCAGTGGTTTCGTGTAAATCAATATGCATAGCAATATCAACATCAAGGTCATTAATAAAAGAAATTAATGCCGCAGACTCTTGCGCTGGGCTATTTGGGTAGAATGAACGGTTTGGATCAATTGCCTTATTATTCCAACGATTTATGGTTTCATATCCCCAAGGGCTAACACACGGTACCACCACAATATTGAACTGTTCACTGAGCTCTTTGGCACTTGTTTCTAAAAAGCGGATAGCACCTTGAACACCACTAGTTTCATAACCATGGACACCGCCGGTGACTAATACCGTTTTGTGATCAGTTTGCCAGTTTTTACTTTGCATGACATATAACGGGTATCTGCTTTCATCAATCGTTAGGCTGCCATACTGAGTCATCGTAAAACAAGAGGTTACTGACTCAAGTTTAGACAGCACTTCATCTTGATAACAACGTTTAATAACTTGCTTGCTAAGCCACAAATCTTTATCTTCCGCTCTCCAAGGCTGGCCCTGAGTACCGATAGAATAAACTGAATCACTCATGATTTAACTCCATTGTTTAATTAGTTATAAATAACTCGTAGCTATATATCTTTTTCAAAGATCAGAAATGCCCGAATATTCGGGCATTTATTAATTCGCTACTCACTTAAAAGTAACAATGCAAAAGCGCTTTATTTTGAGTCAGCTCGGCCCATAAACTTGCGTTCTTCTGTATTTACTTTAACTTTATCGCCTGTTGAAATATGCTCAGGTACCTGAATAGTTAATCCAGTAGATAGTAATGCTGGTTTCGTACGAGCACTGGCTGAAGCACCTTTAATAGAAGGGTCTGTTTCTGTAATTAACAATTCAACACTAGCAGGTAGGGCAATGCCAACCGGTGCATCATCTACGATGATCACAGAAAGTCCCTGAGTTTCCTCGTCGATAAAAAGTATTTCATCGGCAATTGATTCTTTATTCAAGTTATATGGCGTGTAATCTTCGTTATCCATAAAGACATATTCATCACCATCAATATAAGAAAACATCGATGGACGACGGCTTAAATCAGCAAAGTTCAACATATCTTCAGCTTTAAATGTTTCGTCTACCTTACCACCTGTAACTACATCATATAAACGCATTCTATATAAACTTCCGCCTGCTCTACCTTGCGGTACTGAACGGGTAATATCTCTAACAATTAACACTTTACCGTTGTGCTCTATCGCTGCATTTTTCTTTATATCACTAGCCTTTGGCATTAGATGACTTCCTCTGAATTTATTGTAAGCATTGTTATTTTAAACACAATGCAAGGGAAAATAGCATGAACCCACAGATATGAAAATAACTTATAGGGGGAAAGTTGTATTTTTTCGGCAAAACCTCAACTAAATCAACATAAAAAGAAAACAAATATAGTTGCACATGTCAAAAAACAAAAAGACAAATATATTAGCTATATTTGTCTTTTCAATCTTTTGAGCTTTTGAGCTTTTGAGCTTTTGAGCTTTGCTAATGCGTATACACTAATGATTGATGATGAAAATCAATCATTAGTGTATAAATGCTAAAATCTACTCGTAAGAACGCTCAAGCCAAGCGATTTGTAATTTTAACTCTTCAATTTCATGGTTAGCGGCGGCTAATTGTTCTAGCGCGGATTTTTGATCATTATCAAGATTATCTACACAAGCATCAGTATTTTTTGACATATTACGTCTATCCTCATGGGCCATATTAGCCTCCAAAAAAATTGTTACCACACCTGTATTATTACACAATAACTTACATATGTAAGCTTTTGGCTGAAAATCAAGCTAAATTTTCCATAAAACTATAAGGTTAATGACATTATCGCGCATTATTTTTGTCGTAAATTCAATCACCGTTTCTTTTATATCCACATCATTTCACAAAACTTAAACAACGTTTTCAGCAAAATATTTTTTGCCTCACTATACTTTATAGTGTTCCATCGGTAGGGATTTATTATGTTAATAGCGCACTATTATAAAAATAGATTAATTCCTTATATCTTTTGTATATTCATTTCTACAATGCTATCAGCACGTGCAGGGCAATTAAATATCCAATTTGAAAATGATGGAGTATTTGCCACCGATGGAAATTATACCAATGGATTTGCATTATCATGGGAAAGTAAACCTGAACTCGCCAAGCTCGATTCCCCCCCCGAAAACATACCGAAACTGTTTTGGTTGCAAGACATAATTAGATTACCGATAACACAAACCCACAGACATAGCGCTTGGGGTATGAAGCTATCTCAACGAATATGGACACCAAATAATATCAGAATAGTGGTACTTCAAAGTAGCCAAAGACCTTACGCGGGTTTGTTTGAGATAGAAAGTTTCACCGCTGATTATGGCTCAACATTAGCTCAAAAAAATTGGCTCGCCTTAGGAGTCACCGGAGTAAAATCTAAAGCAGAATATGTTCAAAAAAAGATTCATAATTTAATAGGCTCGATTCCTCCGCTAGGTTGGCAGTTTCAAGTAGAAGAGCAAGTTACTTTGCAACTAGCCTACGAAGTTGATGCTTTATTATTTAGGTCTAAAGCACATCGCAGCAATAACTTTGACAATAATCAATGGGAAGTGAGCGGTTATAGTCACCTATCCTTAGGTAACTTTAACACTGAGGCATCAGCAGGGTTATTAATTAAATGGGGCACAGGATTACCCAACACCTTTGGTCGTTTAAGTAGTCATTTTGGTCACACAGGCAATACCACACAAGTTAATAGCAGCGATAACTTTAGCATCTACTCAAGATTTCAATTAGGTTACCGCTTCAACGATTTAACTATTGAGGGAGAGCTACCTTATGAATCACACCTTGATATTCAGCAACAACAAGCTAAAGCGGTTCTAGGAATGCAGTGGACAATAGATAATTACGCTATAAGTTGGAGTTTGAATAGCTACACCCGTGCTTATAAAAGTGATGACAAGTCTTGGTACAGTTACGGTTCATTAAGCTTAAGCTGTACGTTATTTTAAACTGATTACATTTCTCAATTTTAATCCCTCCGTTATTACCGATATCAGCAGTTTTACTCAATACCAGAACGCTCAACAATTTCACTTTCAAAACCATCGATACTCTGCTGATTTTTCTTCACCCAGTATTTTTCAATGCCTTCTTTCTCTTGTTTTTCTGACCATTTAGCTAAATCGTTACGGTCAGATTCATATGAAAAATAAGGCACTGACATGCCACATGAGGATTGTACCGTCGCAATATCAAGTAAAAAAATCTGTCGTGAGGCAATACTATGTGGGAATAATTTAATGTATTCATCCCACTCTATATCACCTTTGTGCAATACTTTCGCATTGCCATAGGCTCGAAGTATGAGCGGCGAACCTTCAAACGCACAAAACATAACGGTCATGCGTGGGTTTAATAACACATGAGCTGCGGATTCATTACCACTTCCCGTATGGTTTAACCAAGCAATTGTGGTCGAATTAATAACCCGTAAACTGTCTCCTCCTTTGGGTGATAAATTGACAGTACCTGTATCTGCGGCTGTACTAACAAAATAAATTTTTTGTGCTGCGATGAATTCAATATGCTTCGGTGATAATTCTGAATATTGCTGTCCCATAAGATTCCTTCCACTTCTTTACGTCAAAACTTAATTAATAAAAACTAGTACCGTTATATTTACAAAATACCCATCATTATTAAAGGGAAACTATCACTTTATACTGATTTAACCCCAAGGGTTGTTTAAGCTAACACTTTATAAGTCTATCACTCTGCTTTGGATGAGATATGTACGACCCACTTATTGATGAATCACTCGGCTGTAATGCGCCCTACCCTACTAGTTATTGGGCTGATGTAGCAGGAGTAGCCCCTGAAAATGATGGTCAGTTAAATAAAGATATTACGGTTGATGTTGCCATTATAGGTGCCGGTTATACCGGCTTATCAACTGCACTGCATTTAGCACGAGAACACGGCATTAAAGCAACCGTCTTAGAAGCTAATCGTACAGCCTGGGGAGCAAGTGGCCGGAACGCAGGGTTTATTTTAAAGTCATCAGGACGAAAGCCCTATACGAGCATGCAATCTCAATGGGGTGAAGAGGTGATGCGCGGTATTTATCAAGAAATGTGCGCAGGCGTCGATACAGTCAAGAGTTTAATCGCTGAAGGCATTGATTGTGACCCACAAGAAAGTGGCTATATTCGCGTAGCCCACAAACCAGCTATGCTAAAAAGTTTACTTGCCACGGCAGCATTACAAAAAAAGATGTTTGGCTATGACATCCAAGAAATAAGTCGTGAACAATTACACCAACATTATATGGCTGATCACAATGCTTATGGTGCCATACGGTATAAAGATGGTTTTGGGATAAATCCATTAAAACTGGCATGGGGCTACCAAAAACTTGCTCAACAAGCCGGTGTTACCATTCATTGTGATAGCCCAGTCAATAAATGGCATCAAGAATCCACTAATTTAAAGGGTAAACAAAGCCAAACCCTGCAGGTATTGCACACTCCGGCAGGTATTGTAAAAGCGAAGAAAGTTGTTATAGCTACTAATGGTTACACTGCTAAAAACTTCCACCCTATAATTAAAGATAAGAGCCTACCAGTGCTCTCACAAATTATTGTTACACAACCCTTAACACAAGAACAATTAGCCGCTTGTAACTTTTTAACCAGCAATGTCATCATGGATACCCGTGCGTTAAAATATTATTATCGAAAGTTACCTGATAATCGCATCTTATTTGGCGGTCGAGGCGCTATAACAGGAAAGAACGCTGAAGATCCATACTACGCAAAGCGCTTACTCACGGTATTGAAAACAAGTTTCCCCTCATTATCACCGTTACGCTACGATTATGCTTGGTCAGGCTGGTTAAGTATGTCGTTGGACGACATGCCTCATGTTTATCACAATGAACAGAAAAATATTTTTTATGCTATGGGCTATTGTGGCAGTGGTGTCTCCTTTTCAGTGCAAGCTGGCAAACGATTGGCGGAAAAGGTTGCGGGGGTCAATGTGCCTAATTTGCCCATTTACCAAACCCCTTTAGCAACATTCCCCTTCGCTCCGTTAAGACGTGCTGGCCAGTGGGGGTATTTTCAATACGGTAAAATTAAAGACCGTTGGCTATAATATTTACGTGATTTCCCCTAGGACAATTTTTCAATGTCCTGTTCTTTAAAACAAGATAGTAATATTCAACTTTATGACAATAAAATTAATTGTATACAATATATTAAAAATCCATTATTCTGCTCTTCTGAGCAAACCTGAAACATTCAGTAAACAACCACACAAGGTTAATTGTTAAAAGGAAAATAAAATGTCCATTGGTATTGGTGGTTCTACCGCTGAAATTGAATTAAATAAGTTAACCGATATGACAACTGATGTTGCCCCTATCGCATTAGATGAATATCAGCAACGAATCATGAGAGCACAGCAGTTAATGCGTGAACAAAACATTAGCGCTTTGTATCTCAATGCAGGAACAAATTTAACCTATTTCACCGGCACTGTTTGGTATGCATCAGA
>MAAB01032357.1_pt1 | contig 27144 bp, 21 predicted proteins | sample 1115991 | NCBI WGS metagenome assembly MAAB01 (sample SAMN04961124, study PRJNA320927) | seawater metagenome | isolation source: sample BD02T18 sea water enriched with oil for 18 days | place: USA:Gulf of Mexico | collected 2013-07-27
AATGTTATAGTGTCTTGGGTTATGAAAGGTAATATCAATAGGTAAAATTGTCCATAAGTAATGTGGTGAGTACTGTTTACCTAATCTTATTTCACCAATCTCTTTATTTTTTAGACCAACGTAAGTAATACGTTTATGAAAATCATTTGCATCACTATTAATCACACCGTCGTCTAATACGATTCGACCTTCAAGTCGGTAGGTACCCGTCCATTCATCTGAAAGGTTAACATGACCTTTGATGCCTATACGTGAAATACCATCTGCAACATCGCTTTCTCTTCCTTTCTCTTTAGTGATTAATGCTCTAAGGCTTCCATAAAACTGTGCTTTGCCCCATTCGCCTTCGGTGGCAATCTCTGCAGATGCGGGTGCGGTAGTAGCGACAGCGGCAGCTATCATCGATGCAGTGAAGATACGGTTTATTGTAGTATTCATATTATTCCCCTATTTTGTACTTAATTTAATTGAGTGATGAATATTGAAAGTCTTGTATTATTAATTTTCGTTTTATTTTTCTTTCTCATCACAGCATATATTGCACAAGTCGTGCCCAAGTTAATCTGTTGAATTTAAGGGTTATTTTTTTACTCGTGAGAATAATTATTCTTACTTCTGAAAAAAGGTGGAATATTTTTACTTACTTTATTAATGCTAAATAAGTTGAGTTTTAATCGTGAGGATGAGTTATGACTAAATCACTATTGATAACACCAACTCGACATTAGTTAATTGATTATCAAAGAGTACAGGCGAATGATTCTTTGACCTATGATGTTCCATCTCATTGAGGGAGATAAAATTATGTACATAAATTGTGTAGATAATGATGAGTGCGGCGTTTAAGAAGTATTAATAGAGATAATGTAGCTCTAAGCTGAACAATAGATTAATCCGTTTGGTTTTAGCTATTTTTACACTTTAAATTGCGCTATTAGTGTCAGCATATTGCTAGAAAGTAAGTTTAGCTGTAAAGATTTATCAAACATTTCTTTTGAATCTTCAGAGGTATTCGCAGCAAATTGAGAAATATTAATAATGTTGCGACTAATTTCTTCGGTGACATGCGTTTGCTGCGTTGAGGCACTCGCAATTTGCCGCGAAGTATCCTTAATAATAGAGACCGCTTGCATGATAGCAATAAGTGATAGGCTGGCTTGTTCGGCTTTAATAACGCTAGAACGTGCTTGATTGCGCCCTTTATTCATATGTTGTACTGCTTCTTTTACTCCTTTTTGAAGACTATCAATCATTTCATGAATTTCAGCAGTAGATTGCTGAGTTCTACTGGCTAATGATCTAACTTCGTCGGCAACTACAGCGAAACCCCGTCCCATTTCTCCAGCCCTGGCGGCTTCTATCGCAGCATTTAAAGCAAGTAAGTTAGTTTGTTCGGCAATACCTTTTATGACATCCAATACCGTGCCGATATTATCGCTATTTTCCTGTACCTTCATGATAACAGTTGAGGCGGCATCAATATCATCTGCTAATATTGATATTGACTTCACGGTTTCTGAGACGACTATATTTCCTAAATTGGCTTGATTGTCAGCTTCCTCTGTATCGTTGGCTGAGGAACTAATATTTCTTTCAACTTCATGAACAGTAGAAGACATTTGATGAATTGCTGATGACACCATTTCTAATTCAGTATTTTGCTTGATAACGGCTTCATTTGCTACTTGTGAGGACTCTTTCAGTTCACTTGACGAGAGTGAGAGCTGATCAGAATTTTCTCGAAACTGAATGACAAGTAGTTGTATTTTTTCAATAAAAATATTAAACCAGTGGGCTAATTCACCAAGTTCATCTTTACTGTTGGCACATAGTCGTTGACTAAGATCTCCTTCTCCTTGGGCAATACCTTGTAATGCTATTACTACCTGTTTGATTGGAAGGGTAATAGTTTTTTGTATCATCAAAGCCAAGCCAATTGAAAGAATAGCGATACATAAACAAATAAAGAACGTAATTTTATACAAGTAAGCTATTGCGTCCGAAACTTCGCTTAAATCTAGCTTCAGGTAGATATACCCCACCGCTTCTTCTTGACTTAAGATTGGTTCAAAAATTTGTAACGTATTATCCTGAATCGTTATTTGTGTTTCTTTAGGAAAAGTTGGCATTGATGCTGGTAGGTTACCAGCACTACCTAAACGTAGTTTTTCATTAACATCACCATTCCATTGATACCAAGCAAAAGGTTTTTTGTTGCCATAATAAACCACTACTTCTCGGATATTTGAGTTAGCTTTAAGTGATTTTAGCGCATTATGGGCAAAATTAAGATCAGAAAAATCAAGCGCTGTAGCAACGGTTGTACCCGTTATGCTAATGATTGTTTTGCTATCGGTAATTATTTTTTTGCTAATTCTTTCTTTTTCAATTTCAGTGATGACTGTGACAGCAATGATTGTTGAGATAATACTGGTAATTGTTACCCCTAGAATTATTCTCCACTTGATTGATAGTTTCATCAGGTATTCCTTAAATAATTTTCATCAAACACTTAGTCCTATTAATATGTTTACTAGCATTATCTAAGCCATTATTATTCGATTGATTAATAAGGGGTTTTATTCTTATGTCGGAAGTTTATTTCTCATAATGATTGAATGATTGAATATTAATACCGATTAATGATGCCGTTCAGCTTTATTAGATCGTATTTTATTCGTGATATCACTTTGCGATTACGTTTCAATCTATCATTCATTATTTTTATAAAAATATCCTATTGCTTTCTAATTTTAGGGAGTACTTTACAAAGCCACTTAAACAACTATTGATGTCAATATAGAGAACTAAATCCTGAAACTTTAAGCTGAGTTCTCAATATGCCTATCTGATATGTTAATTTTGATATTTTGTTGGAATAGCCGCGTCACCTAAACACTTATTGTTTGGAAAAATTTTGTACTGATAATAACACTTACCATCATCATCTATACTTGTTAGTCCTTTGATTAGAATAAACCCATGCTGATACAAGCAATCGACAACATCTTGAGGGATTGAGACAACAAAGATGCTTACTAGCTTTGTTAACTCTTTTTTTGCATTAAAAGCGTCATCCCAATACCATTTTGTGGTAAAGATTTCTTTTTCATTTTTAGGTCTGTATGGTTTACCTGTTTGCCGATCATGCGTGATTGGCAGTGAAATATGCCAACCCTCTTTAGCAAGTTCACTCATTGCACGATCAAATCTTGTCTTTGGGCTTAACTCAAAATCTTGTGACATATTTTTGAGCATATTAAACTCGCTAAAAATTTGATAAAACAAAGCAGCTAAGTCCGCACCTCTACCTTCAATGGCATATAACTCTATAAGGTTATCAATCTCGGTTGATATAGATCTTGGATAGCGTTTTTGCTTCTTGGCTCTTTTGAGCCATTTCCCTAAAAATATATTTTCACTGACAGATCGATAAGTAACTTTGCCTATATGTTGCTCTGAGGTTAGTGCGATCAAACCACCTAAAATCAAATTATAGAGTTCGGCTGATTTGTTAAATTGTAGTTCTTTCATTGATGTCGAGTTTTCTGAATATTACGTAATTAGTAAACCTCACATAAGCGAATATCAAGCCAACTTTAACATTTAACTAACCAGCTGATAAATATACAAACATTTATTTTATTTCACGGCGAGTATGCCGCCTAGTAAGTACAATTTTTCTCACATTTACCCTTTAATAGGTAGGTTTACTCCTACGCTTGCTGATCGCGTCTTTCTCTACCGAGCATACGTTTTTAACAAACAATATAATATTTAGGTATTAAACTAGAAGGTGGTTCGTATATTTTAGAAGGTAAATAAGTTTAATTTTTACACTAGCGTGTCAAAAATCTGAGGCACTATGTACCCCATACAGCCATAGAAATATGAATTAAAAATATCAGCTATGTGATCATAAAGTTGCCCCTTGTTACATCTAATTCGTTATCACCAGAACAAATTTAGTATTAAAATAGTATTTTGATTAAGGTCAACTATCGTATCAAAGAACTAAACCGCTCGCGCGGTAATGGTGTTTTTGGCTATTACTGAACTTCCTTATAACATTTATGCTTTTTACTACTCTAACTCTTCAGGCATTTCTAAACTCTGTGATTATCTGCAACACTCACCAGAGGATGTCACCGCTGAAGACTTACGACTATTCCAATTGCATTTAGTTAATATTGGCACCACAGGTCAAACGATTAATGTCACCTTGACCGCCTTGCGCTTCCTATACAATATTACACTTGATAAACCCGAAGTAGTATACTTGGTGGTCATCTGCTGCATTGCCCTTCGTGCCATGACACATTACCCGCATGTGCATGGCATTGTACTCGGTGGTAGCTTATCACTCGAGGGGGAAAAATGGATTTCCTGTAAATCAGGTTTCTTCCTCCCTGTGCGTGTGTTGTCACGCTTGTTTCGGCGATTGTACTTGGAGAGATCACGCGAAGCGTATGAACACCATCAACTTATGTTCTTTGGTGAGTGCCTATCAATTGAGGATGTCGAGCCATATGCTCAGTGGCTCAATCGTCATCGAAAAATGGAGTGGGTAGTGTATGCGAAACGCCACTTCGCTGGGCCTGAGGCGGTATTGAATTATCTGGCTCGATATACCCATCGGTGGCTATTGCTAATAGTCGGTTAGTATCAATGGATGAGCGTACGGTCAGTTTCCACTGGAGAAATTATCGCGTCAAAACCCAGCAACGACAACGAATAATGCAATTGAGCCATGATGAATTCATACGTCGCTTCTTGCTCCATGTCTTACCAACGGCATTTCACCGTATTCGACATTATGGTCTCGTCACCAATGCCGGTAGAAAGCGTAATCTGCAAAAAGCGAGGTTATTGTTGCATGTCCCAGAGCCTACGCTACCTGAGCAAAAAGCAGTAGCAGGAAAACGCAAGAGAAAAATTACCACGCGCCAACAACCAATCGATGAGTTAAATTCCCCATAGGTACACACCTCCCGCGGTTTCTTCATTGGAGGCTTTGTCGACATCCGTTTCAAATAGAATATCATCGCGGCAGTGATCAAGACACGGATGATCTACAAACCTTCACGTTGCTGACCTTGTGTTACGTACCCATAACGACAACTTTGAGCAACAAAGCGATCATCAGCAATAGGCAAGTAGAGGACTCACCAAGAAGTAAAATAATAACTAAAAACTATTCTACTTGCCTAGTTAGCAAAAGCTATACAATCAAGATTAGTGTTCAGCTAAAATGTCCATGCATAATATTTTTTGTCCTTCGCCGGTATCAAAACACATTGAAGTGGTAATGCAGAGTCCATCTCCAGTAATAGATTGATAAGGTGGTGAAATATACATTTGATTGGGCTGTCTAATGGCATTACGTATATAATGTTTGCGATACCAGTTAGCATTTTTTCCTAGTTGTAATTGGTAAAACTGCCCATCGGGGTTGAGCTTCCTTTGGTCAACTATATAAGACTCACCCAGTTGCTGACCTTGATTATCTACCAGAAAGCAACGAATTACCTTTTTCAAATTCATCAGCGGCTTTATAACACTCTTTATGCTTTGACCTGTTTTTATTATCATTGCAGCCTGTAAAAATGTCTTACGGTAAATAGCTGACCAATGTAAGTCTTGGTGTAAATGATATTTTTCTATGGCGATGCTTTGTGTCATTAAGTGAGCAAACAATGGCTTTATTTCAGTGTCGATAAAGCTAGCAGGTTGAGGCCGAGAAAAATAAAATCCTTGAACAAAATCAGCATTACTGTCCGTGGCAATCAATGCCTGCTCCTCAGTTTCAATCCCTTCTATTACTACTAAGCATCCAGATTGGTGTAAAATTTGGACAATACCAGTTAACATTTTTTGGGTGTAATTAGAATTAATTGCTCTTAAAAGGATTGACCGATCTAACTTAACTATATCTGGTCGAAGGTTCCAGATACGCTCAAAATTTGAATGTCCTGAACCGAAATCATCAATAGCGATGAGGCATCCCATAGATTTATAATAATTGCATGTTTCAACTAACTTGGCATTGTTGGTACAGTGATCCTCGATGATTTCAACCACGACCCTTTCAGCGGGAATATTGAAATAACTTAATAAATCGGAAAAAAAGTGCCATAATTTCTGCCTTTTTCACAGGCTAGACTGGAAACATTGATAAACAACCATTTATCTTGATCCTTTAATTTTTGAGAATTGGCAACGTGGGTATAACGACATAAACGATCAAGATAAACACTACTCCTTTCATCACATGGTGTATCAAATATTATGTCTGGGGTGATGTTATTCCCATCATTGTCTTTCCCTCTAATGAGTGCCTCATAACCAATTATTTTCTGATGGTCAATACTGTATATAGGCTGAAAGTGACTCGTTAATGATATATTTTCAAAAGTGCTTAGCACATCCCCGCCCACTTGCTGAGTCGAGCGTTTGATCTCTTCTAAAGTTAGTGAAGGTGAAGACAATGTAGTTTGGGCTACAGAATCGACTGTTGTTATTGTCATTTATTATTCCCAGCAATTAAAATAGCGACATAAAATATTGGTGTCATTTTTTAAATAAGGCGATACTGATAGCTAGCATGGTAGCCTTTTATTTTTATGTTAGTTAATAAGTAACTATCTTTAAGTTACGCCCAAAGTGTTACTGATTTGCGTTAGCTGATGTTCAAAGACATCATCGATAGATTGAATAACCAAACTGGCTTGTTCAAAATAGACTTGTTGATCTAACGTAATTTTATCGGCACTAAGAAAAGCTTGGTCAACGGTAGACAAGAACATTTCGGTTTGCTCTTGTGTGATTTTAATTAACTTATTATGTTCTGCTAAATATTGTGGCAAGCAATAAAGTTGATGCAATACAGTTTTGATCACTTCACTAATTTGTTGTTGCAAGAAACTTAGACGAATATTGTCAGTACTAGAACACGTTTTTTGTGTTGCAACGCTCACGCCAATGGCTCTTGCCTGACCAATCATTTCTGTAGCACCGATCACTTCACGCCAAACATAGCCAGCTTGAGGAAACTGTGGTAAAAATTGAGAAAATAACAGACCTTTTTCGGCTTCGTCTTCAAGTAAATATAATATGTTATTAATGAGTAGAGTATGTTGATCAAAACTATTATCTGCGCTTGCACTCCCTGTACTAAGTCTTTGCCAATGGTCCAAAAAGCTGTTCCAACGCTCATTATCTTTAGCAAAAGTTAGTTCACTTTCTCTAATGTTTTCTTGAATGCCTAGTCTGATGGTCTTCATTTTAGGTAATATCTCTTTTTTGCCATTTAAATAGGCCGCCGTCATTCCTCTGTGTTGTTGAATAAAATAAATAAGTTGTTTCAATGTTCTTACATTAAGCAAGCCTTGATGCTGCATTTTAAGTCGATTTTTTTTAGAAAGGCTTAGTTTTAAATAAAAGATAATTAGGATAAATATTAACAGTACAACTATTTGATAAAGATTCATTTGTTAGTAACTCTCTTTTTAAGTCAATTCACTGCATAGCTAATGGGTAAGTTTTCTCAAGTGTTCAGCCACAAGTTCAGTTTGTTTCGCAATGTCAGCATTGGCTTCTGAGCTTTGAACAATTTGATCGACATGTCGTGATATTTCTTCAGTAGCTAAGACTTGTTGCTCGGCATTAACTGAAACAACTTCTGTTTCCTGTTGTACCGAGTCTGTTGCCAAAGCTATTTTTTCCAGCATTTTGTTAACATCTTTTGCTTTTTCACCGCAAGCATTTGTTTTGTCGACGACAAGTTTCATACTTTCAACTGTATTACTGCTTTGGCTTAATACCTGATTGATTTTAATGGCTATATGCTCGCTAGAACTATGGGTACTTATTGCTAGGTTCCTAACTTCTTCTGCTACAACGGCAAAACCTCGCCCAAAACTACCTGCACGTGCAGCCTCAATTGATGCATTCAATCCTAATAAATTGATTTGTGATGATATCTTTCGAATAGATTCAGTGATCAAAGTAACTTCCTGTGCCAAGTCGTCTAGATCTTGCATGCCTTGTTGTGTTTGAGATACTTCTTTGCTTACCTCTAATATCGCGCCTGTTAACGAAGTTATATGGGTTTGTCCGCTCTGTACTATTTCATCAGCATGCTTAGCAGAGCTGTGTACTGCGGAAATTTTACTACTGACTTCACTAATTGATTGGCTCATTTCTACAATGGCAGCTGCGGTCGACGATGTTGCATTAAATTGCTTTTCCACATTGTTCGATAAACTTGTCGTGGTTTCTATTACTTGGCTGGCAGAGTGATTTACTTCCTTTAGCTGATTTTTTTGCTGCTGATTAATACGCGATAACTCTCGAAAAGAGTGTAATAGTGCAATTGTCGTATCTTTGGATAATAACGTATCAAACTTCAGGCTTCGGTAGTCAAAACTTACTGGGTCAAGATTATTTATTATAGAATTGAGCTGATGCACTTGGTGTGAAAAGGTTGATGTTAGCCCGACAAACAAATAAATAATAACAGCAGAAAATAGCGCAGCCTCCGTACTTCCAAAAAAAGGAACAACATTAATTAAGCTAAGCATTAATGTAATAAAACAGATTAAAGTGAGCTTAAGGCCTAATAATCTTATTGAATATTCTACCGGTAGAAAAATAACCACAATGATTCCTATACACTCAATTTAATTGCACTTATCACAGAGCAAGATACGCGCCAAAACACAAGTGATTGTTTTTAATGGGTTATTTGTATGGATGTGTATTTAAAACAATTTTATGGCAAATTAAATGGTGCAATTGCACTAAAATAAAATAATTCAAAACTTAATTGTCGAACTTATGTCAATTATGAATTAGCTGATCAGATACTAATGGAGTTATCTAATCAGTTATCGAATGTAGACGTGAATTTCCTTAAATCATCCCCACAGTTACAACTTATTGATGCAATGACAGATTACGCTCAAAAGAACAAAAGTGTCGAAACTCTCCCTAAGCTTTACGGATATATAAATTATTTAAAAAGCTTTAATGACGGTGATACTGAATTAAACTTACAAAAATACGCTCAAATAATTAATGAATTAAAAAGCATAAAAAAAACACACTCCAATATTGATTAGTACAGAGCTACTTTTATAACCTCAATATACACTCAAAGGTTTTTAAAATCATCCATGATCAAAAAAGCGACCACTCAAAAGAGTAAGTCGCTTTAATTCACGCAGAGGTGGTTCCAACTTTATTCGTTTTTTTCTAACTTTATTTAAAACCCACACATGTCAGCCGACAATATAGTTTGATCATAAAAAGGCCAATATAGGACGTTACTCGAACAATTAAAAATTAAAGTTTGATCATTTTTATACATGAGACCTCTGCCATCAGGGAAATACAAGACAATAAAGTTTGATCTTTTTAGTCAACACCTAGTAATTCAAATTAATTATAGTGATCGTCGTTATTGCCGCAAAGACGACCTAATACAGATATTAACTAGTGCACTGATTAACTTTACTTACCTATATTCATAAATCCCCTCCTTTAGCCTTAACTTTTAACTCAACATTTAAAGTGGGGATTAGTCATGACAACTTGGAATAAAGGCAAACGTATCGGACAACAAAAAGCTTTTAAACTTGAAGACATTTGGCGCATTAGGATACGATTAGAAATTGAAAAAAATTTGAACTATTAGTTTTATTTAATTTAATTTAGCCATTGATAGTAAACTTAGATCTTTTGATTTAATAAGCTTAAAATTTCGTGATGTATCATCAGCATCACTCGTTCAATCTCGTGCGATGATAGAGCAACAAAAAAGTTCTATTTGAAATAACACCAAAGACTCAAATATGCATGAGTCGGTGGAGATGCCTGAAAAACCGATCTTCCTCAGATTTTCTCTTTCCTAGCCCAAGAAAACTAGGATAGTATATTTGCTATCACTACTATGCCAATATAATTAAAAATTAGGTGCTCAGATTAAAGAGCTGGAGCAACAACTAGCAGACAGTCAGAGTAAAGCGCAATTCTTTGAGGCTGTTGTTAATGTCCTTGAAACTGACTACGGTGTACGCCTAACAAAAAAGCATAAAGAGACGTTATCCAACAAAAAGCCATAAGTGCATTAACAGTCACTAAAGCTTGCACTTTTGTTGGTATCACTCACCAAGCTTATTATAAGCAGTGTATTGTTCAAACTCAGCGAGATAAACATGAACAAAATGTCATTAATTTTGTAATGGATCAAACGCCCGACACCAAATCAGGCTAAGAATTGGGTGCTATTTGGTAAAAGAAACCGCGGTAATTTATGTTGCGCATCACTATTTAGGCTGGTGAGTAGCCCTAAGTTACAGTTTCGATGGCAATTACCTGAATCAAACCCCTACCTTAAAGATGAAATTAGGAATACTGTCACGTCTCGCTATAGTGATGTTGTAATGGCTGTTAGCCACAATTAAACGGAGAGCCGTATGCGCTGAAAGGTGCACGTACGTTTTGGGGAAGAGAAGCAGAGAAATAGTTCGACTACACTCTGCCTCTTACTCTACTTTGGACAGGAAGTCGTTGGACTTATCTCGCCCTTGTTATGGATTTATTTGCACGTAAATCCGTTGGTTGGGCAATGTCACATTCGCCTGATACTAAGTTAGCAGCGAAAGCATTAACAATGGCATTTGAATTGAGGGGGCGACCAAAAGGCGTAATGTTTCACTCGGATCAAGGAAGCACTTATACGAGTCGAAATTACCGTCAATTGTTGTGGCGTTGTCAGATTGAACAAAGCATGAGTCGCCGTGGTAATTGTTGGGACAACAGCCCGATGGAAAGATTCTTCAGGAATTTAAAAACAGAATGGGTACCAACAACAGGTTGTGGTCAACTAATTTTAGCCACATTAAACTCAAAATACTCCCTTTTATTTTTGTGTGCATAAGGCTAGTATGAGCAAACTTAAAATGGTGTTATTGAGCGAAAAAACGGGTTGTTCTCAAACATAGGTAATGATGAAAACGCAAGTGAGATGCTTTTTCGATGATAGAAACGACAAAGTCTAAAGGGTCAGTGTTACCTATAACTATTCATGGAGAGGTTTAGAACAAATACATGGTCAAGCGGCCGTATTTGCCGGTATTGATTATGAACCTCAGTTGAATTTTTATGTCGATAACTTGGTTGTCAAAAAATAAAGCATGCTAGCTCGATGGCTCACGATTCAACGTTATTACTGTTAAAACTCCACTTGTTCTCTCGAGGTAGTACAACTTTGAGCCGATTGAAGATAATTGAGGAAGCTTGCTAATCTTTATGAGGCTTTGCCGTACATCCTTTGGAAACTGAAAATTATATATATCAAGACTATGATGTGTTGGAACCACACCTTCTGTACGTATTTCTCTCTCTATGTTGTCAAATATTTGAAAATAATAACCTCGGTGTTTCATGTGTATTTGACCAGACTCCGACGTGAAGTAGTGGTTACTTGAAACAAATTTTTCACCTACAATAATCTTTCCAGTTTTTGTATATACCAACTCATTATCTAAAGGGTTAACAAGCATGCCGTGAAAGTTTCCCTGATAAAGTACCTTGTCATCAGAATAAGAATAACCAAATATAAGCCCTAGGAATAGACTTCCTATACCCAACGCAATAGTGAATAATTTTTTATTTTTCATTAAATATATACCTCTCCATACTGATTAATAATCCTTTTTCTATGCTAGTAGGGCGGATTATATTTACACAGAAAGCATTCGTATTTGAGGAAACAAAAACATAAGAATGATAATCTTCACTTGATAAGATAAAAATGTCTAACTGTCCTATGTTTTTATTCGTCAGTGCAGTGAACATATCTTGTTTTAGCTGTAATTTTTCAGAAGTAACAAGGTCTTCTTGTAAATGAATTGTCGCCGTCACTTCATTTTTTTTACTTTTGTAAATTTCTATAAAAGTCTCTCTTTTTATAGCCTTGTCAAACATTTCACTCGGAACTATTAGCCATCCAATAGTTGCTCCGATACAAAAGAGTAAGCTCAGGGCGACAATAAAATTATATATTAATGGCTTTGTATTTTGGTGTGGTACGTCTGTTTTTGGGCTAATATCGCTAAAAGAAATACTCTCACTGGTGATCATGTAACCTTTTTTAGCAATAGTTTTTAGTACCTTTTGCTTTTTGCCATCATCACCAAGCGCTACTCGTAAATTGAAAATAGATTGAGTAAGGCTAGCTTCCGATACTACTTTGCCTGCCCAAGCCACTTTGAAGAGTGTTTCGCGATCCACTGGTGTATCAACACTGTTCAAAAGGATTTCTAATACCGTAAAATCACCAATACCTAATTTGTATTTTTTACCATCAATAACGACAGCTGATTCAGAAGGTAATAATTGCCTTCCGTTAACTAAAATTGCCTTGTCAGAAATGTTATTCAAAAAGAAATCTCATACTACAAAAAAAAATAAGGGTAACATTATAGCCCACTACATTCTACATTCAATAATGAGATCTGTTGACGTGGTCAATCAGGTTGTTGCAACCTAATTAAGCAACTAATGTTAAGTTTACTATCTGCTCAGTCTCATATTGATTCTGCTATTGCACTAGTTATTACTTCAAAGTACCCAAAATTTTCAACAACTGCGTCGACGCTCCTATGTCAATGCGTCGATAGAGCGTTTCTTCCGCAGTTTAAAGCATGAGCAGTTAAATTTGAAACATTCAAAACTAAGAAAGAAGCGGTTTCAACAACCACAGAGAACTTCTCGTTAGTAGACCAAGTGGCTGATTTATTTAGCACGGTTAATCTCTTACTTTATTGAGCCAAGCATACAAGGTTTAAAAATGAATGCCTTTCTCTCTAGCCACTTCTCGTACTGAACTACTTTTCAATCGTAAAGATCATAATCGCCTACCATACACTGCTCAATAACTTAACCATGACAGCCTCAGTCTAGCTGCCGTCTCTGTTGGTCACCACCCTCCTTTCGTTTAGGCGATTATAAGCAAACTATGCCGGCTCTCTTTTATCCCAACTTGGCATAAAGCCTAAATCTGCCGCCTTTGACGTCAACAATCTATGAGGCTGATAAATATGGAAATTAAAAATTTAAACGCCATACAAAGATATCATTAAAATATTTTTAATCACTTTTGATTGGTGTTGGTACTGCTTATTAATTAGTTTCGATTGGGTTGGTCCTGTGCTGGCGGTATCGATTTTTTCGATTTGGTAACAAAGCTGTAACACCCCCTGTGGCCTTCAAAAATTATGATTAACTATTATAGGAATATAAAATTGAAACAATTTAAAAAAAGTGTATTAGCTTCACTTATTATTGCGGCGACAGTAACCATTGTTGGCTGTGACGGCGACGCTAACAACGACACCCCTAACATCGACAACACTAACGCAACTAGCACTCGCGCTGCAACAGACAAACCTAATGTAATTGTAGTTTTCCTCGATGATGCTGGCTTTGCCGATATCACCGCTAATGGCGGAAAATATGAGACTCCAAGCATCGATAAACTCGCTATTGAGGGTGCTAATTTTTCCTCTTTCTATACCTCGTCACCAGTTTGTTCGCCATCACGCGCAGGCCTGATCACAGGTCGTCTTGGCCAGCGCACAGGCATGTATGGATTCACCGCTGGTGTATTATTTGAAGAAAGTCCTGAAGGCTTACCACAATCAGAAGTTACCATTCCGGAAATGCTACGTGATAATGGTTACGATACTATAATGCTGGGTAAATGGCACTTAGGTATTGGTGCAGATAAGTTTGAACATACGCCAAATCATCACGGCTTTAACGAATGGTACGGCATCCCGACTTCACATGACATGTTCTGGACCGATCCGAACAATAGCTCAGCCAATGTCTACCGATTGATGTTAAGTGGGCAACAGCAAGAGGCCCAAGAATTAATGGCCAAACGTTCATTCCTAATGGCCAATCCAGACACTGGCTATGGAACAGAGGGTTCTTGGTCAGTGCCAGTTTACCATTCTTTTGCTGACGGACAAGGCGGATTTGACGACAACATAGTCGGTATCATGGATCAACCAAACTTTACCAAAGATATGACGAACCGTGCTGTAGATTATATTGCAGAGAATAAAGACAAGCCATTCTTCATGTATGTGGCTTACCATCAAAGCCATGTACCTATGATTGCAACAGAAGATTTTGCAGGGAAAACGGATAGCGCATACGGCGACATAATGTTAGAAACCGACTACTCAGTTGGCAGAATCATGGACCAGCTGGAAGCGCAAGGCATCGATGAAAATACCATTGTTATCTTGAGTTCTGATAACGGCCCATGGCTTCTCTGGGAACAACAAGGTGCAGCAGGTAATGCCTACCCATACAGCGATGGCAAATGGTCTACTTGGGAAGGTGGCGTGTCTGTTCCTGGTCTAGTTCGTTGGCCTGGACAAATTTCACCAGGGAAAACCGATGCGATGATGTCAACCCTAGATGTCCTACCGACCTTAGCCACGCTGACAGGAAGTGATTTGCCGGATGTTGAACTAGATGGTTTTGATGTATCAGAAACCCTACTCTATGGGGTAGAGTCTGCACGTACTTTCATGCCCTATTACTACACGGGTGAGATGCAAGCATATCGTTCGGGTGATTGGAAAGTTCACTTTATTATTTCGGATCTATCAGGTAAAAAAACAGTTTTAGAAACACCTAGGCTTGTTAACGTGAAGACTGATCCCTCAGAACAAACAGACCTTGCCGAAAAATTTCCACTAATTCTTGAACAAGTGGTTGCAGAGTCAACAGCCTATCACGACTCGTTTGGCGTATGGAAAACACCTCTATTTGACGTTGGCGTACCGGGAACTGGCCTGTAAACACATATTTTAACAATAAAAACAGCTTAAACTTTGGCGGTATTTATACCGTCAGAGTTTTAATGCAAATTATAGCTGTCAATTCCCCAAAAAAATTCAAAAGTAAAAATGAGAGATTTTATATGAACGGCGTACACATAATGACCAAGCCCACAGGCTCTGTCTGTAATCTTGATTGTGACTACTGCTTCTATTTAGAAAAAGAGAAACTCTACCCAGATAATAAAAATTTTAAAATGTCAGAGGAGGTTCTGGAAGCCTACATTGAACAAAATATTGAAGCACAACCTAAAGAGGCGGAGTTTTATACCTTTGCCTGGCAAGGCGGTGAACCAACCTTAATGGGGTTAGATTTTTTTAAGAAAGCAGTTTCCTTGCAGAAAAAATACTCCGCAGGCAAACGCTGCGAAAACACTTTCCAAACCAATGGCCTGTTACTCAATGATGACTGGTGTCAGTTTTTTGCAAAAGAACAGTTTTTGGTCGGTATTTCAATTGATGGTACAGAGCAGCAACATGATATTTATCGCAAGAACCGTGCAGGACGCGGCAGTCATAAACAGGTACTTACGGCTATTCAGCGGCTACAACATTATGCGGTTGAGTTAAATGCGCTGACAGTGCTGCACAAAGGTAATGTCGATGAGCCTTTAAAGGTTTATCATTACCTGCTTTCATTAGGCATCAAGCATATCCAATTCACTCCACTGGTTGAGCGTGAAGCGCAAGAGAAAACAAAAGATGGTCTGACACTGGTGCATCCTAAATTTTTAGGTAAAGCCTGCGTCTCGCCATGGTCCATAACTGCAAATCAATATGCACGATTTTTGAACATCGTGTTTGATGAATGGACGAAGAATGGCATCGGCGACGTGTTTATCAATACCTTCGAAACAACACTCGGCTTAGCCATTGGTGAGCCAAGCAATATCTGTATTCATGCTGAAACATGTGGAAACGCAGTCATCTTAGAGCATAATGGTGATCTCTATTCTTGCGATCACTTCGTTTATCCAGAGTATAAACTAGGCAACATCAATACCAAATCCATTAGCCAAATGGCACAGCTGCCTGTACAGAAGCTATTTGGACGCAATAAGTTAGATGATCTGTCGGTAGAGTGCCAATCGTGCAAATACATATCCTTGTGCAACGGTGGCTGCCCCAAACATAGGTTTGAAATTTCAGCCAATGGCAAAGCAAATAAAAACTATTTCTGTGACGGTTACAAAAGCTATTACAGTCATGTTATCCCCAAAATGCGGATAATTTATCAGGCACTGATCAATGGTGAAATACCTGAAAAATTAAAAGAAAAGTTTCAAAATATAGAGGTTGTTTAAATTGAAAAAAATATTACTTTCTATTTTATTATTAACAAAGTTATCTCTAAAACAAAAGCTTGCTCTTTCGGCTGGCATGGCCATCATTGTAGGAGTTATGATAATAACGGCAATGTCAGTTATAGCATCGCTTAACCGGCTCGATCTTGAATTAAATCAGCGGCTATTAAATGTGTCCGATTCGAACAACAAATATGTATCGGACTGGTTAGAAAATAAAGAGGCGGCATTATCCTCCTTTGCTGCCGATGCTGATCGCGAACAACTGTTAAAACATATAAAACAAGTTCGGGATTCTGCTCACTTCGATAATGTATTTTTGGCCTTTGATGATGGCACTCAACAAAATGCCAATGAGGTGGTATTGCCACCCCACAATGATGATCCCCGTAAGTGGGGCTGGTACAAAAATGCAATGGCTAACCCCTCTATGGTATTTATAGATAAGCCGACCGTGGCAGCAGCTACTGGTGCCAATGTGGTATCTCTTGGCAAAACGATTCAACTGCTGGGAGAAACTACTGTCTTGGGGGCCGATGTGCAGATGACTGATATTCTCAGCCAATTAAACGATGTTATTTTACCAGGGTCAGGTTATATGTTTATTGCCACAGGTGATGGCCAGATTTTTGCCCACTCTGATACCCGCCTCCTCAATCAACCCGTCGATGTTCTAGATCAATCCATGACTCCACAGTTGCTGGCCAAGTTGGCCAACAGCCATCAAGTGGCTGAGTTCACTATCGCTGAAACAGCCAGCTATGTGTATGTCGCACCGATCAAAGGCGCTAATCTGCAAACGGTGATTGTCATAGAACGAGATTCAGTGTTGGCGCCTATCTATTCGGCGTTGTGGCAACAAGGGCTAGTGACGCTGGTAGTTGTGATGATTTGTGTTCTACTTTTCAATGGACTTTGTAACTATTTATTCAGGCCATTGCAAAAGGTATCGGCAGCTCTGGCGGCTATAGCTAAAGGGGGAGGTGATCTGACTCAACGAATTGAGGTGGATACTCGGGACGAAGTAGGTGATTTGGCGGATAATTTCAATCATTTTGGCAGCAGTTTCCATAAATTGGTCAGTAATATTCGTCTTCAGGCAAGAGAGTTAGGGCAGGATGCTCAACAAAGTGAACACCGAGCTAATCAATCAATGATTGAGTTAGCCAGTCAGCAACAAGAAATTACCCAAGTGGTGACTGCAGTCATGCAAATGGCCTCGGCAGCTGTTGATATTGCCTCTCATGCCGAAAATACTGCTGGAATGGCTAAAAATTCGTCAGAACACACAGGAAAAGGTCGTGAAGTAGTGGAAAAAAGCCGCCAATCAATCACTTTACTGGCTACTACTGTAAATCAAGCAACTGGGGTGATCAGTGAATTGAATCAGCACGCTCAGGATATCAATAGTATTTTGTCGACCATCCAAAGCATTGCCGAACAAACCAATCTTTTAGCATTAAATGCCGCAATTGAGGCGGCTCGAGCAGGTGATCATGGGCGAGGTTTTTCTGTGGTGGCTGACGAAGTTAGGGTACTATCACAACGAACCTATACATCAACCGAGGAAATACAGTCAATGATCGGTAATTTGCAACAAGCAACCGATCAGGCAGTAAAGCTAATGGCATCCAGTTCGGAAATAGCGCAAAGCAGTGTGAGTGACGCTGATGAAGCTACAAAGGCTCTGACGCAAATATTTGGATCCGTTCAGGATATCAGTAATATGGCTAGTCAAATAGCAACAGCTGCCGAGGAGCAAACTCAGGTAACTGGTGAAATTACTAAGAATACAACCTCGATCAAGGACGTGACAGACAAACTGGTGGATGATGCTGCAACGTCGTTGAGCCAATCAAAAGAACTTAATAACCGAGCCAATCAACTTAATGATCAGGTAACGACTTTTGTGGTTTAATAACCCGCCCCCGCTAGGGTGAAATAGCTAATGTTTTTAATCACTTTTTGCTGTTTTAATCAGGGATACGAGTAGTGATATTATACTCTACTTTAAGGGGCTACAAGATGAGCACTTACGTCTTTTTACCTTATTTTGGGGATATTAAGTTCCGCGACCATCCGCAAAGGTTAGTTACATGTTATTTGATGTTCTGTTTCTGCTCATAGAGTGTAAAAAACGCAAAAAGTGAGATACTTCGTGCATTATATTAATTCTATTAAATTTATTCCCACCTCAGATCTATGTCAGAGGTTTAATAACAAATTAATTTTTGAGATCTAGTCACTCTAAATTAAAGAAATTCAGTGTTGTTAATGAAACTCCGACAAGCTCAAAACGGCTAGTTTAAAGAGATTTGATGCTGTGTTATTGATTTTGATAAGGGAATGGACCTTTTCTTCAATTAATCTTTTTCCTCTAGGTCTTTTAATTCTCGATGAGTTATGAAGAGCGTGAGCAGGATTAGCAATAATGGGCTGAAAAACATGTAAATTTCTATTGGATTGTCGTGACTAGGTCGAAAGCGAAACTGAAAAATTTACACTCGAAGACTAAAATGTAGTTAGAGAAGCTTACCTAGATATCCTCAAGCAAAGCCCCGTGAATAAAAAGGTAGGTTGTAGCCGAACTAAGGAAAGACTTTTTAATCGTAAATATCATAATGGCCTACCATACATTGTTCAATATCTTAACCATGACAGTTTATCCTAGCTGTCGTCTATGTTAGTCACCAAACTCCCAGTAAAAGACTAAGCCACATTAATAGCAACAAAAGTAATTGATATCGAGAGCTCACCTTCTGGCATTTAGGCTGTTATAAGCAATCTATGCCTACTCCCTTTTGTCCCAACTTGGCATAAAGCCTAAATCGGCAGCCTCTGACACCAATAACCTATAGTACTGATAAATATAAAAATTAAAAGCTTAAACGCCATGTAAAGATATTATTAAAATATTTTTAATCACTTTTGATTGGTGTTGGTATTGTTTTTTAATTAGTTTCGATTGGGAGAGTCCTGTGCTGGCGGCATCGCTTTTTTTGAGATGTGTTGACCTGTAGAATTTTCTACGATCTTCACAACTGATAATTAAAAACGATGCATTTCTAACAGGTGTTATAAACACTTTTATAAGGAGTAAGAATGTGAACAAACCTATTAAATTATCAGTTTTATCTGCAGCAATCTTTTTGGTTGTACCTTCGGCAATGGCCAATTTTGAATATAGCGGTTATCTCCGTGCGGGAGTATCAACAACTAGCTCAGGCGGTGAGCAATTTTGCTTTGGAGATGGGGGATTTGGTTACTATTCGGGCAGACTTGGTAATGAATGTGATAGCTACGGTGAAATAGGCTTTACTAAAAGCGTAAAAACTGAAAAAGATCAAGTTTTTGCAGCAAATACCATGTTGTCGGTATTAACAGACCAAGGCGCACAAGCTAATGATTATCAATCTTTATCAGAGCCAATCCTTAGCGTTCAGCAGAACGGCGCAGCAGAAATAGCATTAAGACAGCTTAACGTTACAGCAACTGGATTTATAACGCCTCTACCAGAAGCTACTGTATGGGGTGGTAAACGCTATTATAAACGTAAAAGTGTCGAAGCAATGGATTTGTATTATTTGAATAATTCAGGTTATGGCGCAGGCATTGAAAATGTCAATGTTAGCATTGGTGATTTATCATTCGCCTATGTGAATGTTCAAAATGAGCAAGTCAGTGGCAAAAACAACGTGTTTGGTAAACGCTCTGCTCAAAATAGCATTTTTGATCTGCGTTTAGATGAAGTTGATCTTTTTGCTGGGCAAAAGTTAGATATCGCCCTAGTTTACAGTAAAGCCGATCCAACGGCTCTTCAAGATGAAAATAACGAAGCTGACGACACAGGTTTATTAATTACAACAGAATTTTATGGCTCGTTTTTTGGTTTTGACAATCGTTTAGTATTGCAATATGCAAATGATGCTTTAGCTGATGCAGGTTTTGGAAACCAATCTGGTTTACAACCTGAAACCGTAGCTTGGTGGGAAGGATCCCTTGAGTCCTCTTGGCGTGTTATCGATTTTGGTACGTATGCTGTTACAGAAAACATCGATTTAGATTATGTGGGTTATTACGCCCAAGGTAAAACGATAACCTCAAATGTTCCTGAGACAAAACCTTCCCAATGGAGTGTTATTTTAACGCCTACCTACAAATGGGATGTCAATAATCAAACTAAACTAGAGTTATCATCGACCTCTTACACACCCACTTTCCAAGACTCAGCACTAAATTTGCAAAAAATAATGTTGGCTCATGAGTTATCTATAGATGCTGGTTTAGCAGATAAAATAACATTGCGCGCCTACACTGGTGTGTTCTTTGGCAAACAAGCCGAAGAAGTTCGTACTGCGGATCGCGATGGAGAAGATAGTAATATTCGTTTTGGTATTCAAGCAACTGCAAGTTGGTAAACTCTAATGCCGTTTTTTAAACGGCATTATTCACTAAGGTAAAATCAATGAATAAACAATTAATATTAGTGTGCACAATAATATCAGGCCTCCTTGTCGGATGTAATGGTAGCAGCGAGAGCGAGAGCGAGAGTCAGCAGAGTGAGAGTGAAAGTGAAAGCAACCTATCAAATAGTCGTCGAGTTGATGTTGATCGAAGTGTCGATCTCAAATTTTCGGATGATTTTTTATGGGGAGGAGCAACGGCCGCTTTTCAGGTCGAGGGTACCCACCCTTATTTTGAAAACGATGATGCCGAGGCAGAAGTGATTACTGGATATCTGGATGGTAAATCTCGTTCAAAATGGGATTTTTTAACGGAAAACAAAGCCAGCGGTGGTATCAATTTGACCTATGGAGAACGAGCTTATACCGTCATCGATCAATATCACCGTTTTGAATCTGATTTTGATATATTAGAAGATTTAAATCTCAGCGCCTATCGTTTTTCTGTTGCCTGGACACGTATCGTACCTAACGATGGAGCGCCACTGCCTATAGAAGCTATTGATGCTTTTAGCCAATTGCCATCAAAAGCATTAGTGGACGGAGCCGCACTCGGCAGTCCACAAGCACTTGGAGCTATGCAACAGTACGAAGTGGGTTTTGATAGAACACCATTTGAAGGTTTATTTAACCGCTTACCTGATGATACATATCCAACCATAGCCGAGGCTATTCGCCATGCAGCCCCAAAAGTGGGGGATATTGTTCCTGTATTTTTGCCGAACGGCGGGTTTACATATGCCGCAGCAGTTGACGACCCAAGCAATCCAGACGCTTCTGCCCCACCAAGCTATATTTTACAGGCAGGGTATTATCCTTTAAATTACAAAGGGTTAAATCATTACAAGCAGATGATTGATTCTCTGGTTTCCAGAGGTATAACGCCAGTAGTCACTATGTATCACTGGGATATGCCAATGTCGTTATGGGCAGCTACCTTTAGGTCATGGAGTGAGCGTACAACTATTGAATATTTTCAAAATTATGCGGAAATTTTATTAACCGAATACGGTCAACAGGTGCCTTATTGGATCACTATAAATGAACCTTTTTCAGACGCGTGTGTTAGTGATGGTGTTATCGGCGGTGTGATCACAGGAGTCTATTCACCTGAGTTTTTATCCACTTTTAACGATAAAGTCGGTTTTAACATTGATGTGTTATCACAATGTGTACCACAATTACATAACATCTATGCAGGTCATGCCCGAATTAAAAACATGGCTGATCAAATGAAAGCTGGCTCGTACATTAGTAGAGTAACTGGGCAAAATATTATCCTTCCAGCTACATCTAATGTGGGGATAGTAGTAGGCGCAGGCGTTGGCGATCCTGTCACTGATGATACTTTAGATGCTAAAGCGACTGAAATGTATAACAGAACATGGGCAGCCATGTGGCTCACTCCTTTTAGTCACAAAAGTGCGCCTGCTCATTCAGGTTATAGTGATTTACCTTATGCTCGCACTGACACATACCAATATGACCTGTGGGCTGTAGAGTACTTTAAACAATATGGCGCTTACCTAGTTAAAGAAGATTGTTTAGCCGCTTTACCGCCTGCCGCTTGTTTCGGTACGATTGCCAGAGCAGACCTTGAGAAAGACTGGCAACTGATGGCCAAAGTGGGAATGGATTTTATCGGCACCAATTATTACCGCCGACCTGAAATTAATATGATTCCACCATCTCAACAAAATCATAAAGCTGATGATAGTTGGTTCCAGAAAAATTCTTTCTCACGGGAAATTGGTATCAGTCTTAGTGGCTCAGAGAAAATAACCAGTGACAATGGTCGTTTTGATCCACAAGGTTTGTATGACGGATTGCAGCATCTACAACACCAATTTCCTGATGCGGACATTATGATCACTGAAACTGGAGCCAGCTACCAAAGAGCTTTTGATGGCACTAACCAAGAATCCGTTTCCGATGCAAATCAAATAGATGACTTCTTTAGGATAAGATTTAATGAAGGAATGGTAGAAGCAGCGTGGAAAGCAAAGCAAGATGGGGTTAACTTAATAGGTATGATGCCATGGTCAACATTTGATAATTTCGAATGGACTGCAGGTACAAAAAACCGTTTTGGTTTAATTCATATCGATTATGATTCTCCAAATTTAGATCGTATATATAAAGACAGCGCATTTTGGTTCCAAGATGTAGCGGGCTTTAATGGTCTAAGAGCAAAAGACTAAACCCTATAATCCCACTTGCACAAAGCAAGTGGGGGGGAATCTCATTGTTCAAAGTGATTGGCAGCTATACAGCCAACCGATAAAGTGAATACTAATTTTTTATCGAGACATGCTTAGCATAGTGCTTGGTATTATTTTTCAAACATGTTTGGTCTCACTGCCTATTCAGCTGGTGACCAAGCAGTTTTCAACCATATAGATAACCGATTTATTGCTCATTATTTGTAGCATAAGGGTAAAAATATTTTGGTACAACCATTTAGAAGATTAAGCCTTTAACGGTTTTAAACAACTCATACAACGCAAAAATTTTAAGAGGAAATTATGAATTTATCGGTAATAGATATCTCAGTATTTATTGTCTATGTCGTGGCATTAATTGTGATTGCATACATGGTATCTAGAGAAAAACCAGGACATGAAAAAAATACTAATGATTATTTTTTAGCGGGTAATAGTCTGCCTTGGTGGGCCATTGGTGCTTCACTTATTGCTGCTAATATATCGGCAGAACAAATTATCGGCATGTCAGGTTCGGGTTATGCGATTGGTTTAGCTATTGCCTCTTATGAATGGATGGCGGCAATTACCTTAATTGTTGTTGGTAAATATTTTTTACCCATATTTATTAAAAAAGGCATTTACACTATGCCGCAGTTCTTAGAGCAACGTTTTGATAAGCGAGTAAAAACTATATTAGCTATATTTTGGCTAGGGGTTTATGTTTTTGTTAATTTAACCGCCATTCTTTGGTTAGGTGCTTTAGCAATTAATACCATCACAGGTGTTGATTTAATGACAGGCATGATTTTTCTAGGTTTATTTTCTCTTGCGTATTCATTATATGGTGGGCTAAAGGCCGTTGCTTTTACTGATATTATTCAAGTGGTGCTGTTGGTTTTTGGTGGTTTATTTTTATCTTACACAGCTTTAGATCTAATTGGCGGTGGTCAAGGCATACTTGTTGGTTTTGATACTTTGGTAACTTTAGCGCCAGAAAAGTTTGATATGGTTTTATCTGAAGATAATCCTCATTATGTTAGTTTGCCTGGATTATCAGTGCTGGTAGGTGGTATGTGGGTAATGAATTTATCTTATTGGGGATTTAACCAATATATCATTCAACGTACGCTTGCCGCCAAGAATTTAAGAGAAGGTCAAAAAGGTATTGCCTTTGCCGCTTTCTTAAAATTATTAATGCCAATTATAGTGGTTTTGCCAGGTATTGCTGCCGTTGTATTACTGCCAGATTTAGAACGCCCAGATAATGCCTATCCACAGCTGATGAATTTAATGCCGGTAGGATTAAAAGGTTTAGTGTTTGCAGCACTTGTGGCGGCAATTGTTTCGTCGTTAGCCTCAATGACTAATAGTATAGCAACAATTTTTACTATGGATATTTATGCCAATATTAAGAAAGATCTTCCGCAAAAGCATTATGTATTCGTTGGTCGAATAGTTAGTTTTTTAGCTCTCGTTGTTGCCATGATTACCGCTCAACCATTACTAGGTCAATTTGATCAAGCCTTCCAATACATTCAAGAGTTTACTGGATTTTTTACACCAGGTATTGTGGTGTTATTTTTACTCGGCATGTTTTGGAAGAAAACAACCGCTAATGCTGGGCTGATAGCAGCATTAGGCTCTGCTATATTATCCTTTATTTTCAAAATTTTCTGGCCTGAACTGCCGTTTATGGATCGTGTTGGTTTAGTGTTTATTTTATGTCTAGTTTTGGCCATAATCACATCACTTATAGAAAAACAAGGTCATCATGAAGGAGCCATTGAATTAAAAGATATTAGGTTTAAAACTACTAATGGTTATAACATTTCGGCTATTGCTGTTTCTTGTATTTTAGTTGCTTTCTATTCGACCTGGTGGTAGTTGGATTTTTATCTCATAGGCTGATAATGAGTATTTAAAGTTGAGAGAAGTATTTGCTCTACTTTAAATGCTTTCTTATAAGGGGAGCAACGGAAGGAATTATAGATGAAATAATGTCTTATGACCGTTTGAGTATAGTGATAACTCACTATGGGGGCGTTATGTATGGACTCCACACCCTCCCTCTAAACGACAGCCTGAATTAACTCTCCAGGAGAGCTACGATATTAAAATCTCTTATTTTTGGAAAAAATCATGAATAACGTTAAAAGTGATATGGTGAATTTGGTTGCTGATATTGGCGGTACCAATATTCGGTTGGCAATTGCTGGTAGTGTTAATGACATTGCAGAAATTGTCACATATCAATGTGAAAAATTTGCCCATTTAATTGATGTACTCCGTTTATATATTTCACAAAAACAACTTGATGGTAAAAGCATTAATGCCTGTCTAGCAATTGCTTGTCCTGTTGATGGTGATTTTATTTCCATGACAAATTTACCTTGGAAGTTTTCACAAAAAGAGTTGAAAGCGAAGTTAAAACTTAATAGTTTGACACTAATAAATGATTACAGTGCTATTGCTCTGGCTATTCCTTATTTAAATGATGATCAAAAATTTAAAATAGGTAGGGGAGAGGTAGTTGAAAATAGTGCAATTTCTGTATGTGGTCCCGGTACTGGCCTAGGCGTAGCAACCTTAGTTTCATTAGATAATAAATGGCACTGTGTTAGTGGTGAAGGAGGTCATGTTGATTTTGCTCCAGTTAACGAATTAGAGGTTGGCATTTTTTCTTACATTCTCAAAATTAAACAACGAGTCTCTTATGAACAGTTATTATCTGGTTATGGGTTAGAGCAGATATATCAAGCTTTAATTGATATGAACCATGATTCGTTAAGAGCAGAAAGTGAAAAACTTTCTGCCGAAGTTATTAGTAGTCGCGCCATAAATAACAGTTGTGTTATTTGCGGACAAGCTTTAGAGCAGTTTTGCCAGATTTTAGGTAGCTTTGCTGGTAACTTAGCATTGACGGCTAACAGTTTAGGCGGAGTATATATTGCAGGTGGCATTGTACCTAGATTTATTCGCTTTTTAGCACAAAGTGGTTTTAGAGAACGTTTTGAGACAAAAGGGCGGTTATCAGCATTAACTCAACAAACTCCAACGTATGTGATCACTGAAACTCAACCAGGGTTACTAGGTGCTTCAGCTTATTTAAATCAACTTTAGATAAGTACGAACTTGATTTAACGCAAGACATTTGCCATCGCTTGGCTTCAAATTGGAGCCAACAAAAAGCCCCTTGCGGGGCTTTGGATTCAAAATAAGATAGGGCTAAAATTGAGAACACCTCTAAAGTGCCACAAGCCCCTTTATCAAATTAATCGGATCTCATTGGTTACAAACTAATTTTTACAACCATTCTTATCGCAAGTGATTTTTTGGTGTGAATCAACTCAATGAGTAGAGTTATTCTTAGTATCAACGCCACACCCTGTTTTGGCACCTTTATTACCTTGGTATACCACTCCTATAGGGTTATGCTTAACTGCTATGTTATTCTCCTTTTAAAATACTTTTTAATTGAACAAATATTGTTCATGATTTTTTTAGCTCCCCCCCCTCCGTATTGGTAGGGGCTTTAACAACTGCCTTAATAACTTACCACTTCTACTGTACAAACAACATACAACACCAATAGTAAATAAAGTGAGTGGATTGGAGCCGTTAAAGCTCGCAAATATATAAATAGGATCAATCATTTCCACACCTTCTCTAGAGTCATCCATTACTCTTAGTAACCATTCATTTTACCTTGCAAAGCGGGGAGTGTTTACTTTGTTGAATAACTCAGCACTTGAGGCTGGTCTATATTGTTTAAAATGATTACTTAATGCTTGCCAACCATTAAAGTTAAAGGTGCGAATCTTATCTTGGCTCTGTAACTTTTGTTTATCTATGTATTCAGCATAAGCCTCGTTCCGTTCTTGTAGTGAAAGGCTTTGATTAGTCGCACAACCCGTTAACAAATTTAAAGCAAGTAGCATTGTTATCATGAATTTCATCGTATGACTCCTGTAGTTTTAAACTAGTTAATAAACTCTTTTAACTTTGCGTTAAGTTACAATTTTCCAAGCGCCATCAGCCTGTAAACATGCGGTTCCATAGGCTTGTTCTGTTTTACCACCAACGGTAATTTCTTGTTGGAATTCACGACAACTTAAACCATTGGCATTTGTTCCTTCCTTCGTAGTCATCACATAGCCAGCAGAGTCACTATCATGCCAAGTAATTTTTTCGCCAACTTTCGCAGTAGTGGCACTCACTTGTGCACTTTCATGTTTACGCTGTGCTTCTT